>Ga0137403_10000292_pt1 | contig 63915 bp, 50 predicted proteins | sample CZOMad2_1_16fung_FD_122057 | JGI IMG/M metagenome (GOLD analysis project Ga0137403, IMG submission 122057) | Vadose zone soil fungal communities from Angelo Coast Range Reserve, California, USA - CZOMad2_1_16fungal (Hybrid Assembly) | ecosystem: Environmental > Terrestrial > Soil > Vadose zone...
CGGGAGGTTTCAAAAACTCTCCGGGACCTTCCAAAAACTCTCCGGGAGCTTCCAGACGCTCTCCGGACGCTTCCGGAGGCGCGGAAAGTCACTTTCCACGCCTCGGAAGTCGAGCCGGAGGGATGAAAAGTCTTCCCGGACGCATGGAAAGTTACTTTCCACGCATGGGAAGTCGACCCGGAGGCGTCCGAAGTCGAGCCGGAGAAGTTGAAAGTCGAGCCGGAGGGATGGGAAGTCGAGCCGGAGAGATCGGAAGTCGACCCGGAGGCGTTGGAAGTCGAGCCGGAGACCTTTTTGAAGGCTTTCCAGGGATTTTGGACCCACGCGCCGAGTTTTCGGCCGGTCCCCTCGGCGCCGACTTACCTCCTGGACGGCCGCAAGAGCAGGAGGGAGATCGCCAAAGCCATCAGGAAGGCGGCGAGGCCGGCGACGAGGCCGGGCGGCAGGAAGCGCAGCTCGAAGCGCTGCACCCCCGCGGGGACCCGGACCCCCAGGAAGGCGCCGTCGACGGTCAGGGTCTTCAGGGGATGGCCGTTGGCGCGGGCGTGCCAGCCGGGGGAGAAGGGGATGGAGGTGGCGACCAAGGTCGGCGTCCCCGCCGGGTCGGCCGGCTCGGGTAGGGCGAGGGTGAGGTGCCCGGGGACCTGGGAGAGGGCGGTGAGCGCTCGCGGCTGCGCGGGGAGACCCGCGGGGCGCCAGGCTCCGACCTCGTCGGCGAAGAGGGCGACCCGGGCGGGATCGCGCATCCCGGCGATGAAGCGGGAGATCTCGGGGCGGCCGATCACCTCGTAGCCGGTGGGGACGAACCAGCGCGGCAGGGCGTTGGGATTCCTATAGAGATAGAAGGGGGCATAGCGGCCGCCGTCGGCCAGCTCCAGGGTGCGGCTCGGGGGCATGGCGACGCTCCCCACCACGACCCGGGCGTTCAGGAAGTCGAGCAACGGGTGGTCGACGTTCTTGAACGGCGAGAAGTACTCGATCATCGAGGGGTGGAAGTGGAAGGCGGCGGAGAGGACCTGGAGGTAGGGCATGGGGACGAGCGGGTTGTGGGGGCGGACCTCGGCGATGCCGTAGAACGGCAGGAGCGAGGGATAGACGAGGTACTCCGCTCCCACCGCCCGGTAGGGTCCGCCCGGCGCCGCCAGCTCGCGGTTCAGGTCGGCCAGGAAGGGGGTCCGGGGATAGAAGAGCGACGGGTGGCCGGCCGGGAGGAGGCTCCGCCCCCAGGGCAGGAGGTCGAGGAGCAGGGCGAGACCGAGGAGAGCGCTCACCAGCCGCCGCCGGTGCGGCCACGGCCCGAAACGGGCGGGCAGGGCGACGAGCGTGGCGAGCAGGATTCCCCCCCAGAGGAGGAGGACGTACCCGTCGATGTGCACCAGCAGGCTGAGCCCGGCGGCCCCGGCGAGGGCGGCCCCCACCCGCAGGGGGCTGACGCTCCGGACCCGGCGCAGGAGGAGATCGGTGCCGAAGGCGGCGGCGACCGCGAGGGCGAGGCTGCTGATCAAGAGGAAGCGCTCGTAGGCCGGGACCTTGAGGAAGCGCACCGTCTGCGCGAGATAGGCATAGGGAAGGAAGCGGGCCGCGAGCAGCAGCCCGACCCCGGCGAAAAGGAGGAAGGGGAGGCTTCGGCGGTCGCGGGCGGCGAGCAGGGCCAGGAGAGCGCCCGCGAAGGCGACCAGGCCGGTGTAGCCGCTGTTGGCGTCCGCCCAGTCGACGGGGCCCTGGAAGGGGTCCTCGAAGGGCCGGCCGAAGGCCCGCGGGTTGGTGGGCGCGAGGACGAAGCCGGCGTGGCCGGGCAGGAACCAGGAGGCCGGTCTCAGCAGCTCGAACCGGTGGGGCGGCAGGGAGAGCGCCAGGGTCTCGTGCGCCCGCTGGGAGGCCGGCAGGATGGCGAGGAAGGGGAGGACGTGCGGCGCCGCGAGGCCGAGCCCGAGGGCCGCCGCCAGTGCCGCCGCCCCGAGACCGCGGGCGAGCCCCAGCGTCCGCCGCCGGAGCAGGAGCCCGCAGAGCGCCACGAAGAGCCCACCGATGGCCGCGACCTCCGGATGGCCGGAGAGGAGGAGCGCCGCGGTGATCGCCGCGGTGGTCGCCAGGCTCCGCCCAGTGGGCCGGCGGAAGAGCCCGATGACTCCGGTGGCGAGCCAGGGGACCCAGGCGGCCGCCGCGGTATGCGGGAAGAGTCCCCAGGAGAGGATGCCCCCGCCGAGAGCGAACCCGGCCCCGGCCAGAAGGCTCGACCCGCGACTCCGCCCCACCCGCCGGGCGAGCAGCCAGGTCCCCTCGAAGGCGACGAGAATCTTCAGGGCCAGCGCCCCCAGCAGGTGGTGCTGGATGGGCAGGAGGCGGGCCGGGATCTGCAGCGGGGAGAGGACGCCGGCCTGCGGGTTGGACCACGGGGAGCTGCCGCCTTCCAGGAGGTCGGACCAGAAGGGCAGGCGGCGGGCGGCCAGGGCGTGGCGGATCTCCAGCTCCCAGGGGAGGAACTGGTAGATGGAGTCGTTCAGCAGGTCGTGCCGGTCGAGGTCGGCGATCTGCGGGGCTCCCGGGAGGGGCACCTTCAGGATGTCGCACGGGGCGAGGAGGCGGGTGCCGCCCAGCCACGGGGCGAGGAGGACGAGCGGCAGGAGGAGACCGAGAACGACCGGCCAGCGGCCGAGCCGCAGCCCCAAGCCGCGGGCGAGAAGCCAGCAGACCCCCTGCGTGAGGGCCAGGGCGACCACCAGGGTGAGGAGAAGCCTCCCGTCGAGCATCGGCGGACTCTATCCCGGAACCCCGTACCCTCGCTCGGGTATCCCTGGGACGCGGTAGATTCGGGAGACGCGGCATAATTTCTCACAAGAGTTTCACCAAGATGCGCTTTCATGGCACTTTCTCTTTGAGAGGCAAACCTCGGCGGCGATCCTGCCGCCCCGGATGTCCCGTAGGAGGGAATTCCATGTCGCCCATCCGCTTGCGCCGCACTCTCCCCGCCGTCACCCTGCTCACCGCTCTCCTCTTCACCCCCACCCTGGCCCAGGCCCGGCCGTCCGGACCGGACCGGCAGGCCGCCGTGGCGTCTTCGAGCTTCCTCGGCAGCTTTTGGAACTTCCTGACCCGGATGTGGGGGGCGGAAGGTGGCTCGATCGACCCTTTGGGGTCTCCTGACGCCAGCAATCCCTCCGGAATGTCCATCGACTCCAACGGCTAGGAGTAGGGCCGGTCCCTCGCGAAACGCGGTAGGAGGGGTAGAGGCGCCCTGGCGTTACCAAAGGCTTTTCCTTGACCCCGAACGCCAGGGCGTCTCCAGCGTCGCAGGATCGTAGGCGTTTCGGCAGAGGATCGATTTATTCGCAGCCGCTGAGCTCATCGCCCCATCTTCGTCCGCTTCGTAATCAACGGCTCGATCTTCTCCGCCACCCCCTCCGCGAGCTTCCGATACCCGGCGGCGTTGGGGTGGACCTCGTCGCTCTTCAGGCTCGGATCGGTGAGGATGTCGCCCAGAACACCGTCCACCAGGGGCGCCTTGTAGTCGTGGTGCAGGCGGGCGAAGAGGTCGCGATAGCGATGACCGAAGGGACCGCGGACCTCGACCAGGACGGGCACCACCTTGGCGGCGAGAAGGCGCTCGACCACGGCGCGAAGCGGGTCTCGGTCTCCTCGATCGGCACCTGGCGCAAGAGATCGTTGCCCCCCAGCTCGACGATCACCCAGCCAGGGGTCCTGGGCGAGCACGTCGGGCACCCGGGAGAGGCCGTCCGCCGCCGTATCCCCCGACACTCCGGCGTTGACCACCGGCCGGCCGAGCCGCTCGGCGAGGCGCGCCGGGTAGCTCTCCTCGGGCGCCGCCCCCACCCCCGCCGTGATCGAGTCGCCCAGGCAGACGATCGTATGGCCCGGCGAATCGAGATTTGGCGGCGGACCACCGCAGGCGGCGAGGAGACAGACGAAGAGGAGAGAAAGGGCGGCCCGTTTCATCGCAGGCATTGTAGCCGCTGCGCGCGTGGGCACGGTTTAGGGTATCGGGATCTCAAGAACCTGCTCGGTGAGCCACGCAGGTAGCAAGTGGTGATCGGTCCGGCTACACCGGCATGAGGTATCCGCGTCCTTCGGGATGGCAGCATACCGATGCACCTCCCTCAATGCACTTTGGATGGAGGCGCGCAGCTGCTCGGCAACGCGCAGGAGAAGGGATCTCTTCTCATGAGGCTCCATCTGGAGGCGGTCCACCAGCGCTACAAGGATCTCAGGCCCTTCCCGCAGGATCTGGAGACACTTTTCGAGCCGTTCCGCCCGTGCCTGTCGAAGCTCACGCTTCCTCGGGTCATCGAGGTCATAGGCCTCGTGGGTGTAGGCGGCATCCATGTCACCCGTCGCAGGCAGAAGGCAACTATTGGCCCCGAGCTCGAAGTGATCCGCCCATACCTGACTACAGGGCTCCAGGAGCCTTCGTCCACGACCGTCGACTTGTGGCGAGTCTGCCCGCGAGCCATTGCACAGCCGGCAGGTATAGAAGCAGTTTCCGTATTTGTTGACCTCCCCACCGGCACTGACCGGAATCCAATGCTCGATCCCTGTGACCCCCAGCCCTTCGGCACCATACGCCAGATCCGACTCGTGAAGCAGACAGAAAGCACAGGTGAAACCAAACTCCCAGCGCAGGCAGGCCCGGTAGTCCCGATAACCGAATCGGCCGGACGTGGGCTTGGGAGTATGGCGTCGGTCAACCCTGGTGGAGGGGGGGCGAGTTCGGGGAGGCAGGATCTTCATCTCTTCCGAGCAACCTCTTCGCCTCACGAAGGGCGGCGAGGCCCGCTTCTGGCTGCCAGCTTGAAGCCGCCTCGAAACGTTCTCGCATCGCCTTCGCCTCTTCCCCTTGCAGCTCTCGCAAGCGGGAGAGCTTGCTCTTCCTTAGCGCAGCCACGTCCGGATCTTCGGAGGACTGGCGCTCGATCCGGCGTAGGTCGCGATAGAGGGCATCGATCTCCTGGGTCCTGGAGGAGCCTGAGATTTCTCGCTCGCTCGCCGACGTACGAGCACTCCGATACCACCCGAGACCGCCGGTAAAGCAGAATAGTACCGCCAGGAACGAGAGCGCGAGAACCACGGGCCCTACCCCTATGAAATCACTCGAGAGCACAGCGATGAGGGCACCGAGAAAGCCTCGCAGGATCTTCCAGAGGTGCTCCAGCTCTGTTCGACTCGTAGCTCTAAGCATTCCGATCGCCTCTCTCACGCCGCGGTCCTAGTATACGCTCTCCAGCCTCTATCCCCGCACATCCCCACCCCTCGCCACTTCACGGTAAACTACCGCCGCGATGGCCCACGGAGCCTATGAACCGGTGATCGGGCTGGAGGTCCACGTCCAGCTGTTGACGGCGAGCAAGATGTTCTGCCGCTGTCCGAACCGCTTCGGGGCGCCGCCCAACACTTTGGTCTGCCCGGTCTGCCTCGGCTACCCCGGCACCCTGCCGGTGGTCAACCGCCATGCCGTGGACCTGGCGGTCAAGCTCGCCCTCGCCCTGGGCTGCGAGGTCCGCCGCCGCTCGGTCTTCGCGCGCAAGAACTACTTCTACCCCGACCTGCCGAAGGGATACCAGATCAGCCAGTACGACCTCCCCCTGGCCGAGAATGGGTCGCTGCCCTTGACCCTCTCCGACCGGCGGGTGCGCATCGAGCGACTTCACCTGGAGGAGGACGCCGGCAAGCTCCTCCACGAGGCGCCCGGCGGCGCCGCTTTGCCCGGCGAGAGCCTGGTCGACTTCAACCGCTGCGGCGTGCCGCTGGTCGAGATCGTCTCCCGGCCCGACCTGGCGAACGCGGCCGAGGCCCAGGACTACCTCCAGACCCTCCACCAGCTTCTCCTCTACACCGGAACGAGCGACGGCAATATGGAGGAGGGGAGCCTGCGCTGCGACGCCAACGTCTCGGTCCGGCCGGTCGGGGAGACCCGGCTCGGCACCAAGACCGAGGTCAAGAACCTGAACTCCTTCAAGAACGTCGGGCGCGCTATCGAGCACGAGATCGAGCGCCAGATCGACCTTCTGGAAGGGGGCGGCCGGGTGATGCAGGAGACCCGGAGCTACGACGCAGACGCCGGCGTCACCCGCCTTCTGCGGAGCAAAGAGGAGGCGCACGACTATCGCTACTTCCCCGAGCCCGACCTACCTCCCCTGGTCTTGAGCGAGGAGCGCATCGCGGCCGACGCCGCGGCCCTCCCCGAGCTTCCCTGGGCGCGGCGAGCCCGTTTCGCCGCCCAGTTCGGCCTGCCGGCCGCCGACGCCCGGGTGCTCACCAGCACCCGCGAGCTCGCCGACTACGCCGAGGCCGCCCTCGCGGCCCTGCCGGGGAACCCGAAAGGGATCGCCAACTGGGTGATGGGCGAGGTGCTGCGCGAGGTCAAGGAGCGGAAGATCGAACCGGCGGACGTGACCGCCGCCCTGCCGCCCACGCGGCTCGCCGCCCTGGTCGGCATGATCGACGCCGGCCAGCTCTCGGGGAGCGCCGCCAAGGAGGTGTTCGCCGCGATCTGGGGGGTGGACGAGGAGCCGGCGCGGGCCGCCGAACGGTTGGGTCTCCTCCAGGTGAGCGACAGCGGGCAGATCGAGGGCTGGATCGCGGAGGTGATCGCCGAGCAGGCCGGACCGGTCGCGCAGTACCGGTCGGGCAAGACCCAGACCCTGGGCTTCCTCGTCGGCCAGGTGATGAAACGCTCCGGCGGCCGCGCCCAGCCGCCCCTGGTGCAGAAGCTCCTGCGCCAGGCGCTGGACGGCGAGACCGTCACCCGGCCGTGATCCAGTTCTTCCACGTCAGCAAGCTCTACCCCGGGGGCCAGGCCGCCCTCTCCGACCTGACGTTCGACATCCCGCGCGGCCAGTTCGTCTTCCTCACCGGCGCGAGCGGCGCGGGGAAGACGACGCTCCTGAAGCTCATCTTCCGCGAAGAGGTGCCGAGCGAGGGGCAGATTGTCGTCAACGGCCGGAACGTCTCCTCGATCCCGCCGGGGAAGATTCCCTTTCTTCGGCGGTCGATCGGCGTCGTCTTCCAGGACTTCCGGCTGATCTCGCGCAAAACCGTCTTCGAGAACGTCTCCTACCTGCCGCGCATCCTGGGTCTCGACGCCAAGACCCAGCGGGCGGTCGCCTACCAGGCCCTCCGCCGGGTCGGCCTGGCGCACCGCATGAACGCCTTCCCGGAGCAGCTCTCGGGCGGCGAGCAGCAGCGGGTGGCGATCGCCCGCGCCCTCATCAACGACCCCGAGATCCTGATCGCCGACGAGCCGACCGGCAACCTCGACCCCGATCTGTCGCAGGAGATCCTGCGCCTCTTCCTGGAGGTCAACCTGCGGGGGACCACGGTGCTTCTGGCCACCCACGACCGCGACACCATCGAGCGGGTGGGGCGGCGGGTGGTCACCCTGGAGCAGGGGAAGCTGGTCTCGGACGTCGAGCTCCTGGGCAAGGACCCGCCACGGCTCGAAGCTGCCGAGGAGCGCCCGACCGAGGACCTGCGGCCGCAGCTACCTTCGAGTCCGGCGGGTAGGCCGGGACCCCCGGAGGACACGTCGGCATGAACCTGCTCCAGGCGCTGCGCTACTTCTTCCGGGAGGCCCTGGTGAACCTCGGGCGAGGCTTCCGGGTGAGCGTCCTCGCCATCCTGACCATCGCCGTAAGCCTCACCCTGGGTGGCGTCTTCCTCCTCGCCAGCCGCAACCTCTCGGGGGCGGTCGAGCGCTGGCGGGCCGAGACCCGGGTGGTCATCTACCTGAAGCCCGACACTCCGCCGGCCGAGGTGGAACGCCTGGCCGCGGAGGCGCGGCAGGCGGCCGGGGTGCGCTCCGTGCAGCCGGTCTCGGCCGCCGCGGCGCGGCAGCGCTTCCGCGACCTCTTCCCCAGCCTCTCCGGCCTCGTCGAGGGTCTGGGCCAGGAGCCGCTCCCCGCCTCCCTGGAGGTGGCGCTGGCGGAGACCCCCGGTGGCAAAGCTCTCCCCAAAGACCTCGCAGCCTGGCTCGACGGCTGGCGCCGGCGCCCCGAGGTCAGCATGGTGGACGACGACCGCGAATGGCTGCGCCAGGTGGAGACGCTGGTCGCCGTGGTCCGGGGCGTGGGCCTCGCCCTGGGCCTGGTGCTCCTCGGGGCGGCGATCTTCACCATCGCGAGCGTCATCCGCCTGACCGCCTACCTTCACCACGAGGAGATTTCGATTCTCCGCCTGGTGGGGGCGACCGAGTTCTTCATCCGCGGCCCCTTCTACGTCGAGGGGCTCCTCCAGGGGGTCCTGGGTGCCGGAATTGCCGTCGCCGGCCTGTATGGCGCCTACCACCTCGTCCACGCCCGGGCCACCGCCTCGCTTCTCGCCGCCATGCTGGCCACCGATTTCCTCGGCGGCCGGCAGATCGCCTTCGTCATCCTCCTGGGCGCCGCGGCCGGCCTCCTGGGGGCGGTGGCGTCGCTTCGGCGGGAGTCGCTGTAGGATTGATCGATGCTCACGCGCCTCAAGGTCACCGGGTTCAAGAACCTCGTCGACGTCGACGTGGCCTTCGGCCCGTTTACCTGCATCGCGGGGGTGAACGGGGTCGGTAAATCGAACCTGTTCGACGCGATCACCTTCCTGGGCGGTCTCGCCGAGAAGCCTCTTCTGGAGGCCGCCCTGTCGGTGCGTAGCGAAGGGGGCCGGGGGGCGGATCTGCGCAGCATCTTCCACCGCGTGGGCGACCGGTATGCCGACGAGATGGCCTTCGAGGCCGAAATGCTGATCCCGCCGACCGGGACCGACGACCTGGGGCAGGAGGCGACGGCCGCCATCACTTTCCTGTGCTATCGGCTGGTCCTCGGCTGGAACGAGGTCGGCCTGACCGTCCGGACCGAGACGCTGACCCACATCAATCTCGGACAGGCCAAAGCCCACCTCTCCTTCCCCCACACCCGCGCCTGGCGCGAGTCGGTGGTCGACGGAAGGAGGACCAGCGATTTCATCTCGACCGAGGCGGAGAAAGGAGTGGTTTATATCAAGCTGCATCAGGACCTCGGGAAGGATTACAAGGGAGGGGGACGCCCGCGCTCCCATGTCGCCGAGAGATTGACGCGCACCGTTCTTTCCGATGCCAAGGCTGCCGACAGTCGGACAGCCGCCCTCGCCCGTACCGAGATGCAGTCCTGGCGGCTGCTCCAGCTCGAACCCTCCGGGCTCCGGCAGTCCGACTCTTTCATGGCTCCGCGATCGATCGCGCCGAATGGCGCACACATGCCTGCGACCCTCGCCCGCTTGACGCGGGCGCAGCTCAGGATCGACCCTCTACGCTTTCGGCCTTCCGAGATCCGGGAGCCCTCGGCTTTACCCACAAGGGTAGGTGCCGAAATCCCACTGGCGATGGCGGTGAGCACCGACCGGGAGAAAGCCGAGGACGAGGCGGCCGCCGTGACCGCGCGTGTCGCCAACCGTCTGGCCGAGTTGATCGAGGGGGTCCGATCCGTTCGAGTCGACGCCGACGAGCGCCGCGAGCTCCTGACCCTGATGCTCACCGAGCGCAACGGCACGGAGCACGAGGCGCGCTCGCTCTCCGACGGGACCTTGCGGTTTCTTGCTCTCGCCATCCTGGAAAACGACTCCGCGGCGAGCGGAGTCCTCTGTATGGAGGAGCCGGAGAATGGGATCCATCCCAAGCGGATCCCGGCGATGCTCCGGCTGCTGCAGGATCTCGCGGTCAACACCAATGAGCCGGTCGGGGAGGACAACCCCATGCGCCAGGTGATCGTTAACACGCACTCCCCGCTCGTTGCGGCCCAGGTTCCCGGGGACTGTCTGCTCGTCGCCATCCCTCAGACGATGCGTCGGGATGGGTTGCGGGAATCGGTCCCCGCATTCCGCTGGCTGCCCGATACCTGGAGGGCCAAATGGGGGGCCAAAGAGTTTCCCGAGATCCCGACCGTTTCTCTGGGCGATCTGCTCTCGTATCTCAACCCTCTGGAGCGGCGAGATCCCAAGCCGCGCGCTGGAACCGCTCAACGAGTGATCGACCGCGACGACGTCCAGAGTTGGTTGCCGTTCGAAGAGGGCCGTCGACCCTCTTGAATCCTCTCCGTTTTACCCTCCTCTCCGACGGCTCGTCCGACCGGGTGTTGCTACCGCTGCTCGAATGGCTCCTGAGCGAAAACTCGAGCCGCGCCTTTCAGCCCCAGTGGGCGGACCTGCGGATACTTCAGGCACCACCGAGGACGCTGGCCGAACGGGTCCGAACCGCAGTCCAGTTTTATCCCTGTGAGCTCCTGTTCATCCACCGGGACGCAGAGAGGGAGCCTCGGGAGGTCCGCGTGCGCGAGATCCAGCAGCAGCTCGGCATCCTGGCTGCGCCGGCGATCTGCATCGTCCCCGTGCGCATGCAGGAAGCATGGTTTCTCTTCGACGAGAAAGCCCTCCGCAAGGCCGCGGGCAACCCCAATGGTCGAACCACCCTGACTCTGCCGGGATTCGATGAGATCGAGCGGCTCCCCGATCCCAAGGAGTTGATCTACGAAATTTTGCGCCAGGCGAGCGAGCTACCCTCGAGAAGGCTGCGAGGATTCGACCCTGCGAGAGCGATTCACCGGCTCGCGGATCTGATCGACGATTTCAGCCCCTTGCGTGCCCTCCCCGCCTTTCAGGCCCTGGAGAACGACGTGCAAGCCCTGCTCGCCGAACGGTCCTGGCGCGCCTGACATCGTGGCCTCTGCGCCCGCCCCATGGCCGGCCCCCCACCTCTTCGGGTAGACTCCCGCCGTCTTTCGCGCGAAACCCGAGCTACGCCATGTCCGCCGAGCCGCAGAGCTATCTCTACCGTGTCTTCCGTGACACCGAGCTGCTGAACAAGCAGACGATTCTCGGTTTGCTCGACCCGCGGCCGGGGGGGAAGCTCCTCGACTGCGGTTGCGGGGACGGCTCCTTCACCGCCCAGCTGGCGGCGCGGGCGCAGGTGGCCGAGGTGCATGGCATCGAGGCCATCGGGGCGCGGATCGAGGCGGCCACGGGGCGCGGGGTGATCGTCGCCCAGACCGATCTGAACGCCCGTTTCCCCTACGACGACGAGGCTTTCGACATCGTCCACTCGAACCAGCTGATCGAGCACCTCCACTCGACCGACGGCTTCCTGCGCGAGGTGCGGCGGGTACTCAAGCCGGAGGGCCTGGCGGTCCTCTCGACCAACAACCTGGCCTCCTGGCACAACATCATCTCGCTCGTCCTCGGCATGCAGCCGCCGCCCAACAACGTCTCCTCCGAGGTGGTGGTGGGCAACCGGCTCGACCCGCTGCGCGGCAACGCCATCCCCAACCGGGAGGACAGCCACCTGCGGATCTTCAGCTATCAGGCCCTGAAGGAGCTGTGCGAGCACCACGGCTTCCAGGTCCTCGACCTGCGGACCGCCGGCTACTACCCGCTGCCCCCGAGCCTAGCCAGGATCATGACCCGCCTCGACCGCCGGCACGGCGCCTTCCTCATCATCAAGCTCGCCCGGCGCTGAGCGGGCGCGAGGCCAGACACCCGTGACGACGGCGATTCTCGACCTCCTGGGAGCCCTGCTCACCCTGCTCGCCCTGAGCCTCCTGGGACTCGGCGGCTATCTCCTCTCCGTGCGCCTACTGGGGTCTCGGGCCGCCGAGGACCCCTTGGAGCTGGCGGTCGCGACCCTCCTCGCGGCGACCGGGGAGGCGTTGGCGATCGCCACCCTCCTGGGTGCCCTGGGCCTCCTGCGGATCGAGCTTGGCTTGGTCCTCGCAGCCGTCTGGGCCATCGCGCTTCTCCGCCTGCCGCGCCGGCTCGCTCCGGAAGCGGTGGCGCTCCCCTGGACGGTCCTCCGGCAGCGCGCCTGGGCCAAAGTCCGCGAGCATCCGGCGCTCGCCATCCTGGCCCTCCACGGCATTGGCAGCGAGGCCCTGCGCGGTCTCCTGCGGCCACCCTTGTCGTGGGACAGCCTCATGTACCACCTGCTGCTCACCGGCACCTGGCTCCAGGACAAGAACCTGGTGCCGGTCTTCGGCGCCTACCCCACCAACTACTACGGCTACGCGCCGGCCAACGGGTCGCTCTGGCTCTGGTGGTGGATGGCGCCGTCGCACAGCGAGCTCTACGCCAACCTCGCCTTCCTCTCCCACTGGCTGCTGCTGGCGCTGGCGACCGGTGCGCTCGCCCGGCGGCTCGGGGCGCGGCGGCTCTGGCCCTACGCCGCCTTCCTGGTCTCCCTCGCCCCGGTCATCGTGCGCTTCGCGGCGACCCAGTACGTGGACGTTTTCACCGCCGCCTGCCTCCTGGCCGCCGCGATCTTCGGCCTGCGCTGGATGCGCCAGCCCTCCTGGGGGGACGCGGTGCTCGCCGGCATGGGATTGGGCCTTGCGGCCGGGGCCAAGGTGATCGGCATCCCCTACGCCGGGGCGCTCGCGGCGGCGGTCGTCCTCCTTGCCATGGGACACTGGCGTCGCCGGCTGCCGCAGCTCGCCGCCGCTCTCCTCGTCATGGCCGCCCTGGGGAGCTTCTTCTACGTGCGGAACCTGGCGCTCGGGGTCGATCCGCTGGCCATGAAGTGCGAGAGCGCCCCTCGCCACGAGGGGCCGAAGCCGGTGGTCCGCCTGCCGCGCAAGAGCTCGGTCTTGGCCGAGCCGGGGCTGATGTTCGGCCAGGGGGAGCTGCTCGATTCGTTCCTCGGCATCACCCGACCGCAGTCGCTGGAGATGGGGGTAGGGCCGCAGACCTTCCTGCTGCTCGCCGCCCTCCTCGCCCTCCCCTGGGGCCTCGCTCGCGGCCGGCGGCGGGAGGGGCTGGTGGTCCTCGCCCAGGTGGTGGCCGAGCTGGGCTTCTGGGTCACCGTCCCCTACGCGGCGAGCCACCACGTCTTCGCCAACACCCGCTACCTCGTGCCCTGCTTCGGGATCGTCTTCGCGGCCGGCATCGCCATGCTGGAGGACCGCATCCGGGAGACCTGGCTCGCCGCCCTCGCCGTGGCGCTCCTCGCCCAGGACCTCCTCCAGATGCACAGTGAGATGCCGCACGGGGTGCGGGTGGCGATGGGGGTGGTGGACGTCCTCGCCCTGATCCTCGCCCTCTCGCCGGGGCTCCGTGGTTTCGTCATGCGGCGGGCCCGGGAGCTGGTGCTGGCCACGGCCGCCGTCGCGATCCTCCTGGCGCCGGTCCTCGGCCGCTTCCGGTTGGACGACCGCGAGCGGGCGCTCGCCCAGGAGTACCAGGCCCACGTCACCACCAGCCGCCTCTTCGCCTCCGGCTGGGGCTGGCTCGACCATCACGGCGAGGACGGCACGGTCGACGTCTTCACCTCCCCGGCCACCTACTTCACCTACCCGGCCATGGGGCAGTACCTGGAGAGGAAGGCGATCTACGTCAACGTCAACCCCGAGGACGGGCGCGAGGCGGCGCAATACCCCCTCTGCCAGCCCCGGGTCCACGCCGACCCCGACGCCTGGCTGGTCAACCTGAAAAAGGCCGGCGTGCGCTGGGTCCTCGCCAGCCGCTACCCCGACTTCCCCTACTCGATCGAGCACGACTGGGCGGTCGCGCATCCCGAGCTGTTCAAGCTGCGGTTCCACGACAACACCAACGAGGTGTGGGAGTTTTTGCCCGGGGCGCCGGGGGCGGCAGGCTCGTAGATCTCGCTCGGATGAGGACCGTGTTCCACAAAGATCCCATCCTTGAGGAGATCCATGCCGTTCGCGAGGATCTTGCGCGAGCGGCAGGCTACGACCTCGAGCGCATGCTGGAAGCGGCCCGAACACGGCAGGCGGCCGCTGGCCTTCAAGCGGTGAGGCTGCCATCGAGAAAAACCGAGCCCGTCAAGAAGACACCCTGAGACGAGCGGCCCTGTGGCCTACCCGACCCGTTCAAACCCCGGTTCCAGGATCAACCCCACCCGGCAGCCCGTCCCAGCTCCATCGTCATCCTGCGGGGAGCCTCGGCGACCCAAAGGATCTGGGAGGGGGAAGCTTTCGTCTTGCCGGTGGCCTCTGGATAATAAGGAGCCAGTAGCCTGTACTTCCTCCGATCCTGTGGTCTCCACCGCTCTGCCCCATGGGCGACAGGAGTCTCCCCCATGACCCAAGCCGACCTCCTCTCCTTCCTGCGTTCCCACCACTGGGCCGTCCAGTCCTCCGTGTCGGCGTCCGGGGCACCCCAGTCGGCCCTCGTCGGTTTCGCCGTCAGCGATCAGCTCGAGATCGTCTTCGATACCCTCGACTCCACGCGGAAGGCGCTCCATCTGCGCGGCAATCCCAGGATCTCGTTCGTTATCGGCGGGTGGATCGACGGGGACGAGCGCACGGTTCAGTACGAGGGCCTGGCGGACTTCCCAGAGGGCGAAGAGCTGAAGCGCTTGAAGGAGATCTACTTCGCCGCGTTCCCCGATGGCCGCGACCGCCAGGCTTGGCCGGGCCTGGTGTACGTGCGGGCGAAGCCTGCGTGGATCCGGTACAGCGACTTTGGGCGGACACCTCCAGAGATCCAAGAGCTTACGTTCGGTTGAAAGACGCCCCCGTCTGCCCATAGGCCCTCGTCGTGAGCCAGCAGACGCCGCCGCCCTGCCTTCTGGACGCTAACAGAGGCTTCCGGACGCTACGCGCCTCCTTTTTTTGGACGCGAAGCGGGACGTTTCGGAGTCCGATGTGGCCTTACCGGAGTCCGGAAGGAGCTGTTTAGAGTCCGGAGACATCTGTTCTGCGTCCGAAACGAACGCTTCGGACTCCGTGAAGCTCCTTCCGGACTCTAAACAGCTCCTTTTGGAGTCCGAGAAGGTCTATTTAGAGTCCGGAAGGAAGCTTCCTGAGTCCGATCAGCTCTTCGTAGCGTCCAGAATCGACTCGTAGCGTCCATTCGCGGAGGCCGTAGCGTCCATCCGGAGCTTCTAGCGTCCGGAAATCGAGGCCGTAGCGTCCGGTAGCGTCCGCTCGTGTCCGGATCAGGAGGCCGCGTCAACCTTCCGATATTGTGCGGGCCGCTTGCCGCCGGCATACCGGACGATGTCGATCACGCCCTCCAACGTCAACCGGTTGAGAGCCTCATAGAAGGTCGAGCGGCGAGGCTCGAAGCCGAGAAGGGGGAGGACGTCGAGCTTGTCGAAGTTTTCGGGAAGCTGGGGCAGCACCTCCCGGAGGGCATCGATCACCGAAACGGGCTCACTTCTTGGTCGGGAGGCCTGCAGGGCGGGTGTCACCGCCGGAGCCGGCGCGGGGACAGGGGACTCGGAGGGCGGCAGCGGCTCCACGGCGAGCTCCCCGCTGCGGGAGCGCACCATCGCCTGGTAGGCGCGCAGCTTGGCGTGGAAGGCGTCGTAGAGCAGGCCGATGTCGGCGTGGAGCTGCTCTTCCAGGCGCTTGCGGTAGCGTTCGTAGTCGTCTTGGAGCATGGTAGCGGAGAGTCTAGCGTCCGGACGTCCGGATGCCAAGTGAAAAACGCGTGAGCGGACTCTACCGGACTCTAGACAGCCGTAAGGCCACCGGATTCTCCTCAATGGTATCCTGAGGAGCTGGGATGAGTACTTTAGCGCTTGAAATCCAGGCGGCAAGAGCCCGCCACGTCACACTGAGCGAGGACACCCTGACCGTCGATCTCGTGGACGGTCGCACGGTTGCGGTGCCCATCGTGTGGTACCCCAGGCTTCTCCACGGAACACCCGAGGAGAAGGACCACTGGCGTCTCATCGGCGGTGGTGAGGGTATCCACTGGCCGGAGCTCGACGAAGACATCAGCGTCGAGAACGTCCTGGCGGGCAAGAGATCCGGTGAGAGTCAACTCTCGTTCAAACGATGGCTCGAGGGACGGGAGAGGGTCTCACCTTGAGTCGCCCCGGTTGAGGGCTCCAGCCGTTCCTTCAACCGCAACGCCACCGGATTCTTCGGATCGACCGCAAGCTCCCGGGCGTTCCACGTCCGGGCGGCGGGGAGATCCCCCTGCTTCAGGGCGAGGAGCGCCCGGTTGTGGAGGGCCTTCAGGTTCTGGGGGTTGAGCGCCAGGGCGCGGTCGAGATGCTCCCGCGCCTCGGGGAGCCGGCCGAGGGCCAGCCAGGCGCCTCCGAGGTTGCTCTGCGCGTCGTCCGACCGGGGCTCCAGGGCTGCCGCCTGCTCGAAGAGGCGAAGGGCGGTGGGGAGATCGCCTTTCCGGGCGGCGAGGTTGCCGAGGTTCAGGTAGGAGAGGAAATCCTCCGGGTTGCTTGCGAGGGCCGCCCGGTAGTGCGCCGCCGCCTCTTCGGGCTGGCCGCGGTCCTCGGCCAGACGGGCGAGGTTGTAGTGGACGAGGTCGAGGCGCGGGGTGAAGCCGGCGAGGCGGGGGAGGAAGAGGGCGACGAGGACCACGGCGGCCAGGCCGTAGGCGCGTTTCCGCTCGCCGGCCCGAAACGCCGCCACCCCCTCCGCCACGGGCACCCCGCCCAGGAGCAGGAGAGCGGGAACGGCCGGCAGCCGGTAGCGCGAGAAGAGGAAGAAGGCGACCGTCGAGACCGTCCAACCGAGGAGGAAGACGAGGGCCGGGGCGAAGGGGCCGAGCCGCTTGCGGGCGAGCAGCGCTCCCACCGCGGCGAGGAGGGCGGCGCCGCCGAACTCCAGGAGGGGGAGGCGGAGGATCGGGGAGAGGGCCTTGGCGTAGTAGTAGTCGACCGCGTCCGGCTGCTCGTACCAGCTCCAGAAGAGGCGGAGCTTCTGGAGTTGGAGGCGGAGGAAGTCGCCGGGATTGGCCCGCGCCCAGGCGAGCGCCCGGCCGAGCCAGTAGCGCGACACCTCGCCGGCCGAGAGGTGGCGGCCGAGGGCCTGCTCGGCGACCCGCGCCGGCTCCCGCCGCTCCAGGGCCGGGATCTGCTTGCCGGGAACGATCGGCCGGTAGGTGCCGTCGGCCTGGGCGTTGTTGCCGATGTAGAAGTTGACTCCGCCTTGAGAGGTGGTGGGGAGCGCCTCCCCGCCCACCCAGTCGTTGCGCAGGGCCACGGGGGTGAGCGCCAGGACGGTGCCGAGGAGGAAGGCGCCGCCGTCCCGCAGCAGGGGCCTCAAGGGACGCCGCCAGGCGAGGAGGGCGAGAAGCGGCGCGATCAGCAGGGCGTTCTCGCGCAGCAGGGCAAGAATCCCGCTGAGCACCCCGGCGCCCAGCCAGCGCCCGAAGCTCGGCCGCGCCCGGGCCGCGGCCAGGGCCCAGAGCAGAAAGCCGGTCACCGCGACCGCCGGCGACTCCTTCAGGATCTGGACGTCGTAGAAGAGGAACGGCCCGTAGATCGCCGCCAGCCCCGCCGCCGCCAGCCCGACCCCCTCCCCCACCATCTCCCGGCCCGCCCGGTAGAGGGCGTAGATCCCGGCGACCGAGAGGGCGATCTGGAAGAGGTAGACCGCGGCGAGGTGCGGGCCGAAGAGGATATAGAGGAAGCCCAGAAGATAGGGATAGAGCGGCGCCTGGAAGAAGACCTCCGACCCCAGCCAGTCGCCGGCCGCGATCCCCCGCGCCCAGCGGTCGTACTCCTGGCTGTCCATCACCAGCTGCGCGAAGAACGGCTCGTTCCGCACCGCCCACCAGTGCGCCAGGCGCAGAAGGAAGGCGAACGCCAGGAGGGCGACAAGGAGGCGCCGGGAGCGGGCGCTGCCTGGGATGGGCGAGGGATCCATGGGGCCGAGCTAATCTCTCATAGATCCGGCCTGTGCTAGCATCCCCGCTACATTCCTCTTGGAGAGAAGGCCATGGCGACGATCGAGTTCACCGGTAACTACGACGACCTGTCGACCGACAAGGGCTACCAATTCAAGTTCTACTGCGAGAAGTGCCACAACGGCTACATGTCGACCTTCAAGAGCTCGAAGCTCGGCCTTGCCGCTTCGGCCATGGAGGTGGCGAGCGGCCTCTTCGGCGGGGTCTTCGGCAAGGTGGCGGACAGCGCCTACCAGGTGCAGCGCGCGGTGGGCGGCCCGGCGCACGACTCGGCCCTGCACGAGGCGGTGGCGGAGATCCGCCCCCTGTTCAAGCAGTGCACGCGCTGCGGCCGCTGGGTCTGCGAGCCCATCTGCTTCAACAAGAAGGCCCAGCTCTGCGAATGGTGCGCCCCCGATCTCGACGAGGAGATCGCCGCCGCCCAGGCCGAGGCGGCCCGGGAGCAGGTCGTCGAGAAGGCGCGCACGGTCGACTGGACGAAGGGGCACGACCTCGCGGTCGCCGGCGGCGCGCTCTGCAAGTCGTGCGGCGCCAAGCTGACCGGCGGCAAGTTCTGTCCCGAGTGCGGCACTCCGGTCAGCGCCAAGAAGACGTGCCAGGGCTGCGGCGCCGAGGTCGAGGGCAGCCCCAAGTTCTGCCCGGAGTGCGGCCAGCACTTCGCGTAGCGGGCCGCCGCGGCGGGCGCACCGTTCAGCCGAAGAAGCTGCGCACCCCGTCGCAGACCCCCTCCACCTCGTCGTCCCGAAGCTCGGGGAAGACCGGCAGGCAGAGGCACTCGCGGGCGGCGGCGGTGGCGACCGGGAGCTCGCCGGGGTCGCCGAACCGGCCCTCCAGGGCGGGCTGGGTGTGGAGGGGCGTGGGGTAGTGGATCGAGGAGCCGATCCCCCGGCCGGCGAGGTGGGCCATCAGGTCGTCGCGCCGGGCGGAGAGGAGCGTGAACTGGTGGTAGACCGGCTCGGCCTCCGGCGGGTCCTTGGGGAAGCGGAGGTCGCCCACCCCGGCGAGACGCTCCAGGTACATCGCCGCGATCTGCCGGCGGCGGGCGTTGTCGCGGTCGAGGAGCGGCAGCCGGCAGTTGAGGACCGCGGCCTGCAGGCTGTCGAGCCGGCTGTTGGTGCCCAGCGAGACGTGGTGGTAGCGCGAGGTCTGGCCGTGGTTGGCGAAACGGCGGACCCGCTCGACGAGCACCGGCTCGTCGCCGGTCACCGCGCCGCCGTCGCCGAAGCAGCCGAGGTTCTTGGTCGGGTAGAAGCTCCAGGCGGCGAGGCGCCCGAAGCCGCCCACCCGCCGGCCGCGCCAGCGGGCGCCGTGGGCCTGGGCCGCGTCCTCGATCAGCCAGAGCCCATGCCGGCCGCGCAGGTCGAGCACGGCGTCGACGTCGAAGGGGCGGCCGTAGAGATGGACGCCGATCACCCCCACGGTGCGGTCGGTGACCCGCGCCGCCGCGTCCCGGGCGTCGAGGTTCAGGGTCGCGGGATCGACGTCGCAGAAGACCGGGCGGCCGCCCAGGAGGGCCACCACCTCGGCGGTGGCGAAGAAGCTGAAGGCCGGGACGAGCACCTCGTCGCCCGGCTGCAACCCCAGCACCTGCAAGGAGAGGAGGAGAGCGTCGGTGCCGTTCGCGACACCGGCGCAGACGTCGACGTCCAGATAGTCGGCGAAGCCCTGCTCGAATTCCCGGACCTCGGGACCGAGGATGAAGGCGTTGGTGTCCAAGATGCGATGCCAGCGTTCCTGAAGCTGGGCGTCGATCCGGGCGCGGGTGCGGGCAAGGTCCAGATAGGGTATGGGCATAGGGGGTCGCTCCGGCGGCGCATTCTATCCGCAGGGGGCGACGGGAGGCGAATCGGGTTGGACCAGGGGGTATATCCTACCCCCCATGAAGAAGATCAGCCGCGAGGAAGCCCTCGAATACCACTCGCAGGGGCGCAAGGGCAAGATCCAGGTCGTCCCCACCAAGCCCACCGCCACCCAGCTCGACCTTTCGCTCGCCTACAGCCCGGGGGTGGCCTACCCTTGCAAGGAGATCGAGCGCGACCCGCTCCTCGCCTACCAATACACCGCCAAGGGGAACCTCGTGGGGGTAATCAGCAACGGCACCGCCGTCCTGGGGCTCGGCAACATCGGCGCTCTCGCCGGCAAGCCGGTGATGGAGGGCAAGGGGGTCCTCTTCAAGCGCTTCGCCGACATCGACGTCTTCGACATTGAAGTCGCGACCGAGGACCCCGAGGAGTTCATCCGCGCCGTCCGCCTCCTGGAGCCGACCTTCGGCGGCATCAACCTGGAGGACATCAAGGCCCCGCAGTGCTTCGAGATCGAGCGGCGGCTGAAAGCCTTGATGAACATCCCGGTCTTCCACGACGACCAGCACGGCACGGCCATCATCTCCGGCGCGGCGCTCCTGAACGCCCTCGCCCTGACCGGACGGACGATCGGCGAGGCGCGGATCGTCTTCTCCGGTGCCGGGGCGGCGGCCCTCTCCTGCGCCCAGCTCTACGTCGAGCTCGGCGCCCGGCGGGAGAACATCGTCCTCTGCGACAGGAAGGGGGTCATCTACAAGGGGCGCCAGGAGGACATGGACCCCTACAAGGCCGAGCTCGCTTCCAATACCGCGGCGCGCACCCTGACCGAGGCCCTCGTCGGGGCCGACGTCTTCTTAGGCCTCTCAGTCGCCGGGGTCGTCACCCCCGACATGCTCCGCAGCATGGCCAAAGACCCCATCGTCTTCGCCATGGCCAACCCCGATCCGGAGATCGGCTACGAGGAGGCGCGGGCCGCGCGGCCGGACGCCATCGTCGCCACCGGGCGGAGCGACTACCCCAACCAGGTCAACAACGTCCTCGGCTTCCCCTTTCTCTTCCGCGGCGCCCTGGACGTGCGGGCGACCGACATCAACATGCCGATGAAGCTCGCCGCGGTCAAGGCGCTCGCCGAGCTGGCGCGCGAGGACGTGCCGGACGGGGTGCTCAAGGCCTATGGCCTCGAGAGCCTGCGCTTCGGCCGCGACTACCTGATCCCCAAGCCGCTCGACTACCGGGTGCTGCTCCGCGTCCCCCCGGCGGTGGCGAAGGCGGCCATGGAGAGCGGCGTGGCGCGCGTCCCCATGGACGACTTCGACGGCTACCGGCGGCGCCTCGAAACCCTCATCTCCCGCCGGCTGGAGCTGATGCGCGGCGTCATCGACCAGGCCAAGCGTGCCCCCAAGCGGGTGGTCTTCCCCGAGGGGGAGAATCTGAAGATCCTGCGCGCCGCGAAGATCCTCGTCGACGAGGGGATCGCCCATCCCATCCTCCTCGCCCGCCGCGAGATGGTCGAGGGGAAGCTCGCCGAGCTCGACCTGCCGCTCGACAAGGTCACCCTCCTCCACAACGAGAGCTCGGCGCAGTTCGAGCCCTACGCCCGCCGCTTCCACGAGCGGCGCCAGCGCGACGGCGTCACCCTGGTCGACGCGCAGAAGCGGATGCGCCTGCGCAACTACTTCGGCACCATGATGGTCGAGGAGGGGGACGCCGACGGGCTGATCTCGGGGCTCACCCAGTCCTACCCCGACACCATCCGGCCGGCCCTCCAGATCATCGCCACCCGCCCCGGGGTGAAGCGGGTCTCCGGCGCCTACATCCTGATCCTGGGCGACCGCCTCTTCTTCCTCGCCGACACCACGGTCAACATCGACCCCACCCCGGCGGAGCTGGCCGAGATCGCCCTCCTCACCGTCGAGTTCGCCCGCCGCTTCGGCGTCGTGCCGCGGGTCGCCATGCTCTCCTTCTCGAACTTCGGTTCGAACACCCACCCCTCGGCGATCAAGGTGCGCCGCGCGACCGAGATCGTGCGCGAAAAGGACCCCGCCCTGGAGATCGACGGCGAGATGCAGGCCGACACCGCGGTCCTCTCGTCGATCTTGACCGAGAGCTATCCCTGGAGCCGGTTGAAAGAGCCGGCCAACGTCCTCATCTTCCCCGAGCTGCAGTCGGCCAACATCGCCTACAAGCTGCTCTGGCGGCTCGCCAACTGCGAGGCGATCGGCCCCATCCTCCTCGGCCTGGGCAAACCGGTCCACGTCCTCCAGGCCGGCCTGGAGGTGAGCGACATCGTCAACATGGCGGCGATCTGCGTCGTCGACGCCCAGGAGCGGGAGGCGAGACGGACCGGGTCGTGAAGGGGAGCACCCGGGATTCGCGATACAATAGGACGCCACAAAGTCCCCGAGATCCCAAATTAGGAGGTCACAGACATGAAGCGTTTGCAGAAACTTCTCCTGAGCGCGGGCCTGGTCACCGCCCTGCTCGTCCCGGCGCTCGCCCTCGCCAAGGGTGGCAAAGAGGGCAATACCAAGCCGCGCGTCGCGGTGATCGAATTCAAGAACAAGGCTGACAACCAGTGGTGGTACCACGGCGGCGCGGCCGCGGCTCAGGACGTCTTCGTCACCGAGCTGGTCAAGAGCGGCAAGTTCCGGGTGGTCGAGCGCGAGCAGCTCGAGGCCCTGATGAAGGAGAAGGGCCTGACCCTCTCCGGCGACGTCGATCCGTCGACCGCGGTCAAGGTGGGCAAGCTCCTGGGCGTCAACTACCTGCTGACCGGCTCGGTCACCGAGTACGGCGCCGAAGAGACCGGCGCCCACGGCAGCGGGATCGGCGGGCTCCCCGGCTTCTCGGCCGGCAAGAAGAACTTCGTGGCGGCGTTGAACGCCCGCCTGATCGACACCTCGACCGGCGAGATCGTCTGGGCCGACGAGGCGCGGAAGGAAGAGAGCAACATGCACCTCTCGATCGGCGGCTTCGGCGGCGGCGTGCACAACGACGAGCGGATGTTCGACAAGGTGATGAAGCCCTGCATCCAGCAGCTCACCGCCAGTCTGAAGGCGGCGGACCTCTAGACCGCGGGACAGACACGGACACACACGGACGAACAGGGACAGACACGGACGAACACGAGAGGCCGGAATCTGGTTTTTGTCCGTCCGTGTTCCGTCCGTGTCCGTCCAGGGTCCGGGCGCCGCCACTACGGCCGGAAGGTCACCCGCAGCATCGTCCACATCTTGACCTTCACCCCGTCCTTGGTGGCAGGGCGGAAGGTCGAGCGGCGGGCGGCGTCGACCGCCGCCTCGTCGAAGCCGAAGCCGACCCGGGCGCCGCTCAGCTCGGCCTGGACGACGTTGCCGCGCTCGTCGACCAGGACCTTCAAGTCGATGTGCACCGCGTCGGTCAGCGCCGCCTTGTTCATCTTCCGTGCGGTCGGCGGGTAGCGCGGCTCGGGCATCCCGGCCACCTGCGGCTTGACCACCCCGGGGCCGAACTGCACGAGGTCTCCCGACTGCACCGTCGGCTCCCGCTGGGCCGGCGTGGGGGCGGGCCGGGCCGGCTCCGGCTTGGCCGGCGGCGGCTCCGGCTTGGCCACCGGGACAGGAACCGGGGCCGGCGGCGGGACGGCCGCGGCGGCGGTCGTCGTCTCCCGCTCGCGCTCGGCAGGCGGCTCCGACCGGGGCGCCGGCTTGGGCTCGGGCGGCGTCTCGACCGGCCGGCTGGCCGCAGGCGGGGTGCTCCGCTCGGCCCGCTTGCTGTCCTCCAGCTGCTTCTGGAGCTCCTTGATCTTGTCGTCGTACTGACCCTTGAGCTTCGCCTCCATCTCCTTGCTGCGCGCCTCGAACATCGAGGCGATCTGCTTCTGGATCTCCTCCGGGCTGGGGGCGGCGGCGCCGGCCTCGGTGCCCTGAGCCGGCGCGGTGGGGACGGCTCCGGCCGACGGGGGGAGGAGCGCGGCCGGCTGCGCGGCGGGGGTCTGGGCGGTCTTGGTACCGCCCTTGGCGCCGGGACCCAGGAGGTACCACCAGCCCGCCCCGAGCCCCAGGACGAGGACGGCGGCGATCGCCGCGATCAGCCCCGTCTTGCTGCCGGCGCCGGCCGCCGGGGCGGCAACCCCCGGCAGGGTGGGCTCGCGCACCCCGGTCTTTTCGCGCCGGTCGCCGGCCGCCGCGGCGCCCGAGTAGGAGGGGGCCACCGGCGCCGGGCCGGCCGCCGCGGCGACCGGGATCGCCATCGTCGTCGCCCCCGCTCCGGCCGAATTCACCGCGCGGCTGCCGACCCCGGTGACGTCGAGCTTCTTCTCGGCTTGCATCTCCTGGCTCTCGCGCTCGATCTCGTCGCGGAAGAGGTTGTGCATGAAGAACGCGAGGTTGAAGGTGGTGGGGCTGTAGTGCCCCTCGATCATCAGCTTGGAGAGGGTCTTGTGCCACTGCACGGCGTCAGGAATCCGCTGGTCGCGCGGCACCAGGCTCTTCTTCAGGAGCGCGGCGATGGGCGCGGCCAGGGAGGCGCCGTCGTTGGCGACCACGGCGGCGTCGATCACCGCCCCATAGCCGTCGGAGCCGGGTGCCGGCAGGCGCTCGCCGGTCAGCAGCTCATAGAGGATGGCGCCCAGCGACCAGACGTCGTCGGCCTTGTTCGCCGGCCCGGCGGTCGCGGCCTCGGGGGCGAGATAGGTGGAAAGGTCGGAGTCGCGCCAGCCCGCGCCATGGATCTCGCGCAGGCCGGGGGCGATCTCGAAGCCCAGGAGGCGGGTCTCGCCCTCGTTCGAGACCATCACCAGTTGGGGGACCACGAAGCCGTGCACCACCCGCTCGTCGGTCACCCGGCTCTCGTAGGCGACGGCGAGGGCCAGGGAGAGGCGTTCGGCCATCAGCAGGGCGTGGTCGGCGGGGATGGGCGACATCTGCCGCGCCGACTGGATGAGCAGCGCCGCCAGGTTCTTGCCCGAGATGTAGTCGTAGGCCGTGTAGGGGTAGCTCCGCACCCGCCCGAGGTCGACGCCGTTGCCGATGTTGGGGCTCTTGAGCGCTTGCTGGACGACGCCGCGGCCCGAGACCCTCTGCCACAGCCGTTCCCCGTCCATGCCCTTGCCGTTGAGGACGCGCAGGAGCACCACCTGCTCCATGCCCTCCCTGCCCAACTTGCCGGCGCGGAAGGTCTCGCCGAGCGGATCTTCGGTGAGCTTTTTGAGCAGTAGGTAGTTCCCAAACTCCTCGGGGATGTTCATACAGTCTCCTCCCGAGCCGGCGTCCCCGCCGGTTACGGCCTCTCAAGGGGGTGATTCCGGCGGTACGGGCTCGTGCTAACGGATTTGCAGCCTTGATACACCACCCATGCGGGGCTGTCAATGTAAATCTGCGGCCCTACCGGCCGTGCACCGCGTCGCGGCGCTCCTGCTCGCGCTTGTCCCGCCAGTACTTGCGCTGCCAGAGGTCGACGTTCCTGTTGTGCTCGGCGAGGGTCTCGGCGAAGACGTGGGTGCCGTCGTTGCGGCTGACGAAGTAGAGATAGGGGACGGCCGCGGGGGCGGCGGCGGCCTTGAGGCTCGCCAGGCCGGGCGAGCAGATGGGGCCGGGCGGCAGGCCGGCGTAGCGGTAGGTGTTGTAGGGGGAGTCGATGCGCAGGTCGTCCTTCCGGATGTTGCCGTTCCAGGTCCCCGCCTTCTTCATGGCGTAGATCACCGTCGGATCGGCGGCGAGGCCGATGTTCCGGTCGATCCGGTTCTGGTAGACGGCGGCGATGAGCGGCCGTTCGGCCTCCTGCTTCGCCTCCTTCTCGACGATCGAGGCCAGGGTGACCAGCTCACGCACCGAGCGCGGCCGCGGATGGGCGGCGAGCAGGGGGCGGAGGTCGCGCTCGAAGCGGTTGCGGAAGGCCTTGACCAGGGTCTTGACCACCTCGCGCTCCGGCGTGCGCAGGTTGAAGGTGTAGGTCTCCGGGAAGAGGTAGCCCTCGAGGTCGGGGGCGCCGGGGTCCAGGTCGGCGATCAGCTCGGGGGAGCGCAGCAGGTCGAGGTAGGTCTCCTCGCGCCCGAAGCCGTCCTGGGCGAGGGCGGCGGCGGTCTCCTCCAGGGTGAACCCCTCGACGAGGGTGACGCGGTGGGTCACCACCTCGCCCTTGATCAGCTTGTGCAGCACCTGGGCGGTGGTCGCCGGGCCATGGAAGAGGTAGTCGCCGGCCTGGATGGGCGGATTGCGCAGCACATAGATGAGGTAGACCCGGGCGAGGCCGGCGTTGGCGAGCACCCCCTGCTCCTGGAGCCGTTCCAGAATTTGCGAGGCTTTCATCCCCGGCTCGACGGTGACGATGCGTTCCGCCTCCGGGAACCCCTGGTAGGGCTGCTGCAGCCTCCACAGCCAGTAGCCGGCGAGGGCCAGGGGCACGGCGAGAAGGAAGAGGAAGAGGAGACAGCCGAAGACCTTCCCGCGCCGCTTGCCGCCCTGCCGCTTCTTTTTGGCGCTCATGGCTCGCCTCCCGGCCGGTCGAGGGCCTCCTGGAGGAGGATCTGGGCGGCCAAGGCGTCGATCCGCTCCGGCTGGCGGCGGAGGTCAACCCCGGCGGCGGTGAGACGCTCCCGGGCCTCGACGGTGGTCAGGGCCTCGCCGACGAAGCGGAGCGGCAGGCCGGTGCGGGCGGCGAGCTTCTCGGCGAAGCGCCGGACGCGGTCGGCCGCGGCTCCGCGGTGGCCGTCGAGCGACACCGGCTCGCCGACCACCAGCCGCTCCACCCCCTCGCGGCCGGCGATCTCGGCGATCTGGGCGACGGCGATGCGGTCGCTCCGCCGCTCCAGGGTGGTGAGCGGCAGGGCGAGCCGTCCCGCCGGATCGGAGATCGCGAGGCCGATCCGCCGTTCGCCGAAGTCGATGCCCAGGGCGCGCAAGGAAGTCTCCATTCGGGGGGCATTGTACCGGAGGTGGCCGGTTCACCCGCTGGCGCCCGGCGATCCCCGGGATGGGCGTAGAATCCCCAGTCACTTCTAAAGGAGGGCAGGACGATGACCTGGACGCAGGTGTATTCTCCCGTCTCCGGAAGTCTGCTCGGCTCGGCCCTGGTCGCGGCGATCCCTGTCGTCGTCCTTCTGGGGCTCCTCGCCTTCCTCCACGTCCGGGCGCACTGGGCCGCGCTCCTGGGGCTCGCCACCTCGCTCGCCATCGCCATCTTCGTCTGCGGCATGCCGGCGAAGCTGGCGCTTGCCGCGGCGGCTGACGGCGCCGCCTTCGGGCTTCTCCCCATTGGTTGGATCATCGTGGGGGCGATCTTCGTCTATGACGTGACCGTCCGCTCGGGCGAATTCGAGGTCTTGAAACGCACGGTCGCTGGTCTGGCGAGCGATCGGCGCCTCCAGCTCCTCCTCATCGGCTTCAGCTTCGGCGCCTTCGTCGAGGGCGCGGCCGGGTTCGGCACCCCGGTCGCCATCTGCGGCGCCATGCTCATCGGCCTGGGGTTCCGGCCGCTCGAGGCGGCGGGGCTCGCCCTGATCGGCAACACGGCGCCGGTCGCCTATGGCGCCTTGGGCACCCCCATCATCACCCTGGCCAAGGTCACCGGCCTGCCGGAGGGCGCGCTCAGCGCCATGGCGGGACGGCAATTGCCGTTCTTCTCCGTCCTCATTCCCTTCTGGCTGGTCTGGGCCATGGCGGGGCGGAAGGCGATGCGCGAGGTGTGGCCCGCCTGCCTGACCGCCGGCCTCTCCTTCGGCATCACCCAATTCGTCGTCAGCAACCTGTTCGGCCCCTCGCTGGTCGACATCGCGGGCTCGATCGTCTCGATCTTCTCGCTCCTCCTTCTCCTCCGCGTCTGGCAGCCGAAGACGACCTGGAGCTTCGCGCACGAGTCGGAGGAGGGGCGCGCAGCCGAGGCGGCGGCCCTGCCTCCGCCCACCCGCCGGGCGGCGTGGCGCGCCTTCACGCCCTGGCTCCTCCTCTGCGTCTTCGTCTTCCTCTGGGGCTATCCGGCCTCGAAGGACGTCCTGAACGGCGGCGCCGCGGGGCACGAGAATTTCCTCCACGGGATCACGCTGATCAACGTCCCGGTCCCCGGGCTCGACAAGGCGGTGGTCAAGGTGCCGCCGGTGGTCCCGAAGCCGACCCCGGAGCCCGCGGTCTACACCTTCAACTGGCTCACCGCCACCGGCACGAGCCTCCTCCTGACCGGGATCGTGAGCGGCCTGTTCTTGGGTTTTTCCGTCGGCGAGCTGTTGCTGATCTTCTGGGGGACGCTCAAGCGCGTGCGCTGGTCGCTCCTGACCATCGCCGCCATGCTGGCCCTGGGCTTCTCGACCCGCTACGCCGGCCTCGACGCCACCATGGGCCTCGCCTTCGCGGCAACGGGGGTGCTCTTCCCGTTCTTCTCGCCGCTCCTGGGCTGGCTCGGGGTGGCGCTCACCGGCAGCGACACCTCCTCGAACGTCCTCTTCGGAGGACTGCAGCGGGTGAGCGCCGAGCGCCTGGGCCTCCCGCCCCTCCTGGCCTGCGCCGCCAACAGCAGCGGCGGGGTGATGGGGAAGATGATCGACGCCCAGAGCATCGTGGTGGCGGGGGTGGCCACCGGCCAGGAGGGCCACGAGGGGGAGATCCTGCGCTACGTCTTCTGGCACAGCCTCGCGCTCGCCGCCCTGGTCGGCGTCCTCGTCCTGCTCCAGGCCTATGTCTTCCCGGGGATGGTGCCGGCACTGCCGGCGGGGCCGTAGAGGGTAAAGTATCTCAGCGGTTGGGGTTTCTTCGCGTTGCCCGCGGGGGAGCGCTTACTACCGCCCAGCATCATCACTCGGAGCCGGTGCCCCGACGCGCGGCCGCCATGAGCAAGCCGCGGGTGCCGGCGAGCTCGAAGCGGATCATGGCGTTCCGGGCGAGCGTACAGCCGGCGCAGACCGGCTCGCTATGGAGGATGGCCCCGCCGCGGCGCGGCATCCAGAGCACCATGGCGATCGTGGCGATCCAGGCCAGAATGAGGAACACCGCACAGCTCTTGCGGTCCATCGGTCCCTCCTCGTCGAAAGTGAGCGTCCACTCTATCTGCAAAACCGGGGACGCGGATACAGCTCAGCTCCCGGGACTTTGAGCCAGCGTAAGCAGATACAGCCCAGCTCCAGGGACTTTGAGCCAGCGTAAGCAGATACGGCTCAGCTCCAGGGACTTTGGGCCAGCGTAAGCAGATACAGCCCGTCTCCAGGGACTTTGAGCCAGCGTAAGCAGATACGGCCCAGCTCCAGGGACTTTGGCCCAGCGTAAGCAGATACGGCTCAGCTCCAGGGACTTTGGCCCGGCGTAAGCAGATACGGCCCAGCTCCAGGGACTTTGGCCCAGCGTAAGCAGATACGGCCCGTCTCCAGAGACTTTGAGCCAGCGTAAGCAGATACAGCCCGTCTCCAGGGACTTTGGGCCAGCGTAAGCAGATACGGGCAGTCTCCAGAGACTCCAGGCCGGCGCCCCAATCCGCCCGCCGCATCCTGCTACAGTCCCTTGCCATGGACGATCCGGCCCTCCTCTACGCCCCGCACGGCGAGCCGGGGAGGTTCTGGAATCCCTGGGCTCCCATGACGACCGGGTTCTCCCAGCTCCTGCGCTGGAAGCTCCGGAAGAACCCCTACAGCCCGCGGCGGCCGCCCCGGGTGCCGGTGGTCGCGAACGACGGGGCCTACCTGGCCTCCCGTGCCGCGGACGCCGAGCCCCCCTCTCTCACCTGGGTGGGCCAGTCGACCTATGTGCTCCAGGAGGGGGGCGAGGTCTTCGTCACCGACCCCCATTGGGGGGCGCGGGCTCTCCTGCCACGGCGCCAGAGTCCGCCCGGCCTCCCGCTCTCGGCCATCCCCGCGCACGCCTGCGCCCTCCTCTCCCACAACCACTATGACCATCTGGACGCCTGGACCGTCGACCGGCTCCCCCCGGAGGTCCGCTGGTTCGTGCCACGGGGGGTCGGCCGGTGGTTCCGGGGACGCAAGCCCCGGGAGGTCGTCGAGCTCGACTGGTGGGAGAGCGCCCGGCACGGGCGCTTCACCCTCACCTGCCTGCCCGCCCAGCACTGGTCGAACCGGATCTCGGTGAAGCGGAACGCCACCCTCTGGTGCTCCTGGCTCCTCGATTCGGGGGATCGGCGCACCTATTTCGCCGGGGACAGCGGCTATTTTCATGGCTTCGCCGAGTTCGGCCGACGCTTCGGGCCGATCGACGCCGCCCTCCTGCCCATCGGGGCCTACGAGCCGCGCTGGTTCATGCGCTACCAGCACATGGACCCCGGAGAGGCCCTCCGCGCCTTCCGCGACCTCGGCGCCCGCCACCTCTTCGGCATGCACTGGGGGACCTTCGACCTGACCGACGAGCCGATCGACCTCGCCCCCGCGGTCCTCGCCCGGGAGGTCGCCGCGGCCGGGGAGGACCCCTCCCGGGTGCACGCCCTGGCGGTGGGCGAGCGCTTCCCCCTGGCTGCCCCCTGAACTTCCCGATCGCGTCAAAAAGCCCGTGCGGACGGGCTTTCGGCTGTGCTACAGTCCCTTTCTCGCGGCTGGGATGGCCCCGGAAGAGCCCCTCGGAAGGGACCCCCACGAAATCGGAGGTGCTCGTGTCGGCAAGACCGCTCTCCTGCGGTATGCTCCTGGTGGTACTGCTGCATTGCCGCCCGAGCGGCCCGACACCCGTGAGCCCGATGTCCGACGCCAGCCGCCCCACTCCCGCTCCCTCTGTGGCGACGACCGCAGCTCCCGCCATCGGCACCCGGGGCATGGTCAGCAGCGCCCACCCCCTGGCCACCCAGGCCGGCCTCGACGTGCTCGCCGCCGGCGGCAACGCCTTCGACGCCGCGGTCGCCGTGGCCGCGACCCTCAACGTCGTCGAGCCGATGAACTCCGGGATCGGCGGCTACGGCACCATTCTGCTCTACGACGCCAAGCGGGGGCGCTCCCGGTTCCTGAACGCCAGCGGCCGCATCCCCCGCGGGGTCGACTCGGACGCCTTCCGCGCCCCCACCCCCGGCTACCGGGAGAACCGGAAGGGGGCGAAGTCGGTCTCGACACCCGGCAACGTCCACGCCTGGAAGGCGATGTCCGAGGAGTACGGGACCCGCCCCTGGAAGGAGCTTTTCGCCTCCGCCCTGCGCGCCGCCCGGGAGGGCTTCCCCCTGAGCGCCCGGACCGCCGCCGACTTGGCCGCCGCCTTCCCCGAGTTTCCGCCACCGGCACGGGCGATCTACAGCTGGGGAGGCCAAGGGGAGAAGCCGCTGGGCGCGGGGGACCTCCTGGTCCAGCAGGACCTCGGGCGTTCCCTGGAAAAAATCGCCGAGGCGGGGCCGGAGGCCCTCTACGGCGGCCCGCTGGGGCAGGCGGTCGACGCCACCATGAAGAGCGCCGGCGGGTTCCTCGCCCTCGCCGACCTGACCGCCGACCGCGCCGAGTGGTGGGATCCGATCTCCATCCGCTACCGGGGGTACGAGGTGGTGACCACCTCGCCGCCGTCGAACGCCTTCCCGATGCTGATACGGCTCGGCATCCTCTCCCGCTTCGACGTCGCCGCCCTGGGGTCCAACCGCCCCGAGTACCTGCATCGCTTCGCCGAGATCACCAAGCGCGGCTTCTGGTGCCGCCTGGCCTATGCCGGCGACCCCGACCTCTCTCCTCCTCCGCTCTCCCGCCTGCTCTCGGAGGCGTACTGGACGGAGGAGGCGCGGCAGCTCGACCCGGCGCACGCCCGGCCCTTCGTGCCGCCGGGACCGATCGCCCCGGCGGGGGCGAACACCACCCACTTCGTGGTCGCCGACCGCTGGGGCAACCTGGTGAGCGCCACCCAGACCCTGGGCAACACCTTCGGCAGCCGGGTGATGCCGCCGGGGACGGGGATCTGGTTGAACGATTCGCTCGCTTACTGTACCTTCGAGCCCAAGGGCAACCCGATGGACGCGCACGCCGGCCATCGCAAGCTCTCGGGCGACTGCCCGACCTTCATCCTGAAAGACGGCCGGCCGTGGGTGGCGATCGGGACCCCCGGCGGGCATACCATCGACCAGACCGTGGCCCAGATGGTGGTGAACCTCGTCGACTTCCACATGGACATCCGCCAGGCGATCGCCAACCCCCGGGTCAGCTTCATCGAGCCGGACGAGCTGGGGGTCGAGGACCGCATTCCCGAGGCGGTCCGCCGGGAGCTTCAGGCGCGCGGTCACAACGTCCAGGTCTACACCCGGCTGGGCAACGCGCACGGCCTGACCGTCGACTACGACGCGGCCGGCCACCCGGTCCGTTTCACCGGCGCCGCCGATCCGCGCGGCGACGGCCTGGCGAAGGGGTATTGACGCCGTGCCCTCGACCTCGATCCGTCCCCGTCCCTTCCCGGTCGTCCCCCGGCGCGCCCCCCGCGACCGGTCGAAGGACCCGCGCCGGCCGGTCCAGCTGGAGCTTTTCGGCCGGGACGAGCCGCTCCCGGAGCGCAGCCGCCCCCGCTCGGCCCCGCTGCCCACCCTCGCTCCGGCCCGACCGGCATCGTCGGCGGCGCCGCCGGTACCTCCGGCATCGGTGTCCCCGGCCGAGGGCACTCCGGCTCTCCTCCGCCGGCTCGCCCGCCTGACCAAGGGGCGGGTGCAGGCGGTGGTCCTGACCGAGAACCGGCGCACCATCCTCTCGGTCCAGCCCGCCCGCCCGCGGGACGACGCGCGCCTCACCCTGCGCATCCATCGCTCCTTCGTGGGGGCGCCGGACGAGGTCCTCCAGGCGGTCGCCATCTTCGTCGAGAGCCGCAGAGGGAGCGACCGGGCGCGGGACGCGCTCGCCGTCCTGCGCGACCACTTCTCCCGCCACCGCGGCCCGGTCCGTCCGGCCGCCCGCCGCCGCCTGGCCCTCCAGTCAAAGGGGGACGTCTTCGACCTCCGCGAGCTGCGCGACGACCTCAACCAGCGCTACTTCGACGGCCGGTTGAAGGTCGAGATCACCTGGGGCAAGGGGGGGAGCGGCGCCGCCCAGAGCTGCCGGGGGGGCCGGCGGACCCGCAAGAGCACCATCCAGCTCGGCAGCTACTCCTTCGAGGACAAGCTGATCCGCATCCACCGCGCCCTGGACCTGCCGACCGTGCCGCGCTACGTGGTCGAGGCCGTGGTCTACCACGAGCTGCTCCACGCCGCGCTGCCGCCCGTGATCCAGAACGGCCGCCGCTACGTCCACACCCCCGAGTTCCGCCGCCGCGAGCGCCTCTTCCGCCACACCGACCGGGCGGAGCAGTGGGTGGAAGAGCACCTGCCCGAGCTGCTGCGGGCGCGCGGCCGGCGGTAGGGGGGCTATCGAGGAGGGCCAGGCCCCGCCCGGATGAATCCGGCTGCAACCTTGCTATTTCGCGAAGCTGGATTTATCCAGCGCAACTCATAGCGCGGAGATTTATCTCCGGGTGGAGCTCCGGCCGAGGAGAACGCCGCCGATCTGGGCACCGGTACGTTAGCGCCTATCCCCCTCTCCCGCCATCCTCTCGGTGCTATAGTCCGCCGCCGACCCGCAGCCCCCCTCCCCCATGAGCAAGCGTCTCCTCGGTCCCGCCCTTCTCCTGCTCTCGATCGCCGTCTCCTTCCTGGCGGCGGAGGGGCTGCTGCGGCTGGTATCGCGCAACTGGCTGCGCGTCCTGGACGTCGAGATGTGGCGCTATGCCCGGTCGGTCAAGAAGGCGTCCTCCTATCCGGACGTCGTCGAGGACCACCAGCCGAACGCCAGCGCCTTCCTGATGGGCGGACGCATCCGCACCGATAGCTGGGGGTTCCGCCTGCCGGACCCGGCGACCGAGGCGCGGCGACAGCCAGGTAACCGGGAGATAGTGGCGGTGGGCGATTCGCTCACCCTGGGCTGGGGGGTGCCGGAGGGGGAGACCTACTCCGACCAGCTCGAGCGCCTGCTGCGCACGGCCTGCCCGGCCGGCCGGCCGACCACGGTGAGGAACGCCGGCATCGGCAACTGCAACACCTCGATGGAGCTTGCCCGCTACCGGCGCTTCATCCGCCCACTCCATCCGGCCTGGGTGGTCCTCGGGTATTTCGTCAACGACGCCGAGCCCGATCCGCAGATCCCGCAGAACCCGTTCTACTGGCGCTCATCCCTGATCGCTCTCCTCTCCACCCGGATGCGCCAGACCTCGGAGATCCGGCTGCGCGACTACCGGGTCTACTACCATGGGCTCTACGACGAGGGCCGGCCGGGGTGGGTGCGGGCGCAAGCGGCCCTGCGCGAATTCGGCGCACTCTTGAAAGCCGACGGCACTCCGGCGACCCTCCTCCTCCTCCCCGAGCTTCATGAGCCGCGCGGGTTCGGCCGGTTCGCGGACGTCTACGCCAAGGTGGGAGCGATCGGCCGGGAGAGCGGCTTCGAGGTGATCGACCCCTCGCTGGACTTCCCCGCCGGTCCCGGCAATACCTTCTGGGTCAGCCACGACGACGCCCACCCGAACGCGAAGGCCCAGGCGATCTTCGCCCGGGCGCTCCTGCGTTCGCGCTACGCCTGCTCCCCCTCTCCTGAGTAAATAAGCGGTCCTCGCCTACGGCGTCAGCAGGCGGGCGAAGACGTTGGTTTGCCCATTCGCCTCCCAGACCACCACCACGGTGCCGGTCGGGCCGGCGGCGATCGCCGGCCGGCTTTGATCGCCGGCGGTCGTCACGTTCACCTGGAAGTCGCGGAAGAGAGGTGTCGCGGCGGCGGCGAAAGGGCGCCCGAAGATGCCGTCGCCGCTGCCGTCGCGGCCCTTATCGCTCCAGACGATGACAAAGCTGCCGTCGGCGAGCGTCGCGATGGCCGGCGCCCCCTGCTGGGGGGACGGCCGCTTGGAGACGAGGAAGGGAGCGCCCAGGGAGGTACCGTCCGCGGCGAGGCGGCGCGCCGTCAAACCTTCGTCGCCGGTGGTCTCCGTCCAGGCGGCGATCAGGCTGTTGTCCGGGGCCTTGGCGAGGCCGACGCTCCTCCGGCTGGTGAGGCCGGTCTCGGTTTCGAAACAGCAGAGGGGCGACGCCGGGAGACTCTGGTAGGTCGGCACCCCCCCACGGGGGGGGAAGCGGCTGAGAAAGAAGTGGTTGAGCTCCCCCGACTCGAACTCGAAGAGCGCCGCGGTCACCGTCCCGGCGGGCCCCCAGACCAAGCCGGTGAGAAAGTCAGAGATGCCGTCGTCACCGGCGAGGCTGCCGGCGAAGCCGTAGGCGATGGGGAAGGCGCCGGTGGACGGCGTGCCGTCGGCGTTGAAGACCCGGGCCAGGGTGCTGGGGTAGTCGCCGGTCGGGGGCAGCGCGTCGCGGGACTGCCAGGCGACGGCGAAGCGGCCGCGGGGGCCGAGAGCGATCAGGCTGTCGCCCCCCGAAGTGCCGGCCGGGGAGACCGCGACCACCGGTCCCAGCGGGGCGCCCTGGCGGCTGAAGCGGCGGGCTCGCACGTGATCGTCCTCGCCCATCATCTCGCTCCAGGAGACGAGGAAGCTGCCGTCGCGGTCGGCGACGAGCCCTTCGGCTTCCAGAAAGCTGACCCCTTCCGGCCGGCTGGCGAGGAGGAACTCGCCCGTTTCGGGGCTGCCGTCCGCTTTGAAGAGCCGCGTGTGGATCACGGTGGAGTTTGTCCACACGACGACCCAGCCGCCGTCCGGAAAGACGGCCACGAGCGGATGGAAGTGGGAGCCGTGGTGGCTGACGTTGACGCGGATCTCCGTCCCCCGGGGCAGCGGCGTGGCCGTGGCCACCCGGGTGGAAGCCGACAGGAGGGCGAGGGCGGCGAGGAGCAGGGTTGCGCGCGCGCGGGATCTCATGGTCTCGGCAGAGCCTCCATTCTTTATGCGATCATACCATCCAGGCTTCGGACGACCTCACCCCGGCTTCGGCCCGTCGTTCGAGATCCCCCGCGCGAAGCGCCAGATCCCGTCCTCCCCCTTCTTCAAGATGGAGAGGGCGCGGCGGCCGGTGAGGGAGACCGGGGGGCCGCCGTCCCAGGGTGTGGCGGTGAAGCGCTCGCGGCCGCGGCAGAAGGCCCAGTCGCCGGCGAGCACCAGCTCCTCCTCGTCGAAGCCCTGCTCGATGCGGTGGCGGGAGAAGGCGATCTGGTAGGCCGCCTCCATGGCCTCCCGGCCGCGCATCGGCGGAGCGCCGGGGACGAGGAAGAGGGCGTCCTCGGTCACCATCCCGAGGAGGGCCTGGACGTCGCCGGCTTTCCCGGCGGCGATCCAGTCCTGGTAGAGGCGGCGGATGGCCGTCGCGTCGTCCTCGGCTCCCTGGGGGCTCGGTTCTGGCTCGTTCGGCATCCCGCTCTCCTCCCTACCGGACGGCGAGTCTACCCCCACCCGGCGGGGCGGGAAACCCCGGGCGCGCCCGAGGTATAGAATCCGACCGCCAGCCGTCCCCAACCGGCCCGGAGGGAGGAGACCGATGATTCCCGTCAAGCCCCAGATTGCCGCCAAGGCGCACGTCAACAGCCTGGAGCAGTACAACGAGATGTACCGCCGGTCGCTCGAGGACCCGGAGGGGTTCTGGCGCGAGCAGGCGGCGATCCTCGACTGGTTCTACCCGCCGCGCACCGTCCTCGACGTCGACATGGAGGAGGTCGACTTCGCCTGGTACTCGGGCGGGCGGTTGAACGCCTGCTACAACTGTGTCGACCGCCACCTCAAGGACAAGGGTGAGAAGACGGCGATCATCTGGGCCGGGGACGAGCCGGGCGAGTACCGTCGCATTTCCTATCGCGAGGTCAAGCACAACGTCGCCCGCTTCGCCAACGTCCTCCTGGCGCACGGGGTCAAGAAGGGCGACCGGATCTGCATCTACCTGCCGATGATCCCGGCTCTCGCCTACGCCATGCTGGCCTGCGCGCGGATCGGGGCGGTCCACTCGGTGGTCTTCGCCGGCTTCTCGGCGGAATCGCTCCGCGACCGCATCCTGGACGCCGGCTGCAAGCTCGTCATCACCGCCAACGAGGGCCTGCGCGGCGGCAAGAAGATTCCCCTGAAAGCGACGGTCGACCAGGGAGTCGAGGGGATCTCGATCGTCGAGAAGGTGCTGGTCGTCCGCCGCACCGACGCGCCGGTGCCGATGCGCCAGGGGCGCGACCTGTGGATGGAGGACGAGACCCACAAGCACCGCTCGACCTGCCCGGTCGAGTGGATGGCGTCCGAAGACCCGCTCTACATCCTCTACACCTCGGGCTCGACGGGGAAGCCCAAAGGGGTCCTCCATACGACCGGCGGCTACATGGTCTACGCCGCCATGACCCACAAGTACGTCTTCGACCTCCACGAGGACGACGTCTACTTCTGCGCCGCCGACGTCGGCTGGGTGACCGGGCACAGCTACATCGTCTATGGGCCGCTCGCCAACGGTGCGACGACGGTGATGTTCGAGTCGATTCCCACCTATCCGGACGCCGGCCGCTACTGGCGGATCGTCGACGACCTCTCGGTCAACATCTTCTACACCGCTCCCACCGCCATCCGTGCCATCGCCCGGGCGGGCGACGAGCCGGTCAAGCGCTACAAGCGGGACAGCCTGCGCATCCTGGGGACGGTCGGCGAGCCGATCAACCCCGAGGTCTGGATGTGGTACCACGACGTGGTGGGCGAGGGGCGCTGCGCGGTGGTCGACACCTGGTGGCAGACCGAGACCGGCGGCATCCTCATCACCCCGCTCCCCGGCGCCACGCCCTGCAAACCAGGCTCGGCGACCCTCCCCTTCTTCGGCGTCGAGCCGGTGATCGTCGACGACCAGGGGACGCCGCTCCTCGGCAACGACGTATCGGGGAACCTCTGCCTCGCCCGCCCCTGGCCGGGGCAGGCGCGCACCATCTACGGCGATCACCGGCGGTTCAAGGAGACCTACTTCTCGCGCTTCCCCGGCCTCTACTTCACCGGCGACGGCTGCCGGCGAGACCAGGACGGCTACTACTGGATCACCGGCCGGGTGGACGACGTGCTGAACGTCTCCGGCCACCGGCTGGGGACGGCCGAGGTGGAGAGCGCCCTCGTCGCCCACGAGTCGGTCGCCGAGGCGGCGGTCGTCGGCTTCCCGCACGAGATCAAGGGGACGGGGATCTACGCCTACGTCAACCTGAAGCCGGATTTCGAGAGCCAGGACCAGGAGGAGATGGCGGGCGCCTTGAAGGAGCAGGTGCGGCACGCTATCGGCCCGATCGCCATCCCCGACCGCATCCAGATCGTCGCCGGTCTGCCCAAGACCCGCTCGGGGAAGATCATGCGCCGCATCTTAAGGAAGATCGCCTCCGGCGAGTACGAGGAGCTGGGCGACATCACCACCTTGGCCGACCCGAGCGTGGTCGAGAGGCTGGTCGAGGACCATCGGCGGCGGATGGGCTAGCCGCCACCTCCGCCAGCAATCGCCCCAGCCGCGCCGCCCAGCGGGCGAGGTCGAAATTCTGCGGATCGTCGTGGGCGTCGGGGATCCCGGCGTCCATGGCGGCGTGGAAGGCGGGGATGAGCCAGCTCCCCCGCCGCACGCTCGCCGCCAGGTAGACCAGGGCGAGACGGTCGAGCTGCGGATCGGTCAAGCCCGGCTCGGGGCCGATCCGGTCGTTGCGGCAGACCCAGCCGGCCTCCAGGAAGTCCCAGGCGTAGAAGCGGCGGTCCGGCACCCCGCCGGCGGGGAATTCCGGCTCCGGCTCGGCGCGCCGCGGCTGGACGTTCTCGATGTGGAGGAAGAGCCCCTTGGTGCGCTTGTCCGAAGCCGGCCGTTCGAGCTTGGTCGCCCGCCAGGGGATCTGAAAGGTCCGCCCCTGCGGCACGACCGACCGGCCGTCGCGGGTGAGGAAGAGGTGGGCCTGGGAGTGATGGAGGTACGCCTCGTCGCGGTTCCAGAGCCAGTCGGGGCGGTCCATCTCCGGTGGAAAGCCCGCCGCCTCGCAGAGGTTGGGCTCGCTGGTGCCGTGGATGACGAAGTAGCGCGCCAAGGGGGCATCCGGCGCGTTGTCCCGCGCCCGCGACAGCGGTTCGTCGAGCGGGCCGCCGACCGCGGATTCGGGGACACCGTGCGCGGCCAGGTAGCGGCGCAGGGCCTGGACGTCGACGCCCACCGGCCGGCCGACGAGCTCTTCCAGCGGGGCGGGCAGCACGGCGAGAGGCGGGTCGAGCTCGCCGCCCCGGAGGACGTGCCGGAGCAGGCACCGAGCCTGCTCCACGGGCGACCCGGCGAAGGTCAAGGCCTCGCGGTCGAAGCCGCAGGAGGGGGAATCGGCGGCCGTGGCGGTGGCAGGAGAAGCGGCTCCCGCGGCGAGCAGGAGAACCGCGGCGAGCGTCTTCCGGCTCCCGCGCCTCCCTTGGCCCTTACTCTGCAGCCAGCGCCTCCCGGGCCGCGGCGAGGAGGGCTTCGGCGGAGACCGGGCCGCCCACGGCGCCGCGCATCCAGGCGTCCGGGGTGAGGCGCCCCTGGCGGGCGATGCGCTCGCACTCGGCCCCGAAGTCGCCCCCCTCCAGGTGCTCGGCGATCTGGAAGGCGATGATGTGGCCGATTGCGTAGTCGGGGAGATAGAGGCCGTTGCTGATCATGTGCGAGTAGATGGCCAGGAGCTCGACGTCGCGCATCCCGAAGACCGGGGCGAAGTGGCGGTTCCAGACCTCGCGGGCCAGGCGTAAGGTCGCCTCGCGCAGCTCGGCGGGGGTGGCGGCCGGATGGGCGTAGAGCCAGCTCCACACCCGCATGTCGACGAGCGACACGCCGCCGATCTCGTAGGTGTTCCAGAGGGTGGCGAGAGCGTGGCCCCGGCGCGCCTCGGCGCCGGTTTCGCCGAGGCCCAGGAGCTCCAAGTCGCGCCCCTGGTAGACGAAGGCGAAGGCCTCGGTGCAGGCGTTGTTGGGCACCGAGGCGAGCCACCAGTGGTCGACGCCGTGGAGCGAGAAGACCTGCTCGACGTTGTGCCCCAGCTCATGGAGGGCGACGTTGTACCCCTTGTAGTCCATGCCGCCCCGCGGCACCCGGGTGCGCAGGTGCGCCCGGTCCTCCCGTCGCACGGCGGGGAGGGCGTGGCCGGCGCCGCGCGCCGGATCGACCGCGATGCGCCGGGCGATCCAGCTCGCCCGCTCCGGCGTGAAGCCCAGGGCAACCAGGGTCTCCGGCAGAGCCTCTGCGAAGGCTTCGATCGTCGGGAAGCGCGCGCGGACGCGGGCGTCGAGCTCCGCCTCGCTGTGCCGGCCGCGCGATTTGAAGCCCGGGTACCAGAGGTCGAAGGGTTCGAGCGGCCGGCCGAGCCGGCGGGCGATGGCGCGGCCCAGCGCCGCGACCTCCGGCGCGTCGAGCACTGAGACCAGCAGGGCCTCGACCTCCGGCTCCGGGATCTGGCGATCGCGCTCGAAGCGCCGGGCGGGGAAGGTGGGCTCGGTCGGGCTGTACGGATCGAACTTCTGCGCCGCGTGGAAGACCTCGAGCAGCCGGGCGTAGCGGGTGTCCGGCTCGCGCTCGGCCGGCCGGGGCGGCCCGGCGACCCCCTGGGCGGCGTCCCAGGTGCGGTTCCCGATCGGGTCCCAGAGCACCCCGGGGTTGTCGATCACCTCGCGCGGGATCTCCTGGCGCACGATCCGCTCCATCACCTTCTGGGTCATCCGCTGCCGCGGGAGGCCGTCCGGCTCGGCATAGCGGGAGGCGAGGTCGTCGCGCAGGCCCCAGTGGCTGATCAGCCGCAGGCCCTCCGGGAAGAGGCGCTCGCCCTCCCGGGTGACGATGCGGTCCAGGCGGATGTTGTAGTCGGCGATGTAGCGATCGGCGGCGTTGAAGGCGCGGGTGCTCAACAGGAGCACGGCAGCGGGGACCCGTACGGCGAAGCGGTCCATCATGCGCGACCGCGCCCAGGTCTCGCGGTCCCAGCCGGCGCCCTGGGCCAGCCGGTCGGCCAGGGTGTGCAGGGGAAAATTCAGCAGGGCGAGGAAGGCCACCTTGGTCTGGAACAGGTCCTCCTCCAGGTGGGCGCCCAAGTCTAGGTCGCCCAGCCGGCGGTCGAGCGGGGAAAGGGGGCCGGTGTCCAGGTCGAGCGGGGTCGTCACCTCCCGGCGCACCTCGTGGACGTGGCCGTCGACCTGCTCCAGCCGCCTCTCCAGGAGCGCGAAGGTGGCCGCCAGCTCCGCGGGATCGGCGAGGAAGCTCTCCTCGCAGAAGTCGGCGAGCTCCGCCTCGTCCCCGTCCTCCGGCCACCAGCGCTCGACCACCTGCCGGACCCCCAGCCGGATGCGCTCGGCCTGCGCCTCCCCGAAGCGGGCGATCAGGCGCGCGGCGATCCGCTCCACGAGATCGGCGGTGTCCGCGGCGGTCGCGGTGGGGGGAGGGGCGGCGGTCAGGAGGTCGGTCGTGGCCATGCGTGCTCCTTTCGGAATCTGATTCTATCCTGCCGCCGAAGGTTCCAAGGAGGCGGGCTGCCGGCGCTGCCAGGTCTGCCAGGTTGTACGGCTTGTGCTCAGAAAAGAAGCAGACTATAATCAACACTTCCAGAGAAAGGTACTCCTGCGCGTGTCATGCCGATCCGTCGGAGATCAGGTGCACCCCGATGAGCGGATTTGTGCCGGGTGTCGAGAACGACCTCTTTATCAGCTATTCGCATGCCGAGGATCCAACCTGGATCCAGGCCTTCGAGAAGAGTCTCCGGGAAGAGCTGTCGAGCCGTCTCGGCTTCGGAGCCTCCGTCTGGCAGGACACAAAACGGCTGCGGGTCGGCCAGAGCTGGCACGACGAGATCGAGAAGGGGGTGAAGCAGTCGGCGATCTTCATCGCCGTACTCTCGCCCAGCTATCGGGCCTCAGACTGGTGCCGGCGCGAGCGTGCCCACTTCCAACAGCTCTTCGACTCTCACGATGCATTCTTGTGCAGCAATCGATTCTTCAAGGTCGTGAAGCTGCCGTGGGAGGAGGACGGGCACCAGTATTTTCTGCCCTCGATCCAGCACCTGGAATTCTTCCGACCGGAGGGTAGCCCGGCCGGCGACGCCGAATTCGTCCCCGGCTCGGGCGAATTCCGCAACGCGGTCCGCGGATTGGCCACGACTCTCACGCATACCCTGCGCGAGCTGCGCCGCAAACGCGAGCGCATCTTCGTGGGATCGCCCGCGGACGACTGCTTTGAGGTCTGGCACCAGCTCCGCCAGGAGCTGCACGACCAGGGCTATGAGGTGAAACCGGACGGCCCTCTTGGCCCCGAGTTCGATGACCACCTGATCCGCCGTGATCTGGAGGGTGCGCTGCTGTCCGTGCACCTGCTCGGCGCCACCTACGATTCCTCCGTCGAGCGGCAGATCGGGCTTTCCGCCGACCTGGAGCGGCGGCTGATGTTCTGGCTCGCTCCCGGAGCGTACGACGACAAGCAGGACCCGCGCCAGGCCTGGTTGATCCAGGCCCTGAGCAACGGCCTGCGCCCCGACCACCCCACCGAAAAGCTCCGGCCGCCCGACTGGCTGCTGCTGAAAGACCTGGCGTCCCACAAGCTCATTGAGGGGGTGCTCGCCGCGCTTAAGCCGCAGCAGGCCGCCTCCGCGACGCCGTCCGCCGAGGACGATGTCTCCCGCATCTACCTGGTCCACGACGCGACGACCGAGGAAGACTCCCGGATCGCCTCCGAGCTTGGCGAGCAGATCGTTGCGCGAGAGGGGTTGAGGGTGTTTCTCCCGCAGCGAGACCCGTCTTCTGGCGCGGCGCAACGGCAGCGGCATGAGACGCTCATGCAGACCTGCGAAGGCGTGCTGCTCTACCGCAGCGCCGCACCCGAGGAATGGTTCCTGCAGATGACGCACGACGTGATCTTTGCGGAGAAGCAATTCAAGCGGGGACCGTTCAAGTCGCAGGCGTTCCTGGTGCCGGACCCGTCCCGCTGGGCCGTCTTGCAGAACCTCCAGGCGATCGAGTACAGGCCGTCGCTCAGCCTCGCGGACCTTGAGCCGTTCCTGGCGCCGCTGCGCGCCCAGGGAGGGGCGGCCTGTGGCGGCTAGATTCGCCGAGCTTGGCGTCGAAGCCCCCTTCCCGGGACTCCGTTCGTTCGAAACCGAGGAATCCTTCCTCTTCTTCGGCCGCGAGACCCACACGGAGGAGCTGCTGCGCCGCCTCTCCGAGCATCGCTTCCTCGCCATCGTCGGCACCTCGGGCTCTGGCAAGTCGTCGCTGGTGCGCGCGGGCCTCCTCCCCGCGTTGCACCGTGGCTATCTCGCGGGAGCGACCTCGCGCTGGCGCTTCGCCCTCCTGCGGCCCGGCACGGCGCCGCTCGACGCCCTGGCGGCCGCGCTTGCCTCCAAAGGCGTGCTCGGCCAGGAGGTCACGGCCCTGCGGAAGACGCTCGGCACGTCGAGCGGCGGGCTGGTCGCGGCGGTGCGCCAGGCCGGCCTCGCGCCGGGGGAGAGCCTGCTCCTCGTCGTCGACCAATTCGAGGAGCTCTTCCGCTTCGCGCCGGCCAGCCCGCACGCCGATGGCAGAAGCCAGGCAGCGCTCTTCGTGAGACTGCTCCTCCACGCCGTGGAGAGCGTGGTGCCGATCTATGTGGTGCTCACTATGCGCTCCGACTACCAGGGCGACTGCGCCCAGTTCCCGGGCCTGCCCGAGGCGCTCAACCGCAGTCAGTATCTCGTGCCGCGGCTGACGCTCGACCAGCGCCGCCAGACCATCGTGAGGCCGCTTGAGATCATGGAGGCCGGCGCGACGCCGCGCCTGGTGAACCGGTTGCTCAATGACGCCGGAGACGATCCGGACCAGCTCCCGGTGCTGCAGCACGCGCTGCTCCTGACCTATCGCCACTGGCAGGAGGCCGGCGGCCAAGGCGACGTCGATCTGCCCGACTATGAGGCGATCGGCGGCATTGCAGAGGCCCTGGGCCGGCACGGCGACGAGATCCTGGCCGGCCTCCCGGAAGCCGACCAGCGTCTGACGGAACGCATCTTCCGCTGCCTGACCACGCGCGAACGCGGCCGCGTCATCCGCCGGCCCAAAGAGCTCGGCGCCCTCTACGACGTCGTCGGCGCCGACGACGAGGCGACGCGAGCGCGCGTGAACGACGTCGTTTCCATCTTTGCCCGGCGCGAGCACTCGCTGCTCATGGTCTCCGCGCCTACGCTTGCGCCTGGCACCGTCGTCGACATCACACACGAGAGCCTGATGCGGAAATGGCCCAAGCTCGTCGGGTGGATCGAGGCGGAGGCGAAAAGCGCTGAATGGTACAGCGACCTGGCGCGGGATGCCGGCCTGCACAGCGATACCCAGGCTGGCCTGTGGCGCGATCCGAAGCTGTCGGAGGTTCTCGCGCGGCGCGACCGGGAAGACTGGAGCGAAGCCTGGGCGCTCCAGTACGCACGGCCCGACGATCCGCCGTTCGCCGAGGTCGCGGGCTTTCTGGATGAGAGCGCGAGGGTACAAGCGGAAGAGCGCCGCCACGAGGAGCTGCAGCAGCGGACGGTTCTCGACCGCGCACAGGTGCTCATGCGGAGGTTCAAGCGCACCTCGATCTCGTTGTCGCTCTTCCTGGTGATCCTCGTCGCGGGTGGCTTCGTAGTCTATTTCCTCCAGAAGCAGAACGAGAGCAGGGTCAAGGCCCTCACGGGCAAATACCTCGCCGTTCAACAAGATTTGAGTACGGCGCAGCAGGAAGCCGCAGAGAATCGGGCGCTGAAAGAAAAGGCGGAAAACCAGCTCGGCAAGGTGGGGCCTGCCGAAAAAGCGAGATTGAACGAGCAACTCGCTGCGCTCCAGGCCAAGTACAGCGCCTCGCTGACGAGCGCCGATGCCTACCAACGCCAGCTCAATGAGATTCAACAGAGCCTGGATCACGCAAACTCGGATCACAAAACACTTCTCGACCGTATCCAGGCTTTGCAGAAGCGCATCCAGGAATTGCAGACGCAGCTCAACTCGGTCAAGGGCGAACGGGACAAGCTCCAATCCGACCAGGCCTCCGCCGCGAATGAATACACCGCGCTGACCAAGCGCTACAACGAATTACGGGCCCAACTCAATGCGGCCAAGGTCGATCTCTATAGGTTTCACCTCGCCGCTGCGCAGCGGACCATGGCGCGCCCGATCTTCAAGGTCGTGCCGCAATTCAGCGTCGTGCACCTTACCGGGGAGCCGTTTGGCGGCACCGTCGCGATCGGGGTGGGCGACGTCCTGGTGGGCAACCTGTCCACCATCCGGGTGTACGTCTGGACGACGGACGGGGACGCGCGGCTTCCCGAGGAATTTCACGGCAGCCGGGGGCGCTCCGAACGGCTGTTCGGGCTGTTGGACCAAGACCGGCTCTGCAGCGCGGCCGGAGCCCCCGCTTGTTACCAGGTGCGAAAGATCGACACCATCCTGGGCCGTCAACGATCCGGAAGCTTCCTCCACGACGGCGTCCGCTACGAGATCGTCGCGATGGGGTGGAGCAATGGCGTCGAGGGTCAACAGGACTCCATCTCGCTCGCGATCTACCCCGCGCCCGAGGCCGCGAAATAAGCCCTGGCTGGGTAGAATGACGCGGAGGAGGTCCTTGCCATGGACGAGACACCCGCCCGCCCCACGTCGGCCGCCTTCGACCTGACCGAACTGGCCGCCCGCCGCGCCTCGACCGGCGATCCCTGGCTCGAGTTCTTTCGCACGGAGACCCTGCGCACCGGCCTCTACGTCCTGCCGGTCGACGGGGTGGACGACCAGACCCCGCACGTCGAGGACGAGATCTACTCCGTGATCGACGGCCGGGCGGTGCTCGACGTCGATGGCGCGGCCCATCCGGTCGGCCCCGGCTCGGTCGTCTACGTCCGGGCCGGGGTCCCCCACCGCTTCCACTCCATCCGCGAGGAGCTGTCCGTGTTGGTCTTTTTCGCCGGGCGCCGGTAGACGTAGACCGCTCACACCGCCGGCTTGAGCGCCGCCGCCACGATCTGGTCGTCGATCACCAGGCGGTGCCCCTCGCCGATCTTCGTGACCTCTTCGCGCGCGAAGGGGTCGAACTCGAAGGGCTTGATGATGCGGCCGTAGACCGACTTCAAGGCCCGGGCGCCGATCCGGCTGCTCTTCGAGGCCTCGTCGGCGATCTTCTGCACCGCCGGGTCGGTGACCTCCAGCTCGATGCCATAGTTCTTGAAGAAGTTTTGGGAGGCGGCGAGGACCCCCTCGTGCGGCTCCCTGAAGATGCGCGCCAGGGTGCTCGTGGTCAGGTCCTCCAGAATGACGGCGTTGTCGAAGCGGGAGAGGAACTGCGGCTGCATGCCGTACTCGAAGAGGTCCTCGGGCTTGAAGTGGTGGCGCAGGGTGAAGTGCTCGCGGATGGTGATCTTGCCGTTCTCGTAGGTGGTGATGGTCGGCAGCTTGGTGCCGCTCTTGGGCGAGATCACCCGCTTGAACACCTGGTCGTAGAGGGTCTCGAAGGCGCCGGCGCAGAGGAAGAGCATCTTCCCGGTGTCGATCCAGACGCTCGCTATCTCGGGCACCTTGTCCTTCATGATCGTGATCTTGTGCAGCACCCGCTCGCCCTCGATCAGAGTGAGCATGGCCTGCTGGATGTTGAGACCGGTGACGTAGGGCTTCCCGCCCAGGATGCCGGAGACCTTGTCCACCTCGTCCAGGCAGACGGTGGCCCGCTCCATGGTGCGGCCGATCTCCTCAGGGCTGGCCTCCGGACCCAGCATCTGCCGCGCCCGTTCCTCCAGGCGCGTGAAGAGCGGCGAGGTGTCGACGACACCCTCCTCGGTCGCCAGGGTGCTGGTGTTCATGATGAGCACCACCCGGTGCTCGCGGAACTCCTCCTCCGCGGCATAGAGGGCCTCCATGGCCCGCATGATGGTGGTCTTGCCGGTGCCGGAGTTGCCGATCAGGAGGAGGTTGCCGAACCGCTCCCCCTGGAGATGCTTGAAGATCGCGACGGAGACGTACTTGAGCGTCTCCTCTTGTCCGATCACGCGCTGCTGCAGGACGTTGTAGATGTCGACGGGCTTCATGGGTTCTTTCTTTCGGAGGAACTTTCTAGGCTGTCCTTGACCTGTTTCCGTAGCTCTAGAAGCATCTGGGAGAGGTTCAGTTTGATCCAATTGGTGAGGCGGAAGCGGAAGCTCTCGGTTAACTCGGGAGATACGTCCTCCAATCGAACGTCGAGGCGGAGTGCTTCCAGATCGGTAACGAGCTGAACTCGGAAGGCGAGCCTCGCGTCGGTGTCCACCGAGGCGCGGAAATCGCGCGAAATCGCTTCGCCGGAGAGCTGACTGTATAAATCTGTAGATAGAATTCCTCGCGGGCCGTCCGCGGTAAATACAAGATTCTTATCGGTACGAAGGAAGATCCCCTGCGGGTGTAGTCGGTCGACCTGACGCAACAACTCGGTTTCGATCGCATCCACGAGGCGTGAGGCGATGGGCTCGTCGAGTTCTCTCTTCCCTGCTCGAAGAGCGGCGAGCTCGACAGCGATTTCCTCAGGAAGAGGGCTCCCAGGCATGTGCAGACTCTCGGTCACAAGCTGCATCGTATCGATGCCACGATCCCGGAAAAAAGCGAGCAACGGATCGAGGTGCCCTGCGTCGGCCGCATGAAGGACATCGAAATAGGCGAGTCGCTGATTCGCGAAGATCACGAGCGGTACCGAGACTGCGCGGTAGAAGTACAAGGACGCGAGCGCACGGGCCACTCGTCCGTTGCCATCCGCGAAAGGATGTACGTTGACCAGTGCGTAGTGCGCGTAGGAAGCCTGAAGGACGGGATGCGCGGCATCGAATTCGGGGCTCGTGAGGATCTCGACCAGACGGTGCATCTCCTGGGGGACCTGATCGACGGGAGCGTAGGCGTGAAAGGTTCCATCCTTGAGTCGTACGTGGTTGGGGAGCGTCTTGTACTGCCCCTTGACCAAGTCGTGCTCCTGCCAGCCCGAGGGGGTGAGGACTTTATAGGTGTCCTGCGCCGCGCACAGGATCTCGTGGAGCTGGCGTATCCAGGCCTCGTAAACCGGCCGGCGCTTGGTCGCCACATCCAGCACCAACTCGTAGGCTTCGAGCTGGGCCTCGAAGAGCGCGCGGACCTCCTCCCCCTTCTCGCCCATCGCGTGCTCCCAGGCCACGGCCTGGGTCGCCACCGACATCGTGAAACCGCGGTCGACGTCGTAGAGACCCTCGATCGCCCCAGTGTCGATCGCCGCGGCACGCATGGCGACCTCGACGGCTCGACCGAACACCTCGGGCGGGACCGCGGCGCGCTGGGCTTCGAGCCCTTTCGCGAAGCGGTCCCAGAGGTCGCGATCCTCCTCCGTTAGCCCTTTCCACGACGCGAAATCGGGGAAAGGCTGGTAGAGGCGGTCTGCCTGCCGGATGTCGGTGAGCGCCGGGGCGCTCGGGTCTACGGTCTCCACACGGTCTCCAGGAACAGCCCCGGGGAGGCCTTCCTCGGGGCGACCTTCCATTATAGGGGGTGGCGTCCTTCAGACGGCCACTCCCTTCGGAATCGACTTCCGCCCGAGTTTCATTCCTCGCCGTGGTCGCCGCAGCCGTTGCCGACGGTCCCAGGATGCCGGCTGGCGGTCATCGCCAGCAGTCCGGCGGTCACAGAATGACGGACGGCAGTCATCGCCAGCAGTCCGGCGGTCACAGAATGACGGACGGCGGTCATCGCCAGCAGTCCGGCAGTCACAGAATGACGGACGGCGGTCATCGCCAGCAGTCCGGCGGTCACAGAATGACGGACGGCGGTCATCGCCAGCAGTCCGACAGTCACAGAATGACGGACGGCGGTCATCGCCAGCAGCGCGGGCAGGAGAGGCGTCAGTTGAAAACTGTTCCCGCGTCAGATACTAACTGACCTGAAGTCAGATACTAACTGACGCCAGGTCAGTTGCTATCTGGATATCTTGCATAGGGAGGAACCCGCCCGCCCTGACAAGCTGGATTCATCCAGCGCAACTCATAGCGCGGAGATTTATCTCCGGGCGGGGGTCCGCGCCGGGCTGACCGTCGCCCCTTCGGGGCTTTGTTTTCTTTGGTTTACTCTACCTGGGCTCTCGCTAGGGGTCGTCCTGCCGCGGGTAGAGACGCCCAGCCGTTACCACAGGCCTTTCCTTGACCTCGAACGCCAGGGCGTCTCCAGAGCCGCAGGATCGTAGGCGTCCCCGACCTGCAGAGACGCCCTGGCGACGGTGGTCGAGGCAGGGTTCGTGGTAGCGTCTGGGCGTCTCTACGAACGCCCTCGCGGTCGCCAAGTCAGCGCCTTTGCCCTGTGGGGGGTGAGGGGCCGCGCCCGATCGCGGCCCCTCCAACCCCCCTGAGCGCCGATTGCCTACTGGGTCTTGCCGGCGTCCCCGGGCTGCGGCACCGCCTGCAGCTTGAGCGGCACGCTCTTGACCTCGAACTTGGCGCTGGCGAAGGTGAACACGCCGGAGAAGACGGCCCGGAAGTTGGTCGCGCTCTTCGGCTCGATGGTGTTGGTGGTCAGGACCGCGTTGGACGTCCCCACCACGCCGCCCGTCTCGTCCAGGAGCGTGACCGTCAGCTGCACCTCGCTGGCGATCTCGGCCGCCTCGTTTTTGAGCTCGCCGAAGATCTCGATGCCGTCCTTCGTGTCACGGTCCATCTTCTGCCAGCTGCCGACGACGACTGCGCTGGTCTTCCCCTTGTTGACCGTCGGCTCGATCTTGCCACCCTTGGCCTTGTCGTCCGCCTTGCCGGCAGCATCGCCGGGGGGATTGGCCGCCGGCGCTCCGGGGTGCCCGACGTCCTTGTCGGTGATCGTCCGCACCGGCTTCTTCTTCTCGGCCGGCCGGGCGATGTCCTCCACGACCATCTTCTGCTTGTCCGCCGTGGCCTTCTGGCTGGCCGGAAGGTCGACCTGGGCGACGCGCAGCGAGGCCAGGGTGCCGTCGGCGGTGGTGAAGACGACGAGCTTGCCCTTGACCTGCCAGGGGCCGCGGGTTTCCACCTTGGCCCCCTCCTGGGTCACCAGCCAGTCCGCCGCCGCCGGCCGCCCGGCGAAGATCGCCGCTCCGGCCAACAGGACGAACAGAGCGGGCCCCCTGCCGATGGATCGGGTTGTCCTCTTCAAGGTCAATACTCCTTCCAGTTCTTGATCCCGATGCAGATCGGAATCGTGCCATAGCGGACGTAACCGGTGTCCGAGCGGACGCCGCTGACGCTGATCCAGTAGTTGCCGAACTTGGACCCCTTGGGGCAGAGCTTCTTGAGCTGCGCCAGGATGCCCTGCTGTACGGCGTCGAGCTGCTCGGAGTTGGTGTTCGAGGCCGGCGCGTTCTTCGTCGCTCCCTGCTCGATGAAGGGGTTGGTGACGAATTTGTTGGTCACCACGGTGTAGCGGGTCAGCACGTTGTTGACCGTCGCGATCGGGTTGGCGTTGTTGGCGAAGACGACGAAGTTGTGGCTGTCGCCCAGGAAGGCGCACTGGTGGGTCGCCGGGTCCGGCTGGAGCGGATCGGGGACGTAGGTCGAGAAGAGAATGATTCCGCCGAGGCCGAACGCCTGGTTGATGACCCGTTCCTGCGACTGGAGAGTCATCACCCAGCCATGGTTCTTGCCACCGGGCGGGGTGACCACGAAGTCCGAGGCGGAGCTCACCGGCAGCGACGTCGAGCCGATCGTCTGGTAGTTCGACGCGGTCTTGGGCGACGGCAGGTTCACCGCGGTGAAGCCCTCGTCGATGATGACGTTGAAGGTGCCGCCGATCGGGTTGGCGCTCGCGTCCACCATCGAGCTCCACAGGTCGTCGCGGTCGCCGGAGCCGAAGGTCACCGCGTACTGGTTGAGATCGGTGATGAAGAAGACCGTGGGCGCCAGGTAGATGGGCAGCCCGCCGGTGCTGAAGATCGGGAAGGGGTCCCAAGCGGAGGCGACGACCGGGGAGATCGATCCCACCCGCTTGACGACCTGGCCGCCGGTGAAGGCCGGCAGGCCGGCGCTCGCGGGAATGGTGTAGTTCTGCAGCGTCGCCGCCGAGCTCAGGTCCATCTTGTAGAGGAAACCGGCGGTGGTGCCGAAGTAGACGGTGTCGAGGATGCCGTCCTGGTTGGTGTCGACGACCGCCGGATCACCCACCACCTGGCCGGTCACCGAGTGCTTGTAGATCGCCTTGCCGGTCTCGACGTCGACGATGTAGATCCAGTTCCCCGACTCTTTCGTCCCCGCCGCGTTGCTCTTGTTGGTCGAATCGAAGCCGCCGCCGAAGATGGCGACCGACTTGTTCGCCCGGTTCCCACCCTCGGTCACCTGGATGACGCCGATCGTGGGGACCGACCAGGTCTGCCCGAGATCGGGAGCGCCCTTGCCGGGCAGGGCGGCATCCTCGTCGAGGTACGAGGTGACCTGCTGGCCGCTGCCGTTGATCCAGGTGATCGAATCGGTGAACTCCCAGAGCGGCACGGCGAAGGGGTTGGTGCCGCAGTTCGCGCTGGCGGCGTTCAAGCTGCCGGTGTCGAGACAGCTGGCGACCGAGCCCGTCGTCGTCGGCACGTTGCTCGTGTTGACCGGATCGGGATCGGTCACGTCCAGGGCGTAGTAGCCGCTGGTGAAGCCGCCGGTCGTGGTGCCGCCGTTGGGCTTGCCCCCCTCGCGCAGGCCGCCGATCATCACCGTCCGCCACTCGCGGTCCGCCGCCAGGGGCCCGGCCGCGGCGGTGTGGCGCGCGTCGATGAAGACGTCGTCGATGCGCACGGTGCCGTCCACCGAGTAGATCTGCGTCGTGTTGCCGGGGACAGCCTGGTCGCGCAGGGCCGGCAGGGCCAGGCGCGGCACGTAGGCGAAGACCTCGGTGCCGGTGCCGTTGTTGAAGTCGTTCGCCGAAGTATCCCAGGTCCCGGCGTCGAAGGCGTGGACCTGGCCGTCGTTGGCGCCGAGCACGAGCATCTTGCGCCGCTTCCGATGCCGTTCGGCGTAGCACCGGTAGCCGACGTTGTCCGTCGTCAGTCCGGTGCAGGGCCGGGCGCCGGAGCCGCCGACCCCCATGTCCTGGGCGTAGTAGACGAAGTTGTCGGGGTTGCTGTAGACCAGCGGGTCGGAGTGGAAGATGTCGCCCAGCACGTACGGCTCGCTGAACGAGTGGAGGACGTTGCTGCCGTCCGTGAAGGAGACGTTGGCGGTCTTCACCGCGAGCACGTTGCGGATGGCGGCCGTCGCGGCGGTCTGGGCCTGCGCGAAGGTGATCCCCCCGCCGCCGAGGGCATAGGCCATCCCGCCTCCTTTGGGATTGCTGCCGGCGGTGGTCAAGGGGGACGGGCAGCCCGTGGAGAGCCCGCAGATGAGGTCGTTCCAGTCGGCGGTGGCCCCGACGGCCGGCGGCGTGAGGGTGCGCAGCGTGCCCGGGAGGTCGCCGTTCGGGTTGGCGTACGAATAGAGCACCCGCCGCTGGGTGGCGCCGTTGCCGATCTTGTAGATGCCGCCGGCGACGTCGGTCAGGGAGGGGGCCTGGTTGACGAGCACCTGGGCGGCGTCCCACAGCAGGCAGCTGCTGGGGTTCGAGCCCAGGGCGCTGCAGAGGCGGCCGGTGTCCGGCGTGCGGACCGGCCCGGTCGCCGGCGTCAGCGGCAGCGGCTTCAAGAAAGCGTCGACGTGGCCGTCCCAGATCGCCTGGTCGTTCAGCGGGAAGAAGCTGGTGAGGAACAGCTTGTCGGAGGTCTCGGCCTGGACCGAGGGGACCGCCGCCGAGGAGAAGGCGGTGGGGTTCTCCATGATGTTCCCGAAGAGATCCTCCAGGGCCTGTTCCAGCGCCTGCTGGTTGGTGGGGAGGAGCGGGGTGCCGGTGCCTCCCTTGTCCGCCACGCAGGTCAGCGCGTTGCCGGTGCTCGCCGGAACGCCGTAGCCCAGGATGAAGGTCTTGACTCCGTCTTTCGTGTTCAGGTCGTCGGCCACCGTGCAGGCGAGGCCCGTCGGCGGGGTGCCGGAAACGGCGTTGCAGGTCTCGTCGCCGTCGGTGATGAAGAGGACGTATTTCCGGCTGCACGCATAGAGCGGGTCGCCGGTCCCGGTCGTCGCCGCGACGGCCTTCCAGCCGGCGTTCGCCGGGCAGTTGCCGCTACCGCAGCCGGAGAACCAGGTGCGGAACGACTGCAGCGAGGCGCCGATGGGGGTGGCGCCGCCGGCGATCAGGGGGGCATGGTTCGACTTCGCGGTCACCGTGTCCTTGGCGTTGCCGGTGGGGACGCGCAGGAAGGCCTCGCCGATCCACGGGGTGTTGTTGAAGTAGCTCGCGACCGTCAGGTCCGGCGCCGCGGACGAGGTGAGCTCGAGGTTGGGCGCCAGGCGCGCCCGGACGTCCAGGTTGTGGTCGGCTCCAGACAGCCAGTCCCAGGGGACGACGTCGCCGATCGTGAACAGCGCCCCTCGGGAGGGCACGGCGGGATCCGCGGCGGTGGGTTGGCGGATCGAATAGCCGAGGGACGCGTCGGTGACGTTGTCGGTGTTGGGGTCCCAGCCGGAGCAGGTGTTGGTGGGCTGGGCGTCGGCGGCCTGGGTCTGCAGGAAGTAGGTGGTGGCGGGGTCGACCTCCTGCGGGTTGCCGCCGCCGCCGACGTCCCAGGAGACGAAGTCGCCGGACACCGGCACCTGCACGTCCACCCCCGCGAGGGTGGGATTGTTCGGATCGGGGTTGGCCGGATTCAGTTGCTTCTGCACCTCCTGGGTGACGCGGTTCCAGGTCACCGCCACCGTCGAGGTCCCGCTCGTCGTGGTGCAGGCCCCGTTGGTGCACTTGGCGACGGTGACGTTGAAGCTGATCGACGCGGCGCCGGGAACCGGCGACCCGTTCGGCGCGTAGGTCACCTTGTAGGTGTTGCCGCTGACCAGGACGTAGATGATCTGGGTGACGTTGAAGGCCGCGTCCCCCTTGGGCAGACGCTTGACCCGGGTGAGCTGGTAGATCTTGGTCACGTCGGCGGGGGTAGCCGGGGCGCAGCCGGCCAGGTTGTCGCCGGTGCCGCTGCTGCAGCCCCACACCGGCCCCACGCCCAGGTAGCCGAAGACCTCCCGCCAGGGGTTGGCGGCGGAGGGGGTGGGCCAGTTGCCGAAGCCGGCGATCGCGGGGCCGGCGGTCGTCGCCTCGTAGAGGTAGTGCTTGCCGCGCAGCCCCAGGGTGTCCTGGTTGTAGGAGGCGAACCCGAAGTGGACGTTGCCCTCTTTCTTGAGCACGTTGTTGAGGGCGGACTTGGCCTGGTAGAGCTTCGAGCTCGGGTCGTCGCCGTTGAGCGGCACGTAGCAGTCGCCGGTCGGGCAGAGGAAGGGGCACTTGCCCAGGGCGAAGTCGGCGGCCGAGCAGGGCGGCGCCCAGTTCATCGAGCCCGAGGTGTCGAGGATGATGAAGACGTAGGGGTTCCCGGCCGAGTTGCGCACGGTGTTGCGGTCGTCGCCTGCCGCCGGCCGGCCGGCGGCCAGGGCGGCGAGGACGAGAGCCGACAGGGCGATGATCTTGAACCGCGGTACGGAAGTTTCAGGCAGCATGACGCCTCCGGGACGCTCGAACGGCGATCAGAAAAGGATTTTCGCCAGATTGGGATTCACGGCGTCCGACACCGACGACGTGGGCGGGGAGGGCCAGGGCTGGAAGTCGTAAAACACCCCCAGGACTTTTTCCCCCAGATTGGTGGCGGTCGGCGGCGGTGTTCCGGTGCCGTTCCATGCCAGGCGGTCGGCGGTGGCGTTGACCACGTGGCTGACCCTAAAGAACTGCGGCACTCCGTTGGCGTTCGCCGGGCACCAGTTGCAGCGCGTGATCGAAAGCGGCAGCAGGCCGGTGACCTGCACCACCTCGGCGATCTGGTTGTTCCCGCCGCCGGGGGTCGACTCCTTGAGGGACATGACCGTCGGCGTGTAATCGCGGGCGGTCAGGGTCTTCGCGGCCGCGATTCCGAGGCCGGAGTCGGCGGCGAAGAAAACCCGGTTGACGGTCCGCTCGTTGGCGCCGATCTGGACCTCGTTCTGGGTCATCACCACCAGCGCGAGGCCGAGGATGGTGAGGACGAAGAGGGCCAGGAGCGCGAGGACGTAGGAGCTGCCGCGTTCGCCGCGGCGGGGCGTGATCTCGCTGCTCATCCCATGTTCCTCAGGTCGATGACGGTCTGCAGGAGCCGGCGCCGGAACAGCAGGTTCTTGCCGACGTTGAAGGGCGAGGAGGTGTAGGAGTTGTCCTCGATCGCCACCACCGTCGGCGCCGTGTACTTGGGGTCCGCCCGGTCGGTGCGGACCAGGGTGCTCAGGCGGATGTAGTAGAGGCTGTCGGAGGCATTCCAGATCGCCAGGGTGGGAGCGATCGGGATGTCGGCCGCGGCGTTGAACAGCCAGTCGTCGTTGGCGTCGGCGGTGTCGACGACCGCGGTGGCGGTCCCGGCGCTGATCGACTGCGGGGCGATCACCGTCCCCGGCAGCGGCGAGTCGAAGCCGAGCGCCACCTGGAGGTCGATGACGCCGTCGGCGACGTCGAGCTGGAGGTTCGCCGCATTGGCGGCCACAACGGTGCCGGGGTCGCCGGCACCCCAGGGCTCTTCCGTGTTGGGGAACATGCGGGCACGCGACAGCTTGGAGTTGAGCGCCGCGGCCACGTCCTCGGCGCTCGCCCCGCCGGCCGGCGGGTTGGCCGTGTAGCTCCGCACGTAGATGCGGTACTCCTCGAGGATGCCGACGGAAGCGATCCCGAAGCCGGCGGGGTAGACACCGCCGGGGGAGAGAGCGAGGAAGGACGCCGCCCGCGGGTCCCCCCTGGTCTTGAAGGGGATGGTGACGAAGCTCGATGGATTCGAGACGTCCTTCCCCGCTCCCGAGGGGTCGAGCTCGACGACGGCATAGGCCGAGTTGACCCCCGAACCGACGAGGATCAGGGCCTCGTGGACGTTGCTGTTGACCGCCGTCACCAGGGCGCCCAGCTGCTGCCGGACGGCGTTGACGCCGGTCGAGCTGTTGGGGGCGATGGCGGAGATGGTGATCGTTCCCGTCCCGGTGGCCGGGTTGTAGGCGAAGGTGGACTGGACCTGGTAGAGAGGGTTCGAGAACACCCCGCGGACGGTCAGGACGTCGGTGCCGGTGACGACCGTCGGGGCGCTCGCGACGGTCGAGATGGCCGCTCCGGCCGGGACGTTGTCGCGCACCGAGAGGGCGATGCCCTGCAAGGTGGCGGCGGCGGTGGCGTCGGCCGGCAGGGCGGTCAGCGGGCCGATCGGCAGCGGACCGCGGCCGACCATGCGGACGAGCCGCACGGTGTCGTACTGCGAGACGCGCAGCGACTGCTGCATGTCGGTCACGTTGGTCTGCACCCGGGACAGCTTGTTGGTGAAGTCGAAGAGCAGAAGGATGGCGAGGATCATCTCGACCATGACGAAAAGAGCCACGATCATCTCGATGAAAGTGAAGCCCGCCTCTCCCCGCCGCGGCAACATGTCGTTTCGTCGCATGGCGATCTCCCTTTAGAGAGCCTTGACCATCTGGAGGACGATGGCCTCGCCGCCGCCCAGAACCGCGCCCTGCTTGCCGCCGCCCAGGGCGGTGACGGTGTTGAGCTTGCTGCTCTGGACGGTGACCGTGATCAGCTTGAGCTGGACGAAGTTGGGCTGCGTGCCACTGGCCAGGGGGGTGGAGAGGACGCCCTGGAGGGAACCGGGGGCCGCGACTTGGGAGTTCAGGATGTCGCGCACCCCGTACTGCTGGACACTGGTGATCCGGGTCCAGGTGGTGAAGGTGGAGGCGGAAGGCGCGGTCGTCTGCCAGCCCTGGGTCGAATCGTTGATCGGCCCGGCGCCCGGCTTCCACCACTCGTTGGTCGTCTTCTGCGTTCCGCTGGTAATCGTGAGATCGGTGCTGTTGAACTGCTGCTGCGAGAGGTTCTCGATCGTGGTCTTGCCGAAGTTCGAGGCCGTCGTCGAGTCGGCGCCCCGGCTGTTGTTGAGGATGGCGTTGGTGAAGAGGGGGAGGACGCCGATCGCCACGATCAGCAGGATCGCCGTGGCGACCAGACCCTCGACGACAGTGAAGCCGCGCTCTGAAACGACGCCGGCCGGCAGATCCTCGCGCATCATGTGGAAGGCCTCCTCCTACTCGGAACGTCTCTGGGAGAAAACAGCTGCCACCGGGAGAGAGCAAATCGGATGCCCACCCCGCGGGCCTCTCGTCGCTTTCCTGCAAGTGGCTTTGAATCAGAGAAATAGCGGTGGCCGGGCGGTGGTGTTGCGCAGGTCGGAGCCGGCGCGAGGCGCTACGAAACGTAACGTTCTTGCTCGAACCCCCGTTCCGCCGGGAACGAGATCAGGGCCTCGGTGCCGCCGCCTTCGCGGTCCGCCAGGCGGATGCGGCCGCCGTGCAGGTTGACCACCCGCTGGGCCACGGCGAGCCCCAGCCCCACCCCGCCGGGACGGCCGGTGGCGAAGGGGTGGAAGAGCCTCTCCCGGAGCTCCGGCGGCACCCCGGCGCCGCGGTCCGCGATCGCCACCTCGATCCCTTCCGGTCCACGGCGGAGCCGTATCTCGACCGGCCCTTCCCGCCCCGCCGCGCGCTCGGCCTCGGCGGCGTTGCGCAAGAGGTTGGCGATCGCCCGCAAGAGCAGCTGCGGGTCGCCGCGCAGGTGGACGTCCGCGTCCCCTGAGAGGTCGTCCGCCAGCTCGACGGCGACCCCGGCGAGGGCGGGATCGGCCGCCGCCCGCCGGAGGAGAGAGCCGAGCGAGATCTCCTGCGGCCGGGCGGTGCCCGGGCGGGCGAAGGCGAGGAAGTCGTCGAGCACCCGCCCGAGGTGATCGGTCTCCTGGCGGATCTCGGCCAGGAAGTCGGCGGCCGAGGCTTCGTCGGGCCGCCGTTCGAGGAGAGTCAGGTAGCCGGAGAGGGTGGCCAGGCTGTTGCGCAGCTCGTGGGCGACCCCGGCCGCCATCTCGCCCAACTGGGCGAGGCTCTCGGCCAGGCGGCTCTCCTCCGCCCGCTGCCGGCCCTCGGTCAGGTCGGCGAAGAGGACGAGATAGCCGGAGACGGCGAGGTCGCTCCGCCGGCGCAGGGGGTGGACGGTCAGGCCCAGGGTGAGCCGCCCCCCCGCGTCCCGGCGCAGGGTGCACTCCTGGCGGTTCACCTCGCGCTCCTCGGCGACCGCGGCGGCGAGGAGCGCGGCGAGCTCGGGCTGCCCGGCGAGCAGGGTGGGGAGCGGGGTGCCGGGGGGCGGTGGCGGGACGCCCACGAGGGCGGCCCCCACTTCGTTGAGCGCCAGGACGTTCCCCTGGCGGTCGAGGAGGAGGAGACCGCTCTGCAAGCTGGCCGAGAGGGTGCGTTCGAGGGCGGCGATGTCGTCCTCGCCGCCGGCGGACCGGGCGCCGAGCGCCTCCAGGGCGCGCTCGAAGGTCTGGAGCAGGAGGTCGATCTCGTCTTCCGCGCCGAGCACCGGCCGCCCGGGGTCTCCGGGTGCGACGGGGATCTCCCCCATCTGCCGCGCCCGTTCGAGGAGCGTCTCGTAGGGGGCGAGGAGGTGGCGGAGGAAGAAGAGGACAAAGAGCAGGAGGGCGGCGCCGACCGCCACGACCACGGTGGTGAGGATGCCGATCGCCGCTTGCTGCCCGGCCAAGGTCCCGGCCGGCAGCTCCAGCCGCACGATCCGCCCCCCGGGCACCGGCGCGAAGCCGGTCACCGCGCCGGGGCTCCGCTCGTCGTCGGGTCCGATGGCGAAAGGTCCGCTCACCGCCCGGCCGCCCGCCGCCGCCAGGGGGGAAGCCGGGGGCTCGCCGGAGGCGGCCAGGAGGTGACCGGCGGCGTCGAGGAGCGCGATCCCCTGCGCCCCCGGGGCCAGGGCGCGGAGCTCCGGCGGGCCGGGCGCGGGCAGGACCGCCAGGGCCGCCGCCGCGGCGCGGGCCAGGCGCGCCGCTTCGTCGCGCCGCTCCTCGGTCAGCCGGGTCAGGGCGCTCCGGTAGGAGACCAGGGTGAAGGACGAGAGGACGACCAGGAGGACCAGCGCCGCGGGTAAGAGGATCAGCGCCTCGCTCCGGAACCCCAACCGCAGGAACCGCAGGCGCGGACGCGGTTTCACCGCAGGAGCCCCAGGTAGGCGTCGACCAGCGGGGTGCCGGCGAAGAGGGCGAGGAGGGCGCCCAGGGCGAGAAAGGCGCCGAAGGGCACCTTGGTCTTCATCCCCGAGCTGCTCCGGCGGACCAGGAAGAGCCCCACGGCGGCCCCCGAGAGGGTCGAGGCGAAGAGGGTGACGACCACCCCCTTCCAGCCCAGGAAGGCCCCCACCATGGCGAGCATCTTGACGTCGCCCAGCCCCATCCCCTCCTCGCCGCGCAGCAGGTACCAGGCGCCGGAGATGGCGAGGAGGATGCCGCCGCCCAGAAGAGCGCCCAGGGCGGCCCCGGCGAGCCCGCCCGCCCAGGGGACCCAGAGCTGCAGCGCCAGCCCCAAGGCGATGCCCGGCAGGGTGAGGCGGTCGGGGAGCAGCATGTGCTCAATATCGATCGCCGCCAGGACCACCATCAGGCAGCAGAAGACGGCGCCGGCGAGAGCCGCGGAGGAGAGGCCGAAGCGCTCCAGGCAGCCGACGAAGAGGAGGCCGGTCAGCGCCTCGATGGCCGGGTAGCGCCAGGCGATCGAGGCGCCGCAGCTCCGGCAGCGACCACGGAGCAGGAGGTAGGAGACGAGGGGCAGATTGTCCCAGGCGCGGATCGCCGCCCCGCAGCCGGTGCAACGCGAGCGCGGCCAGACGGTCGAAATCCCCCGCGGCAGCCGGTAGATGACAACGTTCAGATAGCTGCCGACGATCAGGCCGAGCACCGCGACGTAGGCGGCGACGAGGAGGTGGAAGAGCACGGTGCGGGGATTCTACGGGATTCTACGATGGGACTGGGCGCCCGGCCCGTCCGAGCCAGAGGAGCCCGCCGCCCCAGGCGGCGAGGGCGAGGAGGGTGAGGGCGGCGCCGATCAGCACCCGCGGGTCGCGGTAGACGAGGACCAGGCGGTGCTCGCCGGCGGGCAGCTCGACCCCGATCTGGCAGGCGGCGGTCGGGTAGGCGGCGATGGGGTTGCCGTCGACCGTCGCCCGCCAGCCGGTATCGAAGGTGGTGGCGAAGGTGAAGAAGGCGGCCGAGGCCGCGCGGTAGCGCAGCGTGAGCCGTCCACCCGTGTCGACGAGCGAGAGGAGCGCCGGCGGCGCCTTGTAGTCGACGATCCCCGGCGGCTTTTCGGCCCGCACGCAGTGCTCGTGGCGGTCCACGGCGTAGCCCTGCTGCCGGGCCACGGCGAGGGCCGAGGCATAGTTGGGATGGAAGCTCACCCGCGGCACGAAGCGGTAGCGCGGCAGCCGGTAGGGGTTGGGGACCGCGCGGGCCGGCCGCGGCGGCCCTCCCCGCCCGGCCTCGGCCAGCCACTCGGCCGGCGGGCGGCGCAGGAAGAGGGTGCCGACGTTCCAGGCGCCGAGGAAACGCCGGGCGAGATCGGGCTGCCGCTCCTCTTCGGCGCGCAGGACGAGGAGGGCCAGGCGGGCCCAGCCGGTCGCCATCAGGTCGTAGTCCTCGTTGCCGGCGTAAGCGAACCCCCAGAGCGACCCCGAGTAGGGCTCCAGCCGTTCGAGCTGGGTGCGGACGAGGGCGAGGCCGGGATCGCCGCCGCGCAGGAAGAGCTCGGGTCGGCCGGCGGCGGACGGCGGGACGTAGATACGGTCGCGCGGCGGCAGGAGCGGCGCCACCACGGCCGGCGGCCGCTCGTAGGCGGTGGCGGGGAGGGTGCGGACGAGGCCGTGGCCGTAGTGCCAGAGGTCGGCGGCGAGGAGGGCCAGGGCGAAAACGGCGAGCGCCCGCGGCGACGGCCGGCGGGCGCGGCAGAGAGCAAGAAGGAGGGCGACGGCGGCCGCCGTCCCCACCGCCCAGAGCCCCTCGGCACGCAGGAAGGCGACGCCGCGGGCCATCGAGGCGGCGGTGGCGCCGGGAGCGCCGTGGGCGCGCACGATCCACTCCGGGAGACCCGGACGGAGATCCAGCAGGCCGGTCAGCGTCGCCGCCGTGGCGAGGACCACCAGGGCCAGGGCGAGCGGAAAATCGGTGCTCTCCCGCCGCCCCGCCGCCCGCTCGTCCAGCAGGTGCTGCCAGCCCAGGGCACCGGCGAAGACCAAGGCGACGACCGCCAGGAGGACGAACTTCTCCGGGAAGCGGAGGAGCCCCAGGGCCGGGATGGCCCGGCGCAGGGCCTCGTAGAGCGGGTCGTAGCGGCCGAGGGCGAGCCCGGTCCCGAGGAGGGCGGCCGCCACCAGGCCCGCACGCCGCGGCACCGGCCAGCGGAGGAGAGCCGAGAGACCGAGGACGGCGAGCAGCAGGCCGGGGTAGATCGACAGCACGTACGGGTAGTCGAGGTCGTGCAGGTGCCAGCCGAAGTAGAGGTTCTCCTGGTCGCGCGAAGGGTCGCCGTAGAAACGCGGGAAGACCAGCTCGACCAGCCGTCCGGGCGGCGCCGACCAGGTGGTGGCCTGGGCGCTCGGCAGCCCGCCGGAGCGCGCCGAGTCGGCGAGGCGCGCCAGGGTGGGGACGAGCTGGACCGCGGCCAGGGCGACCGCCACCGCAATCGGCAGGGCCGCGGCGGCCCCGACGGACAGGAGGGCGACCCACCGGCGCCGGCCGAGCGCCGCCGCCCAGGCCCTCCCGGCGGCCGGGAGGGTCAGACAGAGGAGCCCGCAGCCGCTCACCAGGACCGTCGCCGGCTCGCCGTTCAGCAGCTGGAGGGCGAGGGCGCCGCCGGCCCAGAGGGCGGCCCGGGTCCGCTCGCGCCAGGCGGTGGCGCCGAGCGCCGCGTCGCCCCAGGCGAGGAACCAGGGGAACCAGGCCATGCTGCAGAAGAGGGTGAAGGCGGAGATCAGGGAGAGCGCGGCGCCGCTGCCGGTATAGCCCAACGCCGCCAGGGCCGCCGCCGGCCGCCCGCACCCCAGCCGGCGAGCCAGGCGGAAGGCCCCGACCCAGGCGATCGCGGCATGGAGGAGGACGAGGAGGCTCAAGAAGCGTGCCGGCGGCAGCAGGAGCACCAGCCAGCTCGGCGGGTAGAAGGCGGCGTAGCTCGGGTTCGAGAGGATCGGCTGGCCGCCGTTCAGGTAGGGATTCCAGGCCGGCAGGCCGGTCGCCGCGAGCCGCGCAAAGGCGGCCCGCAGGGGGAGGTGGAAGAGGGCGACGTCGCGGTTGGCGAGCGCCCTGCCGGGGAGGAGCAGGGGGTAGAAGAGGGCGGCCAGCCAGCCCAGGGCGAGCAGGAGCAGGGCGCTCTGGGTGGAACGGCGCGAGCCCGGGGTCATCAGGCAGCGATCATAGCGGAGGGGCGCCAAGAGCCTGAAAAACCGAGCGGGGGAGGGAGCTGCCCCCTCCGGCAACTCCCTCCCCCGACCTCAGGAGGTCTCCGCTCAGGAGACCTGCGGCAAGCCGGCCCCCCCGGACCGGCGGCCCTACGGAGAGAGCTTCTGCGGCCAGCGGACGAAGAAGCCGTCGGCCCAGAGGACGTCCCGGTCGTAATCGGTCGGTTCGAAGTTGGACACCGTGTAGGAGGAGCCCTCGGCCACGCCGTCGCGGCCCGGGCTGCGGATCGCCATCACCTGCGGCGCCGTGGGCACCGCGGTCTTCAGGTAGTAGTCGTAGGGACGCTTCCAGCCGTCCAGGTACGGAACTGCCTGCATGTACTCCGGTACCAGCACCGTGATCAGGTCGGCCGAGCGCAGGACGGTGCCGTAGCTCGCGAGGTCGACGGTGGTGCTGGCGGACCCGGCGGCTGCCGCCCCGACCTGGTCGGTCAGCCACGAGAACATGGCGGTGCCGACGATCCGCATGTCGGCGATGGTCCGCTTCTGCTTCGCCTTCTGGAACGCGTCGAGCATGTTGGGGATCAGCATCGCCGCGATGATTCCGATGATGGCGACGACGATCAACAACTCGATCAAGGTGAAACCTTCCTGTCCTGAACCCGCCTTGGAGCGCATCGTATATCTCCTCCCGTCAGAGACTTGTCCTCAGGTTTTGGCAAGGGTTGTGCCAAGACAAGGAAAGAATTTCAACCTTTGAAATCAGGGACTTAGGGAGGCCTGGCGAGGGCTGGGTGAAAAAAATGGTCACTGTCGCGGCAAACGGTGTCAGTGCGAGGGAGACACATAGAAAAAGATCAATTGGCGTAATCGATCGACACCGCGATCCAGCTCGGCCAGCGGAATGCGCTCGTCGGTGCTGTGGATGCCGCGCACGTCGCCACCTTCGAGGACGAACGGCGACAGGCCGTAGGCGGCCATCCCCTTCTCGCGAAAGAAGTGCGAATCGGTGAAGCCGGGGATCATCGCCGGCACCAGGGGGGCCTGCCGGCCGAGGGTCGCGGTCATCGCCGCGTAGAGACGCCCGGCGGTGGGCGAGGGCGGCGAGGGCGGCTCGGTGAGCAGGAGCTTCACCTCGAGCTCCTTGCCCAAGGCCTGCTTCAGGTTCGCGAGCAGGGCCTGGGCGTCGGTGTCGGGGAGCAGCCGGACGTCGATCAGGGCGCGGGCCTGGGCGGGGATGACGTTGATCCGCTCGCCGCCGGAGACGACGGTGACCTGCACGGTGTCGAGGAAGAGGTTCTCCATCCCCGGCAGGAGGAAGTCCTTCGGGCCGTTCTCCCCGATCACCCGGTCGATGTCCTGGAAGATGCGGCGCCAGTGCTCGTTGTGGAGCGGCGCCAGGGCGTGGAGGTAGGTGCGGGCCGGGGCGGAGACCCGGTAGCGGGGCGGCAGGGCGAGCACCCGCGCCAGGCCGGCGACGAGCTGGTGGACGGCGCTCGCCGGGTTCAGGCCCGAGGCGTGGCCGCCGCGTCCGTTGGCCTCGACGGAGAGCCAGAGCGGCCGCTTCTGCGCCACCTCGATCCCCCACCAGAGGAGCTTGCCGCCCGCGATCTGGTTGCGCCCCCCCTCGCCGATCACCCCCTCGACCCCGGAGAAGAGCTCGGGGTGGTGCGCCATGAGCCAGCCGGTCCCTTCCCCGCCCCCGCTCTCCTCGTCCGCCACGGCGAGGAAGATGACGTCGCGCGCGAACGGCGCGCCGCGGCGCTTCAGGTCGACGAGAGCGGCGAGCTGGGCCACCCCCAGGCTCTTGTCGTCGAGCGCCCCGCGCCCCCACAGCCGCCCGCTCTTGACCTGCCCGGCGAACGGCGGCACGGTCCAACCCGGCCCGGGGGCGACCACGTCCATGTGATGGAGCAGGAGGACCGCCTTGCCGCCGCTCGAAGGCGACGACAGGCGCGCCCACAGGTTGGTCCGCCCCTGGGGGCTGACCAGCCGCCGCGTGGCGATCCCCTCCCGGGTGAGGATCGCCGCCAGGAAGTCCGCCGCCTTCTGCTCGTTGCCCGGCGGGTTCGAAGTGTCGATCTGGAGATAGCCCTGGAGCCAGCGGGCGGCCTCCGAGAGTCGCGGCGCGGGAGGCGGGGTGGGAGCGGCGGCGTAGGAGGCCACCGGGAGCAGGAACGACGAAAAGAGCCCGAGAAGGGCGGGGAGAACCGGCGGGCGGCGCATCGGCGGGACTCTAGCAGTCTCTCGACCCAACGAAAGGGCGCCCACGAAACCGGGGCGCCCTCCCTGTCGTCGTTCCACCTGGGATCAGGGGGTGACCTTCTGCGGCCAGCGGACGAAGAAACCGTCGGCCCAGAGGATGTCCTGGTCGTAGTCGG
>Ga0137403_10000293_pt1 | contig 63869 bp, 67 predicted proteins | sample CZOMad2_1_16fung_FD_122057 | JGI IMG/M metagenome (GOLD analysis project Ga0137403, IMG submission 122057) | Vadose zone soil fungal communities from Angelo Coast Range Reserve, California, USA - CZOMad2_1_16fungal (Hybrid Assembly) | ecosystem: Environmental > Terrestrial > Soil > Vadose zone...
TCGCGACGGCGCCCTTGGTGATCAGCGTATTGCTGAAGCGCAGCAGGCTGACGGGGTCTGCCTGCCCGGGTTCGACCACCAGCACGTTGACGAGATTGCGCGCCGACAGCACCAAGTTCTCGTCGAGGGTGTCGGTGATGATCAGCACGTTGTCCATACCCATGCCCTTGACCTTCTGTGCCAGCTGTTTGGTTTTGGGCGAATCGACCTTGAAATTCTCCACCACGGCGAGGCGGCCTTCCCGGGCCAGCTGCGACAGGATCGAGGCCAGGCCGGCGCGGAACATCTTGCGGTTGACCTTGTGGCTGAAGTTCTCATCCGGGCTGCTCGGGAAAATCTTGCCGCCACCACGCCACAGCGGGCTGGACGCCATGCCGGCGCGCGCGCGACCGGTGCCCTTCTGGCGCCAAGGCTTGCGCGTGGATTTGGCGATGTCGCTGCGTCCCTTCTGGGCACGGGTGCCAAGGCGGGCGTTGGCCATATAGGCGGTGACCACCTGGTGCACCAGCGATTCGTTGTACTCGCGTCCGAACAGCTCGTCGGAAGCCATAACGCTGGCGGTGGCCTGACCTTTGTCGTTGATCAGTTTGAGTTCCATTACGCCGCCCTCGCCTTCACCGAAGGATGCACGATCACGTCGCCGCCTTCGGAGCCGGGTACCGCGCCCTTGATCAGCAGCAACTGGCGCTCGGCGTCTATGCGCACGATCTGCAGTTTCTGTGCAGTGCGCCGCACGGCACCCAGATGGCCGGACATCCTCTTGCCGGGAAACACGCGTCCCGGATCCTGTGCCATCGAAATCGAACCCGGTTTGTTGTGCGACACCGAGTTGCCGTGGCTGGCGCGGTTGGAGGAGAAGTGATGGCGCTTGATCACGCCCGCAAAGCCCTTGCCGATCGCGGTACCGGTCACGTCCACGAGCTGGCCGACCTTGAAGATGTCGACGCCGACCTGGCCGCCGATCTTCAGGCTGGAAAGCTGATCGGGTTCGACCCGGAATTCCCTGAGGACGTGACCCGCTTCGACGGCGGCCTTGGCAAAGTGGCCGGCCGCGGGCTTGGAAACCCGGCTGGCGCGGCGCTTGCCGAACGTCACCTGCACCGCGGCATAGCCGTCGGTCTCGGGTGTCTTTATCTGGGTCACGCGATTGTTCGACACGTCGACGACCGTCACCGGGACGGTATCGCCCTCGTCGGTAAACAGCCGCATCATGCCGATCTTGCGACCGACTAGTCCTAGACTCATTTTTGTTTCCTCTGCAGAGGCGCCGGCTGCAATTGGCCGGCTGTTTCAAAACCGTGAAGGTGTGAAGGTGTGAAGGCGTGAAGGTGCAAGAGACAATCAAACCTTTACCGGCCCATCCATCACCTCATGTTTTCACCCTTCACTCATTCACACATTCACGTCTTTGACTCTTGCGTTACAACTTGATCTCTACGTCCACACCGGCCGGCAGGTCCAGCTTCATCAGCGCGTCTACCGTCTTGTCGGTGGGGTCGATGATGTCCATCAGCCGCAGGTGTGTGCGAATTTCGAACTGATCGCGTGAAGTCTTGTTCACGTGTGGACTGCGCAGCACATCGAAGCGTTCGATGCGGGTGGGCAGCGGAACCGGGCCTTTGACTACTGCGCCGGTGCGTTTGGCGGTCTCGACGATTTCGATCGCCGATTGATCGATCAGGCGATAGTCGAAGGCCTTCAGGCGAATTCGGATTTTCTGATTTTGCATTTTCTCTACTCAATGACCTTGGACACCACGCCGGCACCCACGGTGCGGCCGCCCTCGCGAATGGCAAAGCGCAAGCCCTCTTCCATCGCAATGGGCTGAATGAGCTGCACGGTTATGGCCACGTTGTCCCCGGGCATCACCATCTCGGTGCCCTTGGGCAACTCCACCGCACCGGTCACATCGGTGGTGCGGAAGTAGAACTGGGGACGGTAGCCATTGAAAAACGGCGTATGGCGCCCGCCCTCTTCCTTCGAAAGCACGTACACTTCGGCCGCAAACTTGGTGTGCGGCGTGATGGAACCGGGCTTGGCCAGCACCTGACCACGCTCGACTTCTTCACGCTTGGTGCCTCGCAGCAGCACCCCGATGTTGTCGCCCGCCTGCCCCTGGTCCAGCAGCTTTCTGAACATCTCCACCCCGGTGCACACGGTCTTGATGGTGGGCTTCAAACCCACGATCTCCAGTTCATCGCCCACTTTGACGATGCCGCGCTCCACCCGGCCGGTCACCACCGTGCCGCGCCCGGAAATGGAAAAGACATCTTCCACCGGCATCAGGAACGGACCGTCCAGCGCCCGCTTGGGCTCGGGGATGTAGGTGTCCAGCGCATCGGCCAGCTTGAAGATCGCCCCTTCACCCATGTCGGTCTTGTCGCCTTCCAGGGCCTTGAGCGCACTGCCAATGATGATCGGGGTCTTGTCGCCGGGAAACTCGTACTTGGAGAGCAGTTCGCGCACTTCTATTTCCACCAGTTCCAGCAGTTCCTTGTCGTCGACCATGTCGGCCTTGTTCATGAACACCACGATGTAGGGAACACCCACCTGGCGCGCCAGCAGAATGTGCTCGCGGGTCTGCGGCATCGGGCCGTCGGCGGCCGAAACCACCAGGATCGCCCCGTCCATCTGCGCAGCCCCCGTGATCATGTTCTTCACGTAGTCGGCATGCCCCGGGCAGTCCACGTGCGCGTAGTGGCGCTTGGCCGTTTCGTACTCCACGTGCGCGGTGTTGATGGTGATCCCGCGCGCCTTCTCTTCCGGAGCATTGTCGATCTGGTCGTAGGCCTTGGCCTCGCCTCCGAACTTCTTCGACAGCACCAGCGTCAGTGCCGCCGTCAGCGTGGTCTTGCCATGGTCCACGTGACCAATCGTCCCCACGTTCACGTGCGGCTTGGTGCGCTCAAACTTTCCCTTTGACATCTCGATGTCCTCGTCTTAGCTTTTTAAGTTGTGACCCCTGAATCCTTTGGAGCCCATGACCAGGATTGAACTGGTGACCTCTCCCTTACCAAGGGAGTGCTCTACCACTGAGCTACATGGGCGGTTCGGAACGCCGGTGCCGTTTGTTCGCGCCCCGCTTTAACCAAGTCGCGGCAACTGCCTCGCTAATTTCTTTCTGGAGCGGGTGAAGGGAATCGAACCCTCGTCGTAAGCTTGGAAGGCTTCTGCTCTACCATTGAGCTACACCCGCCTGAATCCGGGCTCTACCCGTAAACCACCTGATTCCCTGGCATGAAGACGCCCCGACAACCTAACCTGCCGCCGTCGCCCATCCCGTCTTTCAGCTATTTTTTGGTGGAGGGGGAAGGATTCGAACCTTCGAAGGCAGAGCCGTCAGATTTACAGTCTGATCCCTTTGACCGCTCGGGAACCCCTCCAAACAGAGCCGCCGATTATGCCAATTGGCGAGTCACCTGTCAAACCAAGGGGCATCATGAAACACTATTAAAGCGTTCAAAACGAAAGACGACATCAAGCACTTCCGATCTGACTCACCCGATTAACTATATTTTTCTGAGCAATGCTGACTGAGCGTGAGCATGCAATCCTTCTCCATATGCAAGCGTGGAAGCGATTTCCCCCAGCTTTTGCGCACCTTGAACGGAAACCTGGATCAGACTGCTGCGTTTTTGAAAATCGTACACTCCCAGAGGCGAAGAGAAACGCGCTGTACCAGAAGTCGGTAGAACATGATTAGGGCCAGCACAGTAGTCGCCCAAAGATTCAGAGGTGTAACGGCCCATGAAAATGGCACCGGCATGTCTCAGCTTGGGCAGCCAAGTCTGCGGCTCTTCGACCGACAATTCAAGATGCTCCGGGGCGATACGATTGCTGATCGCGCAAGCTTCATCGAGATCAGCCACGTGTATCAAAGCACCACGATTCTCCAAGGCGGTTTTAATAATGCCACGGCGTGGCATTTGCGTTAATAAACGATCCGCGCTTTGCGCGACAGATTGAATAAACTTCTTGTCTGGTGACAACAAAATAGCTTGCGCCAACTCATCATGTTCGGCTTGTGAAAACAAATCCATCGCAATCCAGTCAGGGTTGGTCTGACCGTCGCATATCACCAAAATTTCTGACGGGCCGGCAATCATGTCGATGCCGCACACACCGAATACACGGCGTTTTGCCGCGGCTACATAGGCATTACCCGGGCCGACGATTTTGTCTACTTTCGGAATGGTCGTCGTGCCATAAGCCAATGCTGCTACCGCTTGCGCGCCACCGATGGTAAACACCCGATCAACGCCCGCAAGGTAAGCTGCCGCCAGCACCAGCTGATTTTTTATCCCATCTGGGGTCGGAACAACCATGATCAATTCAGTCACGCCTGCCACTTTGGCAGGCAACGCATTCATCAGTACCGAAGAGGGATACGCAGCCTTCCCGCCCGGCACATACAACCCAACGCGGTCTAATGAAGTGACTTGTTGTCCGAGCAGTGTGCCATCGGCATCGGTGTACGACCACGAAGTTTGCACTTGCTTCAGGTGGTAGTCAGTTACGCGCTGCGCCGCTTGTTCCAAGGCGGCGCGCTGCTCAGCAGGTAACCCGTCAAGTGCCGCGCACAATTCATTGCGTGGTAACTCCATGGCCGCAGCACTGGCCAATGATAAACGGTCAAATTTGGCAGTATATTCCAGCACTGCAGCATCGCCGCGCGCGCGCACGTCTGCAAGTATGGATGCCACAGTCGCCTCTAATGTCTGGTCTGCAGTCACTTCGAAAGCCAGTAGCTTATCCAGCTCGGCATGAAAGTCAGCGGCACTTGATGACAGTTGCCTGATTCTCATTTTTTCATTGCACCGGAAAATACATCCAGCATGGGCTGGATGACAGCGCGTTTTAATTTTAGCGCAGCTTGATTCACTACCAGACGTGCAGAAATCTCGGCAATCGTTTCGACCGCTCTGAGATGATTGGCTTTGAGTGTGTTGCCACTACTCACTAAATCGACGATTGCATCGGATAGTCCTACCAGCGGTGCCAGCTCCATGGAACCATATAGTTTGATCAAATCCACATGCACACCTTTGGCGGCAAAATGTTCTCGCGCAGCCTGAACGTATTTGGTCGCCACGCGCAGCCGCGCACCCTGACGAACTGCAAATTCATAATCAAAATCATCACGTACCGCAACCATCATGCGGCAACGTGCGATAGTCAAATCCACCGGCTGATACAGCCCTGCGCCACCATGCTCATTCAACACATCTTTACCTGCTATGCCAATGTCCGCCGCGCCATATTGCAGATACGTCGGCACGTCGGAAGCGCGCACAATAATCAACCTCACATCGCTGCGGCTAGTTGCTAAAATTAATTTACGCGATGATTCCGGATCTTCCAGCGGGGTAATGCCTGCAGCATTTAACAATGGCAGCGTTTCTTCAAAAATTCGTCCCTTGGATAGAGCAATCGTAATCATTTTTTCACTCCCGCATCAATGCACACGGCGAATCTGTGCGCCGAGCATCGATAATTTCGTTTCTATATGTTCATAACCACGATCGAGATGATAGATACGATCCACGACGGTTTGGCCCTGCGCAACCAACCCGGCAATTACCAGGCAAGCCGAGGCACGCAAATCTGTTGCCATTACCGTTGCTCCTTCCAGTTGCGCGAGACCTTTGATCACTGCGGTATTCCCTTCTATCTCGATCTGCGCGCCGAGTCGGCGTAGTTCCTGTACGTGCATAAAACGATTTTCAAAAATAGTTTCAACCACAACAGCGCTACCTTCAGCAATCGTGTTTAGCGCCATGAATTGCGCCTGCATATCCGTCGGAAACGCCGGGTAGGGCGCAGTACGAAGACTCACTGCAGCAGGCCGCCGCAACATGGTCAGACTAACACGGTCTCCCGACACTTTGATTTGCGCACCTGCTTCGCGCAGTTTATCCAGCAGACTGTCGAGAATATCGGCACGCGTGTGAGTTAATTCGATGTGTCCACCGGTTGCGGCGGCCGCCACCAAAAACGTACCGCTCTCAATACGGTCTGGCATGATGCGATAATCTGTACCGTGCAGATTCTTCACGCCTGATATGGTAATGGTAGCATTGCCCGCCCCACTGATTTTTGCGCCCATCGCAATTAAACAGTTGGCCAGATCAACCACTTCCGGTTCACGTGCCGCGTTTTCCAGTACGGTAATACCATCCGCCAGCACCGCTGCCATCATCAGATTTTCGGTACCGGTCACACTCACCAGGTCAAAACAAATTTGCGCACCTTTCAGACGATTAGCCACGGCATGGATATAACCATGTTCAATATGAATTTCAGCGCCCATCGCCTGCAACCCACTGATGTGTAAATCTACCGGGCGCGACCCTATTGCGCAACCGCCCGGCAAGGACACCCGCGCCTCACCAAACCGCGTCAACATTGGGCCTAATACCAAAATTGCAGCCCGCATGGTTTTCACCATCTCATAAGGCGCTTCTAATTTATCCACCTGCGCAGCGCTGAAAGTCGCGGCTGTGTCATTCAGGGTAATACGCACACCCATCTGCTGCAACAGCTTCGCCATGGTCGCCACATCGTGCATGTCCGGCAAATTGATCAGATTCAAGTCGTCTGAAGTCAACAAGCTGGCGCACATGATTGGTAGCGCCGCATTTTTCGCACCAGAGATTCGCACCTCTCCGTTAAGCTGTCTCCCGCCCAATATCGCTAACTTTTGCATTATCCTTCGATCATCGACTTTCCCATTCTTGTGGAGTAAGCGCCTTGATAGACAGCGCATGAATTTCATCGCGCATCCGGTTACCCAAAGTTTGATAGACCATCTGGTGACGCTGCACATGGCTCTTCGCAGCAAAAGCAGCGCTCACAACGATGGCTTCAAAATGCGTACCATCTCCCACCACGGTTAAATAGGTAGTGGACATGCCTTGCGCGATATTCAACTGAATACTTTCGGGAGTGACTAACATCAAATAACAGGGACCGGCTGAATTAATAGGGTCACGCGTAGAAAATCATCTGATCACGACTATTGAGGCAGAAAATCGGCAACCCCATAAAGCGTCGCCAAGCTGATCAAATCGGCTGGCAAGCCCACAACTTGCAAGTTATGTTTACCATGCTGCGCGGCACGCAACCAGCCCAGCAACATACCGACTGCGGCAGAGTCGACCGTCTCAACTTGCGAGAAATCTACCAGCATATCTTCACCAGTCAGCCGCTGTATGCCAGCATTGAATATTGCCGGAACGGTGGCGCTGGTCAGCGTACCAGTCAGCAACAGCGGACTGTTTTCAGCCTGTATCACTTGGCTGCAGCCTTGCCTGATGCCTCTGCCGTAGAGTTTTTATCCGCCAGTATTTTGATCAAACCATCAATTCCATTTTGTTGAATCGCAGTGCCAAAGGTGCTGCGATAATTGGTGACCAAACTTACACCTTCGATGGACAAGTCATACGCTTTCCAGCCATCGGCAGTTTTTTCCATTTCATAGTTCACCGGTACCGGCTGCGTGCCTGGCTTGATAACGTCGGTTCTAATAGTCACTTCAGTGGTATCAGCAGCCACCTTGACCGGCTTCACTTCAATCACCTCATCACGATAAACGCTCAAAGCCCTGGTATACGTCCGCACCAACAGGCTGCGAAATTCGCCGACCAACGCTTGCTTTTGCTCGGGTGTTGCAGTACGCCAATACTTGCCCACCGCCAGCCGGGTCATACGGTCAAAATCAAAATGTGGCAACACTTTGGCGTCCACCAGCGCGAGTATTTTCTGTTGATTGCCCGCCAGAATATCCTTGTCCTGCTTAATGATACCAGTGACTTCCCGGACAGTATTTTTAATCAATTCGTCCGGCGCCAGTTGATCTGCTTGAGCAAAATTGATCGCGCACAGCAAACCGATTGCAAATTTTAAAAAATTATTCATCTTTAAATGAGCCCTCCCTAAATTATTTAGCAGGTTGTTCAGCCTTGTTATAAATAAACTTGCTGATCAAATCTTCCAACACGACCGCAGACTGGGTCTGTTTAATCAACTCACCATCCTTGAGCATCTCGCTATCGCCACCGGGTGCCAACCCGACGTATTGCTCACCCAATAAACCCGAGGTAAGAATATTGGCGAAAGTGTCTTTGGGAAATTTGTATCGCTTGTCCAAATTCATACTGACATCCGCTTCATAGCTTTGCGTGTCCAAACTGATGCTTGTGACTCGCCCAACCAACACTCCGGCACTTTTAACTGATGCCTTTGATTTCAGTCCCCCAATGTTGGTAAAATGGGCGTGCACCCGGTAGCTTTCCGACACGTTATACGTACCCAGGTTCCCCACTTTCATCGCCAGCATCACCAGTGCAGCGATGCCTGCCACCACAAATATTCCCACCCACAAATCCAGCGTAGTGCGATCCATAATTCAATTTCCTCTAAACATGATTGCAGTCAAAACAAAATCCAGCATCAATATCGCCAGCGACGATGTCACTACAGTACGCGTGGTTGCACCGGAAACGCCCTCCGCCGTGGGTGCGGCATCATAACCCTCAAACAATGCGATCACCGTGACTACAGTGCCAAATACAAAACTCTTGATGACACCGTTCATTATATCTTCACGAAAATCCACTGCCGACTGCATTTGTGACCAGAATGACCCTTCGTCCACGCCAATCTGTACCACACCGACAAAATAACCACCGAATATGCCGACCGCACTGAATAATGCAGCAAGCAAAGGCATGGAAATCACCCCCGCCCAGAAACGCGGCGCAACAATGCGCGCAATCGGATTGACTGCCATCATCTCCATTGCAGATATCTGTTCAGTCGCTTTCATCAAACCAATTTCTGCAGTCATCGCCGAGCCTGCCCGGCTGGCGAACAGTAGCGCCGCCACTACCGGCCCCAGTTCTCGCACCAAACCCAGCGCTACCATCACCCCTAATGCCGACTCTGAACCATAGCGCTTAAGCGTTTCATAGCCTTGCAAGCCGAGCACCATTCCGACGAACAGTCCCGCCACGATGATGATGATCAGTGACATGACGCCGGTAGAAAATAATTCCTTGATGATTAAGTGGAAGCGACGAAAACTACTACCTGAATAAATGATCGTGAGAAGAAAAAATCTGGCCGCCATGCCTATGCGCCACACCGCATTCACGGCACGATGACCAATCTTGCCTAATGTACTAGTAAATAACATGACCGCGCTTTGTAGTTGGCATATTCAAGACCTCTCAAGCGTGCAAATTTAAATCCTGGCGATAATCTCCGCCAGGAAAGTGGAACGGCACCGGGCCATCCATTTCGCCGTGCACAAATTGGCGCACGAATTCTTTGTCTGAAGCACGGATTTCATCAGGGGTGCCTTCTGCCACAATCACGCCATTAGCCATAAAATAAACGTAGTCCACTATTTTGAGGGATGCCTGCACATCATGCGTGACCACGATAGAAGTTGCACCCAGCGCATCGTTAAAGCGGCGAATCAAATCACCCACCACAGTCAACGATATCGGATCAAGCCCCGCGAAGGGTTCGTCATACATGATTAACATTGGGTCCAGTGCTATAGTACGAGCCAATGCCACGCGCCGCGCCATGCCGCCGGATAACTCGGCAGGCATCAGGCTATGCGTGCCGCGCAACCCTACCGCATGCAGCTTCATCAATACCAGATCGTGAATGATTTCCTCTGGCAAGTCCGTATGCTCGCGCATCTGGAACGCGACATTGTCATATACCGACATATCCGTGAACAACGCGCCAAACTGGAACAGCATGCCCATCTTGCGCCGCATTTCATACAGGCCATCCTGATTCAATTTGTGAATCACCTGTCCACTCACTTTGACATAGCCCCTGTCCGGCTTGAGCGATCCACCGATACAGCGCAACAACGTGGTCTTACCGCAACCACTCAGCCCCATGATGGTAATCAGCTTGCCTTTCGGAAAAGCCATATTGATGCCCTTCAAAATGGGGCGTTTATCATAGGCAAAATTGAGGTCTTTGATTTCGACCAGGGTAGATGATGACAAAGCTGAGGCCCGAATAATCCGAGTCGGCATTCTAAACCAGTGTAGTCATAAAGCTCAACTAAACGACTGCAGACCATCAAATATATTTTTCTATTGAGGTTAGAACTACTTGTCGTTATGCTTCCGCCATCATTACCCATCCGTAGGTAAAATCAGTTGAGTAAAATTTCTTCCCTGCCAAGCTTGATGATAGTGGACGATGACCCGTTGATCCGCGAGGGATTGGCGATAGCGCTCGGGCAGGATTTCGCCATACACTTGGCCGAATCCCGCAGCGGCGCCATTAACCTGCTACGTGGACTTGGCACACCACCACAACTGGCATTGGTTGATCTGGGTTTACCGCCCCTGCCAAATCGGCCTGACGAAGGATTCCATCTCATCGCGGAGTTGCTGGCGCATTCTGCGAGCATAAAAATATTCGTCTTGTCCGGACAAGACGAGCTCAGCAACGCCCGCCACGCACGGGCGCTGGGCGCGATAGACTTTATCGCCAAACCGTGTGCGCCGGAGAAAATCAAGCAGCACCTTGACGAAGCACTAAGTCTGCAAAACAATGAACACGGCAATACAGAACAGCACGGACAACTGCTGGGCATCGTTGGGCAAAGCGCGCCGATTCAATCCTTACGCAACCAGATCATCATGTATGCCACGATGCCGTTTCCCGTACTGATCGAAGGAGAATCCGGGTGCGGCAAAGAATTGATCGCGATTGCTTTGCAAAAGCTGGGCGGCAACCCGAACGCACCATTTAAAACACTGAACTGTGCTGCAATTTCACCGACTTTAGTTGAGTCAGCCCTGTTTGGACATGGCAAAGGTTCATTCACCGGCGCCACCAGCGCGCAATCAGGATTTTTTGAAGATGCCTCAGAAGGCACTTTATTTCTGGATGAAATCGGTGAGTTATCTCTGGAATTGCAGACCAAACTGCTAAGGGTGCTGGAAAACGGTGAGTACCAGCGTGTGGGTGAAACTGGAACACGTCAAAGTCATGCACGAATTATTGCAGCAACCAACCGTAATCTGCGCAATGCGGTAAAACATGGGACGTTCCGCGCTGATCTCTATCACCGTTTGAACGTATTCTCAATCGCAGTGCCGCCACTCAGAGACTTGGGAACTGATAAAGTATTGCTGCTTGACCATTTTCGCGCCTACTACGCGCAACAAATGAAATTAACTCCGTTCGAACTGGATGCGCAGGCAGCAGCGCTATGGAATCGGTATGGTTTCCCGGGGAACACGCGCGAATTGCGTAATATCATCATCCGGCTGACCACCAAATACTCGGGTTCGACGGTTAATTCGGCACAGCTTCAGGACGAACTTGATCCGACTCTTAATAATGAGCACATGTCAGGCAGTGCCACCGTCAAACTGAAATTACAATCAGGTGGCTTTGATCTGGATCAATTACTACAAGCACAAGAACATCTGTACATCAATACCGCTTTGGAATTGGCCGCTGGCAACGTCAGCGAAGCGGCAAAGTTACTCGGTATGAACCGCACCACACTGCACAGCCGCATGGACGCTCACGCCAAAACCAAGGTGTAAAAAACAAACTATGTATCTTCAACACTTCGGTCTGAGTGAGCCGCCTTTCAAAATCACACCGGTCACTGATTTTTTCTTTAACGGCGCGAACCGCAAAGAAATCCTAGACGCGCTTATTTATTCCATCAGCGAAGTGGAAGGTATCATCAAGGTCAGCGGTGAAGTCGGCAGCGGTAAAACCATGCTATGCCGGATGTTGCTTGAAAAACTGCCGGAGCACATAGAAACCATCTATCTCGCCAACCCGAGTTTATCCCGGGAAGAAATGCTGTACGCGATTGCTGACGCGCTTGATCTCAACATTGATGGTGAACGTGTTGGCATCATCATGCAGCGCATACAAGGGCAGCTGGAAGAAAAGGCCCGCGAAAACAAGCGGGTGGTAGTCCTGGTGGACGAAGCGCACGCCATGCCCAATGACACACTTGAAGAATTGCGCTTGCTGTACAACCTGCAAGTCGGCAATTTCAAATTGCTGCAAATTGTTTTGTTTGGGCAACCGGAGCTGAACGCCAAACTGGAACAGCCCAACATGCGTCAACTCAAAGATCGCATCGTGCATCACTTCATTATGCAGCCCATTTCTCGTGATAATTTGGAAAATTACCTGATGTTTCGGATGCGCACGGCCGGTTATCACGGACCCAATATCTTTTCGGCCACAGCCATTAAACTGATCGCAAACGCCTCTAATGGCCTGATGCGTCGAGCCAATATACTGGCAGATAAATCCCTGCTTGCAGCGTTTGTTGCAGGGGTACATTTTATTGAGGCTCGACATATTCATGCCGCGATACGTGATAGCGAACTCAGCCTTACTCGTTCGTTACCCGTTAAAAAATTATTACTGGGAAGCGTTGCCGTATTAGCTGCGGTTCTGGCTGGATGGTGGTTCCTCAATAAGGCACCGCCCGCCACTATGTCAAATCAGACACCCGCGGCAACCACCCCGAAACAGCCCGCCCCAGCGGCTTTACCACTACAACAACCCGCTCTCCCACGCCCCATTACTAGAGAAAGCAACGACAAACCCGTTCCGGAAAATGCCAGTTTGTTTGAACAACGCTTGAGCGCAGGAAAGCAATTACTCGCACAGCATCATACAGTCGCAAGCATCCAGTTGTTTTACAGTAAAGAATTCCAATCAGAACGTATGGAAGGATTCCTCAACCGCGCCGACGGGTTGGGTAAGCTCGCCGACATATATTTGTTGCCTGCCAGGTTTGGCCAAAAACAAGGATTACGTGTGCTGTATGGCGCTTATCCATCAGTCGATGCAGCCCGTAACGCCATCAAGGGTCTGCCGCAACGCTACCAAAAGGCGTTCGCTACCACGACTATCTATATCTTTTAACATGTCCATAAGCTATTGAGCATGCGGTATAAAACTGCTAGTCTGCGGTGTAACAAGGGAGGTGGCACAATGCTTGCGCGCAATATGCTTTATTTCTGGGCGATAGGTTTGCTTCTGTCCGGCTGCGCCAACAGGCCGCTAGAGCTTTCCAAACAGCATATTCAGCAGCCACTTGAGCAGCCAGCGGCAACATCTGATATTCCGCAGCCCATCAAGCGCAGTGTGGTACTGCCCCCCCCAGAACCCGGACCAAAGATTGAAACCTATAGCGTAGTCGTCACCAACGTATCTGCACAAGAAATTCTTTTCGCGCTGGCACGCGATGCAAAAATCAATCTCGACATTCAAGCTGGTATTCAAGGTACGGTAACAATAAACGCCATCAATCAAACCCTGCCGCAAATTCTTACGCGCATCGCTAATCAAATTGATATGCGCTATGAATTAGCGAACGGGAATTTAATCGTTATGCCTGACTCCCCTTATCTGCATACCTATAAGGTTGATTACCTGAATATGACGCGCGATGCCGAAAGTACCATTACCAACTCCACACAAGTCAACGGCACAGGCAGCAATGGTAGCAGCGGAGGGGCGACAGACAGCGGAAATAACTCCATTTCTTCCATCAAAGACACGTCCAAAAATCGCTTCTGGGAAACATTGATTCAAAATATAAAGGACATTTTGCACGAGACTGACAAAATACTTCCCTCAGGATCAAGCGAAACTTCGGTACAACAAGTCACAGCAGCCAGCAGCACCGGCACTGGAGTTCAGCCGGCTCATAACGCAAAGTCCGCTAACAAAGGCACGCTAGAGAACAGCCCTAATCCAATCAGCGTTGAGGAAGGTGGGACTACCGTCATTAAACGTAACACCTTCCGCGAAGCGGCTTCGGTCATCGCCAACCCGGAAAATGGCATCATCGAGGTGCGTGCCAACTCGAAGCAGCAGGCACACATTCAAGAATTCATCGATCAGATAATGAGCAATGCACACCGACAGGTTCTGATAGAGGCAACCATCGCCGAAGTTACCCTGAACAATCAGTATCAGCAGGGCATAAATTGGACGCAGCTGGTACGTGCCAACGGGAGTGGAATCAAGCTGAGTGGTTCCACCCTTAGCAGTGCAGGCAGTATCAGCCCAAGCAGCACGGGTTTAGTAGGTACTTTAATTAGAGGAAATATTGATGCCCAGCTTGCACTGTTGCAGACCTATGGCAATGTCAAAGTTTTATCCAGCCCCAAGCTCAGTGTATTGAACAATCAAACTGCGATAATGCGCGTTGTAGATAATCGGGTTTATTTTACCATTACGGCGAACACGACCACCAATCAAACTACCGCCATCACCACGTTTACCACCACGCCCAATACGATTTCAGTTGGCTTTACCATGAGCGTGACGCCACAAATCGGTAGCAACGATACGATATTACTTAATTTGCGCCCTTCCATCACGCGCATCCTGGATTTTATCAATGACCCTAATCCGGTTCTTGCCAATCCATGCGGTACAGGTGTTCCAGGCTGCGCGATACCCGCAGTGGTTAGTCGCATTCCAGAGTTGCAAACTCGTGAAATGGAATCGTTGATGCGCATTGGCAATAAACAAGTCGCAGTAATGGGCGGACTGATGCAGGACTCAACCAATAATAAAACCGACAGCATTCCGGGGTTATCAGACGTCCCACTGGCAGGCGAATTATTTAAACAGCGCGATGAAACCAAGACCAAAACTGAGTTGGTCATCTTCTTGCGTCCTATCATTATCAAAAATGCCAGCCTGGAAGGTGATTTCAGCTCCTTCCGTGATGCCTTACCAGATCAGGATTTTTTCAAATCCACGGACAACATCCCTTAGGAATAAAAATTCATGAGTTTGTTATTGGATGCGCGCAAAAAATCGCAGCAGGAGAACTCCATCCAGAGCGATGGCCGCACTCGTACGGAACTCAGCCTTGAAGAGTACGCAAGCCCGGAAACAAAACCACCAACACCGGCAGTGCCTGTGGAATATGTGCGCAGCGCCGGGCAAAACCTGTTCAACGCAAAACTACCGGGCTCGGCCACGCCAGTCATGGGTATAAACAAAAACCTGCTCATCGGCCTGGCCGCTGTTGTCATATTACTGGTTATCGGCGCAGGGTATTTCTGGTATGCCGACTCTGAAAATCCCGCTCCGTCTTTACGCCTGCAGCCACCGCAATCTTTAAGCGCACCTGTTGCTGCGCCGATTCAACAAACAACAGTCATAGCCGAAAACGAGCTTAAAAACATGCCGGGTTCTGGCGAAATCACTATTACCACACCAACAAAAATAATCACCCGCCGCACGCAAAATGCTCGTTTGAAGTCTGCCACAGCGCCCACGCTGCACGCACCATCTCAAGCATCAATATCAAACAACCCGATACAAATAAATCAACAGCAAGCAGATGCAATAGATCCGGTGCTGAGTCGTGCCTACCTCGCTTATCAAAATGGCAAACTCGATGAAGCACAGCAACTGTATCTTGATGCGTTGAGCAAGGATAAACGCAACGTTGATGCCTTGTCGGGCCTGGCTGTTATTGCACAGCAAGCTGGCGATAATGAAACGGCGGCGGGCTATTTCTCCCGCGTGCTGGCGCTTGATCCGCGTAATGCAGTGGCCAATGCCGGGATGTCTGCACTGGTCGATGATGATAATAGTGAGAGTCGCCTGAAAACTTTACTGCATGAACAAAAAGATTCTGCTGCGCTACATTTTGCCTTGGGCAACCTTTACGCCGATCAATCGCGCTGGGACGAGGCACAGCAGGCCTATTTCAATGCCTATGCGCTGGATCCAAAGAACCCCGCATTGGCTTTTAATCTCGCCGTCAGCCTGGAGCATCTGGGTCAGAACAAACCGGCGGCAGAATATTACCGGCACGCCCTGCAACTTGATCAGCCGCCCACAAGTTTTGATCACCGGCAAATTGAACAACGCGTGCAGCAACTATCACGCTAAACCGTCATGGCTAATAATCCTCTTCAACAACCATTGGGCCGCATACTGATCGATAAAGGTGTAATCAGTGAAGACCAGTTACGCATCGCGCTACAGGAACAACACAAAACGCATCAACCGCTGGGGCGACTACTGGTGCGCCTGGGCTTCCTTTCTGAAGCCACGATTCGCGATGTGTTATCTGAGAATCTGGGCCAGGAGAGTGTCGATCTCACTGCCACCATTGTTGATCCAGCCGCACTGTCACTCATACCAAAAGATGTTGCGCGGCGTTATCAATTACTGCCGTTGTCGGTTGACCTGACCAATCGCAATCTTACCCTCGCGGTTGCCGATCCAGACAACATCATCGCACTGGACCAAGTGCGCGCCCTGCTTAAAGATGAATATCGTCTGATCACCCAGCTTGCCAGCGAATCCGACATCCTGCGCGCTATTGATCAGTACTACGGTTTTGAGCTCTCGATTGATGGCATTCTGCACGAAATTGAGCCGGGCGAAATGGAATATCAAACGTTGCAATCCGGCGTGGATGAGTTCAGCCAGCCGGTGGTACGCTTGATCGACGCCTTGCTTACTGAGGCAGTACAACATGGCGTTTCGGACATTCACTTCGAACCGGAAAGCAGTTTTTTACGCATACGTTATCGGGTCGATGGTGTGCTACGCCAGGTACGAAGCCTGCACAAAAGTTTCTGGCCTGCCATGGTGGTACGTTTGAAAGTAATGGCGCGGATGAATATTGCCGAAACCAGAGCGCCTCAGGACGGGCGCATTTCTTTGCGTTTATCCGGCAGGCCGATTGATTTTCGTGTTGCCTCACACCCCACTACCCACGGCGAAAATATGGTATTGCGGATTCTGGACCGGCAAAAAGGCATCGTGCCACTGGATCAAATCGGTTTGGACGAAACAGCCCTCAATATGCTCAAGATGATTATCGCCAAACCGGAGGGCATCGTTCTGGTGACCGGACCTACTGGTAGCGGTAAAACCACCACACTCTACTCGGTACTAAATCACGTCAATACCGAGTCGGTCAACATCATGACGTTGGAAGACCCGGTGGAATACCCGATTTCCCTGATACGCCAAACTTCGATCAGTGAAGCCGCCAAGCTGGATTTTGTCAACGGCATACGCTCCATGATGCGCCAGGATCCGGACATCATCCTGGTTGGTGAGATACGTGATCATCCGACGGCTGAAATGGCATTTCGTGCCGCTATGACAGGCCATCAGGTTTATTCCACATTGCACACCAACTCGGCTATAGGCGCGATTCCGCGCTTGCTCGACATCGGCATCCTGCCGGATATCATGGCTGGCAACATCATCGGTATCATCGCACAACGCCTGATCAGGGTTTTATGCAAAGAATGCAAGTATCCGTATCAACCGGACGCCTCGGAAAGAAAACTGCTTGGCATTTCCGCACATCATGAAGCCACTCTGTATCGGGCTGCCGGCTGTGAGACATGCAGCCATCAGGGCTATCGAGGACGTCTCGCCATCATGGAGTTGCTCAAGATGGATCACGACCTGGACGATCTGGTGTCGCATCGCGCCAGCACACGGGCAATACGCGAAGCTGCACTTGCCAAAGGATTCCGCCCACTGGCAGTAGACGGCATACGCCGCATTCTTCAGGGAGTTACCTCTATTGCGGAAGTCAGCCGTCTGGTAGACATGACCGACCGAACTGCCTGACCGGTTTATGCCCCTCTATTCATATCGCGCAGTCAATTTGCAAGGCTCTTCCAGCAAAGGGTCGCAGGATGCCGCCAATTTAATTGATCTGGAAATGCGCTTGAAACGCAGCGGCCTGGATTTGGTGGATGCCAAAATAGACAGTAATAAAAATTGGGCAGGACAAAAGAAGATAAAGCGCACCGAGCTAATCACGTTTTTCTTCAACCTTGAACAACTCATCAGAGCAGGCGTTCCACTGCTGGAATGCCTGATTGACTTAAGTGATACCCTGACTGACCAACACTTCAGGGAAATTATCTCAGATTTGATTCAGTCGATAGAGGGCGGTAAAAAACTTTCTCAGGCCATGGCCATGCACCCCGAGGCATTCGATAAAATATTTGTCAGCTTGACCAATGCAGGGGAAGAAAGTGGCCGCCTGTACGAGGTATTTGAACACATCACCGAATCACTGAAGTGGCAGGATGAAATGGCTTCACACACCAAGACCATATTGATTTATCCACTTTTTGTCGGAACAGTCATCATCGGCATTACCTTCTTTTTGATGATTTATCTAGTACCACAATTGCTCGCCTTTATTAAAGGCTTGGGACAGGATATCCCAATCCAGACTAAAGTTCTGATCGCCACCTCGACATTTTTTGTCAACTACTGGTATATCCTGCTCGCGCTGCCCATTGTGGTCCCCATCATCGGCAAAATACTGATTACCTTTAACCCTGAAATGCGCTATCGCTTCGATAATCTGAAGTTGAATTTTTGGGTGACCGGGCCGATTTTACGCAAAATCATTCTGGCACGTTTTGCGAACACTTTTGCCATGATGTACAGCTCCGGAATCAGCATCCTGGACTGTATTGCCAATTCCCGGGATGTCGTCAACAACCTCGCTGTTGCCAGAAGTCTTGATGTGGTGTCGCGTGAAATCGAATCGGGTAAAAACCTGACCCAGAGCTTCCAGAATACCGGCATGTTCCCGCCACTGGTGATACGAATGCTCAAGATAGGTGAATCGACCGGCTCGCTTGATAAAGCATTGCTCAACGTCAGTTATTTTTATGACCGCGATGTAAAAAGTTCGATCAAAAAAGTGCAAATCATGATAGAGCCAACCATGACCATCATAATGGGCGTATTGCTGGGCTGGGTAGTGCTGTCGGTGCTATCGCCCATCTACGACATCATAGGCAAGGTGAAATTCTGATGAAGCAGCACCTACTACTTCTGCTTAGCGCCAACCACCTGCATGCACAATATATGGATGGGGGGAAACTGCTCGCCCAGCATGACTTCCCTGACACGCCGGAGGGTAGAGAGAGTTTCACAGCAATGTTGCAGACGATGCGCTGCCCGGCCTATTTGCTGACAGATTTAATCGAGGAGGACTTTCGTCAGGAAACCGTCTTGCACTTGCGTGGTGGCGGTCGAACTGCATTGTTGCAGCGCAAGTTCGACCAGTATTATCGCAGCACGCCCTTCCGCGAGGCCACCTTGCTGCAAAGGCAAAAAACCGGTCGCCGCGATGATGACATGCTGTTCTCGGCATTGACCAATCCGGCGCTCATCCTGCCGTGGCTGGACATCATACTGGCGCAGCAAATTCCGCTCGCCGGAATATATTCGATACCGCAGATTAGCGCGCCACTGATTAAAGACCATGCTTCAAACCATTTGCTGCTCATATCCTGGCGAAAACTGGCTGGGCTGCGCCAAACTTATTTCAACAGTCATCGCCTGCAGATTTCTCGTTTGACGCCAGTTTATGCGGAACTTTCATTTCGCGACGCGGTAATTAAAGAGCTGGCGCGCACTTATCAATACCTGAAAAGCTTGAGCCTGTTACCCACCGGACAAATTCTTGATGTGCGAATCATGTGTCACGCAGATGACCGTGATCAATTACGCCAGCAGTTGTCGAACAGCGCGGATATGCACTACGACTTTGTCGACATCAATGAACTTGCCCGGTCGCTCAACATAGAAAGCCAACTGACTGACTCCGATGCCAGCCAGGTTTTCCTGTATGAATTGGCGCGCAGGCCGCCCAAAGTACACTACGCTAACGCCGAGCACACCCGCTATTTCACCCTATGGCATTTGCGCCGGGCTTTTTACTGGACGAGCACGGCAGTATTCATCGCCAGCTTGCTATGGAGCGCTACCTATCTTTGGCAAGGTAAAAGCGCTAATGGCACGGCAGCGTCGCTCAACACACAGGCGCAGCACATTCTTGCCGAATCACAGCAAATCACGCAAGCCTTTCCAAATGCTCAAGCCAGCGCTACTGACATGAAAACGGGCGTGTCCATCATGCGTAAATTGGAGCAGTATGAATCTATGCCGGACACAGTCATGCAACCGATTAGCGCGGCACTCACCCGTTTTCCGCAAATAAATTTGCTGGACCTAAGCTGGCAAACCGATGCTGCTGAACCCGTTACTGCCAATACGCTGGGCGACGTTCCTGCACAAGTGATTAAGCTCAAGGCCAACCTGCAGGGTTTCAAAAGCGATTACCGTGCCGCACTTAAATATCTTGATGACTTTCAACATGTGTTAAATGCCCACGGATATCAAGTGATAACCTTATCCAAGCCTCTCGATATCAGCCCCGGGGGCAGATTGACTGATCCGCAAGAAGCGCATGAAAGCTCGCTCGATTTTTCTTTGAAGCTGGTTTGGAGGCCTGCTACATGAAGAGGATACTGTCATGAAGCTGTCAAAATCGGACTTGAAGCTGATGCGCTGGAGTCTTCTGGCAATTGGCTTGTCCGCACTGTTGAGCGGCGCTATTTTGTTCATCAGCCGCCAGTATGCAAGCAATGCCGCAAACAAGATGCGCACCACACAGGCTCAAATCAGCGACGTGCGTAACCGCTTGACCACAGCCCTCCAGGACCGAGAAAGCATGTCGACTTATGCCAGTGAATATGTCAAATGGGAGGGGCGTAATGTCTTGGGTGACGACCACCGGCTGGATTGGATAGAAGGGCTGGAAAAACTTCGTCAACAAAATCTGGTCAGCAGTTTTCGTTACACTATCGCGCCACAAAAAGACTATGCTCCCCAGCCTGCCATCAATAGCGGTAATTTTGATATTCACTATAGTGAAATGAAACTACAGTTTGAGCTTTTGCACGAAGCGCAATTACCAAATTTTTTTACCATGCTGCGCAAGCAGACCATGGGTTGGTATCAGCTGGCAGGCTGCTCGTTGCAGCGCAATGCCAGCTCATTACCAGTCCAACTGGATAGCGAAGACATTGTCGCCGATAAAGTCAAAAGCATGACACCACAGATCAAGGCAGAATGCAGTGGCGGCTGGATCACGTTGAAGAACCGGAATAGCCCGTCATGAAACGGTTATGCAAAAACGGTTTGTTCGTATTGACTCTGGTTAACGCAGTTGTGGCCGGTGCAGATGAATTGGGCAGGCTATTTTTTACTCCTGAACAACGCGCGCAACTGGATCGCGGCATCCCGCAAAAGGATCAGCAAGATGGCTCGACCAATATGGAACGGACTTTGACCATCAACGGCATCGTGCAAAAGGATGGCGGCAAGCGCACTGCCTGGATCAACGGCGTGCCGCAAGTAAGCGGGAACAGTGACGAGCAGACACCGGAAAGCGTGCAAGTCGCTGTCCCCGGACGCTCGCAACCGGTCAAAGTCAAGGTGGGCCAAAAAATATTCATCACCCTGCCACCGGTTGAAAAAAAATAACTGGCCATGTATTCCGCTCTGTCCGGCTTTAACGCAAAAAACAGGCAGCGTGGTGCGGCCCTGATGATCATGATGATTATACTAATAGTGGGTATTGCCGCTATTCTGATACATTCACTAACCTCATCCGTAATTAAAACTGCACGCCAAGGAGACGCCACCACCGTGCTGGTACAAGCTAAAGATGCGCTGATCGGTTATGCGATTACCTACGGCGACACCCATAGCGGGCAGATGCACGGCTATCTGCCCTGCCCGAATAACACGGGTGGCAGTTTGGAAGGCGTTGCAGCGCCCTCATGCCCGAGTCAGGATGTACGTGTTAGTGGCAAGCTGCCATGGGCAACGCTGGGTTTATCTGCACTGCGAGATGGCGATGGTGAATGCCTGTGGTACGCGGTTTCCGGAACCTATAAGAATAATCCCAAGACTGCCTCAATGAATTGGGACACGAATGGGCAACTTCAGGCATATGCTTCTGACGGTACACTGCTCACTTCGGCCAGCAATCAGGTGGTAGCAGTTATTTTCGCGCCTGGCGCAGCGCAGCCGGGACAAGATCGTTCCGGCATCACAGCCCCGCTTTGCGGTGGAAATTATATGGCTGCCAGTTATCTGGATAACGACACCGTGCATAACATCGACAATTCAGATATTGCCACTGGGAAAGTTATTCAACCGCACCAAGATCGTGACATTAACGGCAACATCATCAGTACTGTCAACGATCAGATGTTATTTATTACCGCCAATGACATTTTTCGCCAGATTATTCGGCGCAGTGACTTTCGCGATCAGATTGGGAATTTTTTGGACGACAGCGATTTCCGCTTACAAGTCGAGCCTGGGCATCCCGAGACCGTTACGGTCTCGGGTGCCGGCACCAAAGGAGCCGACAATGTCATTTGCAACAATATTGGCAACACCAGTAACAAAAATTTCTGTAACAACTGGAAGGAAATGTTACTCCTCACTGGATTCGCCACACCGTCGCCTATCAACATTGATGGCACACTAACTGCGAACTGCTCCAGAGTACTCATTTTCGGCGGACAGAAAACTGCTGCCCAGGTTCGGCTAACCGCAACCGACAAGGCCACTCCGGCCAACTATCTGGAAGGCGCGAACTTGGCTGCCTTTGCCACACCGGTTGCCGCCGCCAGCAACTTTACCGGGGCATCGATCTTCGACGCCAGCAACCCAAGCGTAGACCTGCTGAGGTGTCTACCATGAAGCACGCACCAATGCCCCTTCTCCGCACGACCGGCTTCACACTATTAGAAATGGCCATTGTGTTAGTCATTGTCGGAGTGTTACTGGGCGGATTACTCCCCACCATATCCAGCCAGATCGAACAGGGGCGGCGCACTGCGACGCGTAAATATATGGATGAAGTCAAGGATGCCCTTTTGGGATATGCCATCGCTAATAAACACCTACCCTGCCCGGACAGCAATGGTGATGGCGCAGCAGAGGCAACTTGCACCACTGCTGCACAACAAGTCGGCACGTTGCCCTATGTGGATTTAGGTGTAGCTGATAAAGATGCTTATGGCAGCGTACTGATTTATGCCGTCACCAAACAATTTGCAGATAGCACAATACCCTTCACTTTAAGTACTGTTGGAACGATGCGCGTCTGCACCACCGCGGCCTGTACCGCCAAACTTACCAACAACGCAGCAGCAGTAATCGTCTCGCGCGGCGCAAACTGGGCGAACCCGCCCTCAATTGATGAAACGGAAAATACCGATGGCGACACCGATTTCGTCAGTCATGATTTTGTACAGAATGGTTTTGACGACCTGGTGGTTTGGATTTCACCCAACGTCCTGTTCAATCGCATGGTCGCGGCGGGACAATTACCCTAAATTTATTTGCCCCACGCAGACTCACCCAAGTGACAATCAAGCCCTGCGCCAGGTCGTACCCGCCGAACTGTCTTCCAGAACAATTCCGGCTTCCAGCAGCTCCTTGCGAATACGATCTGCCGCAGCAAAATCCTTTGCCTGCTTGGCAACGGCACGTGCAGCGATTTGGACCTTGATCATCTCATCATCCGCTTCGCCTGTTGTCACACCCTGTAAAAATTCAACCGGATCGCGCTGCAACAAACCAAGCACCCCGCCCAGCGCTTTGAGCTGCAACGCAGCTTCCGGTGAGTGGCTGCGATTCACTTGATTTGCCAAATCGAACAGCACTGCCACCGCTTCCGGTGTATTGAAATCATCGTCCATGACAGCTTTGTAGCGCTGCGCGTGCGGTTCGTTCCAGTCAGCGCCACCTTCAATTAAGCCAGCAGGCAAGAACTTGAGGGCAGTGTAAAGTCGGCTCAATGACTGCTTTGCATCGTCCAGATGCGCGTCAGAATAATGCAGTGGACTGCGATAATGTGCACGCAGAATGAAGAAGCGCAGCACTTCAGCATCATATTTTTTCAGCACTTCGCGGATGGTAAAGAAATTACCCAACGATTTCGACATTTTCTCTTTATCGATATTGACAAAGCCGTTATGTATCCAGTAATTCACGTATTTGGCTTGGTACGCTCCCTCGCTTTGGGCGATCTCGTTTTCGTGATGAGGAAACTGCAAATCTGCTCCGCCGCCGTGAATATCAAAATGATTGCCCAATAGCCCGGAAGCCATTGCCGAACACTCGATGTGCCAGCCGGGACGGCCTTTGCCCCACTTCGAATCCCATTTGACCTCATCCGCTTCCTGCTCTTTGGCGTGCTTCCACAGCACAAAATCGAGCGGATCATGCTTTCCTTCTGCCACTTCAACACGCTCACCGGCACGCAAATCCTCCAGTGATTTGCCTGACAACTTGCCGTAGCCGTCAAATTTACGCACGGCAAAATTCACATCACCATCTGCTGTGCGGTAAGCCAGATCGTGTTGTTCCAGCTTGCCGATCATGTCCAGCATCTGCGGTAAGAATTGGGTGGCACGCGGCTCATGATCAGGTCGCTGCACACCCAGCGCGTCGGCATCCTCATGCATTGCGGCAATGAAACGCGCAGTAAGCTGATAAATGGATTCGCCGTTCTCCGCAGCGCGCTTGATGATCTTGTCATCAATATCGGTGATGTTGCGCACATAGGTAACCGCAAAGCCACAGTGTTTGAGCCAGCGATACACCATGTCAAATACCACCATCACCCGTGCATGTCCGAGATGGCAATAGTCATATACCGTCATGCCGCACACATACATGCCCACCTTGCCCGGTACGATGGGAACAAAATCCTGCTTGTCACGTGCCAGCGTGTTATATATTTTCAACATGGTCAGCGCGGCTCTTTCGTCCAGGAGTCTTTAAGCGTCACTGTGCGATTAAATACCAGTTTTTTGCCGGGCTGATGTTCACGCCGGTCAGTGCAGAAATAACCGAGCCGCTCGAACTGATAGCGCGTTTCGGGTGCAGCTTCGCTAACGGCGGGCTCGACCCAGCCCTGCATCAGGGTAAGAGAGGTGGCGTTGAGGTAACTGCGAAAGTCGGTATCTTTGTCGGCATCCGGCTCTGCAACAGTGAACAGGCGGTCATATAAACGTATCTCTGCGGCCAGCGCATGCGCGCAAGACAGCCAGTGTATAACGCCTTTTACCTTGCGCCCTACCGGGTTCTTGCCCAAAGTATCTGGATCTATCGAACAGCGCAATTCAACTATCTTGCCGTCGGCATCCCTGATTGCTTCATCGCAGCGCAGCACATAGCTGTAACGTAACCTCACCTCCCCGCCGACTGTCAGGCGTTGCCAACCGGCCGGTGGATTCTCGCTGAAATCATCTGCCTCGATCCAGATTTCCCGGTCAAGCGGCACCAGACGTGCGCCAAACTCAGGGTGCTGCGGGTGGAAATCGGCTGTACGTGATTCGGTCTTGCCAGCGACGAAATTGCTTATCACCACCCTCAACGGCCTGATGACTGCCATAACACGCGGAACTTTGCTTTCCAGATCTTCACGAATGGCGGCTTCCAATACACTCATGTCTACGGTGTTGTTACTCTTGGAAACGCCGATGCGTTGCGCAAATTCGCGTATGCCTTGCGCGGTATAGCCACGGCGGCGCATCCCGCTGATGGTCGGCATGCGCGGATCATCCCATCCGGACACATACCCCTCATTGACCAACTGCAGTAATTTGCGCTTGCTGGTAACGGTGTAGTGCAGTTCCAGCCGAGAAAACTCGTATTGACGGGGATGACAAGGAATCGAGATGTTGTCCAGCACCCAATCATAAAGTGGCCGGTGATCTTCAAACTCCAGCGTACACAAGGAATGGGTAATGCCCTCCAGAGCGTCGGAGATGCAATGCGTATAGTCATACATCGGATAGATGCACCAGGCATCTTTGGTGCGGATATGATGCGCACGGCGAATCCGGTAGATGGCCGGATCGCGCAGATTGATATTGGGTGATGCCATATCAATCTTGGCACGCAGCACCTTGCTGCCGTCGGCAAATTGACCGGCTCGCATTTTCGCAAACAAGTCCAGATTCTCTGCCACGCTGCGTTCCCGATAGGGGCTGTTTCTGCCTGCCTGGGTCAGCGTGCCACGATACTCGCGCATCTGCTCTGGCGTGAGATCATCTACATAAGCCAATCCCCGCTGAATCAACTCGACCGCATACTGATACAACTGCTCGAAATAATCAGATGCCCAGCGTACCTCGCCATGCCATTGAAAGCCCAGCCAGCGTACATCATCCTGAATGGATAACGCATACTCCTCACTCTCTTTTTCCGGATTGGTGTCATCAAAACGCAGATTGCAGCTCCCCTGATAATCCTGCGCCAGGCCAAAATTCAGGCAGATCGACTTAGCGTGACCAATATGCAAATAGCCGTTTGGTTCGGGCGGAAAGCGGGTTTGAATCCGGTTATGCTTGCCACTGGCCAGATCGGCGTCAATGATGGTACGGATAAAGTTGGAAACGGCGGGTTGTAACACACTGCTCATACTGAACTCTTTTCGCTGACATTCTGTCTGGTTGAATATGCGGCGGATTTTACCTGAAATCCTTGTTCAAACTGACGCACAGCACGATATAAACGGTGAAAACACGGTGATTATTTGGTAACATCGTACCCAACTTGGATGCGTCACAAGTCCACCCATGGCGTAATTTAGGAAACCATATCGCAATGAATATGTTCAACCGTCTATCTTCTGCGTTGCTTGTCGGGGCATTTCTGTTGAGCGTCAGCACAGCTTTACGTGCCGACGAGATTCAGGATGCCAATAAGCTTTTCAAACAAGGCAAACAAAGCCAGGCACTGGATATCGTGAATAATTATTTGGCCGACAAGCCTAAAGACGCTCAGGCACGGTTTCTGAAGGGCTTGATCTTCACTGATCAAGGTAAAACTAATGATGCCATCAAGATTTTTTCAGCCCTGACCGAAGACTACCCGGAGCTGCCGGAACCTTATAACAACATGGCAGTGCTGTACGCCAGCCAAGGGCAATATGACAAGGCAAAAATAGCGCTGGAAATGGCAATACGGACACATCCCAGCTATGCCACAGCACACGAGAATTTGGGCGATATTTACGCCAAACTGGCAAGCCAGGCTTATGATCGCGCGCTGCAACTGGATCGCAGCAATACCTCTACGCAAACCAAGTTGGCGATGATTCAGGAGCTGTTTGCCAGTGATACACATGGCAAGACGAATGCAGCACGAACCAATCCTGTTATCGCGTCAGCAGCCGCACTGACCAAACCCGCGCCTGCTGCCAGCAGCCCGGAGCCGGTTGAACTGGAGCCAGCCAGTCCGGAGCCGGTTGAAAGCAAAATCGAAGCAGTCGCACCGGCACCAAGCGAAAAAGACAAAGATTCAGCGCCTGCCGTGAACAACCGTAGCGAAGTGCTGAATACCGTCAATGCATGGGCGGCAGCATGGTCAGCCAAAAATGCGGATAAATATCTGTCGTTTTACGCAAATGACTTTAAAACGTCTCACGGTGAAAGCCGCACTGCCTGGGAGGCTGCTCGCCGCCAACGAATCAGCGCACCCAAAACCATACACGTCGTTATCAGCAAAGCCGTTGTCACGGCCACTGACGATACCCATGCTACGGTAAAATTCCATCAGCTCTATCAAGCCGGCCACCTTAAAATAACCGGGAACAAAACCTTATACATGGTTCAGTCCGGCAGTGCCTGGCTGATTCAGGAAGAGCGAAATTAAGCAAACCATGACGCATAAAAAATTAATCTTCTTTCTGTTTTGCAGCGTGTTGACGGGCACGGTGTCTGCCGCGCCCGAGCAATACGCTGCGGAATTGCAACTGACAAAAAGTTTGCAAGCCATTAGCAACAACCGCCTCGATCTGGCGCTGAACGAGTTGAATGGCCTGTTGCGCACCAATCCAAACTTCAAGCTGGCGCAACTTGTTAAAGGTGATTTATTGATGGCTCGTGCCGGCGAAATAAAACGTTTCGGCGACGCCACCAATGCCCCATCCGACAAAATTGACGAGCTGCTCGACGAAGCACGAGCACGCCTGCAGCGTGTTGAGGCACAGCCCGACAGTAAAATTGCACCCCGTTTTTTATGGAAACTCGATGCGCAGCAAAAATATGCGATCGTAGTGGACACCAGCCGCTCGACTCTGTACCTGTACAAGAATGTCAACAACGAGGCGCACTATGTTGCAGATTATTACGTCACCATCGGCAAACTTGGCATTGAAAAAACATCTGAGGGCGATCAGCGCACCCCTATCGGCGTCTATTTCGTTAAAGCCGAACTATCTAAAAATAAACTCCCTGATATATATGGCAGTGCCGCCTATCCAATCAACTACCCCAATGAATGGGATCGTAAGAACGGTTATACCGGACACGGTATCTGGCTGCATGGCACACCCAGTGATACGTACAGCCGCCCGCCTCACGCCAGCGACGGCTGCGTAGTGCTGTCCAATGACAATCTGGATAAACTGGCGCCCTACCTGCAAATTGGCGTTACGCCAGTCATTATTACGAATCGCATGGACTGGGAAACTGACCAGGATAAATTCGAACGCAATGCATTGCTGGAAGAAATCGAGCAGTGGCGTCAAGATTGGGCAAGCCGCGACACCGATGCCTACCTTAAGCACTATGCACGCAACTTCAGCAGCGATAACCAGAACCTCGCAGCCTGGTCCAGACAGAAAAAACTCGTCAACTCAAGCAAAAGCTGGATCAAGCTCAATGTCAACGAAGTGAGCATGTTCATTTACCCCGAACAGCCCAACATGGTAGTCGTTGATTTCGAGCAGGATTACAGTAGCAATAATTTATCCAATCGCATGAAAAAACGTCAATACTGGATCAAGCAAGACAACCGTTGGCAGATCGTCTATGAAGGGTCAGCATGATATTCAGACGTCAGATCACGGCTATATTCGCGCTGCTGTTGTGCTGCGCTTCCCCACTTTCTTATTCTCTTGATAAAGGCAAACCCATCATGGTCAAACTGCATACCAATCACGGCATCATCACATTGCAACTGAATGGCGAAAAGGCCCCTGAAACGGTTAAAAATTTTCTCGCTTATGTAAATAGCGGTTTTTACAACGGCACAATTTTTCATCGTGTGATTGATGGATTCATGATTCAAGGCGGTGGTTTTGAGTCGGGACTGAAGCAAAAACCGGTTAATGCGCCGATCCGTAATGAGGCGGCCAATGGCCTGACCAATGATGTCTACACCGTGGCAATGGCGCGTACCAACGATCCGCAATCAGCCACCGCGCAATTTTTCATTAATGTCAAAAACAACAGCTTCCTTAATTATTCTTCGCCTGATGCACGCGGTTACGGCTATTGCGTGTTTGGTCAGGTGGTAGACGGCACGAAAGTGGTGGATGAAATCAGTAAAGTCAAAACGGGGAATCATGCCGACTTTCAGCACGTACCAGATCAGGATGTGGTCATTACCAAGGCGGAAGTCATAAAATAATCCGGGACGGCGCAGCATGCGCCGTTTTGACTTATGTCGCACAGTCTTTTCATTTCAGACCTGCACCTTGCTGCCGACCAGCCTGTCAGCATGGCGGCATTCAAATATTTTATTGCTCAGCTCGCGCCACAGTCCGACTCACTCTACATCCTGGGTGATTTATTCGAATACTGGGTTGGCGATGATGACATTGCAGATGCTTTCCATGCCGAGGTCATCAGCTCATTACACAGCTTGAGGTCAGGGAATACGCAGGTCTTTTTGCTGCACGGTAATCGTGATTTGTTGATGGGGAAAATATTGGCCGACGCTTGTGGCGCGAAACTGTTGCATGACCCCACGCTCATTGATCTACATGGAACACCCACCTTGCTCAGCCACGGTGACACACTGTGCACAGACGATATTGAATACCAAAATTTTCGTACTCAAGTGCACGACACGGAGTTCCAGAAAAGCTTCTTGGCTCAACCACTGGCAGCGCGTAAAGCGCGCATCGCCCAGTTGCATAAGCTGAGTACTGAAGCAAAAAGGCAAAAAGACAGTGTCATCATGGATGTCAACGATACCGCGGTTGCGGAGTTATTGCGCGAGTATCACTATCCGCGCCTGATCCACGGTCATACCCACCGCCCCGCCCGACACGAACATATGGTTGACGGCAATCAATGTGAACGCTGGGTACTGGGAGACTGGTATCAACACGGTTCAGCCCTGCGCTGTGACGCGCAAGGGTGTCACGCCATCACCTTTTGATTTACCAGAGTTAGAAGTTAAAATTGATTTGCTGCCGGTTCTGTGGACTCTCGTTCATAAAATCGATTACGAGATATACAAGCAGGGGCGATGGCTGTGGATATGAGACGATCTTTTTCCAAGTGGCTGACCATCTGCGTTATTGCGAGCTACGGTATTTATACCGCTATTGGCTATGGGACGCTATGTTTTTTTGGCCGGTCGACAACGCTGGTTGAGTATGCCATTCACCCTGATGACATCGAAAAAAAATGGCTGCTACTGCCGTTTATTGATAAGGTTTCGTTGGAAATATTGGAACACAGGAGTCCTGAAATTGTTCAGCAGGATTTCTTACAGATTGGTCTTACGCTTGGGGCCGTGGCCGGGGGATTTCGATATCACTCACGAGAGATGACGCCTGAGCAGCGGAAGAAATCTAAGGAAATAACTGTGCTGATACTTAACAAGGGGGTTGATGTTGGCATCAAGTATGTCGACGGTGGCGGTTGTACCGCTCTTCAAGGGGCGATAATTGGTAACGATGCCGATGTGGCTAAAGTCCTGCTGGAGGTGGGAGGCGAAGCCGCTACGGTTGCCAACCCCAATGCCAAATTAAAGCCTTGTCGGCAGGATGCGTACACACTCGCCAAACAACGTGGGTTTCTGCTACCTCTTTAACTGTGGAGCGCAGACCACGTATTTTTAATATGTTTGAGATCAGCGATTCCCTCGGGATACGTCTCGATCGAATTAATGTTGGAAGCCACGAGGTAGCATTCCCAAGGGATTTGGCATTGATGCGCTCGGTGCTTGGCCTGCTTGCGCACAACAGGGCAACGCCGAGCAGGCAGCGCATTACGGCAATGCGCTGCGCACCAGAGCCAGACACAGCAGCGTGTAACCGGCCGCGAGCAGATCATCGAACATCACGCCCAGACCGCCGTGCCAGTTATTGTCGAAATGGCGTATCGGCTCCGGCTTAACGATATCAAAAAAACGAAACAGCGCGAAAGCCAACAGCGACCATTGCCAGCCCGTCGGGGTAAAAAATAATACCAGCATGAATGCAATGATTTCATCCCAAACAATACCGCCGTAATCTGATATGCCCAATGCTTTCCCGGTAAAGTCACACACCGCGATGCCAACCACAAACAGCCAGATCAACATAACCACAAACATGGCATCGCTAAGATGCGGCGCAAAATACCAATACATGGGAAAAGCCACCAAGGTGCCGACAGTGCCTGGCGCCTTAGGCACCAGGCCGGCACCAAAGCCGAACGCCAGAAAGTGTGATGGGTGGCTGAATAAAAATCGCCAGCCCGGTTTTACCAATAATTCATCAGAAGTGCGCATAACCAGTAACCTCAACATTTATCGGGACACCTGCTACATCCCGCACAACACAATCGTTACCTGCCAAAATTTTTCCAATCGGCGTCAGCGGTAAATCGAGTCTCGCACCGATACGCACAATCTCGTCGTGCCGTGCCGACGCAGCGGTAAAACACAATTCATAATCATCCCCGCCAGACAGTACACAATGCTTGCCCAGTGCTTGCTGCACATGATTGCGCAGCGTCTGAGAAATCGGCAGGCTTGCAAAATCAAGCTGTGCGCCCAGGTTTGAAGCGCGCAGAATATGACCAAGGTCAGCCAGCAGGCCATCGGAGATATCAATCACACTGCTGGCAATACCTCGCAAACCTGACCCCAGCGCAACACGTGGCTTGGGTTGATGCAGGGCAGGTGCGCAAGCGGCAAATTCAGCTTCGGTTAAAACAATTCTTTTTTGCAAATGCGCCAGTGCCAGTGCCGCATCACCTAAATTGCCTGACACCCAAATTTCATCGCCGGGCTGCGCTCCGCTACGCAGCAATGCCTGTTTGACTGGCACTTCGCCAAAGATCGTCACACACAAATTAAGTGGCCCGCGCGTAGTATCACCGCCAACCAGCTCTACACCATGCAACTGCGCCAGGGCGAAAAAACCCGCACTGAATTTTTCCAGCCACGCCTCATCAATAGCAGGCAGTGCAAGCGCCAAAGTTGCCCAGCGCGGCGTTGCGCCCATGGCCGCCATGTCAGACAAATTGACTGCCAGTGTTTTATGTCCTAACTGAAATGGATCAGCATCGGCAAAGAAGTGCGTACCACTGACCAGCATGTCGCTGGATATCACCAGCACGTTTCCGGGGCTGACCGCGACCAATGCGGCATCATCACCAACACCCAGCAGCGCACTGGTTGCGGGACGGGTGAAGTATCTGCGTATCAGGTCAAATTCGGACATACGAAAACAGCCGAACTAATTTTTGCCATGCCCGGCTACTTCCACACCACGGGCTTGCAGTGCCAGTTTATCCAGTACGCCATTGATATATTTATGCCCGTCGGTACCGCCAAATGTTTTGGCCAGTTCCACGGCTTCATTGATGATGACTTTGTAAGGCACCTCAGGCTGTTGTGACAATTCAAATGCACCCAACAGCAACACAGAAAATTCAACCGGACTCAATTCATCCAGCGGCCTGTCCAGATGCGGCACAAGCAGATTACTCAACTCAACATGCTGCCTGAGCGCGCCCAGCAATAATTTGACAAACATCTCTTTGTCATAACGGCCAAGATTTTCTTCGGCTTGCATTTGCGTGGCGATAACTTGCGCATCACTGCCTGACACACGCCATTGATAAATGCCCTGCACTACCAATTCACGGGCGCGATGACGCGGGCTGTTGTTGGCAGATTTTTTGCCGTTGCCCACAGCCTTGTTCATTTCATGCCACGAATCAGATTAGCCATTTCGATGGCAACCAGCGCGGCTTCCGCACCTTTTACCTGCGCCCGTTCAATGGCTTGCTCCACGTTATCCGTGGTCAGGATCGCGTTGGCGATTGGCACACCACAGGCAAGTTGCACATCACTTATGCCGCGCGCCGACTCATTCGACACCACTTCAAAGTGATAAGTGTCGCCACGAATCACTGCGCCAAGTGCGATCAGTGCGTCATATTTTCTGCTTTGCGCCAGATGTTGCAACACCAACGGTATCTCCAGCGCGCCGGGTACGCTAGACAAAGTGATGTCTGCGTCGTTGACGCCTTGGCGCAACAGCTGCGCGCAACAGCCAGCCAATATTTTTTCGCCGACTTCGGGATTAAAACGGCTTTGCACGATACCAATCCGCATCGCCTTGCCATCAATATTTTTTTCCAGTTCCTTCATGTCTCAATTTTCCGATTCTCTCCGTATCACAATGAACAGCGCAATGAACTACAACTTAATGCGCGGCATACCCCACCACTTCCAATCCGAACCCCGCCATGCTGGGCAGCTTTCTCGGCGTCGCCAGCAAGCGCATTTTCCCGACACCAATATCACACAGTATTTGTGCGCCTATGCCATAGCTGCGCGGATCCCAGTGCGTAACATGGCTCGCTTCCGGCCGCGCCGAGGCGCGCACCAGCAAGTCCCGCGACGTTTCGTTGTGATGCAATAACACCAGTACGCCGGACGAAGATTGGGCAATTTTTTGCAGCGCGTAATGCACGCTGGTTGGATGCTGGAAACAACTTTGCTCGAGAAAGTCCATTACCGAAAGCGGCTCATGCACCCGCACCAGAGTTTCGTTTTCGGCTTTAATCTCGCCCTTCACCAGCGCCAGATGAGTACGCTGCGTGGTCTTGTCCACATAAGTCGCCAGATCAAATTCGCCATAAACAGTTTTTATTTTTCGCCAGGCAACGCGCTCGACCAATTTTTCGTTGCGAATGCGGTGTTCGATCAAATCAGCGATGGTGCCTATTTTCAATTTGTGCAAATGCGCAAATTCGATCAGGTCAGGCAGACGTGCCATTTCACCATCTTCCTTGATGATTTCGCAGATCACCGCCGCAGGCATCACTCCGGCCATTTGTGCCAAATCACAACCGGCCTCGGTGTGCCCGGCCCGCACCAATACCCCGCCGGGTCGGGCCATGATGGGAAAAATATGCCCCGGCTGGACAATATCGGCTGGCACGGCATCTTTTTTCACTGCCGCTTTGATGGTAGTGGCACGATCGGAGGCAGAAATTCCGGTAGTAACACCGTGCGCCGCTTCGATGGACACCGTGAAATTAGTGCCTAATTGCGCTTTATTTTCGCGCGCCATGTGTGAAATATCCAGCTGTCGACAACGCTCTTCGGTGAGCGTCAAGCAGACCAATCCGCGTGCGTGGCGGATCATGAAATTGATCGCCTCAGGCGTAACGAATTCCGCCGCCATGACTAAATCACCTTCGTTCTCACGATCTTCTTCATCCACGAGAATGACTATCCGTCCGGCGCGAATTTCAGTGATGATTTCCTGTATCGGTGTAATTCCTGTCATATACCCGTCCGCATCATTCTTTCGACATAACGCGCGATCAGATCAACTTCAAGATTAACCCGACTGCCCGCGCGCAAATTTTTCAAATTAGTCATTGCCAGTGTATGTGGAATCAAATTAACACTGAACTCCGCACCACTCACTTCATTTACCGTAAGGCTCACGCCGTTGATGGTGATCGAACCTTTGGTGGCGATGAATTTTGCCAACGCCTGCGGTGCGTTCACCAGCAATTTCCAACTTTCGCCGAGATTGGCGAATTCGTTGACCTCACCCACTCCATCGACATGACCGCTGACCAGATGCCCATCCAGCCTGTCGCCCAGGCGCATGGATTTTTCCAGATTAACCGGCAAATCTTTTTGCTCAAGCCCGACGGTGCAGTTCAACGTTTCACGCGACACTTCCACTGTAAAGCTATTGGCGGCACGTGCAATGACAGTCAGGCAGGCACCATTGACTGCAATGCTGTCACCAAGTTGCACATCGCTTAAATCCAGCGTATTGGTCGCTATTTCGACACGCAGCCCGCCATCACGCTCGGTCACAGCAGCGATATGCCCAACATCAGCAACAATGCCACTAAACATTTTCCACCCTCGCTGTAATTCGCAGGTCTGTGCCGATTTGCCGCATATCCTGCCAATTAACCACCACGCGTTGCTCCAGACTTACCAAGTCGCCAAGCTGCGCCATGCCACGTGCCATATCGCCCAGCAGTTGCGGGGCGATATACAGCAGCAGCTCATCCACCAATCCGGCGCGCAATAGTGCGCCATTCAAAATACTGCCGGCCTCGAGCAACACTTCATTGCAACCGCGTTGCGCCAGATCATGCAGCATGGCTGACAAATCTACCTGCCCCTTGTCATCTGTCAGCACACAAACTGCCACACCCATTTTTTCCAGTGCCGCTATCTTCCCGGCATCGCCGATCGCGGTATAAATCAACACCCGATCAACCGCACAATTGTCCAGAACACGTGCAGTCAAGGGTGTGCGCAACCGACTATCCAGCACGACACGCAGTGGTTGCCGTACAGCAGGCGCTTGATGCGCATCATCCGGTTCGCGCACATTCAGTCGTGGATCATCGGCCAGCACGGTATTGATACCGGTCAACACCGCACAGGAGCGTGCCCGCCACCGTTGCACATCCTGTCTGGCCGCGACGCCGGTGATCCATTGGCTGATTCCGTTAGCCAATGCAGTGCGCCCATCCAGGCTCATGGCTATCTTGCTGCGCAGCCACGGCATGCCACGCGACATACGGGCAAAGAAACCGATATTCAATTCGCGTGCTGCCGCCTCCATCAAACCACATTCGACAACAATTCCGGCGCTACGCAATGCCTCGATGCCGCTTCCTGCCACTTGCGGGTTCGGGTCTGATACCGCCACGACGACACGTGCCACGCCCGCCTTGATCAGGGCTTCACTACACGGCGGTGTACGACCATGATGATTACACGGTTCCAGCGTTACATAAACTGTCGCGCCACGCGCTGACTCCCCCGCTGCACGCAGGGCATGTGCTTCCGCATGCGCTTCTCCGGCACGCTGGTGCCAACCGCTGCCGACAACTATTCCATCCCGCACCAATACGCAACCGACGCGCGGATTAGGGCTGGTACTGTTCAGCCCGCGCTCTGCCAGCCGTAACGCCTGCGCCATCCAGAAATTGTCTTTGCTGACAGACATGATTATTTTATTTGCTGCGTCGTGCCGGCGCTTTACGCACCGCCTCGACTGCCTCGGTAAAATCGCCTACATCCTGAAAACTTTTATACACCGAAGCAAAACGAATGTAGGCAACCTTGTCGAGCTTGAGCAATTCTTTCATTACCATCTCGCCTACTTGACGCGAGCCCACTTCACGCTCGCCCAGCGCATAGAGTTTTTGCACCACATGATCCAGCGCCGCATCGACCAGTTCGGTTGAAACCGGACGTTTGTGCAAAGCGCGCTTGAAACTGGTACGCAATTTTTCCTCATCAAACTCGCTGCGTATACCGTTTTGTTTGACCACCTGTGGCATGCGCAACTCTACTGTCTCGTAAGTGGTAAAACGTTTATCGCAAGCCAAGCAACGGCGGCGGCGGCGTATGCTGTCGCGCTCCTCGTTTTCACGAGTATCGACTACTTGCGTATCAAGGCATTTGCAGAATGGACATTTCATGGCTGGTAACTGGTGACGAAAAGCCGATTGTTTGGCTATCCGCTACCGGCTCATTCTCTATATACCGGAAATTGAGCAGTCAGTATTTTCACTTCACCAAGCACGCGAGCAATCAACGCATCATCACTTGGCGCATCCAGCACATCGGCAATCAGGTGCGCCAGTTTTTCCGCTTCCAGTTCTTTGAAGCCGCGTGTGGTGATGGCCGGACTGCCGATACGAATGCCCGAAGTGACAAAAGGTTTTTGCGGGTCATTCGGAATCGCATTTTTGTTCACAGTAATATGCGCTCGCCCCAATGCAGCTTCGGCATCCTTCCCGGTGATGTGTTTGGCCTGCAGGTCCAGCAGAAACAAATGGCAATCGGTATGGCCTGACACAATGCGCAAACCGCGCTCTTGCAACACCCGCGCCATCACCCGCGCATTGTTCACCACCTGCTTTTGGTAAACCTTGAATTCTTTGCTGGCCGCCTCCTTGAACGCCACTGCCTTGGCGGCAATCACGTGCATCAGCGGGCCACCCTGAATACCGGGGAAAATCGTCGAGTTCAGCGCTTTTTCAAATTCGGCTTTGGCGAGAATGATGCCACCGCGCGGGCCGCGCAACGTCTTGTGTGTGGTGCTGGTAACAAAATCAGCGATGCCGACCGGACTGGGATATATTCCTGCCGCAATCAGACCGGCGTAGTGCGCCATATCCACGAACAGATAAGCGCCGACGCTATCGGCGATTGCACGAAAGCGTTTCCAGTCGATCACCAGTGCGTAGGCTGATGCGCCTGCCACGATCATTTTCGGTTTATGCGCCGTCGCTAATGCCTGCACCTGATCGTAGTCGATTTCTTCTTTTGCATTCAAGCCGTACTGGATGGCGTTATACAACTTGCCACTGACGTTCACCGATGCCCCGTGCGTCAGATGTCCGCCATGTGCCAGCGACATGCCGAGAATAGTGTCACCCGGTTTCAACACCGCCATGTACACCGCTTGGTTGGCTTGCGAGCCGGAATGCGGCTGCACATTGGCATATTCCGCACCAAACAACGCCTTGACGCGGTCCAGCGCCAATTGTTCGGCCACATCCACATACTCGCAACCGCCGTAATAACGCTTGCCCGGATAACCTTCCGCATATTTATTGGTCAACTGGCTGCCTTGCGCCTGCATGACTGCCGGGCTGGTGTAATTTTCCGAAGCGATCAGTTCGATATGGTCTTCCTGACGGTGGTTTTCATGCTGAATAGCCGCCCACAATTCAGGGTCAGTATGCGCAACGGTGTTTTTATTAGAGAACATGGCGATTTCCATCAATAATCAAAGCGAGAAAGGCGTGAATTCTATCATGCGGGCGGGACAACCAGCGACTTGGCTGGTCGTGCTTGGCAGCGCTGGCCGAATGTCCATGCGTTTCACCAGAGGACTGAGGCCGTAAACTCCGATTGGCGCAAAGATTGGCCTATTTCACCTCGAACCGAACGACGATTTGCTGGCTGGATGCAATCGGCTTGCCATCCTTCAATTCCGGAAAAAACCGCCAGGTACGAAGACTTTCAAGCAGCAGTCGATTCAGGCGCGGATTCTGCGTCGGCTTCACCAATACCACGGTTATTGATCCATCCGCAGCGATGTCAAAACGTGCCAATGCTGCCGCACTGAATGCCTCGTCGCGCAGATCGTCCGGTATGGTTGGTATCGGCCGATAAATCGCGCGTGCATTACTGTTGGTGGCAGCCACGCTGTTTGCCTGCTGGGGTGCTACAGTTGGCGGCACAGCAATAGGGGGCGCGGAATCGACAGGCGTCTCAACGGCTGGTGCAGCGGTGGGTGGCGTCGGATCGGCAGGCGCCTCAATTGCGGGAGGAACCACGTTGATTCGCGGTGGCAACAGGGGCTGCGATTGCTTCAACGGCACCGGTTTTGGTTCTGATGCAGCTTTCGGAACCGGTGGCGACTCATCCTCAATCAACTCGGCATCAATGGCCTGCGGCACCTGAAGGTGAACGACGGGTTCATTGATGAGCCGGATGAAGATGCCAAGAATGAGCGCCCATGCGACGACGCTTGCAGGGGCAGTCCACCGCAAACGCTGCCATGGATTATCGAAGGACGCTGTTCGCAATGTATCTACTCATGCTTGATCGCAATCAGGAAGTGCTGCGCGCCGGCGGCGCGCGCCTGCAGCATGGCTCTAACCGCGACACCATTGGGAGCAGCATTGTCGGCGGCCACAATCACGCTGGCCTCCGGGCGCAGCATTGGCTTGAGCGTGACAGCCAAGGTCTCAAGGGTCACCGGGGTTTGGTCGAGATAGATCTTGCTGTCCTGCGTTACCGTCAGGGTAACGGGCGTTTTCGATTGCATCGGCGCCGCATTACCTTGCGGCAGGTTGACCGGTAACGAATGAAGATTCTGCATGGACAGCGACGCCAGCATGAAGGTAACGAGCAGAAAGAACATCACATCAATCATCGGGATGATTTCGATGCGCCCTTTTTTTGCTGTACGGGACTTACGCAGCTTCACGGCCATTTCCCTTCTCGTGTTCGCCCATGCGGATGTTGTCGATCAGCCGTGTCCCGAGGCGTTCCATTTCGTCCAGCGTTTGCGATTGCAGACGCGAGAAAAAATTGAATGCGAATAGCGCCACCACGGCAATCAAAAGTCCCAGAGCAGTGGCGATCAGCGCTTGCGCCACACCACTGGTGACACCGCTGGGATCCACCAGTCCGGCTGAACCGATCACATTAAAGGAATGCATCATGCCGGCAATCGTACCGAGTAACCCTAGTAGCGGCGCAGCAGTGACAACCGTTTCCAACACCCAGACGCCACGGCTCAGCGCCTTCTCGATCAGTTGCGCCTCATCGCCGGCGCGTGACTCCACCCACCAGGCGGGCTTGGTGCGATTGTCGGCAATCACCCGGAAGAAGCGCACAAAATAATTTCGCTGGCCGATAACCGTGAGCTGTCGCTCCATGTCTTCCCAGGAAAAACCGTAGGTTTCGGCCAGATCAAGCAACGTTTGCGGAAGCCCGACGTGGCGCCAATAAACCCAGGCCTTGTCGAACACAATCGCCGACGCGATGATGGCCAGCAGCAACAAGGGGTACACCATTGCGCCGCCGAACTTGAGTGCTTCCAGTATTTCGTGCAAATTTTCCAATTTCGTCCCTTTAGATGGATATTAGCTGAAGAGGCGGAAACGCAACAACGTTCCCGCCTGGTGGTTAGAACAGCTTGCTCAGGCCGGCAAAAAACCCGCGCCGTGGCCCGAATTGCGGTGCGCCCACCCCAATGCCGCTACCATCACGAATTTCATAAATCTTGTCGAACACGTTGAGGACGGAAACACCCGTTTCGATATTGCCAAACTGTGTTGTCTGCCATTTGCGTGCCGCACCGAGGTTGAATTGTACATAGGCTGGCAGATGATCCGTATTGGCAAACCCTCTGCGCAGGCCACTGCCGAAAAAAGCGTCGCTACTCAAGGTTGTGCCCTGCCACAAATAGGAGATGCCGCCGGAAGCAGTCAGCGCCTGATCATGATCGGTATGTACCCAGTGGCTGGCAATGAAATCCAGTTCGTCCTGTCCGAAATTGAATTCTGCGGAACTGACTTGTTTGGCGAGACTCTCTGTGCGCGCCAAGTTGGCGTAGGCAGAAACATTACCCTCGCGATAGTTGGCCGACAACTCAATGCCGTAGATTTTTCCTTGCGCATAATTAAAGGGTGTGAAGATCAACGCCTGGCCGAACTGCCCCTCGTCGATCAGGTTTGTGATGTCCTTGTAAAAAGTATCGACGCCCAGACTTGTCGTCCGACTGAGTTGATGCGTTACCCCGGCATCAAAATAATTCGAGCGCTCCGATCTGACCGGAGAATTCCGGTTCACCTCCGGCGCATTGGAGGTACCGGCAAACAGCGCCAAACTGGAAGAAGCCACTAACTCGGTCGGTGGTGGCGTGAAGTATCGTGAATAGCCAGCGTGGAAAGTGGTGTCGGGAGTTACCTTGTAGACAAGTCCGAGACGGGGACTGAGTTGCCCCTCATTGACAAAGGCATTTACCTCATCGAGACGCAGGCCGTAGTTGATGGTCAACTTATCGGTAGTCTTCCATTCGTCCTGCACATACAAACCGAACAGGCGATTACCGTTCTTCGGGTTATTGTCGACGATCGTGAAAGGCGCGCCGTTGACATTACCAGCATTATCGACAGGAAATACGGTGGACGTATTGTCGCTGCGGATGTCTTCCGTGCTGGCGAACACACCCATTCGAACTGTATGGGTGTCGTTGAGCCGATAACTGCCGTCACCCTGAATGCCATTACTGAAACTGCTGCGGAACACCTTGGCTGCGACACCATTAAACACCAGGTCGCCGATCGGATCGGGTTGAAAATCGACGCTGGTGTAGCGGGTGAAAAAAGCGGCCTGGTAATCGAAATCCGCGCCCAGCGAGCTTTGCAGCGCGACGATGCCGTACCGATTCGTTTCATGCTGGGTCTCGTTCAGATCAGCCGAATCGAACCCGCCGGGACTGGCGGCAATAAAGCCCTGCCCATTGGGATCCGGCGGCTGACCCGGATTGTTGGGAATCTGGAAGTGGCCATTGTAGTTGCCGAACATGGCGCTGAGCCGGGTTTCCGGATCAACCAGATACGACAGATAAGCAAAACCTTTGGACTGTTCGGTTTTGTCGTGTATGGCATTGGTGCTCGCGGTTGGGTTCTCGATACCCAAGCTGTCGCGCAGGAATGAGCCCGTCGCGTAATAGCTTAGATTGCCACTGGTGTTACCGTACTCAAAGCTCGGGTTGGAAGTGTCATGGCTACCACCGTAGTAATCAACACGGCCACCAGCATCGAAACGGGTTTTGGTGTTAATTTCAATCACGCCTGCGGTGCGATAACCGTACTGCGCGGGCAATGCCCCCGTCAGTAGATCGATTCGGTCGGCAAACCGGGTGTCCAATGCCTGACCAAAGCCGGAAACGCCTTCGGGCAAAATGACACCGTTGATCCGATACTGTGTGTTCGCGTGGTCGCCGCGAATATGCAGTTGACCAAAGGAATCGTTCGCCACACCCGGCGCCTGCAGCAACACCTGATTAAAACTGGTATTGCCTCCTTCAGGCGTTGCCGCGATATCATCGGCATTGAAATGATAGACGCTGCCGCCTGTCTTCGGAGATAGATTATTTCTGGCTTTGTTGAGGCGCTCGGCGGTAACCGTCACTTCCAGCGCATCCGTCGACGCCAGCGTCATCTCTGCGATCGCGTTGCTTCCAGCTATCACCTGAACCAGAGTCGATCCCGTCTTAAAGCTCGGCTTCTCTCCGAGTACCGCATAAGCGCCCGAAGTAATGCCACTAAACAGGAAGTGTCCTGCGGCATCGGTTTTCGCCTTGCCCGTCACTTCGCCGGCTGAGTTTTGCAAGCTCAGATCGACATCAGCCAATGGCCTGCCTAACGCATCTTTGACCATCCCCTGGATTTCTTCGGCCATGCCCGGTGCTGCGTAGAATATGGCCGCCATGGCAATAGCCATCGGCACCCGCTTGGCGCTATAAAATACATCTTTCATTTGAAACCCCCAAATAACGATATCGCCAGCAATCCGTCTGGCGAATTGCTGACAACTTGTTTGTCAAGTATTGGAACTACTTAGCGGGAGCAAGCAACGGGCGGGTCACGAGCACGGCAAACCATCACCAGCCGCCCGAAAACGGGAGTGGCAGAGAACAGGCTATAGCTATTACCTGTAAATGAAGCGAAGGAAACCGACAACGCGGAAGGCGGCGCACTACCAACGACACCGGCAAACGCGATACATGTCATGCAAGTATCGGCAAGCTGGTCTATCGCATCGTGATCATTCTGATAATGCGTAACCGCCGTCGAGCCGCCCCGTAAGTGGGTCAACAAATGCGCGAACGCAGCCTGCTGCGAGCCAATTAGCAACAGGGACAGCAGCACGAAGAATGGACGGTACAAACGCCTCTTGAGGAACAAGTTCATTGATGTCTGACCGCGCAACGGGAGCATTCGCCACGGATATCCAGCTCCATACCAGTCAAGCGGAACCCCCTGGGTAGTGACGGCGGAGTCGGCAATTTCATATCCAGGCAGCGGACCCTGCCACAGCCCGTGCAACGAAAATGAACATGCTTGCCATGTTGCGCATCAGGCGCTGCTACGGAAAACCGGAAGACACCGCGCGCATCAGCGGCCTTGTGGGCAAGGCCGGCATCGGCAAGCCAATCGAGCACACGATAGAGCGTCACCCGGTCAACGTCGGGCAACGCATGATGATGCAGAGCATCCTCAATGTTGCCGTGGGTGAGCGGGCCATAGGCCGCCTGAAGTACGCCAAGCACGCGCACGCGTGCAGTGGTGACCCGCGCTCCCGCTGCGCGGATAGTGGACTCAATGCCTGAACGAGAGGAGCCGGATAACTTTGTCATGGCCGGAGTCTAGTGCAACAAGAGTATTAATGCAACAACGTTGCATTAACAACGCCATGTTGTTTAGTTACTTGAATTTTGGCGAGCCAAAAAATAACCGACTGCCCCGGCGATTCACCTTCCCGCCACAGTCATGCCTTCCACCAGAATGGAGCCGCATTGCCGCGAGCCTTGAACCAGTACATCGTTGCCCACTGCGATGATGTTGCGATACATCTCTTTCAGGTTCCCGGCAATGGCAATTTCCTCAACCGGATATTGAATCTCGCCATGCTCCACCCAGAAACCCGCCGCGCCGCGTGAATAATCACCTGTCACAGCGTTGACTCCGTGGCCGAGCAATTCGGTAACCAGCAAGCCGCGCGACATGGTTTTTAACAGTGCGGTAAAGCCCAGCTCGCCAGATTGCAAAATAAGATTATGATTGCCGCCGGCATTACCGGTAGAACGCAGCCCCATCTTACGCGCCGCATACGTGCCTAAAAAATAGCCGTTCAACACACCGTCTTCGACAATCACACGTTGCTGTGTCCGCACCCCCTCAGCATCGAATGCGCCAGAAGCCAGACCCTTGGGAATGTTTGGCGTATCGGTAATCCGGATGTGCGGGGCGAACACCGGTTGGCCAAGTTGATCCAGCAGAAATGAAGATTTTCGATACAGGCTGCCGCCACTCACTGCGCCGACAAAATGTCCCAATAAGCTGGCAGCAATCGGCGCTTCAAACAATATCGGCACTTGCATGGTCGCCAACTGCCGTGCATTCAGGCGCCGCACGGTGCGCTCGGCGGCAATCCGCCCGACCTGCTGCACGCTGAGTAAATCGCTGTGGTCGCGTGCCACGCTGTACCAATAATCGCGCTCCATTGCCTCGTCTTGCCCAGCGATAACTGCACAGCTCAGGCTGTGTTGCGAAGTCGGATAGCCGCCCATAAAACCCAGGCTGTTAGCAAAAATGAACTGTCCTTCGTGCAGATTCACTGTTGCCCCTTCGGATTGACGGACACGTTTATCTGTATCAAAAGCGATCTGTTCGCACTGCTTGGCCAGCTCGATAGCCGCCTCAACATCCAAATCCCACGGATGATATAAATCCAGGTCAGGGAAAACACCAGCCAACAAATCCGCATCCGGCAAACCGGAGCAATCATCTGTTGCGGTATAGCGCGCAATCGACAACGCGGCATCAACCGTATCGCGTATCGCCTGCGCAGAAAAATCAGAGGTGCTGGCATTGCCCCGCTGCTGGCCGATGTAGACGGTAATGCCTAAACCTTTATCGCGGTTGTATTCGATGGTTTCCACTTCACGCTGGCGCACCGTAACGGCTTGACCAAAACTTTCGGAGACCTCAACCGAACTGGCCGATGCACCGCGCTGCTTGGCATACGTCAGCATGTCTTGCGCGATATTCCGCAAATCGTCGGCAGCATGGGAAAAGTGTGGCGTGGCAGAAACTAAAGCATGCATATGGCGAATGGCTAAATGATGAAAGGCGTTATGATAGCAGCATCACACAGCCAGATAACGCCCATGAATCCGTATAACAGGCACGCCCAAGGCGCTGACAACCAAGGCGACGAAACACCGCAGATCGAATCTGCCGAGGCGCTGCAGCCGTCTTCGCCAGCCAAATCTGGCAGCAATATCAGAAAAGGCAGAGGGTTGCGCAATCAGCCCGCTCAAACAGACGAAGAAGAACTGCCGCCGAGCAAAACCAGAATCAAGCAACAGATGCATGACTTGCGCGACCTGGGTGAAGAACTGACCGAACTGAGTAAGGATCAACTCGCGCAGCTGGATATTCCCGACAATTTACGCAGTGCCATAAACGAGTTGAAAGGTATCAACAAATTCGGCGCACAACGCCGCCAGATACAATATATCGGCAAACTGATGCGCGATATTGACCCCGCGCCCATACTCGCCAAGCTGGCTGGCTGGAAGGGATATTCTCAGCAACACACTGCCCATATGCATCTGCTGGAACGGTGGCGCGAACGCTTGCTGGAAAGCGATGCAGCGCTGACTGAACTGCTTGCAGCGTATCCAAAAATTGATGTGCAGCATTTGCGCAGCTTGATTCGTAACGCGCACAAGGAAAGTGCGAATGCCAAGCCGCCTAAAAGTTTCCGTGAGATATTTCAAGTGCTGCGCGATATTATTCCTGAATCTAATTCGGCGCCCTGAATAAATGCCCGAGCAACTTGAATACATAACCCTGGAGTCAGGGAAAGAGCCGCGACACAGCATCATCTGGTTGCATGGTCTAGGTGCCGACGGAGAAGATTTCGTACCCGTTGCTGCGCAACTGCAGCTGCCGGTCACCATACGCTATTTGTTCCCACATGCACCAAAACGTCCGGTGACTATCAACAATGGCGCGGTGATGCGCGCCTGGTACGATATCACCACAATCGGTGGCCCGCCGGACAGCGCCGGCATGAATGCCGCACAAGCCGGAATCCAGACCCTCATCGATCAGGAACTTGAACGCGGCATTCGCTTGGATAACATATTTCTTGCCGGATTTTCGCAAGGCGGCGTGATCGCCTTACTGACAGCGCTGCGCAACAACGTAAAACTGGGCGGTGTATTAGCGCTGTCAACTTACTTGCCGGCGCTGGCAGAATTCAACCATGCAGAAAAAATGCATGGCGTGAAAACGCCTGTTTTTATGGCTCACGGACGCGATGACCCGGTGATACCATGCACTCTGGGAGCGACTTCACGAGACCGATTGATGACTCTCGGCTATGCGGTCGAGTGGCACGAATACGCCATGCAGCATTCGGTCAACGCACAGGAAATACACGATATTCAAATCTGGCTGACGAAAAAATTAACTTAATAAGACTCTTCAACGCTGGACGCTTCCTGCTCGATCACACGAAATTTTACCAGCTCATAGTCCGGCCCTCTTTCCTGCAAGCCGTTAGGAATCAGCAAATAGCTTTTCCCATCCAGCATCGTTTGCAGACTGCGACTCGGTGAATATGTGTCTGCCTTCATCAGCAAACTGACCTCACCGGACGGTTCGCCTGCCTTTGCATACAACCACAACGCCGCTTGTCCGTCGGTAAAGTTTCCGCCTCCCATTCCGCCACTTTGAGTCAAGGTTATGCCCGCTATCCGATTGGCGAGTATTGCGGCACCCAGACGCAGTTGACTTTCCTCGTTGCGCATCAGGCGCCTTGCGACCGCAACCCCCCAATGTTTTACACCATCCGGTTGTATGCCAAACAGGCTGCCGATGCGGATGGCTTCGCCCGCTTGGGTTGGGAGCAAAGTGCAGAAGCCGTTGGCGCTGATATCTTCAATCATCCAGAGCGCTGATTTTTCTTCACCAAAATTCAACCCAACGTCAGTACGTTCAACGAGCTCAACAAATCCGTTCACTACATTCAGGTTGACTTTTATTCCACGACGCGCGTTACGCCGCACCGGCGGAGCAGCAAAATAATTCAACAAATAGCGGACCGCATTTTTCACGATCTCTGCATCGTAACTTCCGCTCAAATTGAGCTCGCCGGGAACGACACCCTTGTCCAGCATCTTCAGCAAATTTTGCAACGCAACCTGCATGTCGGCCATACCGAGATATCGCGTTGACGAACTTGCCGCCGCATTGACATTGACGCGTGTTGGTGCGGTTGGACGATTCAAATCAAAAGCGAACAAACTCTGCCCGCTTTGCCCTGCCTGTATTTCTATCGCAGAACTGAAATGGGCGACAATGCGATCGGTCAAGTGCATATTCAACGGGGTCATGGTGTTGACTCCGCTGCCATACCATCCGGCCAGATGACCGAGCTCACGTTTTACGGTCGTGTTATTAGTCGGGCCGGGGTACAGATTGACCGGTGTATCCAGATACTGAAACGACTCGGCATGCGCGTAAAGTTGCCACAGATTCATCCACAACTCTTTGTTGATCTGACCATAGCGCACGCAGATATATTTTGACTGGGTTGCCATGGTGTTTATTGTTCGTGCTACCAGCATTGGCAGTTGGGTCTTGATCGCCCCACTCCCTTTTTCTCCATTGCAATAACGTGTAAATAGCGTGTAATAAGCCTTGGCAATGTGGCAAGAAAAATTATTCAGTAACATCCACAAGCGATTCGCCTGAAATTTGCTCAACTCATGCGGAGTAAAATATTCGCGTACCAATTTGCGCAGGTAAGGCTGCACCGATTCGTCCAGCAAACAGATCACGGCAAACTGATGATCCAGTTTGAAATCGGGATTACCGGATACCGCCTCTATCCACTCGGTCAGTTCCATCACCAGTTTGAACGCGTCATTCCTGGGCAAGTCATCCAGTAATGCCTGCACCGATTTCATGCTCGCCATTGGGTGATCGGTTTTTTTGCCGAACAAGCCTGATAACATCTTGCACCTCGCTATGTGGTACGGTTAAGCGCGCCTATATAAATAGAACATCCATGAATAAAATGCGGCAGAAAAATACACTGAGCCAAGGGTAAACGTGTGATTCCATGGCTTGGTAATAATGTGCCATTTCCGCCGGTTGAGCAAGCGTTGCGCTCGCCGAACGGGCTGCTCGCGGCGGGTGGAGATTTATCCACAGCACGGCTGTTGGACGCTTATCGACATGGCATCTTTCCCTGGTTCAACACAGGCGAACCCATTTTGTGGTGGAGTCCGGATCCACGCATGGTGCTGGTTCCCAGCCAGTTTAAAATTTCCAGATCACTGGCCAAAACGCTGCGTAACGGCCATTATGAAATCCGTATCGACAGCGCCTTTGAATCAGTGATGCGGGCATGCGCGGCGCCACGCAAAGATCATCAAGGCACGTGGATAAACGAACTGATGATTGCCAGTTATTGCCAGTTGCATAAGCTGGGGCATGCCCATTCAGTGGAAATCTGGATGGATAACAAACTGACCGGCGGCCTGTATGGCGTGAGTATCGGGCGTATGTTTTACGGCGAATCGATGTTCAGCAACATCAGTAACGCCTCGAAAATCGCCCTTGCGCATTTGGCCAAACAACTGGCACGCTGGCAATACGGCATGATTGATTGCCAGATGAATACCTCACACCTCGCTACTCTGGGTGCGCATGAAATACCACGCAGAGAATTTATCGGTCGCCTGCAAGACTTGATACAATATGCGCCGGTGCCTGACTGGCAATTTGATTCCGATCTTTTACCATGAGCACGCATAGCCATTTTTCTACGGCAGCTTGCCCGCAACCTGAATGACAGGTCGTCCATGAGCCAACTGAACGATATTCCACTTTCCGCGCTGCACTTTTATCTGACCGCGCCTTATTCGTGCAGCTACCTGCCCGGTCAGGCGGCACGCTCTCAAGTCGCCATGCCCGCCTTGATGATTGACGCACCGGTTTATTCAGAGTTGGTTCAGCATGGCTTTCGGCGTAGCGGAACCTATATCTATCGGCCACAATGCGACGCCTGCCAAGCCTGTGTTCCGTTGCGCGTGCTGACAAAATCTTTCCAGGAAAACCGCTCGCAACGGCGCGCTTGGGCGCAACACGCCAATCTTGACGCCACGCTGCATCCGTTACAGGACAGTGCGGAATACTACCAGCTCTACCAACGTTATCAGCGCGTACGTCACAAGGATGGCGCGATGGACAGTGACGACCATGCGTCCTACCAAAATTTTCTGTTGCAAAGCCATGTAGATTCGTTGTTGGTGGAATTTCGTGAGAATGGTTTGTTGCGCATGGTCAGCATCATTGATTTACTCAGTGACGGCATCTCTTCGGTCTACACGTTTTATGATCCGGATTTACCGCGCGCAAGCTTGGGAATATATAACGTTCTTTGGCAAATCAGACTGTGCCGCAAACTTGATCTGGAGTTTGTCTATCTTGGTTACTGGATAAAAAATAGCCGCAAAATGGCTTACAAAACCAAATATCAGCCCGCGCAGGGGCTGATTGATGGGGCTTGGCGCACGCTCGACAAGCAAACTTCATGAAAGCATACGCCGGTGTTTTTACTGTGCGTAAGAATAATTGATCATGTTCTCCCTGCTCCGTCCCGCGCTGTTCCAGATTGATCCTGAAACTGCACACCATCTCACTCTTTCCAGTCTGGCAGCCGCCTATTCTCTGGGTGTCAGCGACTGCATCGCAACACGCAAGACAAACGATCCGCGCACGGCAATGGGAATCAACTTTTCCAACCCGGTCGGTTTGGCGGCAGGGTTGGACAAGAATGGTAGCTGCATAGACGGGCTGGCAGCGCTGGGTTTCGGCTTTATCGAAATCGGTACGGTCACGCCACGCGCACAACCCGGCAATCCCAAACCGCGCCTGTTCCGCTTGCCGCAGGCAAATGCGATCATCAATCGCATGGGTTTCAATAACGATGGCGTGGACAAACTGATTGAAAACGTGCGGCATGCCGACTACCGCGGCATATTGGGCATCAACATCGGCAAAAATGCCGATACACCCATGGCAAATGCCGCACAGGATTATCTGGCCTGTCTGCGCAAGGTGTATCCGTACGCCAGTTACATCACCGTCAACATCTCCTCACCCAACACCAAAGATTTACGTCAACTGGAGAGCGAGGCGGAACTGAATCAATTGCTGGTGCAACTTAAAGCAGAGCAACAAAAACTTGCCGACACACATGGGAAATACGTGCCGCTTGCCCTGAAAATCTCGCCGGATCTGGCAGATGAGCAAATCGCACAGATTGCGCGTTTGCTGATACAACACCGCATTGACGGGGTGATCGCCTCCAACACTACTTTGTCGCGCGATGGCGTGGAAAATTTGCAGCACGGTGCAGAAACAGGCGGACTTTCCGGTGCGCCGGTCAGAGAAAAATCTACTGCCGTGATTCGGACACTACATAAAAATTTACAAGGTGCGCTGCCCATCATTGGCGTGGGTGGCATCCTGAGCGGCCTGGATGCTGCCGACAAAATCAATGCGGGCGCCAGTCTGGTGCAGCTATATAGCGGGTTAATCTATCGTGGCCCAGCGCTGGTTACCGAATGCTGCGCGGCACTGGCTCGATCCGACACCGCACAGCCCATATAAAAAAACGGCTTTACCTGAAAGGCGGTTGTCCCAAACTACTTGTACATTCATGCCTCCCGGCTACATTTTTTTAACAACCTTACAGTTATATAAATATATATTTATGTGCCGTTGAAGCCATTTGATAATAAGTAGATAATTCGCGGCTCAAGTTACTAAGGCTAAAGCAATGACTGAATATTTACTGATTTTGATCAGCGCGGTGTTCGTTAACAACATCGTGATGGTTAAAATTTTGGGCCTATGCCCATTCATGGGCGTATCGAAAAAACTGGAAGCCGCAACCGGCATGGGTGCAGCAACCGCTTTTGTGTTGACTCTGGCATCTGGCGCAAGCTATCTGATCCACCATTTTCTGCTTGTGCCGAACGATTTGACCTATTTGTCCACGCTGTCATTCATCGTGGTGATTGCCGGCATTGTGCAACTCACCGAGATGTATATACAAAAAGCCAGTCCGGTGCTGTACCAGGTTTTGGGCATTTATCTGCCATTGATCACAACCAATTGTGCGGTGCTGGGCGTTCCCCTGCTGATTGCGCAAAACGAGTTGCAGTACAACCTCGGCACGGCATTATGGTTCGGCTTTGGCAGCGCGCTCGGCTTCACCCTGGTCATGGTGCTGTTTGCCGGTATCCGCGAACGGCTCGAAGGTGCGGACGTGCCGGTTATTTTCAAAGGTTCGGCCATCGGAATGGTCACGGCCGGATTGATGAGCTTGTCCTTTATGGGGTTCTCCGGGTTTATCAAATAATGCTGAGTGCGTTACTGGTAATGGCAGCCATCGCAATCGTGCTGGGCGCGTTGCTGGGTTTTGCCGCGATCAAGTTTCGTGTTGAAGGCAATCCGCTGGTGGACAAGATTGACGCAATCCTGCCGCAGACACAATGCGGCCAGTGCAGCTACCCTGGCTGCAAGCCTTATGCCACGGCGATTGCCGCAGGAGAGGCAGACATCAACCGTTGCCCGCCGGGTGGCGAAGAGGGCATCCAGAAGCTGGCCGATTTACTCGGCGTCGAATTTAAACCATTCGGCAATGAAACCGCCGCGCCCAAACCCAAGTCGGTGGCGATCATCGATGAAAACACTTGCATCGGCTGTACTCTGTGCATACAGGCCTGTCCGGTAGACGCGATCTCCGGCGCCGCAAAACAAATGCACACCATCATTGCGCAGGAATGCACCGGTTGCGAGTTGTGCATTGCACCCTGCCCGGTGGATTGCATCAGCATGATCGTCATCGAAGAAAAAATCACCAACTGGAAATGGAAATATCCCACTTTCCCGCTCGTCCCCGCGTAATGACAAAACTCTATTCATTTCATGGCGGAGTGCACCCGCCCAGCAATAAATCGCAATCGACGCGCACTCCAATTGCGCTCGCTGCATTACCCGGCAAGCTGGTCATCCCGTTTCATCAGCACGTGGGTAACATTGCCAAGCCGTTGGTAAAGAAGGGAGACCGGGTACTGAAGGGACAGCTTATCGGCGCGCCTGAAGACGCCGTGTCCAGCGCGATACACGCCTCTACTTCGGGAACGATTGCAGAAATTGGTATGCAAATTGTGGCCCATGCATCGGGATTGCCGGATCTGTGCGTAACCCTGATTCCGGACGGTAAAGACGAATGGATAAACCATCAAGGCATGGATTACCGTTCGGCTGATGAGTCGGATATCCGCCTTGCGCTACGCATGGCGGGTGTAGTCGGGTTAGGCGGTGCCGTATTTCCCAGCGATCTCAAGTTACGCGTTGGCAAACGCAAGATCAAAACATTGATACTCAATGGCGCCGAATGTGAACCGTATATCTCTTGCGACGATATGTTGATGCGCGAACGTGCCGAGGAGATTGTCCGTGGTGCGGAAGTCATACGCCATGTTCTGGACGCCGAACAAGTGCTGATCGGCATTGAAGACAACAAGCCGCAAGCCATTGCAGCAATGCAACGGGCGGCTTCGACCAGCCACGACAAAATGGAAGTGATCACCATCCCCACCATCTACCCGGGCGGGGGTGCTAAACAGTTGATCCGTGTGCTCACCGGTATCGAAGTTGCGGCCGGGGTACGTTCCACTGAAAAAGGCGTGCAGTGCTTCAATGTGGCAACCGCGCAAAGCGTGTATCGCGCCGTCCAGTTTGGCGAGCCGTTATTGTCACGCATCGTCACCGTTGCCGGCAACGTCACTCATCCGCAGAATTTCGAAGCACTGATTGGCACGCCGCTGAATGAGTTACTTGCGCTGGCCGGCGTATTGCCCGACACGGATCACTACATCATGGGCGGGCCGATGATGGGCGTAGTCCTGCCTGGCGCAACGGTTTCCGTGGTCAAGTCCACCAACTGTGTCATCGCTGCATCCGATAATTTGTTCCCTCCGCCGCCCGCCGCGATGCCCTGCATACGCTGCACACGCTGCGCGGATGTTTGTCCTGCCGAGTTGCAGCCCCAGGATTTATACTGGTTCGCCAAGGCAAAAGAATTTGGCAAAGCCCAGGAATACAACCTGTTCGATTGCATCGAATGCGGCGCGTGCAGTTATGTCTGCCCCAGCCATATTCCTCTGGTACAGTATTACCGTTTTGCCAAGAGCGAAATATGGGCGCGGGAAAGCGAAAAAAATGCTGCTGATAGTGCGCGCGAACGGTTCGAGTTCCGCAGCCATCGCATTGAGCGTGAAAAACAGGAAAGAGCGGAGAAGCTGGCCGTCAAGGAAAAAGCGGCTCTGGCGGCAAAGCAACCAGTAGTTGCTGACATGACGCAGGCAGCTGCGCCCGCAGCAGATACCAATCGAATTACACCTGACCCGATACAGGAAAAAATACAAGCTGCAATTGACCGCGCCAAATTACAAGCTGTCATGGTCAACCCGCGCAACACCGTACAACTCACCGCACAACAACAAGCGGAGATTGCAGAGATCGAAGCCCGCCGTGCACGCATTCGTGAACATGCTCAGTCCGAAGTTGAACATCATCCCAAGGAATAAATAATGAGCGCGTTCTTCTCACCCTTTATCAGCAAATCGGAAAGTGTTGCGCAAATCATGCTCAAGGTGTTGATCGCCTTGATTCCGGGCATCGCTTTGTATGTGTGGTGCTTCGGCCCGGCGATTCTGATTTCCATCGCCCTGGCCAGCATCACCGCGCTGGCTACCGAAACCGTCATGCTCAAGCTGCGCAAACGACCGGTTGCGCCGTTCCTCAAGGACAACAGCGCACTGCTGACTGCCTGGCTGCTGGCCCTGTCCATTCCGCCTCTGGCTCCCTGGTGGCTGGTGGTGGTCGGCACCGCATTCAGTATCGCCATCGCAAAACAGCTTTACGGCGGGCTGGGTAGCAACCCCTTTAATCCGGCCATGATCGGTTATGCGGTACTGATCATTTCCTTTCCGGTACAAATGACACAGTGGCTTGCGCCACACGGATTGGGGCAAAGTGAATTAAGTTTTGTCGAACAACTGGGTTACATCTTCTCCAGTGTATTGCCGGACGGCATCAAGCTTGATGCCGTCACCATGGCGACGCCACTGGACACGCTGAAGACACAACTACACCTGGCACACCCGGTAGAAAAAATTCTGACTCAGCCGATTTTTGGTTATCTGGCGGGAAAAGGCAGCGAGATAGTGGCATTCGGATTTCTGTTGGGCGGCCTCTACCTACTCGCGGTACGCATCATTTCATGGCATCTGCCGGTTGCCTTCTTGAGCACGCTGTTCATTGTGGCGGGGATTTTCCACCTGGCTGATCCCGCACACTATGTGGCGCCGCTTTTTCATTTACTATCGGGCGCGGCCATACTGGGCGCATTCTTCATCCTGACCGATCCGATCAGCAGCCCTACTACGCCTACCGGTAAGCTGATCTTTGCCGCCGGGGCGGGATTGCTCACCTACCTGATCCGCGTTTTCGGGGGCTTTCCGGATGGAGTCGCCTTTGCCACGCTGTTGATGAACATTTGTGTGCCGCTGATAGATACCTATACCCAACCCAAAGTGTTCGGCAAAAAAGATAAAAAATCCGGCGGAAATGGCAGCCCGACATGAGACGCTCGCTGCTCAACGCCACGCTGCAAACCGCGCTCAACCTGCTTGTCTTTACCATAGTCGGCACCACACTGCTGGCAACCACCTACAGCCAGACGCGTCAGACCATCGCACGCAGCGAACAAACAGAAAAATTGAAGTTGATCGGGCAAATCATGCCGTCCAACTTGTACGACAACGACATCCTGAAAGACACTTTGAGTATTGCGCCCGACGCGCTGTTGGGCACTGCCGTTGCTACCAACGCTTACCGCGCCCGCCTGCACGATCAGCCGACCGGGTTGATTGTTGAGGCCATCGCGCCGGATGGTTACAGTGGGAAAATCAACCTCATCATCGCCATCCACTACGATGGCACGATAGGCGGCGTGCGTGTGGTGGAACACAAGGAAACGCCAGGGCTGGGCGATTACATTGAGGCGGCCAAGAGCGACTGGATCAAGGGGTTTGATGGTAAAGCACTCGACAGCAGTGCAACACAAGCTTGGCAGGTCAAAAAAGATGGCGGACAATTCGACTACATGGCTGGCGCCACCATTACGCCACGGGCAATGGTAAAAGCGGTGCGCAAAGCATTGGAATTTTTTTCTGAACACCGCCAGGAATTATTTGTCCCATCCGGGGCAGCGGCTAAATCAAGCCAGGAGCGATAATAATGACCAGACAAATTTTCAAGGATATTTTTTTCAACGGGCTGTGGAAGCAAAACACTGGCGTGGTGCAGCTGCTTGGCATGTGCCCGATTCTAGCGGTCAGCAATTCGGTGGTAAACGCAGTCAGTCTTGGTTTGGCCACCACTGTGGTGATGGCTTTATCGGGTGCCGCTGTTGCGCTGATCCGAAACGTCGTCCCGAATGAAGCGCGTATCCCGGTATTCATTTTGATCATTGCGGTGCTGGTCACCGTGATTCAGCTCGCCATGAATGCGCAAATGCACGGGCTTTATCTGGTGTTAGGCATTTTCATTCCGCTGATTGTGACCAACTGCATTGTGTTGGCGCGGATAGAGGCCTTCGCCTCGAAGAACCCGGCCACGCAGTCTGCATTGGATGGCATTGCGATGGGCATGGGCTTGACTGCCGTGCTGGCCGTGCTGGGCGGCATACGTGAATTATTCGGGCATGGCACACTGCTGTCCGGCATTGATCTGGTATTTGGCGAAACGGCAAAATCGTTGGTGATTACAGTGCTGCCGGGCTATCACGGATTTTTACTGGCGATCCTGCCACCTGGTGCTTTCGTCGTGCTCGGCTTGCTGATCGCACTCAAGAATTGGCTCAGCCTCCGAACCGAGAACAAGCTGCCTGCGGGTACGCCAATAACGCTGTCATCACACCCTGCATGAGTGATCAATATCAGGCAAAAAAATGAACGCCGCCAAGCGACGTGATATTTTCCTGCGTCTGCAAGCGGCCAACCCCCACCCTGCTACCGAACTCAAATACGACTCGTCCTTTGAATTACTCGTCGCGGTGATGCTCTCGGCCCAGGCCACTGATGTCAGCGTCAATCACGCCACCCGACAGTTGTTCCCGGTGGCAAACACGCCGCAGGCGATAGTTGATCTGGGTGAAGCAAAATTACGTGCATACATTCAACGTATCGGTTTATATAAAACCAAAGCCAGGCACCTGATACAGACCTGTCGCCTGCTTCTGGACCAGCACGGTGTCGTGCCGCAAACTCGTGAGGCGTTGGAAGCCTTACCCGGCGTTGGTCGCAAGACAGCCAATGTGATCCTCAATACTGCATTCGGGCAGCCCACCATTGCTGTTGACACTCATATTTTTCGGCTCGCCAACCGCATCAATCTGGCACCGGGTAAAACCGTATTGGAAGTAGAACAGAAATTGCTCAAAGTCACCCCGGATGAATTCAAGCACAACGCACATCACTGGCTGATTTTGCACGGTCGCTATGTGTGTCAGGCACGTAAACCGAAATGCAACATCTGTGTCATTTACGATCTGTGTGAATACAAGGCAAAGGAAATTTAGTGCTATTCAATCCCTCGCGTGACGAGGCGCGAAATTTTTTGTTTGAGTCATGGCGCAAACACAGGGCGGCAGAATTACTCACTCCGCTGGAAGACCTCGCCGCGCAGCTCATCGCCAAACATCCCGAATATCATGCCGTGCTTGAGCAGCCGGACCGTCATCAAGATCAAGACTATCTGCCGGAGCACGGTACAACCAATCCATTTCTGCACCTGATGATGCACCTCACCATCGAAGAACAAATCTCCATCGACCAACCTGCGGGCATTCGCGGGCACTTCACTCGTTTAACGCAACAGTTGGAATCTGAACATGAGGCACAACACCGCATGATGGAATGTCTCAGCGAAATGATCTGGCAGGCACAGCGCAATCACGTCGCGCCAGATGCGGCGGTTTATTTTGACTGCCTGGAAAAACGACTGCGCTCGGCATAACTATGTTGCTCAATGGCTCAAAATGCTCATTTACTTAAATGTAAATTCCGCTTTTTCGCCTTTGTGCGCCTTGTTCTGCCATTGCTCGCAACGTTTTCCCATGCCATAGAAAAACTCAGTACTTGGTTTATTAGCTAAAAATTCTGCCGCTGCCGTAACGCCACTCGCTGCAAATAAGCCTCACGTGCGATCTGCACATCTTCCAGGAAATACGGCAGCTCCTTTAATAACATGGCTTGCGGCCCATCCACCAATGCCTTGAGCGGCGCCGGATGGAAGTCCACCAGCACCATGTTCGCTCCGGCAATCACCCCTTGCGTGGTGACGTGCATCATGTCGAGGATGCCGTCAGGAGAGGCGGCACGCAAACCGACCGAGTGCGATGGATCAATGCACACCGGCATACGCGTCAGGCGCTTCACCACCGGCACATGCGCAAAATCGACAAAGTTGCGGTGCGGGTCGCCCATATTGGTCTTCATCCCGCGCAGCCCGAACACCACATTGCGATTGCCTTCAGAAGCCAGATATTCAGCCGCATTCAGTGATTCATCCAAGGTGATTCCGAAACCCCGCTTGAGCAGAATGGGCATCTCGGTTTGCCTGCCGACGATCTTCAATAACTCGAAATTCTGTGTGTTGCGCGTACCGATTTGCAGCATCACGCCGGTTGGATTACCCGTTTGACGCAATGCCTCCTTGATTTCATGCAGATGAGATTCATGGGTAATTTCCATCGCGATCACTTTGATGCCGTATTTCCCCGCCAGCTCGAACACATAAGGCAGGCAATTCTTGCCGTGCCCCTGAAACGCATACGGACTGGTGCGCGGTTTGTATGCGCCCATGCGTGTGCAAACCTGCCCGTTATCACGTAATGCCTTGAGCATGATTTCAACATGTTCGCGGTTGTCCACCGCACATAATCCGGCAAACACGTTGAGCGTATCCTGACCAAAGCGCACACCGTTATAATCGAAGTAGGTCAGGCGCTGATCATCCTTATGTCTGCCCAAGATGCGGTATTCTTCGGAAACCCGAACCACCCGCTCCACGCACGGCAAATTTTGCATTTCCTTGATGTCCAATGCCTGGGTGTTACCCACCAGATAAATTTCGGTCAATGTTTTTTCGCTGCCGCGCTCGACATGCACCCGCGTTTGTATGCCGGGTAAAGCGCCCAGATGCGTCAGCAACTGCCGGTATTCCTGGCTGTGTTCGGCGACGTTGGAACCAAGTATCAGAATCATTGTTATCCCTCAAAAATCAAAGAAATCGCCCAGCAAAAAATTCGCATCAGGTTACTGATGATCGCTTTTACCCAGCAAAATTGTTTCCTGCGCCGACCAATGCTGCAACGGGTCGCGCGTAAACCCGCTCTTGGCAAATTGCTGCCAGCGACCGATCACATGGCACAACAACACATTAGCATGGGCACTGATGTCTTCCGCCGATACGGTACGGGAAGGGAAAGAAGGCGGCATTTCCACTCCCTGCACCATCACATCCTGAGTCTTGCCGTCCACAGCCGAACCCATCTCGTCTTGCGTCGCGGCCATGCGCAGCGATTGTTTCAACGTGGCTTCAATGCGGTCCAATAGTTGATTGATGCGCTGCTGCAAGCGCTCATCCTCATTCACCAGCGCATCACCAATCAGCACCCGTGTCATGCCGCGATTTTTTTTCGCAAAGCCAAGCAACATCGAAATGATGGCTTTAAGTTGTTGCAGACCGCTTTTTTCTTCCTGGGTAATTTGATTGATCAGGCCGAACACGGTTTGCTCAATGAACTCAATCAGCCCTTCGAACATCTGCGCCTTACTGGCAAAATGCCGATACAGCGCGGCTTCTGATATATCCAGATGTGCCGCCAACGCAGCGGTGGTGATTTTCTCACTCTTGGGCTGCTCCAGCATTTGTGCCACGGTTTGCAGGATCTGCAACTTTCTCTCGCCCGGTTTGCTGGTCATATCTCCTCCTGATTTAACCTCTGCAGCACATTCGATAATTGCAACACATCACGAATCTTCACATCCACACAGGGAGCATTTTTAATCCCCCTGTTCACCCACACCGTGCGCATTCCCAGACGCTTCGCCACGCGCAAATTTTCCAGGCTGTCTTCCACCATCACACACTGCGTCGGCATGATGCGATGCCGTCTCAACACACGCATGAAACCGAAGCGATCCGGTTTGGGGCGATAGCGCGTATGTTCCACTGCCAACACATCGTCAAATAAATCCGCGATGCGCAACAACTTCAATACTGCATGCACATAGTGTTGCGGAGCATTGGAAAACAACACCTTCTTTCCCGGCAGGCGCTGCAATAATTGCCGTAAACGCCGCTCGTACACCACCATCTGCGGCAGCTCATCGAACTGGTGCGTATGCCAGAGAAAATGCGCCGGATCAATATCATGATGCCGCATCAAACCGCTGAGCGTGGCGCCATAACGATGCCAGTAATGAATGCGCAATGCATTCGCCGCCGCCTCATCAAGCTCTAAATGCGCCTGTAAATACGCCGTCATGCTGCGGTTGATGTGCGGAAAAATATGCGGCGTGGCATCGTGCAACGTATTGTCCAGATCAAAAATCCAGAGCCGCCTATTCACGCTCACAGACCTCTACGCAACGTAGCGGAACCTTTTACTTACTTTTGATCAACGTACCGACACCTTCGTCGGTAAGAATCTCAAGCAACAACGCATGCCGCACCCGGCCGTCAATGATATGCACGGTACGCACACCGCCGCGCGCCGCATCCAGCGCCGAAGCTATCTTGGGCAACATGCCGCCGGATAATGTCCCGTCTGCCACCAGTGCGTCGATTTGCCGAGGCGTTAGTCCGGTCAGCAGCTTGCCAGTTTTATCCAGCACGCCGGGCGTATTGGTCAGCAGCACCAGTTTTTCGGCGCGCAATACTTCGGCCAGCTTGCCGGAAACCACGTCAGCATTAATGTTCAAAGTCTCGCCATCCGGACTGACCCCGATGGGCGCGATAACCGGAATGAAATCACCCGAATCCATGAAGGTGATGATCGACGGGTCTATCTTGGCAATTTCGCCAACCAGCCCGATGTCGAGCATCTTGCCTGCCTCCTCGTCACTCGCCACCATCATTTTTTCAGCGCGTATAAAAGCGCTGTCCTGCCCGGTCAGCCCGACTGCCTTGCCACCATAACGATTGATCAGATTGACAATGTCCTTGTTGATTTTGCCCAGCACCATCTCTACCACGTCCATGGTCTCTTCATCCGTGACACGCATACCCTGGACAAATTCGCCTTGCTTGCCGACGCGTTTGAGCATCTCATTGATTTGCGGCCCGCCGCCATGCACCACCACCGGATTCATGCCCACCAGCTTAAGCAGCACCACATCGCGCGCAAAACTCTCCTGCAAAGCGGGATCAGTCATGGCGTTGCCACCGTATTTAATCACGATGGTTTTATCAAAAAAGCGCTGTATATAAGGTAAAGCCTCGGCAAGAACCCGGGCTTTGACGTCAGCAGATGCAGCAGAGAGCGGCATGATTATTCCTCAAAATAGTTGCCGCGAATTTTACACCAGAAAACAAACAGGCGGCATACGCCGCCTGTTTTTTCGCGCAAGCAAATGCTTACTGAGGTGCGCCTGCGCGGGGTGCTAGTACATGCGGTGGGGCTCATGCATATCGTCATGGCTGGCAGGCTCCATTCCGGCAAGTGATTTCACCACAGCCATCACGTTAATTTTTATGCTGCTTTTGTCAGCCAACCTGATATTCAGCTTCAGCGGCACGCTATCGCCAGCCTTGAGTGGAGCCCGCAAACCCATCAGCATCAAATGATAGCCGCTCTCGCCAAGGTTCACGCGTTTGCCCGCCGGTAACGCTATCCCCTGCACTTCACGCATTTTCATCATGCCATTGGCGTTACTCATGCTATGCAGCTCAACGCTTTTACAGACCGGACTGGAAACGCCCGATAGCGTGGCCCCGTCTTTGCTGATAATGGTCAAATCCGCTTTACCAACTTCCTGCCCGGGTGCCGAGGCCGCCGCCCAAGCGCCCTCTACCTGAATGTCGGCGGCATACACACCAGTACTGAATAACAACACGCCCAATAATCCCAACAGTTTATTTATTTTATGCATGATATTTTTCCGTAAAAAAATGAATTATACGTATTACCGAGCATATTATTGAAACAGGATATTGTCTGGGAATGCGACACCTTGCAGCGAAAACTGTCCAAGCCGCCCATACCGGCCAAATAAATCATCCGACTTCCCGACAGACGCCAAGCATTGCTGCTGGCTTCAACCACTGTGCGGCTTTCAGAGTACGAGGGCCAAGACTATAATGCCGTCTTGCAATGATTCGGCTCAATACGGCTCAATATGAGACACCGCGCTTTAATTTTTTTCCTGCTATTACCCTCTTGCTGTTTTGCCCTGCCAGCAAAGCCGGTTGGCGCGCCGGATCTCACCGCCAAGTCGTATTTGTTGTATGACTACACCAGCAAGCAGGTATTACTCGGGCACAACAGTGACGCGCACATGGAGCCCGCCTCGCTGACCAAACTGATGACTGCCTATCTGGCTTTCGATGCACTTAAACACGATACCCTGTCATTGACACAAGAGATTACCGTCCCCGCCGTTGCCGCGCGCAGCCACGCCGGTGAATCATTGATGCTGCTGAATGTGGGTCAATCCGTGACCGTCGCTGAATTGCTGCAAGGACTGATCGTGCAATCAGGGAATGACGCGGCGCTCACACTGGCGCTCAACATTGCAGGCAGCGAAGCCGGATTTGTTGACATGATGAACAAGCAAGCCAAAGAACTTGGCATGAACAATACTCACTTTACCAACCCGGTTGGTGTGGCAGACGCACAACATTACAGCAGCGCGGCTGACCTGGCCTTGCTCGCCGCTGCCGTGGTGCGCGATTTTCCCCAATACTACAAATTGTTCGCGCTACGTGAATACACCTTCAACAATGTCACGCAGGCGAATCGCAATCGCCTGCTCTGGCTTGATCCTTATGTGGACGGAATAAAGACCGGCCATACCAACTCTGCCGGGTTTTGCCTGATTGGCTCAGCCAAGCGCGACGAACATCGCTTGATTTCGGTGGTGCTGGGCACAAACTCGGACAACTTGCGTATCAGCGAAAGCCAGCAACTGCTCAACTATGGTTTCAAATATTTCGATGCGCTGCGCTTGTATCAAAAAGATCAGGCGGTTGCCAAACTGCGCATCTGGAAAGGCGCGGACAGCCAAATCGAGATAGGTTTTCGTCAGGACATATTCCTCAGCATACCAAAGGGACAAATAGCCCAGCTCAAAGCCACGATGGAAACCTATCAGCCGCTCATCGCGCCGGTCGGCACAGGGCAGCAGATGGGCGTACTCAAACTCACCCTGGGCGGTCAACCTTATGCGGAATTTCCGATGGTCGCTTTACAAGGCGTGCCACTGGCGAATGTATTTTCACGTGGCTGGGACAGCATACGATTGCTGTTCCTGAAATTCACCAACTAACGCAGGATTAAACACAATGATTTATTTGAACGGCGCATTCATGCCCATCGAAGAAGCCAAAATATCTGTGCTGGATCGCGGCTTCATTTTTGGTGACGGCGTGTATGAAGTGATTCCGGTTTATTCGCGCAAAGCATTTCGCCTGCATGAACATTTGCAACGTCTGCAACACAGCCTCGACGGCATCCGGCTCGCCAACCCGCACAGCGACGATGAATGGGCGGAGCTGATCAACAAACTCATCGCGCATGGCGCAATGCCGGATCAATACCTGTATCTGCACATCACGCGTGGCGTCGCCAAACGCGACCATGCTTTTCCCAATCCGGCTGTCAAACCCACCGTGTTCATGATGGGCAACCCGCTCATCACCCCACCGGCAGCGCTGTTGCAAAGCGGCGTCGCCTGCATCACCGCACCGGATAATCGCTGGCTGCGCTGCGACATCAAGGCCACTTCGTTACTGCCCAACGTGTTGCTGCGCCAACTTGCCGTTGAAGAAGCGTGTGCCGAAACCATCCTGATACGTGACAACGAATTCATGACCGAGGGCGCAGCCAGTAATATTTTCGTGGTCAAAAATGGCAAGCTGCTCGCCCCGCCCAAAGACAACCTGATGCTGCCCGGCATCACTTACGACGTCATATTTGAAATCGCTGCCGCCAATGGCATCCCGCATGAAGTGCGTAAAATTGCAGTGGCCGAACTTTACACCGCAGATGAATTGCTGCTCACCTCTTCCACCAAAGAAGTGCTGGCAATCACCCAACTGGACGGAAAAGCGGTTGGCGCAGGCAAGCCGGGCGCAATGTTCGCAAGGCTGCACCAACATTACCAAAACTACAAACGTGACGTGATGCGCGCATGAGCAAATCACCCGAAAATCAAGCCGGAAATGACCCGCTCACCACCAGCCTGATTGAATACCCCTGCGAGTTTCCACTGAAAATATTTGGCCGGCAGCAAGCCGGATTTGCGCAAGCCGTGTTGGCCGTGGTCAGCAAACATGACCCGGATTTTGCCGCCGCCAGCATGGAAATGCGCGCCAGTAAAAACGCACGTTATATCAGCCTGACTTGCACGATACGCGCCACTTCACGCCAGCAGCTCGATGCGCTGTATCAAGAGCTGTGCGATCATCCGATGGTGGTGATGGTATTGTGATTCCGCAAGTTAAATCATTAGGCCTGGCTGAATATCAAGCGACGTGGGATGCGATGCGCAGCTTTACCGCAACGCGCACCGCGAGCAGCCGGGATGAAATCTGGCTGGTGCAACATCCGCCGACTTACACTCTGGGTCTGGCGGGCAAGCCAGAACATTTGCTGCGGCACAGCAACATCCCGGTCATCAAAATCGACCGGGGCGGACAGATTACTTATCACGGCCCCGGCCAAATCGTGGCCTATCTGCTACTCGACATGCGCCGCTGGAAAATCGGCGTGCGTGAGCTGGTGCGCCTGATGGAACAAGCGGTGATAAATCTGCTGGCGGAATTTGACGTGGCAGCACTTGGCCGCGAGGACGCGCCCGGCGTGTACGTAAACGGCGCGAAGATCGCTGCATTGGGTTTGAAAATCAAAAACGGATATTGCTATCACGGCTTGGCATTTAATGTGGACATGGATTTGACCCCATTCGATAATATCAACCCGTGCGGCCATGCCGG
>Ga0137403_10000294_pt1 | contig 63589 bp, 51 predicted proteins | sample CZOMad2_1_16fung_FD_122057 | JGI IMG/M metagenome (GOLD analysis project Ga0137403, IMG submission 122057) | Vadose zone soil fungal communities from Angelo Coast Range Reserve, California, USA - CZOMad2_1_16fungal (Hybrid Assembly) | ecosystem: Environmental > Terrestrial > Soil > Vadose zone...
GCCCCAGACTCTACCCAACTCAGGTGTAACGCATGTCCTGAAACAACCTGTAACGGATGTCATGAGACCAAACAGCATTGCCGTGCCCCTACAAAATCGTGCGAGATGATGGCGCAGCGAGGTGTGCCAAAGCAGGGGCGGAGGATTGTGCGATTGTTCATCTCGGCTACTTTCGGAAGTGGGGGAGGACGGCGTCGCCGAAGAGCTTGGCTTGGCCGGTGCGGTCGTCGCCCCAGATTTCCAGCATGATGTGAGTGCAGCCGGCTGCGCGGTATTCTTCGATGCGCTGAATGCATTCTTCGGGTGTACCGGCGATGGCGCAGACTTTGCGAAGGACTTCGTCGGTGACGGCTTTGGCGGCGGCTTTGCGGCCGCCGGCTTCCATGGCGTCAGCGATGGGTTGCAGATCTTCGCGGGTTAGTCCGGCGCAGTCTAGCAATACGTCGGCGGTGCCTTTGATGTTTTGCACTTTGTTGGCGAGGTACATGGCGGCTTGTTCGCGAGCGCCTTCCTTTCCTTTGGCGGAATCGCGGCCGATGCTGCCGACGATTACGGAGCCGAGGGCGAGTTGCGCCGGATCTTTGGCGGCTTTGCGGGCGCCTTCTTCCATATTTTTCTTCGAGTAGCGGACGAAGGCAGGTGTGGTGATGCTGGCGGTGAGCAAGCCATCGCTGATGCCACCAGCCATTTTCTGCATGACCGGGCCGGTGCCGGCTACATAGATGGGCGGAACTTTACGCGGCGTGTGGGCATCGGATTTTAGCGGCGGAACGGATGCGGCAAATACTTTGCCCTGATATTCGAATGGGCCGCCGGCTAGAACGCCGCGGACGATATCGATGCTTTCGCGCATCACGGTGGCGGGGCCGACTTTTTCTCCTTCGCCTTCGCCGATTTCTTTCATGAAGATTTTCGAAGCGCCGAGGCCCAGGAGGAAACGATCGCCGGCAAGATCCTGCATGACGCGGGCTTCCATGGCGACTTGCACGGGATGGCGGGTGTACGGCGAAATGATGCCCCAGCCGAGTTGAATGCGGCGAGTTTGCGCGGCGATTACGGCCAGGATGGCGGTGGAAGAGCGAGCTTCGAAGCCGTGCTTGCGCCACCAGGGGTAGGCTTCGGCGATCCAGAAGGCGTCGAAGCCGGCGTCTTCACAGGCTTTGGCCATGGAGACGGTTTCGTGGACCGGTTCCATGCTGAGTTGGAGGACGCCGATGTTGAATGCGATGGACATTAGTTATTGGGCTCCTGTTCGAAAATAAATGGGAGAAGGGGGAATGAAAAAGCAGATCCCTCGGGCACAAACCGCCCTTCGGGATGACATGAACGATCGGTTGGTTGCCAGGAGCGGGCACGGCAATGCCGTGCCCCTACAAGGCCGGTCGATGAGCCGGTGAAAAGGACAACGCTGGGTTTGCCGGGTGAGTGAGTGAAAAGGATGGGCGTGATTCGCGGCATTAGTCGGGATCCTTCCAGGAATGTTCTAAACCTTTGATCAGCGCCCACAGTGCTTTGTTCAAGGGCGTGGGGACGCCGGCTTTTTCGCCGGCTTGGGCGATGGCGCCGTTCATGAAATCGACTTCGGTTTGGCGCTTGGCCAGGACGTCTTGCAGCATGCTGGCGCGGTGCTTGCCGGGGGCGTTGGCGCCTTTTTGCACGAGAGCGCGCGGATCGCCGTGGAGTTCGATGCCGAGTTTCCTGGCGACGGACTCGCCTTCGGCGATTAAATCGTTGAAGAGCTGGCCGGTAGGAGCTAGGCGCGTGGCTGCGCGGTGATGAAGAAGAGTTAACGCGCCGACGGGATTGGTTGAAGCGTTGAAGATGAGTTTGGTCCACTGGGCGCCACGGGCGTCTTTGAGCGGGATGGTGTTCATGCCGGAGCGGGTGAGGAAACCGGCCAGCTCGTCTACGCGGGGCATGGGCGTATTTGTGGGCTCGAAGGGGCCGATCCACGTGTCGCCTTTGATGTCGTAGCCTACGTGGCCGGGAGCGATGGGATGGCCTGCGGGAAAGGTGGTGCCGCGGATGACCAGTTTAACGTGTTCGGCGATTAGTTCTTCATTGCCTACACCGTTTTGCACGGAGCAGACGGCGCTGTCTTGGTCGAAGGCGCGTGCGGCCTGGGCAACGGCGGTTTTGGTGTGAATGGCTTTGGTGGCGACGATGCCGTAGTCGCAGCGGGGAAGTTGCGCGGGATCGCTGGTGGCGCGGAGGCGTGCGGTGAACTCGGCGGCGCCGGAAATGCGCAGTCCGTTGGCATTGATGGCGTCGACGTGTTCTTTCCAGACGTCGTACGCCCAAACTTCAACTTCGCCGGCTTTTGCCAGATGGGCGGCGAAGATGCTGCCGACGGCTCCACAACCGATTACGCAGACTTTCATTTTTTGGTGCTGCTCCTGGGTCTTGATGCTGCGGCTTGGTTCTTGCTTCAGACGGGCACGGCAATGCCGTGCCCCTACAAAATCTGGGCGCGCCTACGAGGCGGCGCGGTGGCGTTTTTCGGCGCCGGTGTAGAACTTCCAGGGGACGTCGGCCAGGCATTCGCCTTCGGTCTTGCCGATGCGGTAGGTGTCCTGGGTGTACAGACAGACTTTGCCGTCATGATCGACGACCTGTGGATGAAACGAAAAGACCATGTTTTCTTTCAGGATGGCGTCGCAGGTGGCGCCAATGACCGGATACTCGATCATGGTGGCGCCGATGCTGTGGCCGGAGAGATGGCCTAGCGCGAAACCGTTGCGGGCGAAATGAGCGGCGACGGCACTGTGGACATTGCTAGCTTTTTCGCCTTCGCGCATGAGCTTGCGGGCAATTTCGAGGGATTCGGGATAGACGTCGGCCATTTTTTGCGAACGCGGGCTCAGTTTGCCCTGGATAAGCGGGCGAGAGAATTCGACCCAGTAGCCGCCGGCTCCGGTGATTTCGAGGGAATAAAGAAGCAGGTCATCGGGAGCGACTTTGCGAGTGCCGGGAACTTTGAAGAAAGCCTCGGCTTCGCCGTGGCTGCCAGAGAGAAGGATATTCATCATGCGGGGACCGGCGCCGCGAGCGAAGAATTTTTCGACGGCGGGGGCCATGATTTCGGCTTCGGTTTTGCCTGGTTCGTAGGCGGCGACGAGATCCCAGAAGCCTTCGACGATGATGTCCATGGCGTCGCGGACTTCGGCTAGCTCTTCTGCACTTTTTACGGCGCGGGTGAGATCGAATTGCGTGTCGAAGGGGACGAGTTCGAGCGGGGCGTTGGCTAGTTCGCGGTAGTCGCGAACGGCCATGACAAAGTCGCGTCCATGGACGCCGACGCGGCGGAAAGATTTTTCGCGGCAACGATCGGCCAGCCACTTTCCGGGGAGGTCGGGCCAGACGTGGTCTTTGATCCAGGGCCTGCCTTTGTCGCCGATCCAGCGGGCTTCGCGGGGGAAGACGAGTGTGGGTTCGCCGTCGAGCGGGATCAGCGCGTAGACGTAGCGGTGGACGATTTCGAAGCCGGAGACATAGGCGATGGCGCCTTCAAAGCCGGCGTATTGATTGCCGCAGACGATCAGGGCGTCGAGGCCGTCGTTGTGCATGGCGGCGCGGATGTTTTTGAAGCGGCGGTCGATTTCAGTGTTGCTGGGCAAGTCAGTGCCTCCGTTTTTGCCTCTGTTGAAGACGGGCACGGCAATGCCGTACCCCTACAATGTCGGCCTACTGCACGCCGCAGAGTTCGGCTGCGGTTAGGGCATAAATCTTGGTGATATCGACCAGTGTTTTGATGCGGACTTTTTCGCCTCCGGCGTCGCGGGGACCGCTGGAGGGGCCGTAGTTGACAGTTTCAACGCCGTAACGACTCAGGACGCTGGCGTCGGAGCACCAGGTGACGACTTCGCGGTCGGGCTTTTGGCCGAGGACGCGCGCGTGATTGGCGTCGATGGCGCGAATCATCGGATGGTCTTCCTTGATCTGCGCGCCGGGGACGGAGACGTAGGTCTCGAACTCGAGGCCCCAATCGGGATGCTTTTTTTCGAGGTCGAAGAACATCGCTTGGGCGTCGCGGCGGGCTTCGCTCATGGCGATGGTTGGCGGGACGCGGACATCGAGGAAGAGATCGGTTTTTTCCGGCGTTCGGCTGGCGCGCCAGGGATGGCCGCCGCGGATTCCGCCGAGATTGACGATGGCCCTTTTGCCGCCGTAGGCCGCTTTCTTTTCCCAGGCTGCGGTCCACTGCATGATGGCGTTCATGAGTTCGTGCATGCGACGAATGGAATTCATTTCTTCGCGGCCTTCGCAGAAGGCGGTATGGACGTAGATTCCGGTGCAGGAAATGCGCACCCACATGGAGCCGAAGTGTTCGAGCACGACGCGGAGATCAGTGGGTTCGCCGAGAATACACATGTCCGGGAGAACGCCGTGGTTGACGAGATAGTGGGTGCCGAAGCCGTAGCCGCGGTATTCCTTACCTTGGTATTCGCCCCATTGGGTCTTTTCGATTTCTCCAGCGACAGCGGCGACAATGACGTCGCCTTTTAGTTTGACTCCGGCGCGCTGTAGAGCCTTTACGGCGTGGGTGTAGCAGACCAGCGCGCCTTTCATGTTGTAAATGCCGAGGCCGTAGATGACGCCATCTTTCACTACGGCGTGCGGCTTGTAGCCGATGCCAGTGAGGAATTCTTCCTGGCCAGTGTTGGAAGTGTCCATATGGCCGTTGAACATCAGATTTTTGCCGCCGCCAGAGCCGGTCCAGCGAGCGACAACGTTGGCGCGGGCTTCTTCGACTTCCTGCCAGGTGACGTTCAAGCCGAGTTGCCGCAACGTGGATTGCAGGTACTCGGCCATGTGCAGTTCGCCGCCGGTGGGGCTGGGGATGTTGATGACGTCGCAGGCCATGGCGATGATTTCTTCTTCGCTGACGGCGGCGAGAATCTTTTCGACGAGGCTGGGGTCGAGCGAAGATTTGTGGCCGAGATTTGGCGCAGGTGTAGTCACTTGTGTCTCGCTTGGCCGACGGTTTGCACGCGGCGGAAATCGTCGGGATAGGAACAGAGTTTTTCGTTGCCGTTGCCGGTGATCCAGAAATTGTCTTCGAGGCGCAAGCCGCCGCCGCCGGGCCAGTAGATGCCGGGTTCGATGGCGAGGACCATATCTTTGCGAATCGTTCCGGTGCCGGCTTGATGGGCGTAAGGCGCTTCGTGAGCGCGCGCGCCGACGCCGTGGCAAATCGGATGGGAGGGCTGGCCGGGATAGCCGCCTTCAGCGATTCTAGCGCGGACTAGTTTGTCGAGTTCGGGAAAGCTGGCGCCGTCTTTGGAGTAGCGCACGGCTTCGTTGAACACTTTGAGGAGCAGGTCGAGAAGCTTGTGGTACTCGGGAGTGAGATCGCCGGGGCAGAGATTCTTTGTGAGGTCGGTCCAGTAACCGTCGACGCAGACCCAGATTTCGAGGAGAGTGGGCTCGTGTTGCTGCACCGGGCGGTCGCCGGTGGCGGTGAAGGTGGCGATTCCTTTTCCGGACCAAACGAGCGTGAAGGCGCGGGCCATTTCGACGCGGCCTTGATAGCCGACTCCGATGCCGTGGACAAAGCCTTCGTACATGGCGCCGACTTCGCTTTCTTTCATGCCAGGGCGCACGCGCTCGCGGGTGTATTCCATGGCCAACGCGGCGAGCTCGTTGGCGAGCTTCATGCGCTCGATTTCTTGCGGCGTTTTGATGGAACGGGCTTCGTTCAAGAGTGGCGTGGAGTCGATAACCTCGCCGGCGGCTCTTTTGAAGGCGTCGAAGAAGTTTTGCGTCGGAGTGCTGGGTTCACCGACCATGCGGTCTGCGGATTGCGTGCCCATATTCAGTTCGACCGCAATTTTTTTGGTGAGGCCGCGTTTTTTGAGGACATCGATGGCGGCGTCGAGAGCCCGATAGGGTGCGGGGCGCGGATCCTTTTCGTCGTAGCCCTTGAAGAGGCGGATATCTTGCGTCCAGGAATTGCGATGGGCTTCGGCGTCCTGCGGCTCGAGCGCGATCAGCGTGGATTCGCCTTCGCGGGGAAAAATCACAGCGTCATAGCCCTTCATGCACCAATAATTGGAGAGATAGACGACATTATCCGGCGCGCGGACGACCAGCGCGTCGAGGTCCTGCTCCTTCATCAGCGCGCGGACGCGGCTGAGCTTTTTTTCGTCAGTGGGCCACGCCATGCTCGACCGTCACGTGTTTGTTTTCGTCCTTAAAATTCCAGGAAGCTTCTTTGCCTTTGAGCAACCGATAGACCGCGGTGTGCAAGGGAGCGGGCATTCCGGTGCGTTGTGCTTCACGAGCGATAGCGCCGCTCAAAAAATCGACTTCCGTGGGCAAATTATGACGAACATCATAAAGCATCGACGGCGGATGGTTGGTCATCGCGCCAATTTTGTTCATGGCCCAGGGATCTTCGTAGAGCTTGACGCCACAAGCTTCAGCGACGCGAACGCCTTCGTTGATGAGGCCATGCAGAAGGTGGCCGAGGCTGGAGAGGGCGGTTTCATCGGCGAAAGAAGGCGAATGAGGAAGGCCGGTGAGCGCGGCGACGGCGTTGACTGAAGAATTGAAAATGAGCTTGGACCATTGCGCGGGACGAGCGTCAGGCAGAGCTTCGGCTTTGAGGCCGCCGGCGACGATGAGGTCAGCGGCTTCCTTGACGATGGCATAAGGAGTGTTGCGCGGCTCGAAGGGACCCATCCAGGTGGCGGTGTCCAGTTCGTACTGGATGTGATTATCGCTGTGGCGAGTGCCGCTCATGAAGGTGGTGCCGCGAATGACCGGGCCGCGGGCGTGCTTAGCGATGATTTCCTCGCTGCCGAGGCCGTTTTGCGCGGAGAGGACGGCGGTGCGGGCGAAACGGTGGCCGACTGGGGCGATGGTTTCTTCGACCTGCGTGGCTTTGCAGGAAATGATCGCGAGTTGGCAGTCGGGAAATTCATGCGGGTCGGTGGTGGCTTTGAGCGCGGCGTGGAATTCCGCTTTGCCGGTGATGCGCAAGCCATCGCGGTTGAGAGCGTCAGCGTGTTCCTGGCGGCGGACCAGGGCCCAGACTTCGGCGACGCGTGCGAGATGCGCGGCATAGAGAGAGCCGATGGCGCCGCAGCCGACGATGCAGACGCGTTCGATCATTGGGGGCGGCTACTTCCCTTTCTCCGCTTTGACCAACTTGGCGGTCTGGCAGATTTCTTTTTTGACGATGGCGCGGTAAAGGCTGTCCGGGTTGTTGAAGGAGTCGTCGATGAAGACGCCTTCGGCGAAGAGCGCGTCCTGCAATGCTGCCGAAATCGTGTGGATGGGAGCGGCGCCGCCTTCACCCATGCCCTTCGCGCCGCTGTAGCTGTGCGGGGAGGGCGTTTCGATGTGCGCGTACTTCACGCGAGGCATGTTGACGGCGGTGATCGGCGTGTAGTCGCTGAAGGTGGAGGTGAGCATGTTGCCGACGGAATCGTAGACGCAGCTTTCCATCAGTGACGCGCCGATACCGTGCGCGGTGGCGCCGTAGACTTGGCCCTCGACGATGGGCGGATTGATGACTTTGCCGCAATCGTCGACCGCGACGTAGTCGAGAATGCGCGGGATAAATGTTTCGCGATCGACTTCCACTACGGCCATGTGCAGTTGCGAAGCGTAGGTCAGCGTCAGGCTGCCGTACTTTTTGTCTTTGTCAGGAACTTTGAACGGGGCGCGCCAGACGTAGCGGCAATTCAGCGTCAACTCGTACAACTCCGCGGGGAGAACCGCGGAGTTTACATTGACTACGTTAGCCAGGCGCCAGTAGTTCGCGGATTCGCCGTTGTCCTTGCGGCGAATTTCCGGGCCTTGCTGGCCGACACCAAATTCGAGATTGTCTTCGGTGGTGGTCAGCAGGAAAGCACCGAGGCGGCGCATTTCTGCTTTGAGTTTCTGGGCGGCGCCATGCACAGCGGAGAGGCCGGAAACAGCGAACTGACTGGCGTAGGTGCCGGATGCGCCGGTGTGGACGTTGCGCTCGGTGTCAAAACCGGTGCGCACGGTGACCATATCCGGATGAATGTTGAGCACGTCGGCGACGACTTGCGCCGCGGTGGTCTCGTGGCCTTGGCCCTGAGGGCACGATCCGACAGCTACAACGACTTCACCGTAAATGTCGAGCTTGCAGTTCGCGCCCTGCGAATTCCCGGAGAATGGCGCGTAGGGATTTACGATCTGCGATTGACCGAAATTATTCGTACCGGAGTCAAGTGTCGTACCAAAGCCGATGCCGATCCATTTTCCTTCGGCGCGGGCGGCGGCTTGCTTTTTCTTCCAAGCGTCCCAGCCGATGCGTTCCTTGGCGACTTCCATCATCTTGGGATAATTTCCGGAGTCGTAGACGCAACCGTTGGGTGTAACGTAGGGAAATTCTTCGGGGCGAATGTAGTTGCGCAGGCGCATTTCATCCGCGGGAATTTTTAGTTGGTGCGCGCAAATATCGATGACGCGCTCGAGAAACCAAAGATGCTGCATGCGGGAATAGCCGCGATTTGGGCCGACAGGGCACTTGTTGGTTACGGCTTGACGGAAATCGATGCGAGCATTCTTGAATCGATAGACACCCGGAAACACTTGCGCCCAGATTACGCAGCCGAGCGGTTCGTAGCGCGGATAGGCGCCGCAATCATCGATGTGCCGAGAATCGATGGCGGTGATGACGCCGTTTTTGTCGAGCGCGACGCGAGTATCGCGGAAGGTTCGTTCGTTGCCGTGCGCGCTGGAAACGTTGTGCTCGGAGCGCGTTTCGATCCACTTGACGGGGCGGCCACCAGCCTTTTTCGAGGCGAGGGCGCAGACGGCCATTTGCGGGTACGTGGTGATTTTGATGCCGAAACTTCCGCCGATATCGAAAGTTTGCACGCGGATGCGGTCGATGCGGATGCCCAGGTGCGCGGCGATGAACTGGATGGCGAACGATGGAAAGGAGTTGTTGCACCAGTAGTAGATTTGCTCGTCTTTCGGGTCCCACTGGCCGATGACGGCGTTGTTTTCGAGCGGCGTGCTCGAAAAACGGTGGAAGTGCATTTTGTCGATGTGGACTACGTGCGCGGCTTCGGCGAATGCCTTCTCGATGTCGCCGTATTCAAAGACGCCGCGCCATACCTGGTTGGTGCCGGCGACGTCGTGTAGAAGAACTTTGTCGGTGAGCGCTTCTTCGGCATCGACTACCGCATCGAGGCCTTCGTATTCGACCTGCACTAATTCTGCAGCATCATCCGCGATGTGCGGGGATGCCGCAACGATGGCGGCGACCGGCTCGCCCTGATAAACGACCTTGGTGACCGCTAGCGGGTAATCTTTGATTTGCCGAAACGGATCAGGGCCAATCTCGATGAATGGCTGAGTCTGTGCGGCAATCTCCGCACCAGTCAACGTGCAGACGACACCGGGAACTGCTTCCGCCGCGGAGATATCGACGCCGAGCAACTTGGCGTGAGCGTACGGAGAGCGCACAAACTTCAGGTACAGCATGTTGTGCAGTTTGATGTCGTCGATGAACTTGCCGCGGCCGCGCAGCAAACGACCGTCTTCCTTGCGCGGCAAGCCTTTGCCGACCCAGCTGCCGTTTTCGGGTTCGGTGCTCACTGCAACTCTCTCCTCGGAATTCATTCTTACTGCAACGCAGCTTGCAATCCGCCGATCAATTTCTGCAAGTTCTTTTTGCCTAGTGGTTCAAGCAAGCCCCCCGCGACGGAAGCAAGCTTGCCAAAGATCTGTGCTTCGCCCTGCCACGCAACTTTGGTCCCTGCGGCCGTCGGCGCGAGGTCGAAACCCGCAACGAGCGAGACGTTGCCGCCGGCCACGCTGCCTTGACCTTTATATTGCGCGCGTTGCGGACGTTCCGCCTGCGCCAGTTCCATTTTCACTTCAGCGGTACCTTTGATGTAGGAGATACCGACATTCACTTTGACGGTGAAATGCTTGTCGTCCTGCATGGTCATGCCCTGGAAGTCCGGAAGCAGCGGCCCGAATTTCTCCGGATCGGTCAAGAAGTCGTAGACCTCTTCGGGCTTGCGCGGCACTTCGAATTCTCCGCCGAACTTAATCGCCATTCGCGGAGCCCCTCATGCGTTCCGCAGCCGTGGTGATAGCCTTGAAAATATTCTGATAGCCGGTGCAGCGGCAGGTGTTGCCTGCTATGGCTTTCTTGATTTGCTCTTCACTCGGATCGGAGTCGTGCGAGAGCAACTGGAGCGCGGACATCATGAATCCTGGAGTGCAGTATCCGCACTGCAAACCGTAGCAATCGGCGAATGCTTTTTGAATGGGATGCAGCTCGCCGTTTTTCTCGAGGCCTTCGACAGTGGTAATTTCCGCGCCGTCGGCTTGCACGGCAAACATGGTGCAGGACTTTACAGCTTGGCCATTCAGGAGCACGGTGCAGGCGCCGCAGTACGTGGTATCGCATCCAATATGCGTGCCGGTAAGTTCGAGGCTTTCACGAATAAACTCCGCCAACAATTGACGTGGCTCGGTTTCGCGCTCATAAGGCTGGCCGTTGACTTTCACGGTGATAGGAATTTTTCTGGCTGGGTCAGGCATAAAGATGACTGACCTCCACGTGTTCGCCCCGCGCGCGCCGCATCGCGATTTCGATGGCCCGCTTGACGAGAGCGCCAGCCAATTCGCGCTTGTACTCGGCTGATCCACGCATATCTGTCTGCGGCTCGGCTACCGATCGCGCGGCGTCGGCGGCAGCAGCAATCGCCTTAGCATCGAGCGGCTTGCTGCGAAGGGCTGCTTCTCCTTCGGTTGCGCGTATCGCCGTCAGGCCGACGCATCCCATAGCGATGGCGACGTCCTTGCAAATGTCACCGTCCAGGGTCAGTTGTACCGCCGCACTCGCCGTCGGATAGACGGGAGCCGCGCGCTTGAACGCCAAGTAGGCGCCGCCACTATGGGCTGGCGGAATCTTGACGCTGACTTCCGAGACCAGGTCGTCGTGGCCGAGCGCAGTCGTATAAGCGTCCTTTACGAAGTCGCTCATGCTCACGGTGTGCTCGCCATCGGGACCAAGACAGCGCACCTGGACTTCGAGCGTACCCAAAACTGTTGCCCAATCGCCGCTGGGGTCGGCTTCGGCGAGCGAACCGCCGATGGTGCCTCTATTTCTTACTTGTACGTCGGCGATTCCTGCCGCGCAATCGTGGAGGATGGGGATTTTTGCAGCGACACTGGACCTCTCGATTTCGGCATGGCGGGTCAGTGAACCGAACCGGATCGTGCCAGCTTCTTCCCGAATGTAAGAAGTTCCGGCGATAAAATTGAGGTCGACCAAATGCGCTGGATTGGCGAACCGCAGCTTCATCAGAGGAAGCAAGCTTTGCCCGCCGGCTAAAAGCTTGGCACCCTCGCCCAATTGCGCAAGAAGCGCCGACGCTTCCTTTAAGCTACTTGCTCGATGATATTCAAACGCCCGGGGATACATCGCTCGCTTGTCCTCGTGCCGCTTGCCCATGTTACGGGGAAGGCCGCCTGCCGATCCGTGTTGCGCTAAACGGCTGCTTGCTTCGCCTTCTCGAGCGCCATCCGCTGATCCATGATATCGAGCAGGCGCGTCTCCGAATCGCGGAGATGTTGCGCCAGCAGCCTGGCACAGTCTCGCGACTCCCCGACCGTAAGTAATTCATACATCTTCCTGTGCACCGGAACAAGTCCGCCCGGGTCATCATGCCGGCGGTCGACCAGAACCATGCCCATGCGTAATTCCCCGATCAGCTTCTGGTAAAAGGATTCGAGGCGGCTGTTGCGGTGAAAGCGGATGACCAAAGTATGAAATTGCAAATCGAAGCGGACGGCGCGAACCCAGTCGGCTTGTTCAACCGAGCGCTCATAGCCTTCAAGCGCAGCGCGCAGTTCTGACAGGACGTCCGAGTCTTCCGCGCGAGCCGCCAAAACCGCGGGGATCTCCAGCAAATGGCGAACCTGGTAGATTTCCGCGACGTCCTCCGGTGAAAGCCGGGCGACGGAAACGCCTCGATGTGCACTACGCTTGAGCAGGCCCTCGAGCGAAAGGATGCGCGTGGCTTCGCGCATGGTGTTCCGGGAGACGCCCAGAGAGGCCGCCGTAGGGACTTCCTGGAGCGGCGTACCCGGCGGCAGCTCGCCATTCAGAATTTTTTGGCGAAGGATGGATGCGACTTGGTCGGCAACCGAGACGCGGTTAATTTCCACGACGTCCATATTCCTCCGAAAGCTGAGAGCGGGGAAGGGCGGCATTCTGCTCTGAATGGGAGCGCGTGTCAAGTGTTCAACAATTCTCCAATTGGACTGCCCTACCCTTTTACTTGACAGCCTCATTCGCCACAGCTTACTGTATCCGGCAACTCTCCTGTTTGTTTTGAGGCGCGGGGAGGATGTGGCCAGCTCCAACTTCAGCGCCAGTGCTTTGCGGCGTCCGCAGTGTCCGGACCGCATCGCTGGTCCTTTTCGCCATCGCGCCGTCGAGTTCAATCCCAGGTGCAAGCGTGGTCGGTCGGGGTGGCGTCGTTGTCCAGAAAATCTCGGGGTGGTGGCAGCTCAAATTCTGGGGGTGAATCGTGAGCCGTAGGACGTGGACTGTCTTTTTGCAAGCTCTTCTGGTGATTGTGGCTGTCGGCGGGATGCTGGCAGCCCCTGCTTGGAGTTTCGGGCAAGCCATTAATGCGACGCTTTCCGGGCGAATCACGGACGCTTCCGGCGGAAGCGTGGCCAAAGCGACTCTGACGATCGTAAACAGCGCGACGGGATTCACGCGCACGGTGCAATCCTCGGATGGCGGCGACTACGTGATCCCTGCCCTCCCTCCCGGGGAATATAGAGTCTCGGCAGAATTCGCAGGTTTCCAGAAGGTGACCAAAGCCGTCGTGCTGCAAGTCGGCCAATCCGCGGAACTCGATTTCTCGTTGTCGCCCGGCCAAGTAGAGCAGAGAGTCGAAGTGGAAGCCACTTCTGAACTTGCCGAGCCGACGCGCACTCAGGTCAGCACGGTTATCACGGAGAATCAGATCGTCAATCTGCCGGTCAATGGGCGCGAATTCATCGATTTCGCGCTGCTCTCACCCGCCGTCACGATTGGCGACACCACTGCCGGAAACACCGACGTGATCGTCGAGCCGGTGACCAAGCTGTCCTTCGCCGGGCAAAACATTCACTACAACTTCATCGCGGTAGACGGCGCTGATGATATCTCCACCGCGTCTGGTATCCAGCGTGGTACTCCGCCGCAAGAATCCGTGCAAGAGTTTCGCGTCATCAACACCGACTACTCGGTCGAGTTCGGGCGCGCCACGGCGGGCATCGTTAACATCATCACTCGCAGCGGAACCAATGACTGGCACGGCATCCTCTACGAATACTTCCGCAACAACGTGATGGACGCCACCAACCTCCTGCAAGCCAACGGAGCTCACGCGCTTCGCCAGAATCAATTTGGCGGCGCGATCGGCGGCCCGCTGCAGAAAGATCGCACCTTTATCTACGGAAACTATGAGGGCCAGCGGCGCGGCGAATCGCCCTTTTACAATTCCGCCGTTCTTCAGAACATTAACGCGATCAACGAAGTGAAAGCCACTTATGGCTTGCCTGCGGAGCCAGCTCTCGGCAGCGTCCTGCGCACCAATAACACGGATAACGGATTCGTTCGCCTGGATCATAGCTTCGGTGAAAAAGAGAACATGTTTATCCGCTACTTCGTGAACGACGGCCGGCTGCTGAATCAGTCTCCGTTGAACGACGGATTCGACCTGCCGTCGGCGTTCAAGGATAATTTTTACCGCGATCAATCCATTTCCGGGACGCTGGCTTCGGTGGTCACGCCGAAAATGTTCAATGAACTGCGCCTGCAGTTCGCGCGCCGCTCCTTTGACTTCCCCACGGTTTCCACGCAACCCCACTTGGAGCTTTCCAACACGTTTACGACCGGCGTGAACCGTGGCAACCCGGACTTCTATCGCGAATCACGCTTCGAGTTGGTCGACAACTTCTCTATCACGCACGGCAAGCACACCATCAGCTTCGGCGGCAACGTTAACCACGTCAACACGACCGAGTCGTTCCCGCTCTTCTATCCCTTTGAAGCCGACTTCCCCAACCTTGGCGCCTTCCTTGGAAACGACGGCGTCAATACAGGAAAAGCTCCCGGACTCGTTTGTACGCCACCGCCTGGCGACCCCAACGGGCCAGGGCCCGCCGGTTGCCAACATCCCAACGTAATTTTCTTTGAGCGCTTCAAGGCCCCTAATTTCAACGAGCCCTCACTGGACACGGCCGTTTATACCGGTGGCCGCATCGCTCCCGCGATCCGTAATCAGGCTGAGGGCCAACTCGGCCATAGTTACAACGGTCTCTTTATTCAAGACAAGTGGCGCGCGACCGACCGCCTCACGCTCAACGGCGGCATTCGCTGGGAATGGGAGACTTGGCCGAGCGGCGTCCTGAACACACAGTGGAAGAACTTCGATCCGCGTCTTGGCATGGCCTACAGTCTCGGCACCAAGCGGCACGTGGTTATCCGGGCGGGCTTCGGTCTCTTCCACGGCATTATTCCGGCGCCTCTTCTGGCCTGCCAGATACCGTCTTGCGGCGGCACCATCGGCAAATATCCCGGGCGGCCTTTCGAGAACAGTATCGACGCCAAAACAGAATTGTTCGCATTTGCCAGCAGCCCCGACATTACCGGAATCGGTTTGTCGCAGCTGATCAAAAACGGAACCTATCAAGACGCTCTTCCCGCTGGTTTCTGCCCGGGCGGCTTCCTCTCAGGTTGCGCCTTCTTCGGCCCTTCGGTGGTGGTCCGCTTCGACCAGAACCACCAGAATCCCTATGGCGTCCAGGCCAGCGTTGCTGTCGAATTTGAGCCGTTGCCGGAAACCTCGGTCAGTATCAGCGGCCTGCACGTCCGCGGTGTTCATCTTGGCAGTTTTTTCAACGTCAACCAGCCGGGCCCCAATAACTCGAGCTTGTGCAACACCCCCGCCACCGCCCCACTTTGCGTCTTTCACGACTCGCAAGGTCGCTCGGGCGTCAAAAACTTGTATTGCTCCACCGCCCAGGCATGCCCATTCACCCCTGGTGTCCGCACCTTCCCAATCGCCATCTACTTTGAGGCTACTTCTCGGTGGGATTCGCAATACGATGGCTTGTTGGTCAGCGTGAACAAGCGGCTGTCGCGTCATTTCTCCTACGGCCTCAGCTATACCTGGTCAAAGACGATTGACGACGGCCCGAACCCCAGCTTCGTGCTGATTCCGCAGGACAGCCAGAATTTCCGCGGGGAGCGCGCTAAATCTGCCGACGACATCCGTAACCGTCTCGTACTGAACGGTACGGTAACCACACCAAAGGAATGGAACATCTTCGCGCGCGACTATCAATTCGGCACCATCGTGACCATTCAATCGCCCAGCTTGTTCACCAAGTTCGCTGGGTTCGACGCCAACGGCGACATCTTCGGCAACAACGATCGCGTCGGTATCGAGCCGCGCAACACATTCGTTGGAGATAACTTCCGGTCAGTGGACCTGCGCGCCGGCCGCACGTTCCGGCTAAAGGAACAACGCAGCATCGAATTCCTGGCCGAAGCGTTCAACCTCTTTAACACCACGAACATTCGCTTCTTTAACACGGTGTACGGCGCGGCAGATTTTTGCCCGAGTAATCCGACGGCCTTCGGCTGCCCAGCCATTCCGTCCGGCCTGCGCGAGGGCTCGCCGAATCCGCTTTATGGGACGCCGCGCGCGCTCTTTAATCCCCGGCAGATTCAGCTGGCTCTGAAGTTCAACTTCTAGCCAGGCATTCTGCCCATTCCTTCCGGCAGGCCCGGTTCGAGTATTCCACTCACACTGGGCCTGAGCGGAAAATGCTTTTGTCAATTTTCTCGGCACCACGCGACAGACCAAACTTTGATGGTAGACTCCGGCACTGCTTCGCTGTCCTTCTCGCGCCTCGGCGCCCGCCGACTTTTTCTTCTTGGCGGCGTCGGTCTCATCGTCGTTGGCATGGTCTTCGGCGACATCTTCGCCGTCTTTATCCTTCATCAGAACGCGAGCCGCGTTGGAGCCAATCTCGCGGGCGCGGCGCACGCAGCACTCGCAGGTGACTCTGCAGCAGTGCAATCCTATTTCCAGAACGTCGGCGCGTTCCTCGAAAATCGCGGCACCAAAGTGGACACGCACGTCCACATGATCGACTTTGGCTACCTCGCCCTACTGCTCGCGGCGCTTGAACCTTGGATTGCCTTCTCCGCAGGAGCGAAACGCCGGATCGCTTGGACTTTTCTCACCGGCGCATGGCTGCTGCCCATCGGCGTTTTCCTGATTCACTACGTTGGCCTCGCCGGAAGCCCGTTCAAGAGTATCGGCTGGGCCAGCGTTTTCGCGGACCTCGGCGGACTGCTGGCGCTCGTTGCCACTTTTGCTTGCCTCGCCGGCTTTTGGAAGCATCAGCGATTGCCAGAACGGCAAACACAAAAAGATCAGTTGCTGGCCGCGTGCGTCACAGCAACGCCGATGCTGCTCACCGGCGGCGTCCTGCTAATCTTGCTCGGCTTTTTCGGCGGAGCCTACTACGCGGCTTTTGATCTATATCGCCACGAAGCGCAAGACTTTGCCAACCTTTCAGACATGACCTCTGCTGCCGCCGCGAAGGACGCCGTGACCGTCGACCGCGTCCTGAACGAGTACGGCCAGCTGCAAGGCGATAAAGCCGTCAAGATTGCTGCTCACGCACACGCGATTGAGTTCGGGCTTCTCGCCATGATGATGGCTTTCTTTCAGCCGCTCGTGAATCTTAGCGAACGCTGGAGGCGCCGCTGGGCGGGGATTCTTTTGCTCGGCTCGCTGATGCTTCCAGTCTGCGTCTTCTTCGAATTGCAATACGGCTTGCTGGCCGGAGCCTTCGCGGACATTGGCGGCTTTCTCGTGATCCTTGCGCTGCTCGCGATGTGGATCGGCATTCTACGATACGGCGGTGAACTCGAGTCCGACGCCTCGCAGCCACTTGGAGCCAATCAGACATGAGCCTCGGGCGCCGCATCCTTATCATCGGCGGAATCGCGCTCGCGCTTTGGGGCATGGCTTACGGGCTCTGGTACGCGGTCTTCGCCGAGCATCAAGCACTCGAGACCATCGGCGGCTCGGTTACCTCCGCTTTCGCAAACGCCGCCGACCGTCATCTCGAAAGTGCGCATGCATCGCTCGGTGAATATCGCGCGGCGAAATACGTTTACGACCGGCAGGTGGACGTTCACGGCCATTGGATCGGCCTTGGCATGCTGCTAATCGTTCTCGGGATTGGCCTCGATCGCGTCATTTTTTCCGAGAGCATCAAGTCTCTGCTGGCAATCGCCGCGTTCGCCGGAGCCGTTCTCTTTCCCCTTGGCGTTTTGCTGCAAACCGTCGACCATGGCAACGTGCCACGCCTCGTCGCCATTCTCGGCTCTGTCCTGATGATCGTCAGCCTCGCCGCCTTTGCACTGGGATTCGCGCGCGCGCGCCTCGCTTCGAAGTAAGCACGGTCCTGCGTTCGCGAACACTGCCGAGGGAGACTGCTCGATGTACGTTATCCGCCCTTCGCCGATTTCGGCTCAGTTCGTTGTTTCACAATATGAAACAAGATTTCATATTGACTGCATCAAGGTTTTCACTACAATGCGCTCGTGGTCGAGGAAATAGCCTCGCGCCAAAGTCTCGCCCGTCACCTCGCGCGAGCCAACGGCGCCGAGACGGATCTCAAGCGAGGGACTCTATGCTGCCCGCGATCGCACCGCTCTCGAAACGCACGCATCCGTGGCCAAAGCGCGAAATTCCGGACGAGTCCAGCAAGTCGTTGCAAAAGGCGCTTCGCATCCTCATTCATATGGGCTTGCAAGGGCCTGACGCAGGGGTCACGCAGCTCGCGACCGCGCTGAATCTCAACAAGACCACGGTCTATCGCCTGCTCTCGGCGATGGAAAAGTTCGAACTTATCGAGCGCAATGACGAAACTGAACGTTATCGCCTCGGCCTCAAGCTCCATCATCTCGGCATGAAAGCTCTCGAAGCACGCAATCTGCGCAGCGAAGCGCATCGCCTGCTGCTCGAAATGGCGCGCCGCTCTCGGGAAAGCGTCAGCCTGGCTGTGCCCAGCGCGAATGGAGTGATCTGCCTCGATCGAGTGGACTCGCAGCACTCCGTCATCACCGTGCGTACTCCGGTCGGTGCGCGCTTCCCCGCTCACTGCACCGCCGCGGGAAAAGCCGTCCTCGCGCACCTGCCCGCCGATGCCATTGACGAAATCTTGCGCATCAACGGCTTGATTCGCTACACGCCGTTCACGCGCACGCGGCTTCCCGAGGTCAAGCAAGAGCTCGAGCGAACGCGGCAGCGCGGCTACGCCATCGACGGCCAGGAACTCGAGCGCGGCCTCACTGGTGTCGCCGCTCCGGTATTCGCGGCGCAAGGCCGCGTGCTCGCGGCGGCGGGCATCGCCGGCCCTACATTGCGTTTTCGCGGCAAGGAACTCAGTGAGAAAGTGGCGCTGGTCAAGGAAATCGCTACCCGGCTCTCCGTAGCCATGGGCAGCGAAGCCCTGACGATGATCTAGCGTTATCCAACGCGCAGATTGCGCGATTCCACCGCAGATATTTCGCTCAGAGAGGAGCGAGACCATGAGCGTTCCTTACAGAGCCGACCACATCGGAAGTTTCCTGCGCCCGGCCGAATTGCTGGAGGCGCGCAGCAATGGCGTGAGGGCGGAAGCTTTGCAGGAGTTGGAAGACCGCCAAATCTTGCGCGTGCTAGCAAAACAAAAAGAGCTGGGCTTCGCGGTCGCCACTGACGGCGAATTTCGCCGACGCAACTTCATGAGTGATTTCACCGACGCGGTCGAAGGCTTCGACCTTGCCGATGCCGTCGCCCGTTCCTGGCAAGCCGGCCAAGCCAAATCCGCATCGGTCAGCAGCGTCACAGGCATCGTCAGCGCCAAGCTCCGTCAAGTCCGGCCGCTCACGGGCCGTGAGCTTTCCTTTCTGCAAGCCAAATCACCCGTCGACATCAAGATGACGCTACCTAGCGCCACGCAATTCCCTGCTATCGCTTTTAAGCGCGGCATCACCGACAAGTTCTACAAAGATCATTCCGCGCTGTTGTGGGACATCGTCGAGATCATGAAAGCCGATCTGCAATCTCTCTCAGCTGATGGCGTGAAATATATTCAGATCGATGCGCCGCGCTACAGCTACTACATGGACCCTAAGTGGCGCGCATGGATGCGCGCCGAAATGGCCATCGATCCTGACAACGCTCTCGACGAAGCCATCAAAGCCGACAACGCCTGCTTCCAAGCCGCTCGCCGAGACGGTGTCACTCTTGGCATCCACCTCTGCCGCGGCAACAATCGTAGCCATTGGTACGCCGAAGGCGGCTATGACGCCATCGCTGAAAAACTTTTCAGCACGCTTGAAGTCGACCGCTTTCTCCTCGAATACGACGACGATCGTTCCGGCACATTCGAGCCGTTGCGCTTCGTTCCTAAAGGAAAAACCGTTGTGCTGGGATTGATCAGCTCGAAGCGTCCGCAGATCGAAGACGCGGACAGCATCCGCAGGCGCATCGACGAAGCCGCCAACTATGTTCCCCTGGAAAACCTCGCGCTCAGCCCGCAATGCGGCTTTGCTTCCACGATGGAAGGCAACATGGTCACTGAAGATGATCAGTGGGCCAAACTGAAGTTGGTTGTGGATACTGCCAGGAAAATCTGGAACTAAGGCGCGCTCAACAGTCGAAAAACACGGTTTCGTCCGGCCCTTGGAGAACCACGTTCCACTCCAAAGCGCCTTCATTATCCACAACTTTCTTCGCGATGAGCGTTTCGCGCCGCGACGCCTCTACCAAGTTCAGTACGAAATCCTCTTCGTTCGCCGGATCATCAGGAAAATAGATTCGCGTGACCAGCCGGATCAACAGCCCGCGCATAAATACTGAGACCGCAAGATGCGGCGCTTGCAGCCCGCCATCCGGCGCCGGCACCCGCCCTGGCCTGATGGTCGTGAAATGGAATTTGCCGTCGTCATCCGTGGGGCAACGACCATAGCCCTTGAATTGCGATTCGAGCGGCTTGTCCTGGAAGTCTTCGGGATGCGCGTACCTGCCATGTGCATTCGCTTGCCAAATTTCGATCACCGCATCCGGAACTGGCTCGCCATCGCCATCGACCACGCGGCCACTAATCTCAACCCGTTCGCCAGAGACTCCCGCAAGCGCTAAATCCTCCTGGCTCATGCGATCGAAACCGATCAGAAAGAATGGCCCGACAGTTTGTGAGGTAGTCGGAGTCAGGCTCACCGTTTTCCTCCCTGCCCTTCCATCGGCGTGGCTTCCCGCCCGCCTAACACGATGTCAAAGCGATAGCCCAACGAGCGGTCCGGAATCGTCGTCTCCCAATCAAAACTCGCAATCAATCCCTGGCGCGCTTTTTCGTCCGCGGTGCAGTTGAACACTGGATCGAAGGGTATCAGCGCGTCGCCCGGGAAATACATCTGCGTCACCAAACGCGTGGCAAACGCCGGCCCGAACAACGAAAAATGTATGTGCGATGGACGCCACGCGTTGTAATGATTTTTCCAAGGATATGCGCCTGGCCGCACGGTCACGAATCGATACCGCCCTTCTGAATCCGTAAGCGTGTGCCCCACGCCCGTGAAATTGGGATCGAGCGGCGCATCATGCTGATCGATCTTGTGCAGATAGCGGCCCGCCGAGTTAGCTTGCCAAATATCGATCAACGTCTCGCGAATCGGCCGCCTATCTTCGTCGACCACTCGTCCGCTCACGATGATTCGCTCGCCCACCGGCTCTCCGGAATGTTGCTTCGTCAGGTCGAACGCCTTCACGTCCACGGATTCCGGGCCGAACACCGGCCCGGTAATCTCCGAAATCGTATGCGGCAGATAAATCAACGGTTTCGTGGGCGCTCGCTTGATCGAGGAAACGTAAGACGGGTGCAAATGCTTCGGCTGAGATCCGGGTGGGGGGCGGCGATAAGCAGCCAGTCTTGCCGCGGCGGGCAATTCCTTTTCCGAACCCCTCATCCCCGCTCCTTCATCATCTCCGTGCTCACTCGGCTGCACTCAGATCGCCGTGTGCGGCAGCAGTTCGCGCCTGCAAATCGCGCAGAGCCGCCAGTTCCTTCGCCGTGGGAGTCGGCGTCGTGCACAAATTCCGCAACCGCTTCGCGCAATGGAACCGAAGAAGACAAAGCGTCTACGCTCTTCTCACAGGGATTGGAAATCGATCGCTTGAGCGACTGCATCTTCCCAACGGCCACCAAAGTTGTCAAGCCGATTAACGAAACTACGTGCGTATATCGGCCAGTTGCTGTATGCTCCCCGCCCAGAAAACGTATGCCGCGTCTAGATACAAGACCAGCCCGGAAATTACCCCGCGCTTCGCGGTCTCCGCTTAGCACGACTGCTCTCTCCAAACCCGCAATCGATTTACGGATCAACGTTGGCGAATCGTCGCTTCCCCCGCTAGTCCTTTCGGCCGAGGGCGATCCCAATTTCATGACCTCGCTCGCCCGCGGATTATCGGTCCTGCAGGCGTTCTCGCAGAAACGCCACCAGCTTTCGATTTCGCAGCTCAGCAAACTCACCGGACTCTCGCGCGCCTCCGTTCGCCGCTGCCTGTACACGCTCGCGAAACTTGGTTTCGCCGGGTCCGACGACGCGGGCAAATTCTTCCTCCGCCCCAAAGTGCTCGCACTTGGCTACGCGTATTTGTCGTCCATGCCTCTGGCCGCCACCGCGCAGCCGGTCCTGGAACACGTGAGCCACATTCTGCACGAATCCTGCTCCATCGCCACACTCGACGGCACCGACATCATTTATCTCGCCCGCGCCAACGTCACTCGCATCATGGCCATCGATCTGGGCGTCGGCAGCCGCCTGCCGGCATTCTGCACCTCCATGGGCCGCGTCCTGCTCGCCAGCCTTCCGCCAAAACAACTTGAACCGCTCCTCCAGCGCGTCACCTTCACGCGCTATACCGATCGCACGGTCTCGTCCCTGGAGAAACTTCGCCAGGTTCTCAACGCAGTCCGCACCACCGGCTACGCCGTCGTCGACCAGGAACTCGAACTGGGTCTCCGCTCCATGGCCATCCCCATCCAAAGTCCCACTGGCCAAGTCATCGCTGCGCTAAACGTAGGCGCCCACGCACAACGCATCACCATTCCCGGCATGCAAACCAGATTTCTCCCGCATCTCCGCGCTGCCGCCCAGGAACTGAGCTTGCTCTCCAGATGACCAATCTCACCAACAATGAGCCGAGGAGCTAAGTGGAAACCGCCGCCACCGTAACCCCGGACCAATCACGACGTTACGAAAAAACCCTCGTAGCCATTCTTTTCTTCGCCTGGGGCACCGTCTTCCTCGACCGCATGTCTCTGCTCTATCTCGGACCGTACATCGCGCCCGAATTTCACCTCACCCACGAACAAGTGGGCGGACTGGCTTCCATCCTCGCCATCTTCTGGGCTATCTCAACGCTTTTTTTCGGTGCGCTCTCCGATCGATTCGGCCGCCGCGTCATTCTGATTCCTTCCGTCTTTGCCTTCTCGATTCTCTCTGGCCTCTCCGGTCTGGCACACAGCTATCATCAGCTTCTTCTCATTCGCGCTCTGATGGGCATAGCTGAAGGCCCAACATGGTCCATCATGACCGCGCTCATCGAAGAGTCCTCGGAGAAATCCCGCCGCGGCCGCAACGTCGGTCTGGTCGTCAGCGCCGCCGCACTCGTCGGCCTGGCTCTTGCGCCGATCCTCTCCACCCAGGTCGCCGCACGTTCCAGTTGGCGCTGGGCCTTTTTGGTCGCGGGAATTCCCGGCATCGTCATGGGCTTCCTGATCTGGAAGTTCGTCAAGGAGCCGCTGCGGCTCGCGGGTACCGCCGTCGCGCACGAAAAACCGTCGCTCGCCGGGTATTTCTCCATCCTCCGCTACCGCAATATTTGGCTCAGTTGCATAGCCGCCACGGGCTTTATGTGCTGGCTCTTTCTTCTAAATGTCTTCGCGCCTCTGTACATCACGCGAGTCGCGCACCAGGAGCCTACCACCGCCGGGTTTCTCCTCGCTGCCGGGGGCCTCGGCAGCTTTTTCATCGGGTTCATCTTTCCCGCGCTTTCCGACCGCGTCGGCCGCAAACCGGTCCTTCTGACGCTCGCAGCTCTGACAACACTCACACCCCTGGCGCTTCTCGTTCCTTCTCTCTACACACATCCGTGGCTTCTAGCCGCTATTCTTTTCGTCACCAACGGAGGGCAAGGCCTCGCGGCCCTCATCATGGTTCTTGTTCCAACGGAAAGCGTCCCCGCGCAATACGCCGCCACCTCGATCGGACTAGCCACGCTGGTCGGCGAAATCTTCGGAGCCACCGCCGCGCCGTATCTCGGCGGCGTCTTCGCGGATACATATGGCCTGCGTATCACCATGTGGATGTCCGCCGCCGGAACGCTGCTCATTTTCCTGGTCACCCTGTTCCTCAAGCGCACGGAGGTCCGCCCGCATGCCTGAGCTTGCGTCAGCCGCCGCCACGACAACTGACGGGCGTGCGGTTATCGGCAAGCCTTGTCGAATTTCGCTATCAGCCCCGCGAATCTTCGCTACAAACAACCTCTCGCGTGCACTAAGCTAGCTCCGCATGCGCCATCAACATGGAGCCGTAGCCGTCTGAGACACAATCGCGATGACACCAAACCCCGACCTCCTCGCATCCTTCTGGACCTTGGCCGGACGCGGCGAACCGCACACCGACAAAGAATTCAGCACCTTTGACTTCCAAGACCGCGTGGAAACCGCTGCTAAACTGGGTTTCAAGGGCGTCGGTGTCTGGCATTCCGATCTACACCACATCCTCGAACGCCGCAGACTAAAGGAAATGAAGCAAATCCTCGACGCCAATGGCATCCGCTATCTCGAACTCGAATTCCTCAAGGATTGGTTTCTCGATGGCGAAAGAAAACGCGACTCGGACATCCAGAAGAAAAAACTATTCGATGCTGCCGAAGCCCTGGGCGCCCATCACGTAAAGGTCGGCGATTTTTTCCGGGAGCCATGCCCCATGCCCCGGCTGATCGAATCCTTCGCCTCTCTCTGCACAGATGCCGCCCAGCGCGGCATCACCATCGGCTACGAGCTAATGCCCTTCTGCATCATCGACAATCTCCAGGGCGCTCGCACTCTGGTTGAAGGCGCCGCAGCAAAAAACGGCGGCATCATCTTCGACACCTGGCACGTTGCCAAGCTCCGCATCCCCTACGACGACCTCGGAAGGTTTCCGCGCCAATACATCGTCAGCGTCGAACTAAACGACGGCACCTTCGAATGCCCCTGGAGCCTTCACGAAGACACTATCAATCACCGCCGCTTCTGCGGTGAAGGCGAATTTGACGTAAAAGGCTTCATCACCGCCATGCAAACCGCCGGCTACCAAGGCCCCTGGGGCATCGAAGTCCTCTCTCAGGCCATCCGCCATCTGCCCCTATCCGAAGTAGCCACCCACGCCTACAAAACCACCCGCGCTCAGTTTTTGTCGCCGCCGTTGTAGCCGCGCTGTTGTAACCGGGCTGTTGTAGCTGCGCTGTTGTAGCCGCCCTCTTCAAAGGGCGGGCCTTTCCAATCCGCTTACCCCAAATTCTCCTCACTCACACCCACAACTTCTCATTCAGCGGAACCCCCTTCTCCCGGCAATACGTCACGTAATGATGGATAAACCAGAACACGTCCAACGTATCCGTCACATTGTCCTGCTCGTCGTAAAACTCCAGCGACCCATTCATGAAAAACATCGTCTTCATGCCTTCATCCGACATCAGCGTATGCGTCACGCCCGGACTCTCTCGCACATAACTCCCCGGCCGCGCCACCCAGTCATACTCCAAATACCGCCAGCTTCCTTCCAGCGTGCACGCGGTCACCACGCCGCGGTGCCGGTGCCGTCCCAGCATCCCTCCTTGCTTCACCCACAGCACGTTCACGTAGTAGTTGTTCCGCACGTCAAACGCCAAATGCCGGATGTACACGTTCGGAAAAAACGGCACGTACGGCGAAATCTCCTCATCCGCAGCAATCTGCACGTCCGGCCGCCCAAACTCGTGCACCATCGCATTCAACTGCTCCATCTTGCTCTTTTCGGTAGCCGTGCTCATTCTGTCTCTCCCAAAATTCGTTCGCGGATGCCGCCATCCTGCCGCGGGCCGTTGTAGGGTCCGCCTTCTGAGGCGGACCGCACGCGTAAGCAATCCCCGACCGCGCAGCCGCTGAGTGTCCAAAATCCGCGCCGATACTATCACTCTCTTCTGTGCGCCGCACAAGCTCCGCGCTGAAAGCGTCCGATTATCGCCGCAGCCCCGCCCGCACTCCTTGCCTCTCGCCCGTGCAATGGTTACGCTTCCCCGAACCATGCGCGCCATCGATTATTTTGACAAAGCCGCCGAAGCCTATCCCACCCGCACCGCACTGATCGATCGCGGCGTCCGCTATTCCTACTGGGAAGCCCAAAAGCTCACCATCCGCATCGCCCGCGCCATGCGCGCCGCCGGGTTGCGCGAAGAACAACGCGCCGCCATCTTCTCCCCTAACGACGCTCGCGTCCTGCTCGCCATGATCGCCATCATGCGTTCCGGCGCTGTCTGGATTCCCATCAACCACCGCAATGCCACCGAAGCCAACATCGCTTACATGAACTACTCCGAAACTTCCTGGCTCTTCTACCACAGCAGCTTCCGCGATCAAGTCGCAGACATGCGCGTCCAGGTGAAAACTCTCAAGCACTTGGTCTGCCTCGACGCTGAAGACGCCGAAAATCCTTCCCTCGAATCGTTCGCGGAGCAAACTTCGACTCAAGCTAACGATATCGCGGAAAATGACTGGGCCGATCCCACCGGCAATCTCGACCGCCTCGTCGGCCTGGTTCCCACCGGCGGCACCACCGGTCCCGCAAAAGGCGTCCGCGTCAGCAGCCTGGCGTGGGGCACTTTCGTGGAAATGGCCGCGCACTATTGGCACGTCGAAGGCATCGAACCCGTCTGCCTGACCACCGCCCCGCTCTCTCACGCGGCTGGCGTAGTCGCTTTCGCGCTAACCACTCTCGGCACCACCAACGTGATCCTCCCCAAGTTCGACGCCCTCGAAGTTCTCCGCAGCATCGAACAACATCGCGTGACCCATCTCTTCCTTCCACCCACTGCGTTCTACGCTCTGCTAGCCCATCCCGATCTCAACAAGTACGATTACTCGCGTCTTCGCGTCCTCCTGTTAGCCGCTTCTCCCGTCTCTCCTGATCGCGTGCGACGCGCCGTCGAAGTCTTCGGCCCCTGCATCTGCCAGTCCTACGGACAAACCGAAGCACCCATGCTCATGACTTTCCTCGACCAAAAAACCGTCGCCGCTGCCGCCGCGAGCGATCATCCCGAACGCCTGCGCAGTTGCGGCCAAGCCACCTACGCCGTCCGTCTCGCCATCATGGATGACGCCGGCCATCTGCTTCCGCCCAATCAAACCGGGGAAATCGTCGCTCGCGGCTCGCTGGTCACTCCCGGCTATCACCATCTCCCCGAAGCCACCGCCGAAATCCGTACGCACGGCTGGCATCACACCGGCGACGTCGGCTATCGCGACACTGACGGCTTCTTCTACATCGTCGACCGAAAGAAAGACATGATCATCACTGGTGGCTTCAACGTCTACTGCGCCGAAGTAGAGTCCGCCATCATGGCGTTACCCGAAGTCTATGAATGCGCCGTAATCGGCGTCCCCCACGAAAAATGGGGCGAAGCCGTAAAAGCCGTAGTCGCCCTGCGCCCAAACTCCGCGCTAACCGAGGACCAAATCATCGCCCACTGCAAATCCAAACTCGGCGGCGTAAAGACTCCCAAGTCCGTCGAGTTCCGCCCAGAAATCCCCAAAACTGCCGCCGCCAAAATCGACCGCAAATCCCTTCGCGCCCCCTACTGGCAAAACGCCGACCGCGCCGTCCACTAGCCCAAAATCAAGAGATTTGCTGACATTCTTGCCGAAAACCTCATGACAAATGGCCAGCGATGGCGTACGTTTGATCGATGGACACCGTCAACGTACAGTTGCCTTCGGATCTCCTTCGAGCAGCGAATCTCGAGGAAGGCGATCGATCCAAAGAGGCTGCTCGGCTGCTCGCCGTCGAACTGTATCGCGAAGGTAAGGTATCGCTGGGCCGTGCCGCCGAATTGTGCCGGACGCCGCTGGCCACTTTCATGGATTTTGTAGCCAAGCACGGTGTCCCGCCCCTTCGCTACAGCTTTGACGACCTCGAAGAGGAACGCCGCTCCACTGACTTCATCAAAGCGTAACTGTCGTATCCGATTCATCTCCGCTCATAATCCTGGCCAAGCTCGGCTGCTTTGATTTACTTTATCGTTTGTTCCCGATCGTTTGATCTCCGACTCTTTCCCGCGCCACAAAATCCCGCACATCCATCTCACCGACGTGTACGACAATCTCCCTGATGAAGAAATCGCCCGCCGCGAAGGCCACCTCAATCTCGTCGAGGTCCGCGCCTACTTGTTTGCGGAGCGTCTGCAAGTGTTCATTCTAAAGGGGTTAGTTCAACAGGGGACCAGGAGAGAGTTTATGGACGAGGTCGCCGGGAAGGAGTTGGGTCGAGGGTCCGCTTCCCCTTATCTCGGGGGCCGCCAGAAGGCGTTCTCCACACAAGAAATCGTGGATCGCGGCCGTGCGATGCAAGCTGCGGGAAGAGAGTGCAATGACGGAGGGTGCGGAAAACACAGAGGATGGTTATGCAATCGTTAGTGTATTGCCTTGCAAGGGCCAGCGCGCAGTTCGATTGCTTGCGCCTAAGCGTGTGGGGCGCGTCAGCAAACCGCCGACCGTAGATCCACGGTTCCTGGTGCGGCTAAACAATATTGTGGCGATTACCGTAGGACGGGGACCGAATGTGCGCTGCCGTACGGACCAACCGGCAAGGGCCGAGAAAGACTTGCAATCTCAAGCGCGTGGGTATAAGAGTTGTGTAATGAGTACGTACGCAATCTCGCGACTGATTACGGGTGCCGCGATTCTGACTCTAGCGCACTTTCTTTACTGCACCCATTTATCCTGCGGCTCCTCCCAGCTTCACGCTCTGCAGGTCTCAGGGCGAGAACCCTGTGGAGTAACGCCATGAATCCAACGAGTGAGTGGTTTTCGACGCACGGAGTAATGCCGCAGGGATTCTGCTACGAGTGGGAGCCGGAGCTCATCTGGCTGCACGCAATCTCTGACGGCCTGATAGCGCTAGCGTATTTTGCGATCCCGATTGCGCTGATTCAGTTCGTGCGAAAGAGAAAGGACCTTCCGTTCAGCTGGATGTTCGTGTGCTTTGGAGTGTTCATCGCGGCGTGCGCAGCGACACACCTACTGGAGGTGTGGACGCTGTGGGTGCCATGGTACTGGGTTTCCGGAGGGGTCAGGGCGCTTACAGCCCTGGCATCGGTTCCAACGGCGATCTTTCTCGTAAGGTTAATGCCGCAGGCGTTAAGCCTGCCGAGCCGGAGCGAGATGAAGGCGGCCAACGAGGAATTGGAGCGACAGAGTATGATGCTGAAGAAAAGCGAAGAAAGATTCCGGCAAATGGCAGAAAACATCCAGGAGATATTCTGGACGATGGATCCTGAGAGCAAGGAAGTTACCTATGTGAGTCCAGCATTCGAGCAGATCTGTGAGTTGCCTGTGGAGTCGCTTTACGGGAACCCCACGTCGTACCGCGAGATGATCCATGCGGACGACCTGAGCCGAGTGATGACCGGGCTGGAGAGACTGGAGAAAGCGAACCGGTTCGACGAGGAATTCCGGATCGTGTGTCCGAGCGGTACGGTGAAGTGGCTGAAGGGGATCGGGTTCCAAGCGAAGGACGCGAGCGGTGAGGTGCAGACGTTCGTGGGCACAGTGCAAGAGATCACGGCCCGCAAGCAAATGGAACTGACCCTGCGGGAAAGCGAAGACCTGTTCAGGGATTTGGTCGAACATTCGACTGACCTGATTTGCACGCACACTCTGGAAGGAAGGCTGCTTTCGGTCAACGAGCTGCCGATGAAGCTTCTGGGATACGCCCGGGAGGAACTGCTGAACAAACCGATGCGCGAGTTCGTCGTGCCCGAGGGCCGGGCGCAGTTTGACGCGTCCCTGGAGACCATCCAGAGGGAAGGATTTGTCAAAGGACTGATGGTGGTGATGACCAAGACGGGGGAACGAAGGATTTGGGAATACCACAACACGCTGCGAACGGACGGAGTGAGCCGACCGATCGTGCGAGGAATCGCGCATGACGTTACGGAGCAAAAGCGCATGGAGCGCGCGCTGCGACTCTCGGAAGAGAAGTTCTCGAAAGCGTTTCTGGCCAGTCCGTATGCCATCGTGATCTCGGGGATGGAAGATGGGAGGCTGATGGAAGTGAACGACAGCTTTCTGCGGATTTTGGAATTCACGCGGGAAGAAGCCATCGGGCGGACTTCGTTCGATCTGGGAATATGGATCCGGTCGAGTGACAGAACCGGGATCCTGGCTGAAATCGAGAAAACGGGCCGGGTGCAAACCAAGCAGATGCGGTTCCGGACCAAGAGCGGGCGAGAACTGGTGGTGAATTATTCGGCCGAAGTGATCGAATTGGGAGGGCGCCGGAGGTTACTGTCCATTTGTGAAGACATCACCGAACGCAGGCGTGCCGAGGAAGAATTGGAGCAGGCACGGGCGCGCATCGAGTCGGTTCTGAGCAGCGTAGCCGATAGCCACATATTGTTCGATCGCGAATGGCACTACACGTACCTCAACGATCCAGCGGTGCGAGCCACCGGCCGGTCACGAGAAGAGACTCTGGGGCGCACTCTGTGGGAGCTGTTTCCCGATGTGCTGGGAACGGAATTAGAGAGACAGTTTCGTCACGCAATGGATGAACGTATCGATACAGCTTTCCTCTTCTACTATCCGGGGTTTGACACGTTATGGGAAATCCGCTGTTGCCCCGCGCCGGAAGGCCTGGCGGTGTTCGCAACGAACGTCACGGAACGGAAGCGAGCCGAGGAGACGTTGCTGGAATACGAAAAGGTGGTGGAAGGAGTGCAAGAGATGATTGCGGTGGTGGACCGCAATTACCGATACCTGCTGGCCAATCGCGCGTTCCTGAACGTGCGACGGATGGAGAGAGAAAAAGTTGTCGGGCGGCTGGTCAGCGAAGTATTGGGGAAGGATTTTTTTAATGGAGCGGTAAAGAACAGGATCGATGAGGCATTCCAGGGAAAGACCGTTAAGTACGAGTTGCGGTACAAGTATCCTGAAATAGGTTTACGGGACATTCTGGCGGCGTACTTCCCGATCGAAGGGGCGGCTGGAGTGGAGCGAGTGGTATGCGTGCTGCAAGACATCACCGACCGGAAACGAGCGGATGAGGAACTACGGCGCCTTTCCCGGCAACTGCTGCGGTTGCAAGACGAGGAGCGACGGAAAATCGCGCGGGACTTGCACGACACAACAGGCCAAGATCTGGTGGCGCTGACGACGACACTGACACAACTGCATGACGCGATTCCTGGGTCGAGCCGAAAGGGGCGAAAACTGGCGCTACAGTGCCGGGCGGTGGCGGAGCGAAGTTTGCGGGAAGTGCGAACACTGTCTTACTTGTTGCATCCACCGATGCTGGACGCAGCGGGATTGGAAGATGCGATCCGGCATTTTGTGGAAGGCTACTCTGAACGAACGGGAATACACGTAGATGTAGAAGTATCGCCGTATTTTGGGCGATTGCCGGGAGACATAGAGTTGGGGCTATTTCGAGTGATCCAAGAGAGCTTGACGAATGTTCAGCGACATTCGGGAAGTTATACGGCGAAAATAGGCCTGAACCGCGACGGAAACAAGGTGTTGCTGGATGTGCGCGATAGCGGGCGAGGAATTTCCGCCAGTAAACGAAAACGTAGTGGCAACATTCCGCTAGCTTCGGGAGTGGGGATTCCGAGCATGGACGAACGGGTGAGGCAATTTGGCGGCCAGCTAACCATCGAATCGAACCGCAGTGGCACGGCGGTGCGGGTGACGGTACCTCTGCATGGCTAGGAACAGGAAGAAACTGCGGATCCTGATCGCCGACGACCATGAACTGGTACGTCACGGGATTCGCGGGATCCTGCGGGCACGGCGCGAGTGGAGCGTGGTTGCGGAGGCCGTGGACGGCCGGGAAGCAGTACTGATGGTGCAGAGTTTCCGGCCGGATCTCGCCGTCCTTGATATCACGATGCCCAACCAGGACGGACTGGAGGCCACGCGGCAGATTCTGGGGGCGGCTCCGAATACCAAGGTGGTGATTCTGACGATGCACGAGTCCGACCAAATGGTACGGCGAGTGCTCGAGGCAGGAGCGCGAGGTTATGTGCTAAAGTCCGATTTAGCGACCAGCCTAGTGAAAACGATTGAACAGGTGTCTCGGGGAAAGCTATTCCTGACGCCTAAAGTCTCGGAGATCGTGTTACAGGGGTTCCTGAAGGAATCCAAGCGAGGCAAGGAAGTACGGCCGACTCCACGGGAAATCGAAATCATCCGCCTACTGGCGGAGGGAAAAGCCAATAAGGAAATTGCATCGGAACTGGCTATCACGGTAAGAACCGTGGAAGCGCACAGGTCTCAGTTGATGCGCAAGCTGGGGATGCACTCGCTCGCCGATCTGATTCGCTACGCCATCGACAACGGAATCGCGCCCGCGAGGGAAAGCCGGTAACGGATTCACCGCGGGAGGGGCCAAACAGAGTGGCGGGAAGGCGCGCTTTTTCTGCGTTCCAAGCGATCCTCCAGGCCGCGATTCGCATGACTGGACCTACTTCTTGCACTAGGTTGCATGGAAACCGCCCCTTTTCCAAAAGAGCAAGCTGGCAGGACACCAGCGCCCTGATGCACAATGTTGCGAGTTACGGTGGCCAGGTCAAAGAAGCGGGTGCATCCTCCAAGGAGTGAGCGATGACATTTTGCGGGCGGGCGGAGCCGAGGGCGTTAGTGTGCGCGATGGTGTTGGCGATCGGGGCGTTGCTTGCTGGAGCGAGGTCGATTGCGGCGCAGACGATGGCGGAGGGACCGCCATCTGGCGCGACGAAATTCGGAGTGTCCTTCCCTGCCGCAGTGCACGGCGAAGAGATTACTGGGCGCGTGTTTGTGTTTATCTCGAAGAAGGGAACGCCGGAGCCACGGCTGGAAGGCGACGGACTGGGCGACACGGCGCTGCTCTTTGCCACAGATGTGAGCGCGCTGGCGCCGGGGCAAGCGGGGATATTGAACGCTAGCGCACTCGGCTCGCCGCTGCGGAGTCTGCGGGATGTGCCGGCTGGAGATTATTACGTGCAGGCACTGGTTAATGTATATACGGAATTTCACCGGGCGGACGGGCATACGATCTGGGCGCACATGGATCAGTGGGAAGGCCAGCAATTCAACCGGGCGTCAGGAAATTTGTACAGCGAAGTACAGCGGGTGCATCTCGATGCCGCGGCAGGCTACGACGTTCGGCTGAGTTTGACGAAAGTGATTCCGCCGGTGGAAGTTCCTGCGGATACGCCGTGGGTGAAGCACGTAAGAATTCAGAGCGACATGCTGACGAGATTCTGGGGGCACCCGATTTTTATCGGCGCGGTGGTGCTGCTGCCGAAAGACTACGAAGAGCATCCGGAGGTTTCCTATCCAACGATTTACGAACACACGCATTTTCACCTTTCGCCACCGTTTGACTTTTCGACGGATGGGAGTGAGGTGAGCGCGGCATTCCGCGAACAATTGACGAATACGAACAAGGAGTCGGGCTACGAGTTTTATCAATCTTGGAATGGGAGTAATTTCCCGCGGATGATTGCGGTGACGCTGCAGCATCCGACGCCTTATTTCGACGATTCATACGCGGTGAATTCCGTCAATAACGGTCCCTACGGGGATGCCTTGATTAAGGAGCTGATTCCCTATCTGGAGGCGCATTTCCGGATGATTGCGAAGCCGTACGCGCGAGTGCTGGCCGGAGGATCGACGGGCGGTTGGGAATCGCTGGCGTCACAAGTGTTTTATCCGGATTTTTTTGGCGGGACGTGGACGATGTACCCGGATCCGATCGATTTCCGACAGTACATGCTGTCGAACGTGTATGAGGATGAGAATGCGTTTTTCGAGCCGGGGCATGAATACGTGCAAGCGCCGCGGTACCTGATGCGAAAATCGGACGGGCAACCGGAAATTACGGTGCAGCAATTCAGCCGGCTTGAGGATGTGCTGGGGAGCCACGGGCGGTCGGCGCAACAACTAGAAATTTGGGAAGCTACGTATGGGCCGATTGGCGAGGATGGGTATCCGAAACCACTGTGGGACAAACAGACGGGGAAAATCGATCATGGCGTTGCTTTGTACATGCGCGACCACGGATACGATTTGAGTTACGACTTGCGGACGAAGTGGGCGACGTTGGGGCCGAAGCTGCGCGGGAAAATTCATGTGTACGTGGGCGATATGGACAATTTCTATCTGAATTTGGCGGTGTATAAGCTGGAAGAGGCGATGAAGGCGCTGCAGAATCCGCCGTGCGATTGCGAGTTTCAGTATGGGCGTCCGATGAAGGGGCACGGATGGCAGCCGACGACTAGCGCGAACCTGATTCGATGGATGGCGGAGCATGTGGCGAAGCATGCTCCGGCTGGAGAGAAGACGGCGGCTTGGCACTACTAGATGAAAATTGCTTGGCGGCGTGGGTGCTTCTTCCTCAGTGAGTCTCGCTGCTTTGTGCCGGAGACTTGTTAGCGAACCGCAATCCGATTGCTGCATTCACGCATCCCGCGGGCTTTCGCATGGGCCAGGTCGAGTTCAAGGATTTTCTGTGGGAAGCGCTACTCGATACTTCGTGTGACATCGCCATGGGCGGCACTGCGGAAAATGTGGTGAAAGACTACAAAATCACCCGCGAGGACGCCGAGCGCTTTGCTGAGCGTAGCTTTGCTCTCGCGGTAAAAGCTCAAAATGGCTGCTTCTTATCCGGGGAGATCGTTCCGCTTTCGAGCGAACCTTTCGAACTGAAAAGCTAAGACGCGCTCGATTCAGCTCCCTAAGAGCACAGACGACTTCGCAAAAGACACTCACATCCGCCCGACCCCGTACGAAGTGCTGGCCAAGATTCGCCTCGCATTCGGTGGCGTGCAAACCGGCGGAAACAGCTGCGCGATTGTAGACGGCGCGGCAGGCTCCTTGGTGAGTTCCGGCCAATACGCAAAAAGCCCGCGGAGTTAGGCCGCTCGCTCGCGTGGCCGCCGTCGCCACAGTCGGCGTTCCGCCGGAGCGCATGAACATCGGTCCGGCTCCCGCGATTCGTCGCCTGCTCGCAGGCACGGGCATCGCGCAAAACACAATCGGCCGCTTCGAAATCAATGAAGCCTTGCCGCCCAATATATTTCCGTCGAACGCGAACTTCAGCTCGAACGGGACAGAGTCAACGTCAATGGCGGCGCCATGTCCATCGGCCACCCGCTCGCTGCGACTGGACTCCGCCTGGCAACCACCCTGGCGCGTGAACTCAAGCGTTCGCAACTTCGTTACGGCATAGCCTTAGCCTGCATCGGTTGGGGGCCAAGGAATCGGGTTGCTTCTCGAAAATCCGCAATAGGGGCGACTGAGCTCGCAAGACTTCAGGTTTCAATGGTCATTGCCTGATCCAGCATCGCCGCCGTCTTCTGAGGTTCGGCAAGAAATGCTTCCGTCTCCGGTTCGTCGAACCATGCCGCCCGTTTTCAAGCGGTTCACCCCTCTTGTCTGAGTGGAACACACGCCCTCTTCCGTCGCTCCGCTCATGAACAACCCTGAGGGCACAGGATCATTCGCCGCAGTTCTACTTGTTTTTCAACGAACTGGTCGTCAAAAACTGCACTGTAACTCTAAGACCTATTGGCAACGATCGAGTGTTGTCCTCTAAGTTGATCACGGCCTCCAGGATATCGCGGTCGCTCTTGTCAGATGGATCGCCCGTGGAGATGCTCTTCCTGCCCATCATGGCAGATATTCTCACGACCGACCCAATGAGCCTCTTTCCGTCAAGAGCGTCTGCCTGGATAACTACCTTTTGCCCGATCGAAACTTTATCTACATCCCTCTCGTCTATCTCCGCCTTAATGTGCTGAGAGGAAGTATCCGCGAGGCTAAACAATGGCCGGGGAGTGACGGTGCTAAAGGATTCGCCGCGTCTCGCAAAGACTCTCAAAACGGTTCCATCAATCGGGGCCGCAATGGCGCACTTCCCGATGCGTTCTTGGACGGTTCGCGCACGCCCCTCCGCCGCAAGTATATCGGCATCAGCTCGTGCCAAATCTTCCTGCAAGGGAGGCGCGGCGAGTAGCTCCTCCGTGCGAAGGGCCCCCTGGAGATTGGCCTCGGCGACCCCGAGATCGCGGACAGCCTGGTCATAAGTGGCTCGGGAAATCTGTTCTTTTTGGTAGAGAGCGCGCTGCATGCCCAGGCGTGATTTAGCTTCTTCAAACATGGCCCGAGCCGCGGAGGTCTTTTCACTGGCTATTTTCTTCTCCTCATCACGCGCGCCTCGCAAAAGCCTGGCGCGGGCCTGGCGGGCGGAATCCGCTTCCGCCATGGAAGTTTGTAACGCCGGGCGCAGGTCGTCACAGGCGATCTCGCCGAGTATTGTCCCTCGCCTAACGAACTGACCTTCTTGCACATAAACGGCCTTTAGAACGCCGTCAGCGGCAGCTCCTACCTGCGTGGTTTCGGAAGCGCCCTCGACCCTTCCGGGAGAGGCGAATGCAACACTCGCAGGGGCACTATTGGAAGATATACCGCGAGCTTGCACTGAATTCCGGCTCCGTGTGCTCCACAGGAACGCGAGAGCCACAATGAGCAAGAAAATCGCGGAGCCGCCAATGCCCCATCGGCTGCGGGCGGTCATAGGTTCCGCTCCTCTTGCTCGACTTGGCCATCAAATAGGGTGATTGTGCGATCGGCAAATTCCCGCCAGCGCGGATCGTGGCTCACGACCACAACAGTTTTTCCATGTTCGTCAACTTGATTGCGAAGAATTTGACAGATATTCCTTCCGGCTTGCGCATCCAGAGATGCGGTCGGCTCATCGGCGAGAAGAATCGGAGGATTCCCCGCAAGCGCTCTCGCAACGGCGACCCGCTGCCTTTCTCCCGGACTGAGCTCATTGGGCTCTTGATTGCATTTATGACCCAGACCGAATTGATCCAGCAGTTGTCGCGCCATTTCCAATCGCTGAGACTGCTTGGGGTCGCGAAGTTCAAAACCAAGCGCAACGTTGTCGATAGCCGAGAGCGAGTGAAAGAGGCGAAATGCCTGAAACACAAAACCAATTTTCTTTTGGCGGATGGCGGTCTTCTCTGTTTCGTCCAAGTGGTTCACTGCGACATCATCTACGAACACCGATCCTTCGTCGGGCGACAACAAGCAGCCGAGCAAGGACAGCAACGTCGTCTTTCCGCTGCCCGAGGGACCCATCACCAAGGACAGGGTGCCGCGCTCGAACGCGAGTGAAACGTCGCTCAGCGCAAAAAAGTGAGCGCCCCCTTTGCCAAACGAGACAGTTACCCGCTCGACGCTCAGAAAGTGACTGGAACCTACTTCATCGACAGAGGAACGAGATTCTAACTGATCCGCAACGGCTAAGGCCGAAGACCTCGCAGCTCTGTTCAGCAGATCGACCGTGCCGGTAGCGTGCTCCGCTGAGTCCTCAAAGACGGTGTTCGTGAAGTAACCTTTAGGCACGGAACACTCTCCCAGGCTCCACGGTAAGAGCGTTCCGAACCGACGCGATGGATGCCAATGAACACATGGCCATGCTTGGCAGGACCATGATGGCCGGCAACCACCAGGGCATATAGATCCAAGCAATCAGCGACCTGGCATGATTGATAACCGGAACCACCGTGACGAGCCCCAGAATGCTGCCGACTGCACCGCAGAGCAAGGCTTGTGTTAGGACGATGCGCGCGACGAGCGACCTGGGCGCTCCCAAGGCTTTCAACGTTGCGTATTCCTCGATGTTCTCCATCGTGTTCGCGTAAATGGTTTGAGAAACAACGACCAGCCCGATCAAAAAACCCAAAACAGCGGCGGTCAGAATCGCACCGCCAGCTCCGGTCTTTATCGTCCAATACAGTCGAGACTTGCGGGCAAATTCGTCCCTGGTGAGGACATCTACCTCCGGAAGCCGTCCCTGTAAGCTATGTTTAATATCCGAAATGGAGGAGTCCTTGCTGACTCGCAAGACGATGTACGTGGCATCGTCAGGTCCGAAACCGAGGTACCGAATTGCGTTTCGATACGAAGTAAACAAGAAAGGGACACCCAGGAATGCGCCGTGACCTTCGATCTGGCGCTCAATACTAGCGCGGTGACGATTAATTTCCACTTCTGTCGGCAATGCCTGCACCGCAATCAGATCCCGGTCGCTCACGTCGTAGAGAACCGCGTCGGGAGATACTTTCCCGGCCAGTTCGGGCACGTCGGGAACCGGAAAGCGTTTCCCTACATTGGGGTCTGCTCCGACCAGGGCAACGACCTGTTGCTTTCCATTGGGAGTCCGATAGACCGCAAAAGCCATGCAAACGCGGCCGGCTTCCATTACTCCTGGAACGCCGGCCGCCATCTCGCGAACCCGGCTTTCTAAAGTCGTGCCAAATTCGAAGGCCTGCACCCCTCTCGCTGTGATCCAAATATCTGAGTCGCTGGCATCGATAAGCCTGGACGCTGCTCCCAGAAAGCCAACCAAGAGGCTTCCCTGAAACACCATCAGAAATACCGCAAAAGACACCCCTAGCACGGTCACCGAAAAGCGCATGCGATCGTGAATGATGTTCTGCCAGGCAAGTTTCATGGCGACTCATGCAAGCTCAGGAGTATTTCTGGTGGCGCACGACGGCAAGGAAGAGAAGTTTTCCTGGACGCCGGCGGAATGCTTCGTGACGCGCCGGCATAGTCCTGGCTCTATTTCCACGCCGGCTCTCCCACCAGCAACGCTCCCGCTTCCTTCGCTGCTAGCGGCCTGGAAAAGTAAAAACCCTGCGCAAATTTGCATCGCAGTTTTCTCAAGAGTGCGACTTGTTCAATCGTTTCTACGCCCTCGGCGACGACATCAAGCCGAAGATTGCTGGCCAGCGGCATGATCGTCCTGGCAATCTCCATGCCTTCTCCACCTTCGCAAATGCCGCTGATGAAAGAACGGTCGATCTTCAAAGTATCAAGCGGAAAACGGTGCAGGTAACTCAGGGAAGAATAGCCTGTACCGAAATCATCTATGGCTAGACGGATACCCAGCGCTTTAATTTGCAGCAACATTTCCACTGCGGCTATCGGATCTCCCATCACCGTGCTTTCCGTGATCTCCAACTTCAGAGATTCCGGGGGAAAAGCGAGCTCACGCAGTAACCCCTCTATGTCCGACACCAGATTCGGTTGCAAAAACTGTTTGACGGAAAGATTCACGCTGATGGTTAATTCGGGGTCGGCGTCCGGTTGAGCCTTCCATTCGCTGATCTGGCGGCAGGCCTCCCGCAGATTCCACCAGCCCAGCTCTCGAATAAGACCCGTTTCTTCGGCAACCGCAATAAATTCTTCCGGCCCAAGCAGGCCACGAGTCGGATGCTGCCACCGTAGCAAGGCCTCAAAACCGGCAATTTTCCCCGACGCGAGGGATACAATGGGCTGGTAGAAATTTCGAAATTCCTCCCGTTCGATCGCGCGGCGCAGATCGGTCTCCAGCTGCAAGCGGGCCATCACACTCGCTCGCATGTCTGCGTCGAACACCTCGTAGCGCGCCTTGCCTAAAGACTTGGCCCGGTACATGGCCGTGTCGGCATCTCGCAAGATCTCGTCTGCTTGCTCATAGGCCGGATTGCTCAAAGCAATTCCGATACTCACCGAAGTGAATACCTCTTTGCCGCCCAAAACGAAAGGCGTCGCGAGCGCTTTCATTAGCCGCTCCGCGGCCCGTTTGGCATCGTTCGGATCTTTGAGATCATCAAGCAGGACTGTAAATTCGTCCCCACCTAACCGCGCCACGGTAAAGGATTCACCCAAACGCGCCACCGTATCGGTTGACCGCAAACATTTCTCCAAGCGGTTGGCTACGCCAAGCAAGAGCTGATCCCCGATCAGGTGTCCTACGCTGTCGTTGATCATTTTGAATCCGTCAAGGTCTAGGAACAGGACGGCGAACAAATGGTCCTTGCGGCGCTTTGCTTGTTTGATAATTCGTCCAAGGCGGTCAATAAACAGAAGGCGATTCGGCAAGCCAGTCAGGGGATCGGAGACTTTTCCTTCGGTTATATCGGTTTGCGATCCGGCCATCCGCAGCGTTTTCCCCGCCGCATCGTGAACCGCGAGCCCTCTGCTCAGCATCCAACGAAACGATCCGTCCTTATGCAGCATTCGATGCTCGCTCTCGAAATGAGGAGTAAGTCCTTTTTGGTGAGCGGCAATTTCCTGTTTGACTCTCTCTCGATCCGCATCATGGACTCGGTCAAACCACTCTTCCGGCCTTTCTCCAAGTTCATTCTCCTTGCAGCCCAGCATGGCCTTCCAGCGAGGCGAGAAATGCACAACGCTGGTAAGCAAATTCCAGTCCCAAAGGCCGTCATTCGAGCCTCGGGCTGCTAGCGCATAGCGCTCTTCACTTTCCTTCAAGGCCTCCTGCGAGCGCTTGTGCGACAAGTGAGAACCAATGCGCGCGACAGCGACGGGAAAGTCGATCGGCTTGGTAAGATAATCGTTTGCTCCCAGATCAAGCGCTCGAACAATATCGTCGCTCTGGCTCTTGGCGGTCACCATAATGATCGGCAGGTCGATCGCGGAGTAGGCCTCGCGCAGCGCCTTCAGCGCGTCAAGGCCGCTGATTTCCGGCATTTCAATGTCCAGTAGCACCAGGTCCGTACCGTCTCGTTTTACACGCTCCAGCAATTCGCGCGCGCTCTCTGCTACCGCGATCTCGTAGCCTTTGCGCGCGAGTCGCCGGGCAAGCATGTCTCGATTCATCTCATTATCGTCAACAATGAGCAATCGGTTCGGCCGTGTGTTCATGACAGTTTCTTTTCGAGTATCAGATTTTCAATCTTCTCGCTCAGCCGTCCAAAATCAACCGGCTTGGTATCGTAGTCATCGCAACCTACTTCAACAGCTTTCTCCCGGTCACTGACCATAGCGTGAGCGGTCAACGCGATGATTGGGATGTGCTGAGTGGACTTATTGGCCTTCAGGAGCCGTGTAGCTTCCCAGCCATCCATCGCTGGAAGACTGATGTCCATAAGAATAAGATCGGGCGCTTCCGAGCGCGCCAGCAGGAGCCCCTTCTCCGCGTCCTCCGCCGTCACGACAGAATAGCCCTTGCGCTGAAGCCGTCTGGACAGCATGTCCCGGTTCATCTCGTTGTCTTCGACTAGCAAGATTTTTTGCATCCTAATTTCTCCTAGTCTTGGCAATTCTAGATCCTGTGGTCTTGCGGCCCGCTGAACCGTCTGCCACATGAGAATAAGGGCCCGCATCGGCGTCCGTGATAGAGGACAATTTGGCAACCCGGTGCTTTTCTACAAGATTTGCAAGACGGTCCCGGTTGACCGGTTTGATGAGATAATTGGAGGCACCCAAATCCAAGCCCCTGGCCTCGTTGTCCACAATGGTGACCATAATCACCGGAATCTCTGCCAATTCAGCATCATTCTTAAGCCTGTTCAGAACCGTCCACCCATCCAATTCAGGCATGACAACATCGAGGGTAATAAGTAGTGGGTGCACTTGCTTGGCGAGGCGGAAGCCTTCTTCTCCATTCGCGGCAGCAACCACATTGAATTCCATTTTCGTTAGAAACCGCGACATCAGATCGCGGACGGATGGATCGTCATCTATAACCAGTATCGTATCTTGGTCTGTTTTGGCCCTTGGTAGTGCCGCCGAAATATCGCTGCTTCCCTCTGACAGTCCCGATTCAGTTGTCTCAATAACAGCCTGAGCCGGCAGCTGCACAGTAAAGATCGAGCCCTGCCCAGTCTCGCTCTCGACATTAATGCGCCCTTTCATCAACTGAACGAAGCGGTGAGTAATGGCCAGGCCCAGGCCGGTTCCGCCATACTTGCGGGCAATCGAGGCATCCGCTTGGGCAAACTCCTGAAACAGGTTTTCCTTTTGCTTGGGGGAGATTCCGATCCCAGTGTCGCTCACACGGAATTGAATCCACTCTCTTTCCCCTGCCTTGATTTGATCCACGTCCAAAGTGACGGTGCCATGATCCGTAAATTTGCAAGCATTGCTCAGCAAGTTGAACAGGATCTGACGAACCTTGGTTACATCTCCCCGCATCGTGTTCACGTCGTCGCCCACATGGACGTGAATTGAGTTGGCATTCTTTGCCGCAGCCGGCTGAAGAGTTGTGACCATCTCTTCCGTGATTTGTGTTACGTCGAAAGTCTCCAAGTGAAGCCCCATCTTCCCCGCTTCGATTTTCGAAAGGTCAAGCACGTCATTGATCAACGACAACAAGTGTTTTCCGGCAGACTGGATTTTTCGAAGATCCTGGATGTTCTCGATCTTGCTGGTGTCCCGGGCTTCCTCCTCCAGCATCTCGCTGTACCCGATGATGGCGTTCAGCGGCGTGCGCAGCTCGTGGCTCATGTTCGCAAGAAACGTACTCTTGGCGCGGTTGGCTTCTTCGGCCGCGTGCTTTGCCTTCAGCAGCTCTTCCTGTGCTTGTTTGCGCTGAAAGACTTCTTCCTCCAACTCTTGGGTCCTGGTCTTCAACTCTCCATTGGTGCTCTGGAGCACCGTGTCTCGCTGCTGGATCTCGGACAGCATCGTGTTGAATCCATCGATCAGTCTGCCAATTTCATCGCCATAAGATTTGGTGGCTCGCACTGCGTAGTTCTTGTTTGTGGAAACCATCCTCATGGTGTCTTCCAAGTGCAGAATTGGTTTTGAAATCAATCCTTGAAGCTTCGAAGACACAAGAAATGCAAATAAACCAGAGACCAACACGAATACAATGAGGATGTTTGCGTACCGCTTGGCTCTCTGATTCCACTGGCGCATGTCCGACTGCAAAAACAGCGTTCCGAGATGTTCCCCATTTAAGGTGACGTCGTGAAAGACGTCTAGGTATTCTCCGTCGAAACGGTAGCCTTTCCCCTCCAAATGTGAAGGAAGAAGCGCTGGGACGGTCTTGTTGCCGCGAAAGTATTGAGCAAAGATCTTTCCGTCTGGCTTGTATAAAACGGCTGTCACGATGTCTTCTTTTGCCGTGAGAGCAGACAAGGTTGCGGTTGCGGCGGGCTCGTCTTTGAACTCCATGGCTCCCGCGCTGTTGTACCCAATGATCTCTGCTTGGGTCATTAGATCCTGGCTCAGCAGATGCCGAAATGCGACGAGATCGTAAATAAGAAAACTGACCGAGGAAAGGATCAAAGCGATGCTGCTCGTTAGCATCGTTATCAGCGTCAATTTCCGCTTAATGGATAGGCTCTGAAAAATCATCCTGGCTTCCTCGCATCCGCGGTGCCTTGTTGGATGATTCGCGCAAGAGTCAGCAGCCTGGAACTGATCGTTAGGTCCGCTTGGCGCGCTGCGTCAACATTCACTTCAAACCGTACTCTGTTGTCTTCCAGGACAAATCGAATCACGCCCCCCCGTTCTGCAAAGCCGGGTGTTTCGCCAACCGTCAGAATCGGCAAGCCTTTTACCATCTGTACCAATTCGTCTAAGTGCGCTCTCTCTGACGCGCCGACAAACAGGATTCTGCACTCCTTCAGATCCTTGAGGTCCGCTCCCCACTTCAGCCGCTTCACTGCAAATCCACGCGCACCGATTCTTTTGTCTTGGACGGTCTTGTCGATAATCGTTCCGAAGGGATCCGTTCCCAAAATACCTATCACGATCGGAGAATCAGGTTGCGCAAAAACAGCCCCCGGCCATTCCACAAATTTCGCGAAATTGAAAATGAAGCCAGCCTTGATCAGATATTCCGAGGAATCGGACGCGTCCCGAGCCTGTGCAAAGGTCTCGGGAGCCCAACTCAGCGAAACACTGAGCGCCACGATCAGAATTCCCAGTCGTCTTAACATCAAATTTACCGCCCGCTGGCCGCTGATAGTCCGAGAGCTCACTTGGTAACCGACCTAAAAAGTCACAGTAATACTTCCAAAAATGCTGCGCTTCACCACCGTCGGAGAGGTGTTTACAAAATCCGGCAGAAATTCCAAATGCCGGTTATCCAGTAAGTTCTGCCCGCCGATCGAAAATTCTATGTTTCTAACCGGCTTCCAGCCCAAGTGCGCGTCCAAAGAGTAGTAACTAGGCAAACCCAGGCTGGGAAGGTTGTCCACAAATCGAAGAGTCGTATCCTGGTCAAAATGCTTGGGCAAGTCGATGGAAGACCTCAAATACCATTGATGACGCGGGCTTGAGCCGTTCGGGTTGTCGGGAGTCGGATCTTGGCTGTCCAAGTTCTTGTGTATGTCCATTTGCAGATAGCTGTAGGAGCCGGTCAGTCTCCACTTCGGAATCACTTTCCAGTCTGCAAACAGTTCGACTCCGTAAGTTCCACCGCTCATCTTGTTTCGCGCAACAAAAGGGATAACGATATCCGTCGGCGCAGGGCTTCCCTCCAGGAAAGGCGCGCCCGGCTCCGCAGTGCGAAGATTTGAGTAATTGTTATAAAAAGTCGCAATGTCGAGCGATAGGTTGCTGGTCGCTTGCACTCGATAACCGAGTTCGTAAGCGAGAAGGTCTTCTGAATTGAACTGATGACTGCCGAAAACCGCAACTACCGCCGGCAGCGGGAAGGGGTTCGCAAGCGTCCCCGGCGGTACAACTTGTGAATTTAGCCGGAGACCCTCTTCGGTCAGCGCCGGAGTCCTGACGGCCCGGGAGACTGCAGTCCACACGGATTGGTTTGGACTCAGGGTCCACAGCAGCCTTGCGTTCGGTTCGAACTCGAATCCAGTGAAATCGTTGTGCTCGAATTTCGAGCCGAGGGTGAGCCGCAGCCGATTGTCAACCAGGCTGATCTCATCCTGGAGGAAGGCGCTAAATTGATTTAAGCTGACCTGATTGGGCTGCAGCGAAACCGTAAAGCTGGAGTCGTTTCGATCGCGAATTGAGCGGTAACCAAGACCCCACACAAATTGTTGTGACTCCCCTACGTGAAACCCATCCTGGAAGTCGACGTCGAATATGTTTTGATGGTCAACGAAGAGCGAATTGTCAACCGTTGTGGTGTTGTCGTAATACATCTGCAAGGACATCGAGCCGCCTTCGGAGTTGTGATTCCAGCGGCCTAGGATGTTCCCCCCGCTATAAATTCCGCTGTTGGGAAGAGTGCTGGAGAAGGGAGAAGACAAAGAAGGGATGGTTAGCGTTTCATTGTACTTACTGCGGTAAATATCTCCCTGTATGGTTAACGAATTGGCTCCGCTCGGTGTCCAATCCGCTCGGAATCCTCCGCGCATGGCGTTCCAACCGTCATTTGCGGTTCCGCCCGATATGTAATTGGAGGGCCCCCAGTCGAAATACTTTCCATAGACTCTATAGTGAGTATGGTCCCCAATCTCACCGCCATAACGAGCGCCGCCGGAACCTCGCTCTTCCGTTCCGCCTCCAGCCGTAACAATGGTGGACTGTGTGGAGGCGGCCGGTTTAGTTATGATATTGATGACGCCATCAACCGCATTGGCTCCCCACAATGTCGCTCCTGGACCGCGGATCACTTCTATTCTGTCGAGATCCTCAAGCATTACGTCCTGGATATTCCAGTACACCCCGGAGAACAAAGGTGTGTACACGCTTCGGCCGTCGATGAGGACCAAAAGCTTGTTATCGAAGCGTCCGTTGAACCCTCGCGAGCCAATGGCCCATTTGTTCTCGTCGATGCGAGCCACTTCGAGACCAGGAACGAGTCGCAGCGCTTCGGGTATGCTCGTGGCTCCCGAGCGCCGTATATCTTCTTGCGTAAGCACGAAAATGGCTGCGGCGGCGTCTGCCAACTTTTGCGTGCGCTTAGAGACGGAAGTAACCTGCATATTCATCAGGTCCTCGACGCTCATCGTGGTAACGTCCGGAACTTTCTGCGGACCTTGCGCCCACACATTGTCCACAAGGAAGATCGCCAGAACACCGAGTAAGACGATCCGCTTTGCGGAAGTCACCAAGCCCCTGGTTTGTTTGTGAGTCGAAGACATATCTAGCTTCCCTTCGAGAAGATGATCGGCGACGCTGCCGAGGGATAACAGACCTGGGACACAGCCGTGTGCACCAAATGCGCTCCCCGTTTGCTGCAGCTGTTGTGTTTCTTTCCTGTCCTTCATATACAGCCCCCCTGCGAGCTAGACCGGCAACCGATTCCGGCCTCTACCCTTTCCTGAAGTGGCCCTGTTCGACCCCGCGCGTGTTAAGGCAACGCTCCTCTTTAGTCTCTTGGAAGTGAGCGAGGCAGCTGCTGCAAAAATCTGCCGGTCCGCAATCACTGAATCTGTCGCTCTCATCCGTTTCTGTCCTTGATCAGTCGAACTCATAAAGTCTTTTCCCCAGTTACCGTAAACACCGTGGAATAGGTAAGTGTGTCGGGCCGGCCGAGGTATTCAAGAAACGCTCGCATCCGGTTTCTGGCTTCGCTCTCCCCGCCGAATATCTGCGCCAGTTGAGGTTTTGCAATTTCTAGCTTCAATTCCCATTGCTTCAGAATCTGCGGCTCAATTTTTCCCGCAACTAGGTGATAGCACTCCGCCTGGGTATCAAGGTTTGTCAGACCTGCCTTCTGCGCCAGCCAGAAAAGCTTTCGCCCAACGAAAGGATCAAAGCCGGTGGCCGCTAGCGCACTCACCACTTTCTCGGCTGTCTGCTGAACCCCAGCGTCTTCCGGGTAGTGCCACAGAAGTTGGCCGTCCAAGTCTTGCAGCAGAACGGTGCCTCCCGGCCTGCAAACTCTGGTCATTTCAGCGACGGCCTGCTCTTTGTTCTTTAGGTATTGCAGCAACATGCGGCAGTAGACCAGGTCAAAGCTGTTCGACGGAAACTCCATCGCGTGCGCGTCCCCACAAACAAACTTCACACGGCTATTCCCGCGATTTCTCTGCACCGCTTGCTGCACGCGTTCCGCGCTGATATCTATTCCAGTACCGCTAACGGAAGAATTCGTCGCCGTCACTGCCGCAAGAATGACTCCGGGACCGCATCCAACCGAAAGGACTTCTGCGCCCGGGCGGACACGATGCGCTAGGTATTTTTGCGCCCAAGCGTGGGAATCGACCTTCAGCTCGAGGCGCATTGCCTCGCGCCGGTCCTCCATGATGTAGTCGATTGTCGAAGCCTGGCTCATCAGTGTTCCTGCCCGATAAGACTTGGCTGCATTGCATGCTTTTCCATGCGGGCCAGGAGTCTTGCGTAGAAGGTATCGACGTGCCGGTAAAAGCGGAGCTGTCCTTCCTGTAGCCACGTTCCCTGGCAATAATGGCGGAGGAACTCTGCCCCCAACTTAACTAGGGCGGGCGCAGCGATTTCCTCGGCGATCACCGGAATCGTGTCAAGTTCAAAATCCTCATAAGCGGAAGTAGCCGCTTTGAGGAGAGAAGCCACAACGTCCACAGCGTCGGATTCCGGAAGCGTGGGATGCAGCAGTAGATCGCAGCGATTTTCTATATAGCTGAAATTCAAGCCCAAAGGACCTCGATAAGCTATAGCCGCTCCAACGGGTTCTTCCTTGTTTCCCTTGAATGCCAACCATACTTGGCGAGTTCGCTTCAGCCCTACCTCGCGGTACAGCTGGTCCACCTCAGTCAATTCCGGATCCGTTGCGAGCTGCTCAGCGGCCACGTAAATGCCGCCGCGCGCCACGGAAGCGATCAGGCAAAGGGCTTCTTCATAAGAAGGATCATAGGGGACAATGCGAACTCTCCCTGCCGATGGAAGCGACGCATTCTTGGGCAATGCGAAATACAGGTGCCTCTGGACAGATGAGTGAGACTGGCCGATGGTCTGAACCATGGATCCGAATACTCTTGAGGGGAAGCGGTTCTCCGGCCGAAACCAATTTTGATGCGACTCGTCAGCGCCCTTCAATATACTGGCGGCCGTTCCCGCCAGCATTACCGCGCGCGACGCGACCGGGTTGTTCTCAGAAACTAGGTGTTGAGAAGTCCAGCCATAATGTGTCGTACGCCAAACTGCAATTGAGGCAAATCCTTTTTTTCTGTCACCGGCTGTCAGAACGTAGAGAAGTGAGTCGCCTCCCTGCAGCATCCGTCGCCAGTTCTCTCTGACTTGTCCGAGGTGCGGAAGAAGGCGGGCAGCCTTCTCGGGATAAAGAAAACCGGTGCGCTCGTAGAGCGCAAAAATATCATTCACGGACAGAGCGTTGACTTGGACGCCATAGGAGTCGTAGACCTCCGACAGCCGGGGAAGGCTCGTCAGCGTTTCCTGGTCCAACGCATCTAAGGGCATAGCGCCTCCGCGCCTCTCACTGCAGGTCCGGCTTGCATACGTACTGCTCGGTCCGACAGGAATCCGGCTCTCTATTGCGGGCCATCTCGTATCCCCTCCAAAGCCTCGTCTTCCCGAGGTGCTTCTCCAAAAAGGTTCCGGGCGCGCCTTTACATAGGTCCAGAACTATTAGTACTTATTACTGGTTCCCTTCGTTCAGCCAAATGGACCACTAGTACTGTTTTCAAGGGACTTTCCAACGGACTATTGGCTTCTTGGAAACAATTCGGAGGCCCACCTTATATAGGTTCTTGCGGCAAGGAAGGAACCGCTAGCTTAATCGATTGGAATCTAGCTAAGGCACAGAAAATAGATGACTTAGCATCGTCTCGGCCAGAGTATCGATACCTTAGACTAAAGGGCCCGAGCCTTACCCGGTCGGCGGCGAGAATGAGCCTTCGGGAAGAGGTTTCCATGGAATGCTACTATTTGTCAGTCGCATAGGGGCGATGAATATTCTGCGGTTGACAGGTTTGTGACAACCGGCCGGCCAGCAACGCTTCCCAGAATCGCTCTACCTGCTGGAAGAGTCGGTTGTCCTTCGCAGCTCAACAGGTATACAGGTATAAGGAACGGGGCCAGTTGCCTCTTTCGGCGATCAAATGCACAAACGTCTGGATGTACGGTGCCGCCATTCTATACAATAGACTTACACGAATTGCCACGTTCGCGGACTGGAGAGACACCATGGCTGAACGTCCTTATGCAATGAAGCGTGCCCATCCGCGCTTCTCGTTTTTCGCGGAAGCCGAAGTCACCCTTCATGACGGAACAGGCGTTCGCGCACAGCTTGCTGAATTGAGCTCGCATGGTTGCTATATCGATACGCTCGAGCCCATTCCCGTCCGGACGAAACTACGTCTTCGCATCTGCGATGGCATGAGCACATGCGAACTGCGCGGCAAAGTGCTCTACATGCATTCTGGCGGCGGCTTTGGAGTTTTCGGCATGGGCGTGCTGTTTGAAGAAATGGGGCCCGAGCAACACTCCGCAATCGACACGTGGCTGAGCGGACTCGCCAGGCGTCCTGGGAAAAATTTGGGAGACAACTCACTCCACTCATAGTTATGCCATCCCGAAGCGAACGCTTCGTTCCACTGAGGTGCTCAGACCGGTCTATTCTTGAACTGGCTAACACCCTGACTGTCGGCCATTGAATCCATGCACTCTCTCAGTGTTTCTCCTACGTAGGCGAAACGTTCTAGGTCCTGGTCGCCTTTCGAACGGCTCGCATCGCGACTTACTGTCTACTGAGCCGACATCGCAATCTACGATTTGGTTTTTCGTGATGTCTTGCATCCAGGATTCTGAAGACTACTTGGAGCCATAAAGCAGGGAGCACCAGAGGTCATTTGCTGCCCGCTGCAACCCCAGATCTCGAGACAGTCTTGATCCGCGCGATGCGGAGTCAACACGAGAGCCGGCCAATGAGCGCAACAGCCGGGCAAAATCGCCATCCAGGCAGTGTGAGCGGCGCGGCACTAATTTTGACCAGCTGGGATCACAAATAAGATGTTCTCTCCCCCCAATTTCATTTCTCTGACCCATGCCGAACATGCGCATTAGGTTGGACCTCAGGTAATCGACCGACAGCCTTATCACCTATTCCCTTGATTGACGGAGAAGGGAGAGTGGAACAGAATTTCCCTCGTTGCTGAGAACTCTTATAACCTGGGTATACATGTTGGCGCTGTAAGGGGAGCCTGGCCCCGAAACGTGCCTTTGGGGGAGGTCAGGCCCAAGGTTGGAGAAAAACGGTGCGTTCTTCCCAGGGGGCAAGTAAGCCCAAGCAAGTCGGTAAGGTCGACAGTGCAAAGGGCAACTCCCACAAAATGCACTCGCTGAGCCAGTCCGAAACCGGCCTTTTGTTGCTCAACACAGCGCTCAAGCCCCTCTATATGAATACGCTGGCGGCGGAGATCCTTTTCCACCCAGATAAACCAAACAAAATGAAGGACTTCAGCGAGCGATTGTCTGCCAAGATTCGCGCGATGGTCGCAAACGGGGGCCCTCCCGGCAGAGTTTCTGTTTGCAAGGAGTTCCTTTCCGGCAGCAGGCACTACGTCTGCCAATTGTTTGACGTGCACTTGCCTGGGAACGGCTCAAAAGGATCCTCGTTGGCCCTCCTCTTTGAGCGAAGTGCGGGAGCCAAGGGGGACGCTGCCAAGATCTGCCAACAATACCATTTGACGCCACGCGAAGCGGAAGCTGTGCGGCTTCTGATATTGGGTCTAGCGAGCAAGGAAATCGCCGCCCGGATGAGGATCAGCCCCAATACCGTGAAAGTCTTTCTTCGCCTGGCGATGGTAAAGATGGGAGCCTCCTCGCGCTCCGGAATCATGAGCAAATTCATAAGCCCAAGGCCAGAATGGGTGTAAGCTCGATCGGCCCTCGGACGACCTCCCGGCCGCCTACCCGCGGGACTAACCCAAGTAGAGAATAGACGTGCGGAAATCAGGGCGGCATTCTTCAGGGTCTATGAAGTTGCAGAGAGGGCAGCCGAAACGCCTGCACGCCAGATTTTCCTTTGCCGGTCAGTTAGACGCGAGCCAACTGTCGCTACCCGGGAAGCCCGGCGGGCATGGGGGAGTGCTCCACAGCAAAGTGGAAAATATCAGCACAGGTGGCGTCTGCATTCGCACCAAGAAGCCTTTGAAGACCTCCGGGCTCGTGCGTTGCGAGCTTCAACTGCCTGGGATTCCCGTTCGCATTCCAATCTTAGGGCAAGTGCGGTGGATTGAAAAACGATCCGGCGCAAATCCATACCGAGTCGGTTTGCAATACATTATTTAGCCTGAATCATTGAACTTTCGCTTCACTCCGCTGTTTCCTTGCTTCGTCTATACAGCGTCCTACCTAATCTTTTGGAGTAGCCCATAGTGGGAATTGTTTTCCTCGTCTGAAGCCCTCATTCTGCGTTCAATGGTTAACCGCTTGTCAATGGATTATGAATTTTTTAGTGCGAACCGGACGTTGCGGTTAGCATTTTTGGAGCTTCCAAGAGTTTCTTCGCGAGGCGCTTCAGACGCGGTTCTTTTTCAAAGAAGGCCGCCTGAAGTCTCGCAAATCCTAAAACAGAGAGGAGGTGAAAAACATGAAGCATATCAGTCTCCAACTGCAGAAGCTGGAAGAGCGCATTGCTCCTGGCGCCTGTTGTGGCTGTGGAACTGGCGGTAGCCACAAGAGCGGTAAAAGCGACAAGAGTCATGGCTCCAAGAGTCACGGCTCCAAGAGCCACGGCTCCAAGTGAAGTGGTGACTCTCTTTGGTGTAACCCAACTCAACTTGCCCACCAGGCGTCAGTCGCAACCTGACCGCCTGGTGGACTCTATTAACGTTGAATGGAGAGGTTTAAGTCAGCTCGCCGCCTCTGTTCACAACATGAATCTTCTTCCAGGAAAGTCATGAACTCCAGTCTTCCCAGGCTTCGGAACGACCTGATCCTCCGTACGCAGCACACGGTCCACGGGACGTCTGTCGTCATCAAGGACCCGGTGTCCCGCAAATTCTTCCGACTGGGCGAAGCAGAACATTTCATTGTGCAGCAGTTGGATGGGGAAACGTCTCCCCAAGTGATTCAACAGAGGGCCGAAGCCAAATTTGGCGCCGTGCTTCCTGTCGAGACTCTAAACGCCTTCCTTCAAAATCTGAAGAAGAACGGCGTCCTGGAAACGGCGGAAACAGCAGAAAATCGCGTATTCCGGGAGCCGCCGCGGTTTCGCGGCAGCCCCTTGTATTGCCGATTTAAGGTTTTCGATCCATGCCAGCTTCTGCAGCGGCTGGTTGCGCGGACGGGCTTCTTCTACACATCGTATTTCGGTGTGCTTTCGGCTGCAGCCATCCTCGTGGCCGCAGGTGTCACGATCACCCATTGGAGTGACTTCCGGCACGAACTTCCCCGGCTTTATGGCGGTTGGTCGTCAATTGCAGTGGTCTTGGCGTTGAATTTTCTGGTCGTCGGGGCGCATGAGTTTGGCCATGGACTCACCTGCGCGCGATTCGGGGGAGAAGTTCATGAGATGGGCTGTGCCCTGGTGTTTCTCCAGCCAGCTTTCTATTGCAACGTGAGCGACGCCTGGCTCTTTCCGGAAAAATCAAAGCGCCTCTGGGTGGGTTTCGCCGGTCCATATTTCGAGTTGTTTCTCTGGTCTTTGGCCGTCTTGATGTGGCGCCTGACAGAACCAGACACCTGGATCCATTTCATCACCTTGAGCGTCATGGCCACATCGGGCCTCAAAACGCTACTGAACTTCAATCCACTCATCAAACTCGATGGCTATTACTTGCTGAGTGATTACCTGGAAATCCCCAATTTGCGGAGAAGATCGTTCCGCTACGTTGGAAGCATGACGGAGAAATTGTTCGGTTTGGAGCCTCCAGAGGTGGAAGAAGACCTCCAGCGACGCGAGCGCGCGGTCTTTTCGATTTACGGGACGGTCGCACTCGCGGGTTCGTTCTCTATCCTCGGCTACATTTTCCTGACCGCGGGCGGTGCGCTAATCAACGGCCGCTCGCCGACGACCGTGCTGGTGACATTGGGGTTGCTAGGGATGAAATACCGCAGAAGGTTTCGCCGGATGTTTGGCAAACCTTCCGGGGCGGCTGGCTCATTCGATGACGAAGATTTCGAAACGCCAGACGAGACCGAGCAGTTGGAAGAGCCTGCCGTGGCGCACGGAAAATCCCATTTCGAGATGCCAGGCGCAGCAAGCTCCGCAGACCAACCCGTGAGGCCGAGATTGGGCGATTTGATTGAGGCGCCCGCAGTAGCCAGCCATATCAAGGAACCTGCTCCCTCGAAGAACGGCAACAATTTCCTGACGGAAGGAGGAGCCAGCAAACTCACCGCGCCAGACGTATTCAGAACAGCCAACAATCTTGAGTCAGAACACCGGCCAATGACTTCTGACGGACTCCTAAGGATGATGTATGGCCGTCGTCTGCAGAAATCGTATAACGCATCCTCCAGTGCCTCCGACACTTTCGGCGGCAGCGAGACGATCGAAACGCCGCAGACGGTCGCGGTCTTGGACGAGCCTGCGTTGCCGCGGAAAGTTGATCGCTTCGCGGAATCGAGCGCGAACAGGCGCTCCCTGGAAAACGCCGTTCCGAAGAATGGGGACGGTGTCAGTGCGCAGAACCGGTCCCGGTCCGATAGCGTACATGAGCCTGCGTCGTCGAATAACGGCTACGGGTCTGAGACGGGGACGGCACCTAGCAGTGTCGAGCGTGAATTGACGTCGAAGAACGGCGATGATTCCGAAACAAAGAACGCGACCATCAAAGTGGACAATCCCGTGGCCGCACAGAAGAAGAGAAGCCGCCGCGTTCCGCGCTTGGCGCGCCGGATTGCCTGGGCGACCCTGGCAGCCTGTGGGGCGATTGCTCTGATTCAGGGGCAGGCAGAACTCCGTGTGCAAGGCTCGTTCTATGTCCTCCCTATCGATAACTCCGATGTGCGCGCCGCCGTCGACGGGATCATTGACAAGATCTACGTACATGAAGGTGATCACGTAAAAAAAGGAGGCGTCATCGCGCGGCTCTACGACAAGGACCTATTGGCGCAGCTTCATACGACCGAAGCGCAGATAGCGCAAACCAACGCTAATCTCGACAAGCTTATGGCGGGTCCCACGAACAATGAAATTGAGGTTGCCAAGGCCAACGTCACGAAAGCTGCGGACACTCTCAAGTATGCCCAAATGCGCTTAGCCATGATGAAGCGAGCATTTGACGAAAAGCTTCTCTCGCGAAAGGAGTACGACGATGCGGCCGCTCTCGAAAGCGCAGCCAAGAACGACCTCGCCGTAGCTGAAGACCAGTTGAAATTACTTGTCAGCGGCTCCCGTCCAGAGGACATCGAGGCGACGAAAGCACAGGTCAAAGGACTGCAAATCCAGCGGGACAATTTCAAGGAACAACTTCGGTTCATTAACGTGCTAAGCCCTTCGACGGGAATCGTGGCCACGCCTTCCATCCAACTCAAACAAATGACCCATCAACTCGTAAAGAAAGGTGACCTAATTGCCAAGGTTTATGACATGCAGACCATGACCGTGGAAATCGCGGTTCCAGAAAAGGAAATCGGCGACGTAGAAGTGGGTCAAAAAGTCTTGCTCAGAGCTCTCGCTTATCCGGGCAGGGTCTTCAATGGAACCGCGACTTTCATTTCCACAAGCGTGCAAGGAGACTCAAATTCTGGCGAACAAACGCCTCTTGGGACGATCGCCGCCAGCACAGCCGCTGCAGAAAAAAGAACCGTCCTGGTTATGACGCAAATCGAGAATCCGTCCCTATTGCTTAAGCCCGAAATGACGGGACAGGCCAAAATCCTCTGCGGGCGGCGCCGAGCTGTGGACTTGATCACGCGGCGGCTTGCTCACAGCGTCAAAGTCGAGTTCTGGTCGTGGTGGTAAGGCTAGGAGTAGATCTTTTGTTTCTCAATACTATCTAGGGAGAAATCGTAAAATGGCTGCAGCGCCAATAACGAACGAAATGGGGCTCAAAACGGCGGCGGAAACTGCGGCAAGGGCTTCGCAGCTGTCTGTTGAAATCCAGCCACAAGAAAACGCGGCCACAAATCTCTATTTGATCGGCCGGCCGACGCTGAAGCAGTTTCTCCGCTTCGTCAGGGATAACGCTAAACACGTGCCCAGCTCCGGCGACCTTGTCGAGGAGTGGCAAGCGGCAAATCGCGTTGTGCGCGACCTGGAAAAGGAAGAGGCGGGCCTCGCGAACGATCCGACAATTCAGCCGGTGGACGCCGACAATGAACTGTTGCTCGACTTCCTGAGAAATCCGCTGGTGCGGCACAGCTTCAACACCGTACCGTCGCAAGTGGCATACGTGGAGCTGGACCGCATGGTGGTCTACCAGCACCACATTGATTTGACCTTTGTCGAGCAGTTGAAAAACAGGCTGGGGCCGTCGCCCAGCGAGGCGGACATCTTCAGGACCTGCCTGCCTTGTGATCGTCCGCAGACTCCGGTGAAATGGTCGCGTACGCACAAAGACACCTTTGTCTTTATCTCGCAGTCGGACGATATGCGCTTTCTCGGCGCCATGCAAATGGAAGCCGAAAACATCAAGGACTATCCTCCCCCAGGCAATCTCGTGGGTGTAATCGGACTTGCGGTGGGGTTTGGCAGCAACTTCCTGAATGCCATTTACGCGGAGAAGCGCCTCATTCTTAACAATGGGAGCCATCGGGCGTATGCGCTGCGTGACATGGGAATTACGCACGTGCCTTGCATCGTTCAGCACGTTTCGTCACGGGACGAATTGAGCCTTCTGGCAAGCACAGCCGTCACGAGTGCACCCAACTTCTACCTGCAGGAACCTCGGCCCATGATGGTGAAAGACTATTTCGATCCGAGACTCCGCAAAGTAATGCCCGTGCACCGGCGTCTTCGCCAGGTCACGGTCAAGTTCGACGTGGATGTAACGTTCACCCCGGCGCTGTGAAATGCAAGATTTAGCAAGCGCATTATGTGCTTCGTTGCTAATCCTGTAATGACCGGAGCTTAGGAGGCAAAAGAATATATGGAAAAAATTAATCTATTCAAAAACGCGCTACCAAGCCTGCTTTTTCGCCAGCTGGTTCACGCCGTGCACGCGGTTGGCACGGAACGAATGAAAAACATGGGAAGCTATGACACAACCTTTTGGTTTCCCATCGGCGCTAAGCCCACAAATGTAGTCGAAGAATGTATTGGTAAGTTGTACGCCTTGGTTCGGCCTGACCCCAAGTGCATCGGCATGGAGTGGTGGCTGGGGCGACTCAAATATGGCGAATCGCTCCCCTTCCATACTGACCGGGACCGGAGCCTGAGAAAACAGACGGGCCAAATTGTACATCCGCTATGGTCGAGTATCCTCTATCTGAACCGCTTCTCTTCCAGCCCGACGGTGGTTCTTGATCAAGTATTGAGCCCCGATGGGAAGTCATGGATACCGCCTGAGGCCACTTCCGGCAAATCACTCGACGCTATTCCCAACCACTATGTGGCATTCCGGGGCGACTTACGCCATGGCGTAGTGGCCAACGGAGCCACGAAGCAACCACCTGTGCGGTTCAAGAAGAGTGGCGAATCTCCTGAATTGCGCTTGACGTTGTTGGTCAATTTTTGGGACCGTCGGCCCGCTGCCCCCAACTGTCGAGATTACGACGGTACAGTTTATCGAGCTATCAGTGACGAAGTGTTTCGCTCAAGGGCAGCATCGCACCGACTTTCCGCGGCGTGAAAAACGTGAACGATCAGATCATCATCGGCGCAACCCCTTACTCGTCTCCTCCCCCGATCGAAGCATCGACTTGCGACCCTTTACCTCCGGCCCCTTCCCTCTCGGACCATTGGAAGGCCTGGGACGCATTTGTGGAAGCCGCGCCCGAGGCCGGATTCATGCAGTCGTCCTGGTGGGCAGATTTTCGCAATACTTGCGGCTTTCAGAACTTTGGGGTCACGCTGCGAGATGGGAAAGACATTGTCGGTGGCGCCGTGGTTTTGAAATTCATGCACAGCGAAGACAGTTGTTTTTATTATATTCAGGACGGGCCGGTGCTTCCGAATAGCGAACTTGTTGCTGAAGAAGTGTTTCGAGTCATTCTTGATGAGATTGAAGAGCGACGCGAATCCGAGCCATGTACGGTCAGCCACCTTCGCATAGAGCCGCGCTGGGCGCGCCTCCCCGGCTTCGTATCTGGATTTAGGCCGGTCCCACCGCTTGCGGATTATTACCTGGAGGCGAGGGACACGCGCTGCATTGATCTTCGTCCTTCGGAAGCCGCCATCCTCGCGCAGATGAAACCTAAGGGTAGGTACAATATCGGGGTCGCGCGGCGGCACGGCGTGCGGGTCATCGAGGACACTTCGGCGGAGGGCCTGGCGAATTTTCAAAGCATCTACGAAGAAACGGCCGTGCGCCAGGGAACCGAGGCAAAGCCTCCCGACTATTTTCAGACACTCGTGTCATCGTTTTCGCCTTCACATCACGGCTCGATCTTCTTCGCCGAACATCAAGGCGTGCGCCTTGCCGCCGCTTTGGTCGTGCATTTTGGCCCGCGCGCTACGTATTTCTTTGGCGGATCACGCGACATTCACCGTGACGTGATGGCCCCCTACCTTCTTCATTTCGAGATCATGCGGAAAGCCAAAACGCTGCGCCATCAATGGTACGACCTCTGGGGGATTGCTCCTCCCAACGAACCGGACCACCCTTGGCGGAATTTTACCGCCTTCAAGGCCAAGTTCGGTGGGGAAGAAGTCCATCTCGTCCGGACTCTCGATTACGTCTATGACCCGGCAGCCTACCTCCGATACACCGCCATGTTTACTCGTGTCACCGGCAAGAGTCCTGCCATCCCTGCCGAAATTTGACCTGCAACGGTACTTCCACGCTGCAAACCTCCGTCGTGCTAATCCTGACGAGACAGACATTTCTCGCGTAGTGTGGCTATTTTAACAGCGCAGCGATCTACGATAACCACACGCTCGGGGGCGCGGCGCTCACCATTTGTAGAGAGCTCCACCGACTTCCAGCCTCCACTCCTTGCCACGTGCAAATAGCCCATGGACGAACTGCAGGCAATAGTCCTCACCATCAGCCAGCTGCTCAGGCATGGCTGCCTCGACCCATTCTTCGAAGTGTTTCAGTCCAAGCAAGGGTACTAACATGGGACTACGAACACCGACCGTTTGTGTTCCTTACATGTCCGGGACTCGGACATTCGCCGCCTTCCGGCCCGAATTCCATCCTCATCGCCCTACTCCAGGCGGGTTCCACGTGATTCTTCCTTCTCATCTTCCTTCGTCCTCTCTGGGCAGTTCTTCCTATGTTCCTGCTCGTCGGCCCTTAGCCGTCCCTCCGCCGTAGGCAGCACAGGCAGGTCCGGGCCTTACGAAGGCGCGCATCTTACTACTTGCAGACATATGTTATTAAGTATAGTATATATCACAGTATGATATCTATTGATTTCCCGTCCGAGAATTGCTGGGCCACTCCTCGAGCCTCGCAGCGCGCAATTACGGTGCCACTCCTCGGAATTGCCGCGAGTGAATTGAGAGAGAAGCGCCGCAAGATAGAAGAGTGAGAGCGTGCTTCTACGGCTGTTGGCTAGTTCATCCCGAAGGGCTGATAGGCACAACAGCCTCCCGGCGCGACGACCCATAGATAAGGTACGCTCAGAGTCGGCCTCGCTTACAACCTTGCCATGGGAAGGGATTTTGAGGAGTATCTCCTTATGGGCAACGGGCAGGTCTTCACTTTTTCGGCTCGATTTTGTCTGCCGCTTGGTTTGCTTTTCTGCATTTATCAGGTAGGAAGACGAGCCATCGGCGACTGGTATTTTCGAAAAGGGGCGCCAGTATCGATTCAAACCGCCATAAAGTGGGATAGTAACGACCCGGAATATTATGACGCACTGGGAACTCTCACACACTTCTACGGGATCTCTGGCAATCTAAACGAAAGCGTTCAGCTTTATGAGAGTGCAACGCGCTTGAGCCCCTACGACGCTCACTTTTGGAGTGATCTGGGAGCGGCCTATGATTGGGCTGGGCGAACCAACGAAGCGCTGAGCGCGTTCAAGCGGGCGCTCCTACTGTTCCCCAACTCGCCGGAAATCAACTGGAGATTCGCCAATTTTGCCTTCAGGGCTCATAAGATCCCCGAGGCACTACGCTCCCTTCGGGTTGTCCTCGCAGGAAACAGCCCTGCACACCGGGACGTGTTCCGGCTTGCCGTAAGCGCGACGCGAGACAATCGCGCCACTCTGGAAATGCTTCCTCCCCAGGCTTCTGTATTCTTTGACTATCTCAACTTCGAAATAGAAACTGGTAACGTGACGGCCGCGGAACAAGTTTGGCTCCTCTTGCTCCAACAGAAGTTGCCGTTTGAACTTGCCCAAGCCTTCCCTTATCTCGACGCACTCATCCAACACCGCCAGCCCGACCGCCTAGTAGCTGCGTGGTCCGCCCTAGCCGAGCGCTTTCCGGCGCAAATTGGCCCGCTTATAACCAGTTCCAATTTGGTGGCGAACGGAAGTTTTGAGCACGACATTCTCAATGGGGGATTGGACTGGCGTGTTGTCCCTGTCGAGGGAGCCGTGGTCAGCCTGGATTCCCAGGATGCTTTCGAGGGAGCTCGCGCGCTTCGCATCGAATTCAACGGGAATCGCAACCTCGACTATGGCCACGTATTCCAGTATGTGGCCGTTCAGCCCAACACGCGGTACCGGTTCTCCAGCGCAATGCGTGTGAAAGGGATCACCACAGACAGCGGGCCGAGGTTCCAGGTATTCGATGCTTTCAACATGGGAAAATTGTTGCAATCGACGGAGAACATCGTTGGCACCTCCGGCTGGTTCTCGCAACTACTTGAGTTCAAAACCAATTCCGACACCCGCCTCTTGCTCGTCCGGGTCGCTCGGCCGCCGAGCAATAAGCTGGATGCTCAAATCAGCGGCGTTGTTTGGATCGATCAAGTTAGCCTCACGCTAAAAAACTAGCCAGTTCAACCGCGCGATTCGAAAACCTCTGCAAGTTGATGACTACGCCTTCCAAGCCGGTGCAGGGGTTTACCTGATTGTAAAAAGTGCCATGCGAGCCCATGATTCTAAGTGACTGATGGCAAGTCATTTGCGGAATTCCTCGTTTGCGAGTGCGGAGCATGTGGAGCACTTCACATTTCGCTCAAGACTCTCTCGATGTCGCTGAACGTCGCACCCACACCCGCATACTGGTTAGCCCACCGATCTATGCCAGCCTGGACAATATAAATGGCGGGCTCATCTTCAACCTGACTGAAGAGGGATTAGCTCTCACTGCGGCAATGACTCTGGCTGGAGAGGGCCGCCTAGGCCTGCGGATCTACTTGCCGGACTCGGGTGGTTGGATCGAAGCAACCGGTCAGATGGCGTGGAGAAGTGAAACAGGAAAGACGGTAGGCGTGAAAATCATCGGCCTGACCGAAGATGTGCGCCAGCGAATCAGAAAATGGCTTGCTGAGGAAAGCTCAAGAGGCGAACTTCTTCCAGAAGCCGTGAAGCTCCCCGATCCAATACAACCCCCTTCGGATAGTGTACTGGAGCAAGTGCCAATAGCCCCACACCAAGCGCTTCTGAACTCGAACATAATCGCGGAAAGGCGCATGCTGGAGGCGATCCTCTCAGAAGATTCCTTCCCTTCCCTGGAACGGCCAGCGAAAGTCTTTGCGGATGCACCTCATCAATCAACGCGAGTCCCGACTGAGAATCCAAACCGCGCCGACGACTCTCCCGAATTTCGCCAACGCCGCATTCATAAGAGGTGCCAAATCAGACCCCTCAGTTACATTGAGTTGGGCCTGAACAATGGAGGCATGCTTCTTAACATCGGCGAAGGCGGCTTTGCTGTTTCCACGGCTGAGTGTGTGACTGGCGATGGCTTCCCAAACATCCGGATTCAATTCACAGGATCGACGGATTGGATTGAAGCAAGCGGGAAGACTGCATGGATAAGTGAATCAAAACGAGAGGCTGGGATTCAATTCGTCAACTTGACGGAGAAAGCGCGTAGCATAATCGCCGGCCGGATTTCTCGGGAAGAGCGGCCCGATGAATTTCATGTGCAAAGCGTTAAGGTTCCCGACAGTTTCGCCCCTCACCTGGAATCTCCCAAACTTAGGAATTTTACTCCCAGAGACGCTGGCTCCGAAAACGCGGTTCAAGAACACTTGCGAGCTTTCGTTCCCTCGCCCCTCGTCATGCCGGGCACGCGGGGTAACAAGGCACCATCCACAGTCACCGCACCGAATGCATTGCTCCTTAAGTTCTGGAAGAGAAACAAATTCAAGCCTCGTTCCAGGCCCGCAATTCGTCCGGTGCCCGCCGGCGAAGGAGCCGAAAGGCTGAGGAGGATTGCGGCAGCCATCATACTGGTAGTTGTGACGGGAGCGGCCATAGGATGGGTTAGAGTGTCGCTTGCCGTTCGGAATGGCCTAAATGGATTTGTTGCACAGGATACAAAAAGCACAAACAAGACCGCTGAGATGCAAAAGACCCGTCCCGCGACTAAGACTGCAAATGTCTCCGCTCTCCGACCCGAGGATGACGGGCTGCAATCCCCAGCGTTCGCAGAGATTCCTGCTGACCATTCTACGAACCGCTCTGAGTCGCATGGAGCACTTGTGCGTCGGCGAATGCCAGGCAGCGAACGCTCCTCTGCTGCCTGGCCTGCGGTCAATAGCGCCGCTGGCCACACAGTGAGTCCAGCGCCAAAGAATCAGTCTGCAAATCTCTCTCAGTATGCCCTTGCCACTGCAACGAATTCTGCACCAGGGAGCGCGGGCCGCCGAGCAGTTGAAAGTTCGCCGAAGCAACCGGAGGGAAATACCACTGTCCCATCCGCGAGCCCGTCTATGAGTCTTCAAGTTGACCCTGCGCCGACCGCTGTCAAAGAAAAAGAAGGTTTTACGCCTTCCGTAAAGCAACCGGATGTTCCCGTGGGCCTCACATGGTCGGTCGTGGTCAGCACTGATCCCTATCCTTCGATCCGAATCCCCCCGGACGTCAGTTCACAGAAAGCGTCGGGCGGGAAAACTCTGCAGATCGGTCGTGCCGTGTCGCGTGTTGAACCGATTTATCCTGAGGAGGCAAAGCGCCAAGGCATCGAAGGGACTGTCAAGTTACACGTTGTTGTCGGCCACGATGGGGCGGTACAAAGCGCGGAGCCAATGAGCGGCCCTGATTTGCTGGCAAAGGCGGCGACAAGCGCGGTTCGCGAATGGCGTTATACACAAACCCTGCTCGGTGGGCAACCAGTAGAAACAGAACAAGATATTGTGGTCAAATTCCGGCTGATGGGTCCGACCACCTCCAAGAATTAGCAGATTGGTGCGCTCTGCGGAGAATTCAATGAAGCCGCTTGTTCACTGTCCCTGGCGATGCCAATTTAGAACGGGACATAGTGCATGAGGATCCCGCGCATTACTTGAAGGCGCAGGCGACGGTCCTACGGTGAAGAGGGACTAATGGATTGCTTTCCCCCGCCGTGACTCAACGCTGCCGCGGCTCCTGCTGTCCCTGCTCCGGCAAGCCCAATGAGACCCCACCCTGTATAGCTGCGCTTTCCCCTTCGGGCTCCTGAATTCGATCCCCTAGGCGCGGAAGTAGCAGTTTGCCGATCTACTACCGGAAACAACGCTCCGTTTGGAGCGACGCTCACGGATTGACCAACTTGAAGAAATTGGCCCGATGTCCCTTGCAAGGCAAGAACCCCTATGGCTCCATCCGAACAGCTGACAAGGAAAGAGCCATCCAGAGCCCTAGCAATGGAAGCCGACGCCGTCCGCTCTTTGAAAGATGGAACCAATACATCGTTACCAATTCGCAGCGTGAACCCATTTGGCCCGCTGACGGAACTCATCACCACCGTTCCTGCTTCCAACTGAGCCGTATATTCATATTTTCCGGTGAAAAGAACTTGGCTGCCCGGAGAGAGTTTGAGTGACCCCTTTCCGCTCATATTAAAGGTCGCGGTACCGGATGAGCCCGCACGAACACCGTCTCCGGAAAACACCGTGATTTCGGCGGGCGCCAGCGAGTCATTCACATATATCTCGCCGACACTAGTCAAGGAGCCGAGTGGTTCTCTTTCCTTCTCTTGTGACGCGGCCTGGGGACAGCTGAATATGGGAAACAGGAAAAGCAGCACAGCAATAAGCTGACTGACGCCAAGAGAAAGGGGGGTACCTCGGGTCGGTGTTGTGTTGGCACGCGCCGCTATGGTCAAAATCAAAGCCATCTGCCTAACCGAAGAGGCCGGGGAGAACTGGCAAAGAATGTTTAGCACCTCAACAATTCATTGTCGATAGGGAGATTACCCGGGTTGGCGGCCCATGAAAAGCCTTTGCGCCGCCTGTCTCAAGAGTCTTCCGGCCGCGAGCCAGCGCCATGACGATTAGGGTTTTTACCTGAGTTCGATTAGAGACTGCACCCTATCGACTCATTTCTGTCCGGTCCATACGCTTGGGCTGCCCGATGTACAGCTGAAATGAATGGCTCACGCTGTTGTTGGAGGATATAGGCCCGCCAGCAAACGGTTTCTATATTTAGATCAAGAACTCGAGGTGGTCCATTCGCACGCCCGGTAAACCCTTCGTCCACCACTACGCCAGCTTTGTCGCCACATCTCTATTCCTGCTGATGTATTTGGGGCCACCCAAGTTTCGAATCCGCGACCCCGAAGCATCCCTTCGCGGGGATATGGACTGGGTGGTCGTGCTGCATATTCTTGTGTGGGGATTGGCTGGGGCGTGGGTTCTATTTCAGATTGGAAAACATGGCCGTCTCAAGTCCCCATTGAAGCGATTGTGGACTGCTCAAAAATTTGGGCTGGCGATAATCCTTTGTCTGGCTGTATCTGCAGTGGTAGCGAAGGCTCCGGCCTTAAGTGCGTTCAAGATTTATCAGATGGCGGTCGCGTTGCTGTTCACGCAGATCTTCGTGGACCAGTTTGGATACACGAGTTGTTTGAAACGAATATTTTGGGGAACTGCCCTATTGTGCGGTGCCATTGCGGTTTGCGCATTTGTGGCGCCCGACTTGGTATGGATAGGCTCCGACTTTAACCCCGATCCGTCGCGCTTGAAGGGCGATCTTATCGCGCCAACCGGGGCAGTGTCCGCAATTGCGATCATTCTCTTACTGACGGGCGTCCGAAAGATCTGGAGAGTCTTGCCCCTTGTTCTGTTAAGTCTGTTTCTCGGGCTGCTAGTGTTTTCACTGATGCGTACGGCCTACCTGGTCATCCTCGGCTTCTTTGTTTTGGTTCTGGTAAAACATCCTGACGCCAAATCACTGAGACAACTCGCTTACGTTGCCGGCGCGATTGGTCTGTCAGTTTATGCCTACCGCTGGCTACCCAGCCTCAGCCAATTCCGGCAGCCTGAAGACATTGCAAACCTAGGCGACCGCCTCGGGTTGTGGCGCTATCTCAGCAACATAACGCTGACGCAGTCTCCGTGGCTGGGGTTGGGATACTACTCAGCATCGCGGGTGTACGGGCCACAATACAATTCCGGCCTTG
>Ga0137403_10000295_pt1 | contig 63551 bp, 63 predicted proteins | sample CZOMad2_1_16fung_FD_122057 | JGI IMG/M metagenome (GOLD analysis project Ga0137403, IMG submission 122057) | Vadose zone soil fungal communities from Angelo Coast Range Reserve, California, USA - CZOMad2_1_16fungal (Hybrid Assembly) | ecosystem: Environmental > Terrestrial > Soil > Vadose zone...
ACCTTTATTGCTTTGGTTGCTCTCCCGCTTCTAGTGAATTCAGCAGCGAACGCGCAGGACGCGCGGGCTACGATTTCTGTCCGTCTTAACAAGCTGGTCACCGAGCGCTTCGCCGCCACGAAGTGTCCAGGCGTCGTTCGCCTTGTACGTGGCGCCGACGGAGGTGCGCCAGGTGTCCTGAAGATTCAGCGTTACCACGGAATCCGCCTGGTTCGAGTCGAACTTGATCCGCAGCTCCGGTAGGGAGCTCCAGTTCGTGCGAGTGACATCGGCCATGAGGGCCCATTGACCGATTTGCTGATACGCGCTTACCGAGATGCTGGATGGCAAGGTCACGTCCGTTTTTGCACCCGAATTGACGATGCCAAACCCGGCGGCAACTCCAGCCGTGGCAACTCCGGCGATCCCGGCGGGCGTGGGTACCGTGGCGTCGAAATTCCCGCTCAGACGTTGTGTCATTTTCGAGCGGTACGCGACCCCCACTCGAAAATCATTCGGAAGTTGCGCGAGCAGGCCTAGGTTGTAGCCCCAGGCATTGCTGTCGGCGGTAATCTTCCCCGAACCGTCGTTCGTGCCCGGGGTAAAGCCGGCGCCAGCGCCGCATGTTGCGCTCTGGCCTGCCAGAGAGCAGAGGGTTGCGAAGTCGACTGCCTGGCTAAGCTCGGCCTTGAACGTCTGATAATTGACTCCGACACCGCCGGAAAGTACGTCACTGAACTGGTAGGCTCCGGCGACGTTGTAGTTTATGGTTTTGATATCCGAGCGTATGGCATGGTACCTGCCAGCCCAGGTGCTGTCGTATTCCGTCACCAGTCCGAAGGGCGCGTTAATTCCTGCGCCAACCGAGAACTCTTTGGTAAGCGGGTGCGTGTAATAGAGGCTCGGAACCAACGCCGACTGGCCAGGATCCTTCCCTGCCCCCCCGCCGATTGGGAAACTAGGCAGCGCTCCAGCGCTAACGCTACTAGCGCTGATCACATTGGTCTTGATGTTCAAGTCGATGTAACTGCCAGCAACAACCAGCTGTGGGCGCGTTAGGCGTGTCATGCCCGCCGGGTTGTACCACACCGTGCTGGCGTCCTCGGCGATCGCGGAACCTCCGGCAAATGCGGTTCCCATGCCCGAACCGTTTTGTTCCGCGAGTGCGAAGAACGAGGCTGAGGCTGGAGCCGAGATGCCGGCGATTGCGGCGGCGAGCGCAGATTTCTGCAGCAAACGGCGGGTGCGGGATTTCATCCTGTACTCCTCCTTTTAGTGTCGCGAGCCCTTGTCGGGACTCGTCGCCTGCCACGATAGCACAAGGTTTCACTCCGGCAAATGGAGTATCCTTCCTAGTACCCGCTTAGTGGCCCCAGCGGGGCCCACCCGCGCTTCAAGCCAGGGTGACCCGCGCGAACTTGCGCTTGCCCACCTGAAGCACGACCATTTCGCCCTTTTTCACTGTCAATCCCTTGTCAGTGACCTTTTCCCCGTTGAGCCTCACGCCGCCCTGCTCGATCATCCGCGCGGCCTCGGAAACGCTGGATACGAGCTGTGATTCCTTGAGTATCTTCGTTATCGCGAGCTCGGGGACCCGGTCCGGGGATTGTCGGTTCTCGTTCGGAATCTTGACCGTGACTTCCGGGATGTTCTCGGGCAGGTCGCCATGCTTGAACCGCGCCTCGAAATCGGCGACCGCCGTCTCGGCGGACCGGGCGCTGTGGAAACGCGTTACGATTTCGCGCGCAAAAAGTACCTTGATGTCGCGCGGGTTCCCGCCTTCGGCGACGTCCTTCTTCCACTTGTCGATCGCCTCCATCGGCTGGAAGGACAGCAGCTCGATGTAGCGCCACATCAGCTCGTCCGAGATCGACATTAGCTTCCCGAAAATCGTCTCCGGCGGCTCGTTGATTCCGACGTAGTTACCCAGCGATTTCGACATCTTCTCGGGACCGTGCAGACCCTCGAGCAGAGGCATGGTCAGGATGCACTGCTGCGGCTGGCGGTAGTGTTTTTGCAGCTCGCGTCCCACCAGGAGATTGAACTTCTGGTCCGTTCCTCCGAGCTCGACGTCGGACTTCATTGCGACCGAGTCGTAGCCCTGCATGAGCGGGTAGAGAAACTCATGGACCGCGATCGGCTGCCGGGCGGCATAGCGCTTGGAGAAATCGTCGCGCTCGAGCATTCTCGCAACGGTCCAGGTCGCGGCCAGCCGGATCAGCCCCGCCGCCCCCAGCTCGTCCGACCACTTGGAATTGAACAGGATCTCGGTGCGGTTGGCATCGAGTACCTTGAAAATCTGATCCTGATAAGTCTTCGCGTTCTGCAATATCTGCTCGCGCGAAAGCGACGGGCGCGTTTCGTTCTTGCCGCTCGGATCACCGATCATGCCGGTGAAATCCCCGATCAGGAATTGGACCTGATGCCCCAGATCCTGAAACTGGCGCAGCTTGTTGATCACTACCGTGTGCCCGAGGTGCAGGTCCGGCGCGGTCGGGTCCATGCCGAGCTTGATCCGCAGACGGCGGCCGGACTTGAGCTTCTCGCGCAGCTCGGTCTCGACGATCAATTCATCGCAGCCGCGCTTCAGAAGCTTCAGCTGATTGTCGATATCGCTCATGGGATTCAAGAATGGCCCGCCTGGCGGTTATTTGTTAGACTTTTCGATTCGACGCGCGGCGACACATGCATAGCCACAACGAGGAGAGAATTGTAGCCTGCTCCGCAGGAGGGCGCCTTCGATGGCTCGCGCCTGCGGTTGCGGCACCCTTGTTCGGCGTCGTCGCCGCTTTCGCTACCGTGCAGCGGGAGCCCGAAACCGTCCCGCTCCAAGCGGTCGCAGAGTCCCTCGCCGTATCTCCGACGCAGGTGGGCGAGTCCGGCTTCGCCATGTATTTCCAGGAGGGAGTGTCAAGGCGTAACGAAGCGCCTGCCACGCTGCTCACCCGGCTCGGGGCAGACGGAGGGGATGCGGAAGCTATCCTCCATTCACCGCGCACGATGCGGCCTTTTCGTCTTCTAGTCCCCGGAACGCCTGTTCGGGCCAAGATCGACGACGCCGGCAGGTTGCGGGCGCTCTGGTATCTCACCGACAAGGACACGGTGCTCTCGCTCGACCGTGTCGGCGAAGGCTTTCAGTCCTTCGAGCAGCAGGTCGAGCTGACGCGCCGTGTCGAGATGAAATCGGGCGAGATCAAGACCTCGCTTTTTGCCGCAACCGATGCTGCAGGGATCCCCGACGGAGTCGCGATCCAGCTCGCAGATATCTTCGGCGGAGACGTCGATTTTCACCGCGATCTTCGGCGCGGCGACCGTTTCGCGGTCGTTTTCGAAACGATTCATTTCGACGGACGCGCGGTTCGATCCGCACGGGTGCTCGCCGCCGAGTTTTCCAGCCGGAAGCAAACGTTTCGTGCGCTCTGGTTTCAGGACGCGTCGGGAAGGGGTGGGTACTACACCCCCGACGGAGAGAATCTGCGCAAGGTCTTCTTGCGCTCACCGTTGGAGTTCTCACGCGTCACCTCGGGGTTCGGCATCCGTCGCCATCCGATTCTTCAGCAGTGGCGGGCGCACCAGGGAGTCGACTATGGAGCCCCGACTGGAACAAAGGTCAAGGCAACCGGTGACGGTGTCGTTTCATTCGCGGGGCCGCGAAGCGGCTATGGCAACCTCGTCGTTCTGCGCCATCACGGCGGATACAGCACCTACTACGCTCACTTGAGGGGCTTCGCGAAAGGACTGAAGCCAGGCAAGCATGTTGCGCAGGGCGAGGTGATCGGCCAGGTCGGGCAAACCGGCTGGGCCACCGGCCCCCATCTTCACTACGAGTTCCGGGTTCGCGACCAGAACCGCAATCCGCTCACCATGACGTTTCAGCCGGCGCAGCCGCTTTTGCAGATCGAGCTCCCAGCGTTCCAGCGCAACGCCGACCCGCTTCTCGCGCGACTCGATCTTCTGAAAAACAGCGAACTCTCTCTGCTCGAGTGAGCGGCTCCAAGCGCGCCGGGCACTCCGAACTCTACATCGGATTGATGTCGGGTACGAGCCTCGACGGTGTCGATGCCGCGCTGACCGACCTCCGGTCTCGGCCCTTGTTGCTCGGCGCGGAGTTTGCGCCCTATCCAAAAGAGCTGAAGGCCACCCTGCTCGCCCTGCACTACTCATCATCGGATGAGCTACATCGCGCGTCGCTTGCCGGGATTCAACTCTCGAAGCTCTACGCAACAGCGGTTGACCGCCTTCTCCGCAGGTGCAAGGTCGCAGCACGAGACGTCCGCGCGATCGGATGTCATGGTCAGACGGTGCGCCACCAGCCCGCTTCCGGATACACGGTGCAGCTGGTCAGCCCGGCGTGGCTCGCCGAGAGCACGCGCATATCCGTTGTCGCCGACTTTCGCACCCGTGATATAGCCGCAGGTGGACAGGGCGCGCCGCTTGTCCCTGCGTTTCACGCCGCGGTCTTTCGCAGCTCGCGTACGCACCGCGTCATCGTCAACCTTGGAGGAATCGCCAACCTGACGAATCTGCCGCGCCGCGGACCGGTGACTGGCTTCGACACGGGTCCCGGCAATGTGCTCCTTGACGCGTGGATAGGCCGGACGTTCGGCAGGGACTTCGACCGGAACGGGGCACTGGCATCGCGAGGACGTCCGCTCGAACCATTGCTTCGGACTTTGCTCGCAGATCCTTACTTTCGACGCGCGCCGCCAAAGAGCACCGGCCGCGACCATTTCAACCTCGATTGGATGCGCCGATCCGGGACCGCGCGGCACAAGGTGGAGGACGTACAGGCCACATTGGCCGAGCTCACAGCGCGCAGCGTCGGAAGTGCCGTCATCAAATTCTGCCAAGGCGTGCACGAGGTCTACTTGTGCGGCGGCGGCGCGCACAATCAAGACCTCGTCAGGCGGATTGCGCGGTCACTACCGGAGATCGCAGTGAATTCCACGGCCCAGCTCGGCATTCACCCGGATTGGGTGGAGGCGATGGCGTTTGCCTGGCTCGCACAGCGCAGACTCAAGGGCCAGGCGGCGAGCCTTCCCCGGGTGACCGGCGCTGAGAAGCCGCGGGTGCTCGGCGCAGTTTACGCCGCGTGACGATCGCTTGCGGTCGCCCAGTGAGCGCGCCAAATCAAAACGGGGGCTGACGCCCCCGTTTCAGAGGATTTCCACGGAGCCTAGGCGGAGAACGACGACCCGCATCCGCAGGTGCTCGTTGCGTTGGGGTTCTTGATAACGAACTGTGCGCCTTCGAGGCCTTCGCTATAGTCGATCTCGGCCCCGGCCAGATACTGGTAGCTCATCGGGTCGATGAGGAGCATCACACCGTTCTTTTCCATCACGGTGTCGTCGTCGCTCTTCACTTCATCGAAGGTAAAGCCGTACTGGAATCCGGAGCAACCGCCGCCGGTAACAAACACCCGCAGCTTTAATTCGGCGTTGCCTTCCTCATCGATCAGCTGCTTCACCTTGTTTGCCGCGCTATCTGTAAAAACCAAGGGCGCGGGCACCTCTGCGACTGCATTCATAGCCTACTCCTGTCTCAAATCGCGTTTCGACCTCGTCATATGAGGTTTCAGGACCGATATTCAAGCCGAAACACGCCGGCCATCTACCCGACCGGCTTGCTCGTTGCCAGCTTGAGCTCTACGGTCCTCGATTCCGTTTCGCCGGAACGATGCACCAGGTGCCCTTCGACAATGGCCCCGAGATGCATTTCCAAGCTGTTGTAGTGCACGTCTCCTTTGACTCGGGAGCGTGATTGAAGTTCTAGAAACTCGGCGACATAGACGGGCCCTGAAATTTCCCCGTTTACGACCAAATGCGAGACGCTTATTTCACCTTCGATGCGAGCCTTCTCGCTGAGCACCAGGGTCGAAGGCTCCTCGGACACCGCGGTCACGTTGCCGATGACTTCACCGTCGACACGAAGACCTCCGGTGAAATTGACATTGCCCTCGATCTTCGTCCCGACGCCAATCAAACTATCGATTCGATTCTGCGGCTTGCTCGGCTGCTTTCGAAACATGGCGTTTCCTGCCTGCTAAGAAATATTGACGTTCTGGCTGGCACGGGCCTCGCCGGACCCATTCTCCAAGATGCGTGCCTGTATGGTCCGTACCTTGGCTCCTGCCGGAACCCGAAATGTTCCCTCAACTCTTCGAAAATACTTGAAGTTGAGCTTGAAAGCGAGGCTGCTGCTCGTATCGCTTGCGTCAGGGATAACTATTGTAGCATCTCTGCCCTCTTGTTGCATTTCCACCACAAGCTGCAGGGACCCGTGGAACTCGCGATCAAGCTTTCCTCCCTGGAGCACGAGCAGCCGATAGCGAAACTCCCCGGGAAGTACGTCGCGTTCAACCTTGAAGCGATGAATGCTGACTTTCTCGCCGCGACGTTCGGCCGGAACGAGATTTTCGAAGAAGGCGAGATCCTCCTTGAGACGATTGTTCTCGTCTTCGAGCGCCTTCACTTGCGCGGCGAGCTGAATCTGCGCCGTCTGTTCGATCTTCAGACGTGACTCGCTCGCGTTGGCGATCGAGCGCAAACGCGCTGCTTCGCTTTCGAGCCCGGACATCGCCTCACGAAGGCGGGCGAACTCGTTTTCCAGCTCGCTGCGGTCGAAACCGGCAAATCGGCGTCCCGCGTCGTACATCCAAGCTGCGACGGCGAGCGCAAGGGAAAGAAACACCAGCATCCCCAGCCAACGCCAATACCATGCAACGTGCGTCTGCACGGTCATCCTCGGCGCAGAAATCCCGAAGCGTTGGCGTATTTGCTTGAGCAGCTTGAGCATCAGGTTTCCACGCGCAGGTCAGGGCACGACGGCCAGAGCTGAAAGACCCATGGTTTCCTCCAACCCGAACATGATATTCATATTCTGCACCGCTTGTCCCGACGCCCCCTTGACCAGATTGTCGATCACGGAAAGCACGACGAGGGTGTCTCCGCCGTGCGGTCGATGGATCGCGATGCGGCAGGTATTCGCCGCGCGCACGGAGCGTGTGTCAGGCTCGCTTCCACTGGGAAGCACGTCTACAAAGGGCTCACCGTGATAGCGGTCTTCGTAGATTCGCTGAAAATCGACTGCCTGCGTAACACGCGCATACAACGTAGCGCATATTCCTCGGATCATGGGCACCAGATGCGGTACAAAGGTCAACCCGACGCTCGCGCCCGCTGCGGTGTCGAGACCCTGCAGGATCTCGGGCCAGTGACGGTGGCCCGAGACTCCGTAGGCCTTGAAATTATCCGAGGCCTCGGAAAAAAGGAGGTGTTCCTCAGTACGCTTGCCTGCACCACTCACGCCTGATTTCGCGTCTGCGATCAAATGTCCGATATCCACGGATCCGGTCTCCACCAAGGGGAGCAAGCCGAGCTGAACTGCAGTCGGATAACATCCCGGGTTGGCGACCAGACGCGCCGCCTTGATCGCTTCTCGATTCACCTCTGGAAGGCCATAGACAGCCCGCGCAAGAAGCTCGGGCGCCGCGTGCTTGACCTTGTACCATTTCTCCCAGGCAGTCACATTTTTCAAGCGAAAATCAGCCGAAAGATCCACAACCCGTACCCCGGCCGCCAGGAGTCCCTCCGCCTCGCCCATCGCGACTCCGTTGGGTGTCGCAAAAAACACAACGTCACACTTGCTCAAGTCCGTCTTGATTGGATCCGAGAACACAAGATCCACGATGCCGCGCAAGCTTGGGAAGAGTTCCGCCACGCGGCTGCCGGCTTCCTTACGCGAAGTGATGGCCACGAGTTCGGATTGCGGATGTTGCGCGAGTATGCGCAGCAACTCTATTCCGGTATAACCCGTCCCACCGACGATGCCAACCTTGATCATCGTTGCCTCAATCTCGATTTCCCTACTCAAATCGGCATTGCAGTTTCAGAATGGCAAACAAAAAAGCCGCCCTGGGGCGGCTTTCCTGCGCGATCCTTTGAACATCAGCGTTTGGAGTATTGCTTGCGCCGCCGCGCTTTGTGCAGGCCGACCTTCTTTCGCTCGACCTCGCGCGCATCGCGCGTGACAAGCCCCGCCTTGCTCAGCAGAGGCTTGAGCGTGGGGTCATACTCGATGAGCGCCCGGGTCAGTCCGTGCCGCACGGCACCCGCCTGCCCGAATTCCCCGCCACCCGACACGTTGACCACCACATCGAACTGCGTGAGTTTCTCCGTCAGCACGAGCGGCTGACGGACCACCATTTGTCCGGTCTCGCGCGCGAAGTACTCGTTGGCAGGGCGATGATTCACAGTGAAATCGCCTTTTCCAGGCTTGATGAAGACGCGGGCTACTGAGCTCTTGCGCCGCCCGGTCCCGTAGTAGTACTGCCCGATCATGCGTTGATCTCCAGGGGTTTCGGTTGCTGCGCCGTGTGCGGGTGCTGGCCGGTCGCGTATACCTTCAACTTCTTGAGCATCGCGTAACCGAGCGGTCCCTTGGGCAACATGCCCTTGACCGCAACCTCGAGCGCACGGGTGGGGAATCGCGCCTGCATTTTGGCAAACGTGGTCGAGTATACGCCGCCGGGATAAGTACTGTGCCGGTAGTAGGTCTTGTCTTCCGCCTTGTTGCCCGTAACGCGAAGCTTGCCGACATTGACCACCACAATATAGTCGCCGGTATCCACGTGAGGGGTAAACTCGGGCTTGTGCTTGCCTCTCAACCGGCTTGCGATTTCAGCGGCGAGCCTTCCGAGCACCTTGCCGCTCGCGTCGACAAGATACCAGTCACGTTGTACTTCGTGGGGTTTGGCGGAGAATGTAGTCATCGGTAGTGTTACCGCCTGCAAAGAAAACGGCGGAAGGGCGTGATTTTATTGAAGAAGTACCTGGGTGTCAAACCTTGCTTCGCGTCCGAACACGCCGCAAAAAAAAGCGCAGCCTTGGAGCTGCGCCGAAATCCACCAAAGGAGGAGGGTGGAGGAGACTGGGCGCGTAGCGCCCAACAACGCGATATTATAATCTTCGATTTGTGCAGTGCAAGAATTATTTGACGCTCTGCAGCAATCCCTCTAGCCCACTAGGAATATATACTAATATTCATTGCCTTAGAGCTACCCATGGCTCCGGGCTCTCCGCAACTCTGTTCGAGGAAACAGAACATGGAATCCAAAGTAAAGTGGATCGGTCCGGACGGCATGAGTTTCGTCGCTGAAACCGAGAGCGGCCACGCTTTCGTTATGGACGGGGCCCCTGACGGGGGGGGACGCAACCTGGGCCCGCGGCCCATGGAGACGGTGCTTGCCGGCACGGGAGGCTGCACCGCGTACGACGTCGTCGTCATACTCAGGAAAAGCGGGCAGAGCGTGTCCGCGTGCGAGGTCCAGCTCAGAGCCGAGCGCGCGCAAACCGACCCCAAGGTCTTCACCAGCATTCACATGCACTTCGTCTTGCGGGGAAAGGACCTGAAGCCGTCGCTGGTGGAAAGCGCGATCAAGCTTTCTCACAGCAAGTACTGCTCGGCCTCCATCATGCTCGGCAAGACGGCCAAGATCACGCACGACTACGAGATCTTGCCCGGATAGACCGCGTCCTAGATCCGATACGACAACGTCGTCATTGCGCGCGCGGCCAGACGCATCGCGCGCCGCACCGCGTCCGGAAGCTCGCGCGCGCCGAGGCTCTCCGCGGTACGCCGATGCTCCGCTTCTTCCCGTCGCATGCCCTCGATGACCGCGCGCGTCTTCGTGTCACGGTCTCCGAGGCGGTCCAGATGACCCTGCAGATGTTCTTCGACCTGACGTTCGGTCTCGGCGAGAAATCCCAGGTTCCACTCATCGCCGAGGAGACCGGCGGCGTAACCCAGCGCGAACGAACCCGCGTACCAGAGGGGGTTCAACAGACTGGGCCGGCCGCCGAGCTGTCTCACGCGCTGTGCACTCCAGGCCAGGTGATCGGCCTCCTCGCCTGCCGCCTTGTCGAGGGTGCGCTTGGTCGCTTCGTTCGAGGACGCAAGCGCCTGACCCTGGTACAGCGCTTGCGCGCATATCTCGCCGCAGTGGTTGACCCGCATGAGGGCCGCCGCATGACGACGCGTTGCCGGCTCGATATTGTCCTCGGCCACTCGCTCCGCAGGGCTCGATCTGCCCGCGACCGCGTCGCCAAAGAGGGTGCGCAGCGCCGTGTCGAAACCCGTGATGCAGCGGTCCAGGTCGAGACGCCTTCCGTATGAGAATTCCATGCGCGATCGACAAATTCGCTCGATCAAACCTCGGATGCTACCTCACTTGACCCGCTTGCCCCAACATCCCGGCCATAAAAAAAGGCGCCCGAAGGCGCCTTTTTAATCCCAGCTTGCTGGATCAGAACGTGTGCTGAACCCCGATTCCGTAGCTGGTCACGTCGGTTCCCGGCGCAAGACCGCCGGAGCTGCCGTTCTGGTTGGCCGCTGGGCCGGCGATGTAGTAGTAGCTCGAGCCCGCAGCGAAGCTGCCGTTGGCATTGGTAATAACGCCGTTGTCGATCTTGTTGTAGGCGACGTACATCTTGGTGCGCTTCGACAGGACATAGTCGTAGCCGAGTGCGTACATCTTCGCCTGCACACCGCAAGCCGCGCTGCCGATCACCGTGTTCGTCGCGCTGCAGCTCTTGGCGTCGGTCTTCGAGTAGCTCGCCCACAGGGCACCTGGCCCGAGGTTCAACCTGCCATTCACGGCCCACGACGGGAGGTCCATCGCGCCGGCTGGCGTGGCGAGACTGCCGTTGTTGGACCCATAGCTGATCGACTCGTACGCCACGCCGACCTCGCCCATTCCCATGTTGAACTTGCCGCCGATCTGCCAGGCGGTGTCCTTTGGATTGGGGTTCGCGCCCACGCCGGTACCCGGGCGGAGGCCTTCATGGGCGTCATATCCGGCGCCCACCGAGAACGGTCCCTGCACGAATGCCACACTGAGAGAGTATTCCTTTGCCTTCGGCAATCCACTGGGAAGCTGATTTGAGCCGGGCTGCTGATAGTTCGCCAGCGCGGTCATCAGCTTCGCCTGGAAACCACCGATTATGGGCGACCAATACTGCACCGAATTGTTGACCCGCCGGGAGAAACCCGTTCCGTTGCTGGGCGCTTCGGTTACGCATATGCCGTTGGTTGTCGTGACCGGGGTACCCGTGGCGTTGCTGACGATGTTATTGCACTGCGCGCCGGTTGTCCCGTTGAACGCAGGCAGCGCGCCGGTCGTGTCGCCGTTGCCGATCGTGATTCCCGCAGACGAGAAACCGCCGGAAGTGAGGGAGTTCCACACGCCGAAGGTCTGCTTGTACGGTGTGTCCCAGATGCCGATCAGGATATCGCCGACGCCGCTCGAGAGTCCGATCGCCGAGTTCCGTCCGCCCCAGTTGTTGCCGGTCGTCGCCGATGCTTCCAAACGCCCGTCCGGCCAAGCGCCGATTTCGAGCTGGAACCACGCTGCGGTGCCTCCGCCGAGATCTTCCCTGCCGCGGAAGCCCAAGGCGTTGCCGGCCGCCCAGACATCCCCTTTCTTCAATTCGGAAACGGGTAAGTTAGGCGCCACGGACGAGTTCGCGGACGAGTACTTGTTCACTACGATGATCTCGTCGAGTCTGCCGTAGAGCGTTATGCCGTTGCTCGACGCCACCCCCGGCGAGGGAACTATGGAAGTGGGGGTAAGCGAAGTTTGCGCGACTGCGAGGCCCGGAGCGGCAACCGCGCCGGCCACCGCCAGTGCCATTAGCTTCTTATTCATCGAGAATATCTCCTCTTCTAATTGACCCTAGGGCAGCCAAGTCGCGCCGCCCGCTTTAACCCTTACGTGGGTTGTTGCAATTCTGCCCACCGAACCTTTCAAGCTCAATAACAACCGTGATTTTTTGCGCGCGGAGGAGGAGCGGCTGTTGCATTTCTACAACATCACAGTCATCTTATTGTTAATCAACACTTTAGGAATAGGTCCGCGAGCGCCAACCCAGGATCGGGCGCGCGCATGAAGGCCTCTCCCACCAAAAATGCCTGCACACCCGCGTTGCGCAGGCGGCCAACCTGGGTGGGGGCCAGTATCCCGCTCTCGGTCACGACGATTCGCGGCGCCGGAACAGCCGACGAGAGCGTCAGTGTGGTCTCGAGTTTCGTGTCGAACGTACGCAGGTCGCGATTGTTGATCCCGATGAGCGGGGTTGCGAGCCGCAGAGCAAGGTCGAGCTCGCTGCGATCATGTACCTCGACCAATACCGCCATCCCGAGCGAATCGGCCGCGGCTTCGAGTTCCTGCATCAGCGGCAGCTTGAGCGCGGCGACGATGAGAAGGACGCAGTCGGCGCCCAAGGCGCGCGACTCATAGACCTGGTAGGTATCGGTGATGAAGTCCTTGCGAAGCACCGGAAGCTCACAAGCACTGCGGGCGGCCCTCAGATCCTCGGCGCTGCCCTGGAAAAAAGGCTGATCGGTGAGTACCGAAAGACAGGCCGCCCCGTGCTGCGCATAGGAGTGCGCGATCGCTGCGGGATCGAACCGCTCCCGCAGCAAGCCCTTGCTCGGGCTGGCTTTCTTGATTTCTGCAATCACCGCCGGCAGGTTGGCGGCGATCTTTCGCCGCAGAGCTCCCGCAAAGTCGCGGGGCTTCTCCGCACTCTCCGCGCGGTGTCGCATCGCGGTCGCGTCGACGTTTTTTTTCGCCTTTGCGACCTCCTCGGCCTTGACCGCGAGAATCTTCTCCAGGATGTCAGCCACGCGCGAGCTGCTGCGTGAATTTCACGAACGCCGCGAGCTTGGCGCGCGCTGCGCCGCTCTTGATCAGTTCGAAAGCCTTCTCCACCCCATCCTCAAAGCTCGCCGTCCGGCCCGCTACATAGATCGCGGCGCCGGCGTTGAGCGCAACGATGTCGCGGGCGGCACCCGAGGTATCCTCCAATGCAGCCACGACGACCTTGCGAGATTCTTCCACCGTGGCCACGCGCAGCGCCCCCGGATCGTGCACCGGCAAGCCGAACCGCTCGGGATGGACCAGGTACTCGGTGATTTTTCCGTCTCGCAGCTCGCCGATCATCGTCTGGCCGCTCACCGAAATCTCATCCAGGCCCTCTAGGCCATAGACCGTCATCGCCCGATGAGCACCGAGGCGCTGCAGGGCCCGGATCTGAATCCCGACAAGATCCGGATGAAAAACGCCCATCACCTGTGACCCCGCTCCGGCAGGATTGGTGAGGGGACCTAGGATGTTGAAGAGGGTCCGCACGCCGAGCTCGCGCCGCACCGGAGCGGCATGCTTCATCGCCGTGTGATGAGCCGGCGCGAACATGAACCCGACACCGACCTCGTCGACACATCGCCCCACCTGATCGGGCTTGAGGTTGATGTTTGCCCCCAGCGCCTCCAGCACATCGGCGCTGCCCGACTGCGAGGACACGGCGCGGTTGCCGTGCTTGGCGACGCGCGCGCCCGCCGCCGCGCATACGAACATGGACGCAGTGGAGATATTGAACGTGTGCGCCCCGTCCCCGCCGGTTCCGACGATGTCGACGAGATTGTCCGGATCCTTCACCGGGACCTTGGTCGCGAGCTCGCGCATGACCTGCGCGGCGGCGGTGATCTCGCCGATCGTTTCCTTCTTCACCCGCAGCCCCACGATGATGGCCGCGATCATGACCGGCGACATCTGCCCGCTCATGATCTGTCGCATCAGGTCGAGCATCTCATCGTGGAAAATCTCGCGGTGCTCGATCGTCCGTGTAAGCGCCTCCTGGGCTGTGATGCTCATGCCGCCTCCCGTTGCAGGAAATTCTTCAAGAGCGCGTGCCCGTGCTCCGTGAGAAATGATTCCGGATGGAACTGCACGCCCTCCACGGCAAACTCGCGGTGGCGAACACCCATGATTTCGCCGTCCTCGGATTCGGCCGTGACCTCCAGGCAGGCGGGCAGGGTCGCGCGACGAATGGCCAGCGAGTGATAGCGGGTCGCGATGAAGGGGCTCGGCAATCCCCGAAACACGCCCACTCCCGAATGCTGGATCGTCGAGGTTTTCCCGTGAACAACCTGTCCCGCTTGGCCGACCTCGCCGCCGAACGCCTGGCCGATCGCCTGGTGTCCCAGGCACACGCCCAGGATCGGAATCTTGCCCGCAAAATCGCGAATCACACTCAAAGATACGCCCGCCTGGCTGGGCGTGCAGGGTCCCGGCGAGATGACGATGCCCTCCGGCCGCATCGCCTCGATGTCTCCAGTCGCGATCTCGTCGTTGCGAGCCACTTTGACTTCGGCACCCAGTTCCCTCAGATACTGCACCAGATTCCAGGTGAACGAATCGTAGTTGTCGATCATCAGCATCATGATCCCTCCCGCCCATCCATGCCCCCCATCGCGATCTCCGCGGCGCGAAGCACGGCGCGGGCCTTGGCGCGCGTTTCCTGCCATTCGCTCTCCGGGACCGAGTCGGCGACGATTCCCGCGCCGGCCTGAACATGCATCCGACCAGCCTTGACCAGGGCAGTGCGGATCGCTATCGCCAGATCCATGTCGCCGTTGAAGCCCAGGTATCCGGCCGCGCCGGCGTAGAGTCCGCGTTTGTCGGGTTCCAGCTCGTCGATGATTTCCATCGCGCGCACCTTGGGTGCGCCGCTGACGGTGCCGGCCGGAAACGCCGCGCGTAGAACATCCAGGCTATCCAGCCCCTCGCGCAATTTGCCCTCGACGTTCGACACGATGTGCATCACGTGGGAATAGCGCTCCACGGTCATTTTCTCGGTGAGTCGAACCGATCCGGTCGCGGCGACACGACCGACGTCGTTGCGTCCGAGATCGACGAGCATCACGTGCTCGGCGCGCTCCTTGGGATCGGCGAGCAGCTCGCGTTCAAGCTCGATGTCTTTCTCGCGCGTCGCGCCCCGAGGACGCGTGCCGGCGATCGGCCGGACGGTCACCGCTCCGCGCTCCAGTCGCACGAGTATCTCGGGAGAAGCCCCGACCACCTGGAAATCGCCGAAATCCAAATAGAACATGTACGGGGAGGGGTTGATCGAACGCAAGGCGCGGTACAGGGTGAGCGGGCTCCCGGAAAATGGCCGCGAAAGCCTCTGGGATAGCACCACCTGCATGATGTCGCCCTCCCGCACATAGCGGATGGCCCGACCAACGGCTTCGCGGAAGGCGTCCGCTCCGAAATTCGACGTCACCTCGGCATCGGTGGCGAGGGGCTCCGGCGGCATCGAAAGTGGAAGTCTCAGCGCACCCAGCAGCTCGCGCAGCCGCGCCTGCGCGTCGTGCCAGGCGCGCGGCTTCGCCGGATCGGCATACACGACAAGATAGAGCTTGCCCGAGAGGTTGTCGATGACGGCGAGCTCCTCGGACAACAGCAGCAGCATGTCGGGGCAACCGATCGGGTCGGGTTTGAGCCATCCGGCGGAGAGCCGGGGCTCGATCCAGCGCACAGTGTCGTAGCCGAAATAGCCGACCAGACCGCCGCAGAAGCGGGGCAGCCCCGGCAATTCCGCGACGCGATAGCGCGAGAGGAACTCACGTACGAATTCAAGCGGATCCGCCGACTGGGACCTTTCGACGACGGCGTCTCCGTGAGTCACGGTCACGAGCCGTCCGACTGCGCGCAACCGCACCTGGGCGGCAAGCCCGATGAACGAGTAACGTCCAAAGCGTTCACCGCCCTCCACCGATTCCAGCAAATAGGTGTTGGAACGGTTGGCGAGCTTCAGGTAAAGCGAAAGCGGTGTGTCGAGGTCGGCGAAGGTTTCCGCTATCAAGGGAACGCGGTTGAATCCCTGCGCGGCAAGCCGCTGAAACTCTGCTTCAGTCATCTGCTGCTCCACGAAAACGTTGCGGTTACTGCGGGTGCACGCTGCGTTCTTTTGCGGCGCGCGGGCGACTGCTGGCTAGCTGCGCCACCAACGCCATTGCACCCCAGTCCCTGTGTTTTCGAAGAGCACGATCGAGCTTCGTGTTGCGGCTTTTTGGGAGGGCTACTGTATAACACGCGCGCGCGGCTTGTCCAGCCTGCGTCCACCGGAGGACACGGGATCGCCGAGCGTCTGCCCGCTAGAGGACCTTGCCGGGGTTCATGATCCCGTCAGGATCCAGCACGTGCTTGATCTTGCGCATCAGGTCCAACTCAAGCGGCGACTTGTACCGAACGATTTCTTCCCTCTTGAGCTGGCCCAAGCCGTGCTCGGCGCTGATCGAACCGCGGAACCGCGCGACGCTGTCGTGCACGACGCGGTTGATCGCCGCCGCGTGTCTCACGAAAACGTCGGGCGCGACGCCTTCGGGCGCCGACACGTTGTAGTGCAGATTGCCGTCGCCCACGTGCCCAAAGGTGACCATCCGAACACCGGGATGTGCACGCAGGAGCTCGGCGTCTGTCGTCCGGATGAATTCGGGGATCTGCGAGATCGGGATGGACACGTCGTGCTTGATATTCGGGCCTTCGTGTGCCTGCGCCTCGGAAATGAAATCACGCAGCTTCCAGAAGGCTTTGGCTTGGGCATCGCTTTGAGCGATCGCCGCATCGAGAATGGCTTTTCCCTCGAGCGCCGCTCCCAGGATATTTTCCGCGACGCCCGCGACGGCATCGCCTGACCGGGTATCCGACAGCTCCATGAGCACATAGTGCGGGAAGCGGCGCGCGAAAGGCGCGGCCGCATCCTTGAAGTGCTTGAGCACGAGCGACAGGCAAAAATCGGAGAACAGCTCGAACCCGGTCAGGCGCTCGCCGCCTTCCTCGAGTGACCGCTCGAGCAGGCTCAGCGCGCTTTCCGGATTTTCCAGCGCCACGACAGCGGTGGCGCGAGACTTCGGCATGGGGAAGAGTTTCAAGACAGCCGCCGTGATCACGCCCAGCGTTCCTTCCGCCCCGACGAAAAGCTGCTTGAGGTCGTAGCCGGTATTGTCCTTGCGCAGGCCGCGCAGGCCGTCCCATATCTCCCCCGTGGGCAGGACGACCTCGAGACCCAGAACGAGATCGCGCGTATTGCCGTAACGCAGCACCGCGGTGCCGCCCGCGTTCGTCGAGAGATTGCCACCGATTTCACAGCTTCCCTCGGCGGCGAGGCTCAGGGGGAAAAGCCGACCGGCTTCCTCGGCTGCCTTCTGAAGGTTGGCGAGAACGCAACCCGCTTCCACGGTCATCGTGTTGTTGTGTGTATCGATTCCGCGAACACGGCTCATGCGGGAGAGATTGACGACGATCTGCGAACCGCTCTCATCCGGCGTCGCAGCACCGCACAGACCGGTGTTCCCGCCCTGAGGGACCACGCCTGTGCGCGATTCCGCGCAGGCGCGAACCACCGCAGCGACCTCTGAAGTCGACGCCGGCCTGACGACCGCGAGCGGAGCGCCCCGATAACGCTTGCGCCAGTCGGTCGCGTATGGCGCGAATTCCTGCGGCGAGCTGATCAGGCCCGCGGGACCGACGATGTTTCGGATACGTTCGACTAAGTCGTTCATCCGGCATTCACGCCTGATTTCGGCACCAGTCTCGCCACATGGATCGATAGGCTGTCTCAAGGTGACGGGTAAACCGCGCGGCGTCCATGAGGGGCGAGGCGGACATTCTCGCCCGCATCCCGGCGCGCAGAGTCGACAGTCGCGCGAGGTCACCCGCCAGCGAGCACGCCTTGTCCAAGTAGTCATCGGAAGTATTGGCCACCAGTTCGTCCAGGCCGATTGTCCCGAGCACGCTTGCCCCGCCGCGCGAGGCAGCAGAGTCTCCGACCAGCGAGATCACGGGAACTCCCATCCACAAAGCATGACAGGTGGTCGTGCCTCCGGCGTACGGGAAAGTATCGAGCACTACGTCGACGGCCTGGTGCAGCGCAAGATAGTCGCGGAACGATTGAAAGCCGTGCAGCTCGATGCGGGCGGGCGCCGCACCCTGGGCAGCAAAGCGGGAGAGGTACTCGTCGCGCATCGAATCCAGACCCAGACCAACGATGAGCAGCCGGGCCTCGGGAAGACGCTCGAGCAGCTTGCACCATAGGCCGATTACTCGAGGGCCGATCTTGGCGAGGCTGGAAAATGCGCCGAATGTCACTGGCGCTTTCTCGCGAACGGCTGGCGAGATCGACACCTCCGGACAGTCGAGCGGAGGGTGATAGCACCACTGGCTATCGGGAAGCCGCACCAGGCGCTCGCTGTGGAAAGCGTCGAGCGGCCCCTCCGGGGTCGCCCGACCGTCTGTGATTCGGTAGCCAATCGCGTCAAGGCCGGTGGTGTTGAGGTATCCCAGCCATGCGGCTTGCACCGGAGCGGGTCTCCGGGCGAACACGAGCAAACGGTTGAATTTGGTGTGCCCGCTGAGATCGACAAGGATGTCGATTCGGTCCGCGCGCACCGTATCCGCCACCGCTGCATCGTCCAGAGAAGCGATCTCGCGCCAGGAATCCGCGCTGCCGCGCAGTCGTTCCGTGGTCTCGTCTGCACGAAGAAGGTTGTGGTAGCAGAAAATCTCAAACCCGCCTCGATCGTGTCGAGCGAGAACCGGCTCGAAGAATTGCGCGACCGAATGGTGCCGGAAGTCGCCCGACACGTAGCCTATGCGCAGGCGGCGCTCCGGCTCGCGAGAGTTTGTGTGCTCGGCGCGACCGGAAGAAAAACGCGCGGCATGCCTTCGCGCCCATTCGCGGTGCTCTTCGAATACCTGCCGCGGGCCGGTCTCGGCAGAGTGGAGGAGCGCAAACAGCAGGCGCGAGTGCGCTTCTGTGTCCTGCGGACGCAGCAGCAATGCTCGCCTGCCGGCTTCGATCGCCTCCTCGATGCACCCCAGATCGTGCAGAGCAGACGCCAGGCCGATTTCCGCCTCGCCCAGATGCGGGTCGATCGCCAGCGCCGCGCGAAATTTCTCGGAGGCCGACTGAAACTGCTCGGAACGCAAGTACAGCGATCCCCAATTGTAGTAGGCGCTGGCGTGGTCCGGAGCGGCCGCGATGGCGTCCCGAAAGCACGCAACCGCCTCCTCGCGCCGCGTGAGGTCGGCCAGCGCGTTGCCCAGGTTCGTCAGGAGCGCGGGGTCCTGCGGGCTCAAGGCCAATGCGGCGCGATAGGCATCCACGGCCTCCGCCGCGCGCCTCTGCGTCCGGAGCACCAAGCCGAGATTGCCCAGGGTCCCCGGCGACTGCGGTTCAATCTCGATCGCTCTGCTCAGGCTTGCAGCGGCTTCCCCGTCCCTCCCCACCCGGTGCAGCAGCAGTCCGAGATTGTTGTGCGCCACCCAGTAGCCCGGGTCGAGCGACAGCGCCTTGCGAAACGCCGTTTCTGCGGCTTCGAGCGACCCCATCTCCCCTAGCGCCAGACCGAGCTCGTTGTGGGCCTCCGTGTTACCGGGATCGAGAGCGGTTGCGCGCTCGAGAGCCCCGCAGGCCTCGCGCGCGCGCCCGATCTGCAGAAGAATCTTGCCGAAATTGAACCGATAGACCGCGTTTTGCGAATCGACGCCGACGGCCTTGCCGATCCATTCCAGCGCGGAGGCTGGGTCACCGCGCTGCGCGCAAAGAACCCCGAACATATTCATGGCATCCGCGTTGTGCGGCGAGCGTTCGAGTATTTCGCGATAGAGCATCTCGGCTTCGGGCAGATATCCTCTCTGGTGCAGATTCCGCGCGTGGTCGAGCGACGGCGCCCCGGACTTCGAGCTCGGTGGCCGGGCTGCGCCCGCGCCGTGGCAATGCTTGTACTTTCGGCCGCTCCCGCACGGACAGGGCGCATTGCGGCTCGACGACATCGCTCAAAGGGCGGCCAGCGCCCCGCGCATCCGCTGGATGGTCGCCCGATAGTCGCTCGAGCCGAAAATCGCCGAGCCCGCGACGAAGGTGTCGGCTCCGGCGCGCGCGATGTCCGCGATGTTGCCGGTGTTCACGCCTCCGTCCACCTCGAGCATGATCTCGCGCCCCGTGCTGTCGATTTTCTTGCGCGCCTCACGCAGTTTCTCCATGGCGTGCGGAATGAACTGCTGACCGCCGAATCCCGGATTGACCGACATGATGAGCACGAGGTCGAGCTTGTGCAGCACGTGGTCGAGGTGGGACAGCGGCGTGGCGGGATTCAGCACGAGCCCCGCCATGCACCCCGAGTCGTGTATCAGGCCGACGGTGCGGTCGACGTGCTCGCTCGCCTCCGGATGAAAGCTGATGATGTTGGCTCCGGCGCGGGCGAAATCCGGAATGATCCTGTCTACGGGACTCACCATCAGGTGCACGTCGATGACGCTTCGGGTAAGGGGCCGGATCGCTTCGCACACGAGCGGACCCACGGTGAGGTTGGGGACGTAATGGTTGTCCATCACGTCAAAGTGGATCATGTCCGCTCCGGCCGCGACGACCGCCGCGACTTCGTCGCCGAGTCGCGCGAAATTCGCGGACAGGATGCTCGGTGCAATGCGGAAAGTGCGCGCAGTCATCAGGGGAAATTCTACTTGGATTCGCCCGGTACCGCATGAAACAGCGTGGGCTCGCCCTTGTCAGGCCGCGCGAAATCGTGTGGAATGTCCGCATGGCCTCGGAGAAAAAATACGACGTTGCCGTCTCCTCGCAGACGCAGTACGTCGCAGAGCAATCGGACGAAGAGAGCGGCCGCTACGTTTTCGCCTACACCATCACGATCCGGAACAACGGCAGCATTCCCGCTCAGCTGGTCTCCCGGCACTGGATCATCGCGGACGGGCGCAACCAGGTGCAGGAGGTACGAGGGCTCGGCGTGGTAGGCGCCCAGCCGCTCATCAAGCCCGGGGAAAGCTTCGAATACACAAGCGGCACCGCGATCGCCACGCCCGTGGGAACCATGCGGGGCAGCTACCAGATGGTCGCAGAAGACGGCACCCATTTCGACGCACAGATCCCGGAGTTCACGCTCTCCGTGCCGCGCGTGTTGCACTAGCGTGGCGGTGAAGAATCCTTGCGTCCTTCCTCGGATTCTCTTGGCTTTCTCGGCAAGGTCCAGCAAACGAGCGCCAGGAGCAAGGCGAGCGCCACGCTCGCCTCGAGCACGATGATCCACAGTCCGGAACTCACGCCGCAATCTCCCCTCAAAACCTTCAATCGATGATAGACCCTATACGCTGCTTGGTCGTGTCCGCGGTGGTGCTCCTCGCCGGCTGCGCGGGCCAGTTTGGGCCGGCGAGCCCTGCGGTCGGGGATTGCAGCGCGCTCGCCGGGTGCCCGGTCTGTCCGATCTGCCCGGCGCCGCCTTCGGCAGCGCAACGCGTCAATCCGCTCGAGGTCGTCGATTTCGCGGCGGTCCCGGGCTGGAATAGCGGCGAGCAGGCGGCGGCCTGGCCCGCCCTTCTCGCTTCCTGCCAGGCGTTGCGGTTCCGGGAGGCATGGCGGGGCGTTTGCGCAAAAGCGACGGAGCTTCGCACGCCCACCGACGAGGAGGCGCGCCGCTTCCTCGAAGAGCAATTCGCTCCCTGGCGGGTTGCGAATCCCGACGGCGCGCTCGATGGGCTGGTGACTGGCTACTACGAGCCGCTCCTGCGCGGCAGCCGCACCAAATCGGCCCCGTTCGTATATCCGATTACGGCCCGCCCGACGATCTGCTCACCATTGACCTGTCCGCGACGAATCCGGATCTGCGCGGAATGCGCCTGCGGGGCCGCGTCGAGGGCAAGCGCGTAGTGCCCTACTACTCACGCGCGGAAATCGCGCGCGGCGCGGCGCCCGTCGCCGGCAAGGAAATTCTCTGGGTCGACGACCCGGTCGAAGCATTCTTTCTCCAGGTACAGGGCTCCGGAAGAGTGCAACTGGCCAACGGCCAGACGCTTCGGGTCGGCTACGCCGACCAGAACGGCCACCCTTTTCAATCGATCGGACGCTTCCTCGTCGACCGAGGCGAGCTCAAGCTCGGCGAAACCTCGATGCAGTCGATCAAGACCTGGGCGGCGGCCAACCCACAGCGGGTGGAGGACCTTCTCGACCAGAACCCGAGCTTCGTGTTCTTTCGAGAGCTGCCCCTGGCCGACCCTACTAGCGGTCCGATCGGGGCGTTCGGCGTGCCGCTGCTTGCGGGACGCTCGATTGCCGTCGATACGCGCTACGTTCCGCTCGGGGCGCCGGTGTTCCTCGCCACCACGTTCCCGGCGAGCACTACGCCGATGACGCGCCTGGTGCTCGCACAAGACTCGGGCGGGGCGATTCGCAACCCGGTACGCGCGGATTTCTTCTGGGGATCGGGCGCCGAAGCGGGCGCGCAGGCCGGCCGCACGCGACAACAAGGGAGGATGTGGGTTCTTCTCCCGAAGGGCACGAAGCCTCCCCCGGTCGGCGCCGCCACACCCTGAGCCGCGACGCAGGGCGCGCCGCGTCGATGCGCCGATCTACTTTGTCGCTTCTGCGAGGAGCTTGATCAGCTCCTCGGGCCGGGAGCCCATGATACGTTGCCCGTTGGCAACAAAGCTGGTGGGCGTCGCCCTCACACCGGCCTTCTGACCGATCGCGAGCCATTTCTCGACCGGAGCGCTGCATCCCGCGGTCGGCGCGGGCTCGCGGCCGTTCAACATGAAGTCGTAGTAGGCCTTGGCGCGGTCGGGCGCACACCAGATCGTACGCGCCTTGTCCGGGGATTCCGCCCGGAGGATGGGATAGAGGAAGGTGTAGATCGTGATGTCGTTTTCGCGCAGCAGCGCCCGGTCGAGACTCTTGCAATAGGGACAGAAGGGATCCGAGAAAATCGCCACGACCCGTTTGCCGTTGCCCCGTACCTGCTTGATCGCGATATCGAGGGGGAGGTCCTCGAACTTTATCGCGCTGAGCTTTTGCATCCGATCCTCAGTGAGGTTCTTCTGGCTGCGAGCCTCGATCACGTCGCCCTTGAAGAAGAAGCCCACCTTCTCGTCGGTGTAGAAGATCGTGTCTCCGACCACGATTTCGTAGAGCCCGGCGTAGGGCGTCCGCGTCACGCTGTCGATCTTGACTCCCTCGAGTCGCCCTTCGACGCCGCGTTTGACCGAGGCCTCGTCGGCCAAGGCGTGCCCGGCGATCGCCGCGAGAATGATTAACCCTGGCCACAGATTCATGATGTTTTCCGTTGGTGGAGTCCCCCGCCCACGGCGGTTGCTCGGCGGGTAAGGAGAGTCTTTATGACCGGGGTCGAGTTGGTCAGGTTCAATCCCAGGTTGCGTATTCGCCTGATCGCTGCATGGTTTGTGCCGAATAACCGGAAAAGGCCGTGCGTAACCCAGTGCAGCGCGAGTATGTCCTCGGCGCGCGAGCGCTCAAAACGGCGCAGCAGCGCACGGTCCCCGGGGTCGGCCGCCTCGCGCAGCAAATCCACCAGGCAGTGTGCATCGCCCAGTCCGAGGTTGACTCCCTGTCCGGCGAGCGGGTGGACGACGTGCGCGGAGTCCCCGATCAACGCGACCCTCTCCTGCGCGATCCGCCGGGAGACCATGCGTCCCAGGGGAAACGCTGCGGGCGGGGAGAGCAGCTGCAGGTCCCCCAGGGCATTCCGGCTCGCTTCGCTCACGCGTGAGCAGAACGCCGCGGCAGAGAGAGCGAGCAGCTCGCTCGCGCGCGGGCGCGATGTCGACCACACGATCGACACGCGCCGGCCCGGTAGCGGCAGGAAAGCCAGAACGCCGTCGCCGCGGAACCACTGATAGGCGATATCGCGATGCGGGCGATCGCACGAGAAGTTGGCGACGACGCCGAGCTGGTCGTAGCTCTCGCGTCGCGCCTCGATCCCGGCGCCTTGCCTGACCCACGAGTCGCCACCATCAGCGCCGACCACCAGTTTCGCCCTGACCGCTTCGCCGGACTCGAGTCCGACTTCGACACCGCCTTGGACGCGGCGCAACTCCGAAGGAACCGCGGGACAAATCAGCGAGAGATTTCGCTGCCGCTCGAGTCCCTGCCACAAGGCATGGTGCAGTCGGCCGGACTCCGCCGTCGCTCCGAGCTGCAGCAGGCCGGACTCGTATGCGGAAAAATCGAGCCGCGAACCCACGTCATCTCCGAACACCCTCATGTCGTAAATCGGCGCGACGCGGTCGCGCGGAACCCGCTGCCAGGCACCCGTCTGCTCGAGGAACGCGATGCTTGCCGGAGTGAGTGTGTAGACTCGCGAATCCCATTCGGCAGACGGCGCCGGCGGCGCCTTGCGCTCGACCACGGCCACGCGGTGCCCGCCGTCGACAAGGCCTGCTCCCAGTGCTGCCCCGGCGAGCCCGCCACCGATGATGACGATGTCGACGTCCATCCCGGGATTGTACTCGGGTACGCATTCTTCCTTGACAAGTATCTAATGCAAAAAGGATAATTTCAGGTTTCGTGGCGAATTAGCTCAGCTGGTTAGAGCGACGGAATCATAATCCGCAGGTCCGGGGTTCGAGTCCCTGATTCGCCACCATTTCCCTTTCAGGCCTTGGGGCCATGGTCCATCGCCGCGCTGCGCACCTTGCTCTCCTGCTGAGCCTGCTGGCCGCGCCGCTCTTCGCGCAGAACCGCCCAACGCCCATCGCGGCGGACGCACGGACAGGCGTCATTCGCCACGTCGAAGCCATGGCCGTCACCGTTGACGGCAAAGCGATGCAGCTTGCCGCCGGCGCGCAAGTCCGCGACCAGCAGAACCTGATCATCGTGCCGATGTCCATCCCGCGAAACGGTGCCGTGGCCGATTACACGCTCAATGCCCAGGGGCAGATCTTCCGCGTGTGGCTCCTCACACCCGCCGAGACTGCTCAGCGTAAGCCCAAGGGGGGCGGCTAGCGTGGCGAAGAAGGTGTTCATTCGGACCTTCGGCTGCCAGATGAACGAGTACGACTCGGACAAGATGGCCGATGTCTTGCGTGCGGCAAAAGGCTTCGAGCCTACCGACCGTCCCGAAGACGCGGATCTGATTCTCTTCAACACCTGCTCCGTGCGCGAAAAGGCGCAAGAGAAAGTCTTCCACGACCTAGGGCGCGTGAAACCGCTGAAGAAAGCGCGGCCCGAGCTTCTCATCGGCGTGGGCGGCTGCGTCGCGAGCCAGGAGGGCGCAGCCATCGTGGCGCGCGCGCCGTACGTCGATCTCGTTTTCGGGCCGCAGACCTTGCACCGGCTGCCGGAGCTGATCGACGCGCGCCGGAGCTCGGGCAAACCCCAGGTCGACATCAGCTTCCCGGAAATCGAGAAATTCGACGCGCTTCCCCCGGCGCGAATCGAAGGCCCGGCCGCGTTCGTTTCGATCATGGAGGGCTGCAGCAAGTATTGCAGCTTCTGCGTCGTGCCCTACACCCGGGGCGAGGAGATGTCCCGCCCCTTCGAGGACGTGCTCACCGAGATCGCCGACCTCGCCGAGCAGGGCGTGAAGGAAGTGACCCTGCTCGGCCAGAACGTCAATGCCTACCGCGGCCGCATGGCGGACGGCGAGGTCGCTGATTTTGCGCTGCTGCTCGAGTACGTCGCCGAGCTTCCCGGCATCGGGCGCATCCGCTACACCACGTCGCATCCCAAGGAGTTCACCACACGGCTCATCGACGCCCACGCGCGCATCGACAAGCTTGCTTCGCACGTGCATCTTCCGGTGCAATCCGGGTCGGACCGCGTGCTCGCGGCGATGAAACGGGGCTACACCGCGCTCGAATACAAGGCGATCGTCCGCAGGCTGCGCGCCGCCCGCCCCGCAATCAGCATCTCCTCGGATTTCATCGTGGGCTTTCCCGGGGAGACCGAGCGCGATTTCGATGCGAGCCTCCGCCTTTTCGACGAGGTGGGATTCGACGGCTCGTTCTCCTTCGTTTACAGCCGGCGCCCCGGGACCCCCGCCGCAGATCTCCCCGACGATACCTCGCACGAGGTCAAGCTCGCGCGGCTCGCCCGGCTGCAGGAGAAAATCGACGCGCATGCTGCCCGTGTCAGCGAGAGCATGGTCGGCACGAGCCAGCGGATTCTCGTGGAAGGCGCTTCCCGCAAAAACGCTGGTGAGCTGTCCGGCCGCACCGCGAACAACCGCACGGTCAACTTCCCCGGCGCGCCACGACTCCTCGGGCGGTTCGTCGACGTGACCATCACCGCGGCTCTGGCCCACACGCTGCGCGGCGAGGTCTGCGCTCCAGACCAGTCTTGAAGACCCGTCCCCTGGAACTCGTCCTCAGCCCGGTCGACAACCAGCGTCTCGCGAATCTCTGCGGAACGCTGGACGAGAACCTGAGGCAGATCGAAGCGGCGCTGGATGTAACCATCGCGCGACGCGGCGAGCGCTTCACCTTGCGCGGGACTCAGGCCGCGCGAGCGGCCGAGGTCCTGCAGAAGTTCTACGGCGAGGCGAAGCACAGTCTCACCGTCGACGACATCCAGCTGGGTCTGATAGAGGCGCGCGCGCGTGGCGGGAGCACCAAGGGCGATACGCCGTTGCTCACCCGGCGGGCAGACTTGCGCGGCCGCACTCCCAGGCAACGCCAGTACATCGAGAACATTCTCGAGCACGACCTTACTTTCGCGATCGGACCGGCCGGAACGGGAAAGACGTACCTCGCGGTCGCGTGCGCGGTCGACGCGCTCGAGCGCGACGCGGTCAAACGCATCGTGCTGGTCCGCCCCGCGGTCGAAGCGGGCGAGCGCCTCGGCTTCCTTCCCGGGGACCTCGCGCAGAAGGTCGACCCTTATCTGCGTCCGCTGTACGACGCGCTCTACGACCTGCTCGGCTTCGACAAGGCGGGCAAGCTCTTCGAGCGCGGCGCGATCGAGCTCGCTCCGCTCGCCTACATGCGCGGACGCACCCTGAACCACTCCTTCATCATCCTCGACGAGGCCCAGAACACGACCCCCGAGCAGATGAAGATGTTCCTCACGCGCATCGGCTTCGGTTCCAAGGCCGTGGTGACCGGCGACATTACACAGATCGACCTGGCGCGCGGGCAGAAGAGCGGCATGGTCGCCGTGCAGAAGATTCTGGCCGACGTGCGCGGTATCGCGTTCAGTGCGTTCAAGAGCGAAGACGTCGTCCGCCACCCTCTGGTACAGCGCATTGTGGACGCCTACGAACGCCACGGGGACGAATAGGCGCCGTGCGGGATCCGCGCCTCAAGCTCGATCTCCAGATCGGGTCGCGCGCCGTCCGTCCGCCCACGTCGACTCAGGTCCGCCGCTGGGCGAGGGCGGCGCTGAAGAAGCCGGGTGAGATCACCGTGAGGATCGTGGGTGCCGCCGAAGCTCGGAGTCTGAATTTGCGTTACCGGGGCGAGGACCGCGCCACCAACGTGCTGAGCTTTCCCTATGTGCTGTCGCGGAGCATGGTGCAGGGCGACATCGTCCTGTGCGCACCGGTGATCGCGCGTGAAGCGCGCTCCCAGGGCAAGACGTTGGAAGCCCACTTTGCCCACCTGATCGTTCATGCCACGTTGCACCTGCAGGGCCATGATCACGCGCAGCGGCGCGAAGCGCAACGCATGGAGGCGCTGGAAAAGAGGCTTCTGACAAAACTCGGTTATCCTGATCCCTATGACACCCCCGCTTGACCGCCTTTAGGCCGGGACCGGGCGGCACCAATCTCCGCATGGACGAATCGAACAAACCTTCGCTCCTCGAACGCCTGTCGGCCCTGCTCATCCGCGGCCCGGAGGATCGCGAGCACCTGGTGAAGCAGCTGCACTCGGCCTTCGAGCGCAATCTCCTCGACGCCGACGCGCTGTCGATGATCGAGGGCGCGCTGCAAGTCTCGGAGATGCAGGTGCGCGACATCATGGTGCCGCGGGCTCAGATGGACATGATCGACGTTAACGAGACCCCCGACAAGTTCATCCCCCACGTAATTGCCACGGCGCACTCGCGCTTCCCGGTGGTCGACAAGAACCGCGACGACGTCATCGGCGTGCTGCTCGCCAAGGACCTGCTGCGCTATTACGCGGGCGAGGAAGAGTTCAACGTCCGGCACATGCTGAGGCCGGCGGTGTTCGTGCCCGAGTCCAAGCGCCTGAATGTGCTGTTGCGCGAATTCCGGGCCAACCGCAACCACATGGCGATCGTGGTCGACGAGTATGGAGGCGTGGCGGGCCTGGTGACCATCGAGGACGTCCTCGAGCAGATCGTCGGCGAGATCGAGGACGAATACGACTTCGATGACTCCGAGGACAACATCGTGCGCGAGCAAGGCGGTCTCTATCGCGTCAAGGCCCAGACCGAGATCGCCGATTTCAACCGGGTCTTCGGCACGAAATACTCGGACGCGGACTTCGACACCGTGGGCGGCCTTGTCCTGAACCGGTTCGGCCGCCTTCCCGGGCGCGGCGAGGCCATCACCATCGACGGCTTGCGCGTGCAGGTGCTTCGCGCCGACAGCCGCAGGCTGCACGTCCTTCAGGTGCACCAGCTGCCGGCCAAAGCTTGAAGGCTTTCCTGAAGTCGCATTCCGCCCACGTCGTCGCCGCCGCCGCGTCGGGCGCGCTGACGGTCGCGGGCTTCGCGCCGGTGTCGGCGTTTCCCTTGCCGATGCTCGCGCTCTGCCTGTTGCTGTTCCTGTGGCGGGAGGCGACGCCGCAAGCCGCGTTCCGCTCGGGTTTCGCCTTCGGCGCGGGGCTGTTCGGCGCGGGGGCCTCCTGGGTCTACGTCAGCCTGCACGACTTCGGAATGATGCCGGCACCGCTGGCGGCGATCGGCACCGTGGCGTACTGCGCGATCCTGTCACTGTATCCGGCCGGCGCCGGCTGGTGCCTCTCCAAAATGCGCGCCAGCCCTGTCTTCTCCGCCGCGCTCGCGTTTCCCGCCTTGTGGACGCTCTTCGAATGGTGGCGCGGCTGGATGTTCACCGGCGTGTCCTGGCTCGCGTTCGGCTACAGCCAGGTCGACTCGCCTCTCGCAGGCTGGGCTCCGGTGGCCGGGGTGTACGGCGTGTCCTTCGCGGCCGCGCTCTGCGCCGGACTGCTCTACCTGATCATCACCGGAGAGAGGCGCGTCCGCATCGCCGGCGCGGCTGCGCTGGTCCTTGCGCTCGGTCTGGGACAGGTTCTCAAGCAGATCGAATGGACCTCGCCCCACGGCAGGCCCATCGGGGTGGCGCTGCTCCAGGGAAACATCTCGCAGGACCTGAAGTTCCAGGCCGGTCGATACGCCGCGACCCTTGCGACTTACAGGCGGCTGATCGAATCGAGCGACGCCAAGCTCGTCGTCCTTCCCGAAACGGCCATTCCGCGGTTTCTCGACAGCGTCGATCCCGGGTACCTCAATGACATCGCGCGAACCGCGGCCGCGCGCGGCGCGGATGTTCTCGTCGGCGTGCCAATCCGCGATCCCGACGGGCGCTACTTCAACAGCGTGATCAGCCTCGGCGCGTCGCCCTCGCAACGCTACGACAAGGCGCACCTGGTTCCCTTCGGCGAGTTCGTTCCCTGGGGATTCCACTGGATAGTAAAGACGGTTGCGATTCCGATGTCGGATTTCTCCCTGGGCAAGGAGAATCCCCAACCGCTCTCGCTCGCCGGCCAGCGGGTGGCACCCAACATCTGCTGGGAGGACGCGTTCGGCGAAGAAATCATCCGCCAGCTGCCGGAGGCGACCCTGCTCGTCAATGTCTCCAACGTCGCCTGGTTCGGCGATTCGCTGGCGCCCAGCCAGCACCTGCAGATCTCACGCATGCGCGCGATCGAGACGGGGCGGACCATGCTGCGCGCGACCAACACCGGGATGACCTCGATCATCGATCCACGGGGCAAAGTGGTCGCTCTGCTGCCGCAGTTTACCGAAGGCATCCTCGCTGGCGACGCACGCGGCTACACCGGGGCGACCCCGTACGTGAAGTGGGGCAACGCGCCGATCGTGCTCATGTGCTTTGCGCTGATCGCCGCGCTCGTGTTTCGCGGGCACCGCGCCTTCCGTGTGCCCGGGGAAAGCCGGTAAAATCCTCCGCGCCCATGCTGACCTTCCAGGAACTGATCCTCAAGCTGCAGAGTTACTGGGGCGGCAAGGGCTGCGCCCTGCTCCAGCCGTACGACATGGAGATGGGCGCGGGGACGTTCCATACCGCAACCTTCCTGCGCGCGATCGGCCCCGAGCCCTGGCGCGCCGCGTACGTGCAGCCCTCGCGTCGTCCCAAGGACGGGCGCTACGGCGACAACCCCAATCGTCTCCAGCACTATTACCAGTATCAGGTCGCACTTAAGCCCTCTCCGCCCGACATCCAGGACATCTATCTCGAATCGCTGGTGGCATTGGGCGTCAACCCGAAAGAGCACGACATTCGCTTCGTCGAGGACGACTGGGAATCCCCGACGCTCGGCGCTTGGGGCTTGGGCTGGGAGGTCTGGCTGGACGGCATGGAAATCACCCAATTCACCTACTTCCAGGAAGTCGGCAGCTTGCCGTGCAAGCCGGTACTGGGGGAAATCACGTACGGCCTCGAAAGGCTGGCGATGTACCTGCAGGGCAAGGAGTCGGTCTACGACCTCATCTGGACGCAGGGTGTCACCTACGGAAACATCTACCACCAGAACGAAGTCGAGCAGTCACGCTATAACTTCGAACTCTCGAACGCCGAGATGCTGTTCCGCCATTTCGGGGAATTCGAGTCGGAAGCCAAGCGCCTGATCGAGGTGCAGTGCGTCCTGCCAGCCTACGAAATGGTCTTGAAGACCTCGCACGCGTTCAACCTGCTCGACGCGCGCGGCGCCATCTCCGTCACCGAACGCGCAGCGTATATTGGCCGCGTCCGCACCCTCGCGCGCGCCGTGGCGCAGGCCTACTATGAGTCGCGCGGGCGGCTCGACTTCCCGATGGGGAAGGTGTAGATGCAAGCAACGCTTCTAGTGGAAATACTAACGGAAGAGCTGCCACCGAAGGTCTTGAGACAATTCGGAGAAAGATTCTGTGACGCTCTCTCCGCTGGACTCCCTACGCTGTTTCCTCATCCGCACTCGGTTCCGCCGCGTTACTTTGCAACTCCGAGACGACTCGCTGTGCTCATTCAGGGAGTGCACGACCACGCGCCAGACGTACAGAGCGAGACTTCGGGGCCGCCGGTGGGCGCAAAGCCGGAGGCGGTAACTGGATTCGCAAGGAAATTTGGCTTGACGGTCGACGCATTGAAAAAGCAGCCGACTCCGAAAGGGGAAGTCTACGTAGCCCGTTACGCCACCAAGGGTGCAATACTTAGTGAGGTGCTAGCGCAGAAAGTTGAAGATGCGCTCAAGGCACTGCCAATTCCGAAAGTAATGCGCTGGGGCTCCGGCGACGCGCAGTTCGTGCGTCCGGTGCACGGGCTCATGATGCTTCACGGTTCGCGCGTTGTTCCCGGAAAAGTTCTCGGATTGGAATCGGGGAATCGAACCCGGGGCCACCGCTTCATGGGCGCCGCTGAGATCGTGCTGGGAAGCGCGGAGGAATACGAGAAGAAGCTGCTCGACGAAGGCAAGGTGCTTGCCGACTTCGAGAAGCGAAAAGCGGAAATCGACCGGCAGCTGCAGGCCGAAGCGAAGAAGCAGAACGCGAGCTTGGGCGAGCATCAGGCCCTGCTCGACGAGGTCGCGGCGCTGGTCGAGCACCCGAGCGTCTACGTCGGCGAATTCGACAAAGCGTTCCTTGAAGTTCCGCAGGAATGCCTGATTCTCACCATGCGGCAGAACCAGAAGTACTTCCCCCTGTTCGACGCGAGCGGAAAGCTGCTATCTAAATTCCTAATCGTCTCGAACATGAAAGTCGCCGACCCGCAGCATATCGTGGCCGGGAATCAACGCGTGGTGCGCCCACGGTTGGAGGATGCGCGTTTCTTCTTCAACCAGGACCGGAAGCAGCGGCTGGAAGAACGCATCCCGCAACTGGCGAGGGTCGTCTATCACAACAAGCTCGGCAGTCAACTCGAGCGGGTACAGCGCATCAAGCTGCTGACGGGAAAGATTGCGCGGCTGCTCGGTGCCGACGTACTGCAAGCCGAGCGCGCAGCCGAGCTAGGGAAGGCGGATTTGCTTACGGGCATGGTCGGTGAATTTCCCGAGCTGCAGGGCATCATGGGTCGCTACTACGCGCTGCATGACGGCGAGCCTCGTGGAGTCGCCGATGCGATTGAGCAGCACTACCGCCCGCGCTTTGCCGGCGACAAGCTTCCCGAAGCGCCGATCGCGTCCGCAGTAGCGCTGGCCGACAAGCTCGACGCGCTCGCCGGTCTATTCAGCATCGGCGAGCAACCAACCGGGGACAAGGACCCGTTCGGTCTCCGCCGCGCGGCTCTCGGGGTCGTCAGGATCGTTGTTGAGAATCTGCTCACGTTGTCACTATGGGATCTCGTAAGCGCGGCCTTCGAGCCTTTCAAAAGCAAAGCGCAAACGGACCTTCAGATGTTTTTCACGGAACGCATGCGCAGCTACTTCCAGGAGCGCGGCTATTCCACGAACGAGGTCGAGGCGGTTCTCAGCTTGAACCCGATTGCGATAGCCCTCATTCCCAAGCAACTCGAAGCTGTTCGCGCGTTTTCCGCGCTTCCAGAAGCAGCCAGCCTTGCCGCTGCCAACAAACGTATCGCCAACATACTGCGACAGGCGGAGACCAAGGGCGAGGTATTTGCTGGCGCCGATGTTTCGGCACTCAAGGAACCCGCCGAAATCTCGCTTTTTGAGGCTTTACAGGCAGCGTCCCGTTCGGCGAAACCCTTGTTCGACTCCGGGAATTTCGCCGGATACCTGAAAACCTTTGCGTCGCTGAAGAGTCCCGTGGATTCATTCTTCGATACAGTCATGGTCATGGCCGATGACAAGAGGCTTCGCGAAAATCGGCTCGCTTTGCTTAACGATCTGCGGAAGGCGATGAATCGGTTCTCCGATATCTCCAAACTCGCAGCATGAAGCTCGTCATCCTCGACCGCGACGGCGTCGTCAACTACGACAGCGACAAGTACATCAAGCAGCCCGACGAATGGCGTGCGATCCCGGGCAGTCTCGACGCGATCGCGCGGCTCACGCAGGCTGGCTGTCGCGTGGTTGTCGCGACGAATCAGTCGGGGATCGGGCGCGGCCTTTTCGACATGGCGACCTTGAACGCGATCCACGCGAAGATGCACCGCGCGGTGAACCAGGCGGGCGGACGCATCGAGGCGGTGTTTTATTGCCCGGACACGGACGAATCGCGATCGGCCTGCCGCAAGCCCAACCCGGGGATGTTCTACGCCATCGCGGAGCGCTTCAATGTGGTGCTGGACCAGGCGCCCTGCGTGGGGGACAGCCTGCGCGACCTGCAAGCCGCTGCGGCGGTCGGAGGACAGCCGATCCTCGTGCTCACGGGCAAGGGACGGAAAACGCGTGCCGCGGGCGGCCTGCCCGAAGGGACGACGGTTTATCCCGATCTCGCAGCGGTGGCGCAAGCGCTGTGTCAATGATTTTTCTGCGCTCGCTCGCCTTCGCGGCAGCTCAGATCGTAATCACCCCGCCCTACGCGATCGTCGCGCTCGCCACTTTTCCCCTGCCGCGGCTCGCGCGCTATCGCGTGATCTCCGGCTGGTCGCATGTGATGATCTGTCTCGCCAAGAAAATCCTCGGCATCGACTACCGTGTGATCGGAAAGGAGAATCTGCCGAAAAGCCCCGCGGTGATCCTGTCCAAACATCAATCGGCCTGGGAAACGCTCGCCTTCCAGGTGATTTTTCCGCCCCAAGTCCTGGTGCTCAAGCGCGAGCTCCTGTGGATTCCCTTCTTCGGCTGGGGGCTCGCCCTCACCAGCCCGATCGCGATCGACCGCAGCAGCGGAGTCCGGGCGCTCAAGCGGATGGCCGAGCTGGGCCGCGAGCGCCTCGCCCAGGGCTTCTGGATCGCGATCTTCCCGGAAGGAACACGCGTGAAGCCCGGCGAACGCGGCAAATATCACGAAGGCGGCGCCTGGCTCGCCGTGCAATGCGGCGCACTCGTGGTGCCCGTCGCTCACAATGCCGGTCTGCTGTGGAGCCGCAACGCCTTCCTCAAACGTCCGGGCACGGTGACCGTGGAGATCGGGACGCCGATCGACTCGCGGGCGCACACCCCGAAGTCGTTGAACAAGCTGGTCGAGAAATGGATTGAAGATCGCATGGCGAGCTTATGTCCTCGGCGCTGAAGCAACTTCGGCTTCCTTTTGACGTTTCACCCCAGCCGGAGAAGGCCGGCCGGGATCGCCAGATACAGCTAGCGGGCGAGATCCTGAGCTACAAGCTCGTGCGTGCCAGACGCCGGACCATCGCGCTGTTCGTCGACGGCGACGGGATCGAGGCGCGCGCGCCGCGTCATGTCGCTATAGCCGAAATCGAGACCTTCATGCGAGAAAAGGAGCGCTGGATCCGCAGGCGCCTGGCGGCGCCGCGCAGGCGCCCGATCGTCTGGGAAGCGGGGACGACTCTGCCTTGGCTAGGGCAAAGCGTGACACTGGCGCTGCGGCCCGGGGAAAACGGTGTCCGGCTCTCGTGCGGGCTGCTCGAAGTCGGCGTTGCCGACGGAGCCAGCCTGCGCGAACGGGTGTTCGCGTGGATTCGTGTCCAGGCGCTTGTATTGTTCCGCGAACGCGTCGCTGCGCTGTCGCGCGGCCTCGACCTCAGGGCATCCCCAGTCGCCCTGTCGAATGCAAGAACACAGTGGGGCAGCTGCAACGCCAGCGGGCGGATCCGGCTCAACTGGCGGCTCATGCTGCTGCCGGCGCATCTGGTCGACTATGTGGTCGCCCACGAACTCGCCCATCGGCGCGAGCTCAATCATTCGGTGCGTTTCTGGGAGGTGGTCGCCGCGCTCTATCCGCGCTACCGCGAGGCGCGGCGGGAACTCAGCGCGCTCTCGAAGACGCTGCCAGAATTCTAGGAGAACATCATGAGAATCCTGCACACGATGCTACGCGTCGGCGATCTGGACCGGTCGCTGCGCTTCTACACCGAAGTCCTCGGCATGCGGCTGCTTCGCAAGAACGACTATCCCGACGGCAAGTTCACTCTCGCCTTCGTCGGCTACGGCGATGAATCGGACAGCGCCGTGCTCGAGCTGACCCACAACTGGGGCGTGGACAAGTACGAGCTCGGCAACGCCTACGGCCACGTCGCCATCGCCGTCGACGACGCCTACAAGGCTTGTGAGGAAGTGAAGCGGCGCGGAGGAAAAGTCACCCGCGAGGCCGGACCGATGAAGCACGGGACTACGGTGATCGCGTTCGTCGAGGATCCCGACGCCTACAAGATCGAGCTGATCCAGCGAAAGTAAAAGAGGTACGTCGGTCGCGGGAAACCGCGACCGCGTTTCAGCGGAACATTCCCGGGGCGCCCGCCACCCGGTATTTGCGGATCTCGCTCGGCTGGCCGATCAGCGCCTTGGCGAGATCGTCCAGCATCGCATCGCCGATCTCGGCGGCCGGTACCGAGAGGTACTCGACGCCGAGCCCGAACATGTGGGTCGTCTGGAAATTGAGCTTCCCCTGCTCGTGATCGGCCTTGAAAATCACATCGGTCAGCACCGATGCGGGGACGATGAACTTGGCCCCGACGACGAAACCCTTCGCGTTCTTCTTCTCTTCCTCTATGAACTTGACCTTGCTGAGCCACAGTGCCTCGCGGATCCGCTGCATCGCCGGGGGCATGTCTTTCTCAGTCGTATACGTATCAGGGCCGGCCCACTTGATGAAGAAGTGGACCGTGTCGAAATACTCCTTATCGTTGATGCGCTTCTTCCGGTAGTCGATGAACGACTCGGAGAACACGAGATTCCTGAAGTCGGTCACGCCCGGGATCGCGTAGACCAGGGGGCTCGTCGGTTTGACGATGCCGAGCTGCTTGAGCAGCTCGTGCACGTACTGAAATGTCTGCTTCATCTTGTCTTCGACAATCTTGACCTTGTCTCCCTGCAGACTCTGCTGAAGAATCTGCTGGGTCTTTACCAGGTCTGCCTGTTTTTTCAGATCGTCAAGAAGTCCCATGGTCATCCCCTGACAAAGCTCTGGCATTCACACAGCTATCTATACACTATTTTGCCAGTGGCCGTACGTTGGGTCCAGTTCGGCCACCTGCGAGCCGGTTGGCGATTGTGACAAACGCCGCAACCGAGAGGTCTTGCGCGCGCTTGCCTGGATCGATTCCGAGCTCGGCGAGCTCTGGCGGAGAAATCAGACCCGCAAGCGTGTTTTTCAAAGTCTTGCGCCGCATCGAAAACGCTTGAGCTACGGTTCCCGACAGGCCGGATTCGCTGACGGCGTGGAGCTCGTCCGCAGGGCGCGGCGCGAGCCGCACCACGGCGGAGCGGACCTTGGGCTGCGGCCGGAAAGCACTGGGTGGAACATCGAAAAGCTTCTCGATGCGGAAGCGATACTGCAGCATCACCGAAAGCCGACCGTACTCGGACTCGGAAGGTTTGGCGACCATGCGATCGACCACCTCCTGCTGGAGCATGAAGTGAAGGTCCCTGCACCTGCTCGCCGCGGCGGCGGCGTGAAACAAGAGCGGAGTCGATATGTTGTACGGCAGATTCCCGGCCATTCTCAAGGGCGCGGGCAGGGTGGCGAAATCGAAATTGAGCGCGTCGGCCTGGTGCACCGTCAACCGCTCGCCGGGATAGCGCTCGCGCAAGCGCGCGCTCAGGTCCCGGTCGAGCTCGATGGCGTGCAGGTGATCCACTCGCTCGAGCAAAGGCTCGGTGAGCGCGCCCAGGCCGGGGCCGATCTCGACGATACAGTCGCCCGGCTGCGGGTCGATCGCCGCGATGATCCGCTCGATGATCGCGGAATCGACGAGAAAGTGCTGACCGAATCTTTTCCGCGGGACGTGCCGTCGCGTCACCACCGCGATCAGCGCGTCACGGCCCGTGCCTCGGCACGCACCATCTGCATCGCGGTTTCCACGGCCTCGATGAGACTATCGGCTTGTGCGCGGCCGGTGCCCGCAATGTCGAGCGCCGTGCCGTGGTCCACGGACGTGCGGATCATGGGCAGGCCCAGGGTGATGTTGACCCCTTTGCCGAAGCTCGCGTACTTGAGCACAGGAAGACCTTGATCGTGGTACATCGCCAGCACGCAGTCGGCGTTTGCGAGCCGCTCGGGGACAAAGAGCGTGTCAGCCGGCAAAGGGCCCGTGAGCTGCAGTCCTTCCGCACGCAACTTCGCGAGGACCGGCCCGATCACATCGCTTTCCTCGCGTCCGAAGTAGCCACCTTCCCCGGCGTGAGGATTCAGACCCGCGACCAGTATCCGCGGAGAGCCAACCCCGAACCGGACTGTGAGCTCTGCGGCAAGAACTCGGAGGGTCCGCTCGAGGCTCTCGCGAGTCAGCGCCTGGGGTACGTCCTTGAGCGCCAGGTGCGTGGTCGCGAGAGCGACGCGCATGCCCCCACCGACGAGCATCATCACGACGTGGGGGGTGCCCGTGCGCTCGGCGAGATACTCGGTGTGGCCGACGAAGGGAACACCGCCGTCGTTGATAACGCTTTTTTGCACCGGTGCGGTCACGAGCGCCGCAAATTCGCCGGACCTGGAACCGGCGAGCGCCCGCTCGAGAAGTGAAATCACGTAGCCCGCATTGCTCGGATCGAGCCTGCCCGGCCGGCAGGCGTGGAAAAGGGGAAGGTGCAGGCACGCGATCGAGCCCGGCTCCGGCGGCGACCCGGGATCGCGCAGCCGCGCCCGGATCGCGAGCTGCCGGGCGCGCGCTTCGAGCATTCCCCGGTCTCCGAGGATCACCACGCGGTCTGCCAAATGGCTTGCTGCAAGTGCGAGGCAAATGTCCGGGCCGATTCCCGCCGGTTCGCCCGAGGTCACCGCGACTGGCGCGACCGGCCCGGAACCCGAGGACGCGCGCGACCAGGCATGGGCCGGTCTGTCGAGTTGCGCGCTCACCGCTGTTCGAGCCTTAGTTCGACATAGGCGCGATCGCGCAGCTGGCGCAGCCACTCTTGGTAAGCCTCGTCGCCTTTCCTGTCGAGCAAAGCCTTGCGCGCCTCGACGCGCTTGCGGTCCGTGGACATGTCCGCGGTGCGCCGCTCAAGCACTTGGATGAGGTGCCAGCCGAATGGAGTCTTGACGGGTTCGCTGACTTCCATGAGCTTGAGCTCCGTGAACGCCCGCTCGAACTCGGGCACGGTGTCGCCCGGATACACCCAACCCAAATCTCCGCCGCGGGAAGCGGAGCCGTCGTCCGAATTCAGGCGAGCGAGCTCGGCAAAATTGACTCCGTTGACGATGCGATCGCGCAAGCCGAGGAGCTTCCGCTTGGCTTCACTTTCGGAGACAAGCTCGCTGGTGCGCACCAGTATATGGCGGACGTGCGCTTGCTCGACGAGGAGGGGCGTGCCCGCTCCCCGCATGTCGATCAGTTTTATGAAGTGGAATCCGGCAGGACTGCGGAACACAGGGCTGACTTCTCCGGGCTTGAGCCCCGCTAGGGCCTCGACGAACAATTCCGGAAGGCGCTGCTGGCTGCGCCAACCTACCACGCCGCCCTGAAGAGCGTCGGGAGCATCGGAGTACGTCGCGGCCAGCTGGGCAAAGTCAGCTCCGTCCTTGAGCCGCTTCAGCGCCTCCTCGGTACGGGCACGCCTGGCTTCCACCTGCGCGGGCGTGGCTTGCTCGGGTATCCGAACCAGGATGTGGGCGATGTTGTATTCGGTCCCGACTTCCTTCTTCTCGCTCTGCTCGAAAATCAGGTTTTCTATCTCACCCTCGCTGACCGTGAGCTTGCTCGTCACCTCGCGCTCGCGCAGACGCGTCAGCAGAATCTCATTGCGCAGTTCCTCCCGGAACGCGGCGAAGGGGATGGAGTCGCTCTCGAGCCTCTGCCTGAATTCAGTGAGGGATAGCTTGTTGTTCTCCGCGACCCGGTTGACCGTGCGATCGAGCTCCAGATCATCCACCCGCAAGCCGGTCTCCCGCGCATACTGCAGCTGGACTTTCTCGAAGATCAGACGCTCGAGCACTTGGCGCTCGATCTCCGAACTGTCGACGCTGGACGTGCCTCTGCGCTGGAGATCCCGCTGCACTCGGGTGACGCGCTCGGATAGATCGAACTGCGTAATCACTTCCTTGTTGACGACCGCCACAATGCGATCGAGCAGGTCGACGCGCGCGGACGCAGCTTGATCGGGACGCGCGCCCTGCGCGAGCGCCGCGCCGCACCCGATCAGCGTCAGAATGCCAAGGCAAACTCTCATAGGATCATGTTCTCTGCGTCAGTTGTAGAAGTCAAATTGCCCGTCCGGCTTGTTTTCCAAGGACGGGACATTGACCTTCTGATAGCCCGGTACGTTCCGCTTCAGCGCCTCGAGCGGGTTGGACCCGAGGCGTGAGAACCCGTTCAGCTCGAGCTGAAAGAACACGCTTGACGATGAGGTTCCGGCGGTCAGCGCGAATTTCTGGGCGACGATGCGGCTCGTCCAGCATCCGGCCGCGTACTCGAATCCGCCGATACTTTCGATGATGCGGCTGTCGAGCAGGGAGTAGTTGAACCGCCCGACGCCGTACCAGCGGCCGTAGAGCGGCCACTGCGCCGACAAGTCGATCTGCTTGGTCGGACCGTTTTGCGTGATGTCGCCGCTCAGGTACCGATAGCTGAGATTGAGCGTCCTCAAGGTCTCGGGCCGGTAGCGCGCCGCGAGCGTGAGGCGCTCCGTACGATAGTCGCGTTGATCGTATTCGGTACCGGCATCCATCGTCCAGGACGAGGACACACGCCCGGACAATGCCGCCAACAGGTTCGAGGCCTTGTAGGTTCGCGGGACATCGGTCGGGTTGAGGGTCACTTGCTGATCCTTGAAGTAATAGCGCTGACCGAAAGTACCGCGCATCACTTCCTGTCCGCTCGAAGGCAGCAATAGGCGCGACGTGACTGCGGCGGTCAGCTGGTTCGCGTCGTTGATGCGATCGCCTCCCGAGAAAATGTTCTCCGAAAAGATCTGCGCGTAATTGAAGTCCGCGACGGCGGTATCGAACAATGGAATCTGATTCTGAGCGCGAAACGGGATATAGACGTAGAACAGCCGAGGCTCGAGTGTTTGCGTTACCGTCTGGCCCAGAGCCAGCGTGTCTTTTTCGAAGATCAATCCGCTGTCGAGACTGTACATGGGCAGAGCACGCGTGATCGAGTCCGGCAGTATCGCGGCGGCCCCGGCGCGGGCCGGAGCGGGCCGCACTGTCGATACATCCTGGGATCCCGGGATGTTCTGATCCAACGCGTAGTACGTCGCGTTGAAGCTCACTTTCGGCGTCAGGAAGTATTGCGGCGAGATCACCGGCAAGCTCACACTCGGGAAAACGGTGGTGCGCATCCCGGTCACCAGCGTGGGATGGCTGAAATTGACGAACTCCTCGGCCGATCTGAAATCGAAACCCGCAATATCCTGGCGCAAGGTGGTCAAGGTGAGCTGCGGAGTGCGACCGTAGGGAGGAACGATCGGAGCCTCGGGGTCCTGCAAGACCTGGAACGTCTGAATGCGGGCGGTCGCCGAGTAGCTGCCCGAACCCCACCACTTGCCGTTGTACGTCACGAAGCCCTCGCGCGGGAGAGTGGTCTGGGAAGTGAGGCTGATGCGCGTCGAGAGGTCGCGGAAGTAGTTGTCATCCGAGACCTTGTTCAGGTTGAGCCCGCCCAGCAGCGTGCCCTCACGGTTGTAGGTTCCGACAAAGGCGATCGCCGAGCGACCTTCATCGACGGTCTTGTCGTTTGGAAGCTGCTCGGCGTTGAGCTCGCTAACGAAGTCCTTCCCCAGGAAGCGAAACTGCTCGACGATTTGTGTTCCGCGCTTCTGCAGGTAGCGGGGCGTGAGCGTCATGTCGTAGTCGGGCGCGAGATTGAGGTAGTAGGGAACACCCACCTCGAGTCCGCTCTTGCCGGTAATGCCGGTCTGCAGCGGGAGGAATCCCGACTTTCGCTGATTGTTGAGCGAGAAATCGAAGGTAGGCGCGGACAGCACGTGTACGCCCTCGAAGTACACGGCCCCTCCGCGCGCAGTACCCACATCGCGCGTGAAATCCAGATCCAGCTCGTCGGCCCTGATGAACCAGCCGTCGTCGCCCGGTTTGCACGAGGTGAAGACGCCGTTCTTGATTCGGTACTTGTCTTCTCCTAGGATTTCCATGGCTCCGGCCTGTCCGCGCCCCGCAATGGGCTCCCGGTTGACCCTGGCCCGTGGAGTGAGCGTGAATTCGGGTTTCTCGAATGTTCCGGTCCCATCTTTCAACGAATACCGCAGAGAAGGCCCACTCAGCGCATCGCTGCCGCGCTGCAGGCGCACACCGCCTTTCGCTTCCACCTCCTCTTTAGCCTCGGAGTACCTGAGCAGGTCCGCGCGGATCGAGAGATCGCCTTGGCGCAAGGTGGCGTTGCCCTGGGCGGTCGTGTCCTGCCCCGAAACACCTTCGATCCGGTCGGCATCGAGAGTGATCGGCGCGGAGGGATCGGGTTTGCGCTGCTTCTCGGGAGGAGTCGGCTTGAGTCCCTGCCCTTGCGCCCACGCCGAAGCGCAACATAGCAGCGCGATTGCCAGCGCTGAAAAGCGGGCGGGGAAAAAAGGCATGTCGCGGGGTGAGTACGATGGGGCTACCGAGGTGAGTGCTAAAATCGCATAAATTGGGTGTGAAGGCAATCCTTTGTTTCAGGAGGAGTTTTGGACCGCGTTGAGCAGCTGCGACGGTGGTTGAGCGCGACCCTCGGGGACGAGCTCCGCATCGCCCCGGCCTCCGACGACGCGAGCTTCCGGCGTTATTTCCGAGTCCGGCGAGGCGATACGCTGCCCTCGCTCATTGCGATGGACGCTCCACCCGACAAGGAAAGCTGCGCGCAGTTCGTTCGGGTTGCCGGCCTTTTTGCCCAGGCCGGTGTGCATGTTCCCTCAATTCATGCTCAGGATCTCGTCCAGGGTTTTCTTCTGCTCTCGGATCTGGGCGACACGACCTATCTGAACGCGCTCGACGAGCGCAGCGCGGGATCTCTCTACGGACACGCTCTCGACGCACTCATCCGGATTCAGGCGGCGAGCCGGCCTGGGGCGCTTCCCGACTACGATCGGGATCTGCTCGAGCGTGAAATGCGCCTGTTCCCGGACTGGTACATCGCACGGCAACTCCAGCGGCAGCTCGCTCCCGCGCATGTCGAGAATCTCGAGAAGGCGCTTTCGGCGATCCTCGCGAATAACCTGGGGCAGCCGCGCGTATTCGTGCACCGCGACTACCATTCGCGCAACCTCATGGTCTGCGAGCCCTGCCCGGGCATTCTCGATTTCCAGGATGCGGTGTACGGACCGATCACCTACGACCTCGTCTCGCTCCTGCGCGACGCCTACATCGCCTGGGAGGAGGACCGCGTCATCGACTTGACGGTACGCTATTGGGAGAAGGCGCGGGCCGCGGGCTTGCCGGTCGCTTCGGACTTCGCCGACTTCTACCGCGATTTCGAGTGGACGGGGGTCCAGCGGCAGCTGAAAGTGCTGGGGATCTTCGCGCGCCTTTCCATCAGGGACGGCAAGAACGGCTATCTCAAGGACCAACCCCGCGTGATGGGCTACCTGCGCCGCGCCTGCGAGCGCTACCGCGAGCTCATTCCTCTCGCGCGTCTGCTCGACGAGCTCGATGCGACCGAGAAGCGCGTCGGCTATACGTTCTGAACGGACCCATGAAAGCGATGATTCTTGCGGCCGGGCGCGGCGAGCGCATGCGGCCGCTCTCGGACGCGGTGCCCAAGTGCCTTCTCGAAGTTCGCGGAAAGCCTCTGATTGCCTGGCTGATCGAGGCGCTGGCGCGCTCGGCCGTTGGCGAAATCGTGATCAATCACGCGCACCTGGGTCACCTGATCGAGGCGGCGCTGGGCGACGGCCATCGCTTCGGCGTGACAATCCGCTACTCGCCCGAGGCAGAGGCGCTCGAAACCGCGGGAGGCATCGCCAAGGCGCTTCCCCTGCTGGGGCCGTCGCCGTTTCTCGCCGTCAACGGCGACATCTTCTGCGATTTCGATTTCTCCGGGCTCGTCGCGCGCGCGTTGGACCGGCATCTCGCGCATCTGGTGCTGGTCCCGAACCCCTCCCACCATCCGCAGGGCGATTTCGCCCTGCGCGGCTCGCTGGTCAGCGAAGCGGGCGATCCGAAATCTACTTTCAGCGGCATAGGCCTATACCGCCCCGAGCTCTTCGCGAGCGTGAAACCCGGTTCCAAGGGACAGATAGCGTCGCTGCTGCGCGCGGCGATGACGCGCGCCTTGGTCTCGGGTCAACTGCACGGCGGCGAGTGGCACGATGTCGGCACGCCCCAGCGTCTCGCCGAGCTGAACGAGCCGGCTTGATCGGCCCGCCGAAGCAGACGACAATTCGCGAATGGATACGGTCAACGTGCTCTCACGCTGCGCCGAGCGCCGCCACTCCCTGCAGCTGCGCATGGGCCAGGGCGTGGCGGTGATTCCGACCGCACCGGTGCGCGTGCGCAATCGCGACAGCGATTACTCGTACCGCTTCGACAGCTACTTCTACTATTTGAGCGGATTTTCGGAGCCCGAGTCGGTGCTCGTCCTCGTCGCGGGACAAGCGCCGAAATCGATTCTCTTCTGCCGCGAGCGCGATCCGGCGCGCGAGCTTTGGGACGGCGTACGCATCGGTCCAGACGGCGCCAAGGCGACCTTGGGCGTGGACGAGGCTTTCCCCATCGGTACGCTCGACGAGCACATGCCCAGGCTTCTCGCCAATCAGCCCGTGCTCCACTACGCACCTGGCGCCGATCCGGCCTGGGACGCGCGCATCATGGACTGGCTGAACGAAGTTCGCTCTCAGACGCGATCCGGGATCGCAGCTCCGGCAGAAATTCGTGATCTGCGCACCGCGCTCGACGAAATGCGCCTCTTCAAGGACGACAGCGAGGTCGCAGTGATGCGCCGTGCTGCGGCGATATCGGCCGCCGCGCACGAACGCGCGATGCGTGCGACCCGCCCCGGGCGAGGCGAATACGAGATCGAGGCGGAGCTGCTCTACGAGTTCCGCCGCCACGGATCCCAGTATCCCGCCTACACACCGATCGTCGCGGGAGGGGCCAATGCGTGCATCCTGCACTACCGCGACAACAGCGCGCGCCTTGCCGACGGGGATCTTCTGTTGATCGACGCGGGCTGCGAGCTCGACGGCTACGCATCGGACGTAACGCGCACCTTTCCCGTCAACGGGAAATTCAGCGGGCCGCAGAAAGACATCTACGAGCTGGTGCTCGCGGCTCAAGGGGCGGCGATCGCCGCGGTGAGGACCGGGAATCGCTGGGACGAGCCGCATAACGCCGCGGTGAGCGTCTTGGCGCGCGGGTTCGTCGACCTCGGCCTGTGCGGCGGAACGGTCGAAAAGGTGATCGAAACCGAGGACTACAAGCGTTTCTACATGCACCGCACCGGACATTGGCTCGGCCTCGACGTCCACGACGCCGGCGAGTACAAGTCGGGAGGCGAATGGCGTCGACTCGATCCCGGGATGACCCTGACGGTCGAGCCGGGCTGCTACGTCCGGCCCGCCGACAACGTCCCGAAGCCGTTCTGGAACATCGGCGTGCGCATCGAAGACGACGTCGTCGTGACGGCCGATGGTTGCGAGGTATTGACCGCAGCGGCGCCCAAAACGGTTCGCGCCATCGAGGCCCTCGTTGGCCGCGGCTGAGCTTTCCCGAGTCGATGTCGCCATCGCGGGCGGCGGGCCGGTCGGTTGTGCGCTGGCGCTTGCTCTGGCCGGAAGCGGCTTGTCCGTCGCACGCATTGCCGATGACGGCGATGTCGCCGACCGGCCGATTGCACTTTCCCACGGCAGCCGCCTGATCCTCGAGCGCCTGGACGCATGGAGCTCGCTCGCGTGCAGCGCCATTCGGACCATCCACGTGTCCCAGCAGGGGTTTGGCAGAACCGTGCTGCGCTCCTCGGACTACGGCCTGCCTGCACTCGGGTACGTCGTTGCCTATTCCGATCTGGCCGCGAATCTGGCCGGGCGCACTTCCGCCATCTCCGGGAGGGCGACGAGCTGGGAACCCTGCGGCGACAAAATCGTCCTGAGATTCGCCGCGGGCGGAAGCGAAGCGCGCATGCAGGCGCGACTGCTCGTGCTGGCCGACGGGGGCTTGAATCGCGAGGCCTGGCGCGTCACGGACTACGGCCAGCACGCGATCGTCGCCGAGGTCACTGCCGAGCGGACGGCCAGCGGCACCGCGTGGGAGCGCTTTACTTCCGAGGGGCCTCTCGCGCTGCTCCCCTTCGGGGACCGTCACGCCCTGGTGTGGAGCGCCGGTCCGGCGAAGGTCGAGGAGCTGCGCGGCCTTCCCGACCGCGAGTTTCTGGCGCGACTGCGCCAGGCTTTCGGGGGAAAGCTCGGGGAGTTCCGTTCGACGGGCCCTCGCTCGAGTTTCCCCCTATCCCTGCGTCGCGGCGCCGTCCGGCCCGCGCCTCGCGTCCTCGCGATCGGCAACGCCGCGCAAACCCTGCATCCGGTTGCCGGACAGGGACTCAATCTCGGACTGCGCGATGCATGGGAATTGGCTCGGATGTTGCTTGACGTCGCGAAGGAAGAAATCGGCGCGCCGCACCTTCTCGCGCGCTTCGCCCGCAGCCGCAGTCTCGATCGCTACGCGGGAATCGGCTTCACCGATTTTCTGGTCAGGATGTTCTCGAATTCGGCGCCGCCCCTCGCATTGGCGCGCGGTGCCGCCCTCGCGATGCTCGATATTCTTCCGCCCGCCCGGCATTTCATCGCCCGCCGCATGATTTTCGGAGCGCGCGCTCTGCCCTGAACCGGCGCTGTACCCCGTTTTCCGTCGCGCCGCCGGCCTCAGAAAATTTCTCCACGCGCAGCGCCGACGGCTTCCCTTCACGCTCGGGTTTAGGTATAGAATTGCGCCCTTCCGAAACAATTCCGTGATCGTAGATGCGAATCGGCTCGCGCACGTTGCGAAATAATCTGTTTGTCGCGCCGATGGCCGGTGTCACGGATCGACCCTTCCGACAGTTGTGCAAAAAGTTCGGCGCGGGCTTGGCCGTATCGGAAATGGTGGCGTCGAACTCGCTCCTCTGGGGCAGCGAGAAGACTCGCCGCCGCGCCAATCATGAGGGCGAGGTCGAGCCGATCTCGGTGCAGATTGCCGGAGCCGACCCGCTCATGATGGCCGACGCCGCCCGCTTCAACGTCGAGCACGGGGCGCAGATCATCGACATCAACATGGGTTGCCCAGCGAAGAAAGTCTGCAACACCATGGCGGGTTCGGCGCTGCTCAGGGACGAGCCGCTAGTGGGCCAGATCCTCGAATCTGTGGTGAAGGCCGTGGATGTGCCCGTCACGCTGAAGTTTCGCACCGGCTGGGACACGGCCAACAGGAACGCGCTTACGGTGGCGAGAATCGCCGAAGAGAGCGGCGTGCAGCTTCTGTCGCTGCACGGACGCACGCGCGCTTGCGGATTCTCGGGTCAGGCCGAGTACGACACGATCCGCGAGGTCAAGCAGTCCACGCGCTTGCCGGTGGTGGCGAACGGCGACATCACCACGCCCGAGGAAGCCCGGCGCGTTCTCGAATACACGGGCGCGGACGGTATCATGATCGGACGCGCAGCGCAGGGCCGGCCTTGGATCTTCCGCGAGATCGGACATTATTTCTCCACGGGGGAGAAGCTTCCCCATCCCTTGGTTTCCGAGATCCACACCGTGTTGATCGCGCATCTGCACGACCTCTATTCGTTCTACGGCATGGAACGAGGCGTCAAGGTCGCGCGCAAGCATATCTCTTGGTATACCAAGGGACTCGCTGGTTCGGCGAGCTTCCGGCATCGCATGAACCAACTGGAGAGCTGCGAGGAGCAACTCGCCGCCGTGAACGTTTTTTTTGATCAGCTCGGGCGCGAAGATTCTCGCCTGCGCTACGAGGTGGAGCTGGCAGCATGAAGCAAACGAGCGAGATCGCGGACTGCGTGCGCCGCTCCCTGGAACGCTACTTCAAGGATCTCGACGGCGCAAAGCCGCGCGCCATCTACGACATGGTGCTGAAGAACGTCGAGCGCCCGATGCTCGAGGTGGTGCTCGACCGAGCCGCGGGGAATCAATCGGTCGCCGCCGAGATGCTCGGGATCAACCGCAACACGCTGCGAAAGAAGATGCAGTCGCATAAAATAAGAATGTGATTCCCATCCGGACGGCGCTGATCAGCGTTTCCGACAAGACCGGCCTCGCCGAGTTTGCGCGGGGACTGGCCCGATTCAAGATCAAGATTCTTTCGACCGGAGGCACGGCGAGGTTTCTTGCCGACCACGGCGCAACAGTCACCGAGGTCGCCGACTACACCGGATTCCCCGAAATGCTCGACGGACGGGTGAAGACGCTGCATCCGCGCATTCACGCGGGCATCCTCGCCCGGCGCGATTCGCCGGCCCATCTCGCCGCGATCCGGTCTGCTGGCATCGAATCCATCGATCTCGTCGTCGTCAACCTCTATCCGTTCGCACAGACCGTCGCGAACCCCGATTGCACCCTCGCCGAGGCAGTGGAGAACATCGACGTCGGCGGGCCCAGCATGCTGCGCGCAGCGGCGAAGAACTACGCCGGCGTGGCCGTCGTCACGGATCCGTCGGACTATCCGAAGGTGCTGGCGGAGATGGAGGAGCACGAGGCGGCCCTGAGCGAGAACACGCGCTTCTCCCTGGCCCGAAAGGCGTTCGCGCACAGCGCCGCGTACGAGGCGGCGATCAGCAACTACCTCACGGCGCTCACGCCCGGGGGAAAGCCCGCTACTTTCCCGGGAAATCTCACGCTCCAGTTCGAAAAGCTGCAGGACCTGCGCTACGGCGAGAATCCGCATCAGCACGCCGCGTTCTATCGCGACGCCAGTCCGGTGCCGGGCGGGCTCGCCGGCTATGTTCGGGTTCAGGGCAAGGAGCTGTCCTTCAACAACATCGCCGACGCCGACGCCGCCTGGGAATGCGTGAAGAATTTCGACGAGCCGGCGTGCGTAATCGTCAAGCACGCAAATCCCTGTGGCGCGGCGATCGGGGGTTCGGTGCACGAGGCGTACGATCGCGCCTTTGCGACCGACCCGGCCTCCGCCTTCGGCGGCATCGTCGCCTTCAACGGCGGGTTGAACGCGGCGACCGCGCAGGCCGTGTGCAAGCCGTTTGTCGAGGTCGTGATCGCGCCCGAATTCGACGCCGGGGCGCGCGCGGCGTTCTCCGCCAAGCCGAACGTGCGCGTCTTGTCGGTCGGGCTCGCGCGCGCCGCACAAGCCTACGACTTCAAGCGCGTCGGCGGCGGCCTGCTGGTTCAGACGCCGGACGATCGCGGCGTGAAGGCCTCCGAGTTGCGTACGGTCACCCGGGCGAAGCCCAGGCCCGAACAGGTCGGCGACTTGCTCTTCGCGTGGCGCGTCGCCAAGTACACCAAGTCGAATGCGATCGTATTCTGCAGGGACGGACGCACGCTCGGCATCGGCGCGGGGCAGATGAGCCGGGTCGACGCCGCCCGTGTCGCCGAATTCAAGGCGAAGGAGGCGGGACTTTCTCTCGAGGGATCGGTCGTCGCGTCCGACGCCTTCTTTCCGTTCCGCGACGGCATCGACGTGATCGCCCTGGCGGGCGCAAAGGCCGTCATACAGCCGGGCGGAAGCCTGCGTGACGAGGAAGTCATTGCAGCCGCGGACGAGCGCGGCATGGCTATGATGTTCACCGGCATACGGCATTTCCGTCACTGATGAAACTGCTCGTCATCGGCTCGGGCGGCAGGGAGCACGCTATCGCGTGGCGTCTCACGCAGAGCCCGCGCGTGCAAAAGGTGTTCGTCGCGCCGGGAAACGGCGGCACCGCGCGCGAGAACGGCCTGGAGAACCTCGCGATCTCCGACATCGGCAAGCTCGCCGAGTTCGCGCTCACCGAGGGCATCCACCTCACCGTGGTCGGGCCCGAGGCGCCCCTCGCCGAAGGCATCGTTGATCTGTTCCGTTCCAAGGGGTTGCGCATCTTCGGCCCGACGAAGGCCTGCGCGCAATTGGAGAGCTCGAAACAATTCGCCAAGGAATTCATGACGCGCCATCGCATCCCCACCGCGGCGTTCGCGACCTTCGAGGAAGCGCATCCCGCGCACGCCTACGTCGAGCAGCGCGGCGCGCCCATCGTGGTGAAGGCAGACGGCCTCGCCGCCGGGAAGGGCGTGATCGTCGCGACGAGCAGGGACGAAGCACATCGCGCGATCGACCAGATCCTGGTCGAGCGGACCATGGGGGCGGCCGGCAACCGCGTGGTGATCGAGGAATTTCTCGAAGGCGAGGAGGCGAGCTTCATCGTGCTCGCCGACGGCGAGCACGTGCTTCCTCTTGCCACCAGTCAGGACCACAAACGCCTGAAAGACGGCGACCAGGGGCCCAACACCGGAGGCATGGGAGCGTATTCACCGGCGCCGGTCGTGACCCCTGAGCTGCACGCCCGCGTGGTGCGCGAGGTCATCCAGCCTGTGTTGAAAGGCATGACTGAGGAAGGCCATCCCTACAGCGGTTTCCTCTACGCCGGCCTGATGATCCACGGCGGCAATCCGCGCGTTCTGGAATTCAACTGCCGCCTCGGCGACCCCGAGACGCAGCCGATTCTCCTGCGGCTCAAGAGCGACCTGTTCGAGCTGATCGAGGGCGCGGTCGACGGGAAGCTCCATCAACTCAAAGCGGACTGGGACCGCCGGCCGGCCCTAGGGGTGGTGGTCGCCGCGGCCGGCTACCCCGACTCGCCGAAGAAAGGCGACACCATCACCGGACTTCCCGCTCCGGAGGAGGATTTGCGCGTGTTCCATTCGGGAACGGGCCTGAAGCACGGCGCTCCGGTGACCAACGGCGGCCGAGTGCTGTGCGTGACCGCCTTGGGCGTGACCGTCAAGATGGCGCAGCGCCGCGCCTACGATGCGGTCGAGCGCATTCGTTTCGACGGCATGCAGTACCGGCGCGATATCGGCTTTCGCGCCGTCGCCTCGAAGAACCCGACCTAGGTATCGCGCCCTGCCTGGGCACTTCCGATGAATCCGACCGCGGTCAGCGATTACCTGGTCGATCTGCAAAACCGCATCGTCGCGGAGCTCGAGCGCATCGACGGCAGCCGCTTCGGGCAGGACCGCTGGCAGCGCGGCGAGGGCGGCGGCGGCGAAACCCGAATTGTCGAGGATGGCGACGTGTTCGAGCGCGGCGGAGTGAATTTCTCCCGCGTGCACGGCGAACGGCTACCCCCCGCCGCGAGCGCGGCGCGTCCCGAGCTCGCCGGCCGCAGTTTCGAGGCCATGGGCGTGTCGCTGGTGCTGCATCCGCGCAACCCCTACGCGCCGACCGTTCACATGAACGTGCGCTTCCTCGTCGCAACCAAAGCGGGAAGCGACCCGGTATGGTGGTTCGGCGGCGGAATGGACCTCACGCCCTACTATGGCTTCGAGGAGGATGCGCGCCATTTCCATTCCGCGTGCCGGCAGGCGCTTGCGCCCTTCGGAGCGGATCTCCACGCGCGCTTCAAGCACTGGTGCGACGAGTACTTCTATATCAAGCACCGCGGTGAGCCGCGTGGCATCGGAGGAATCTTCTTCGACGACTTGAACGACGGCGGGTTCGAGCGATGCTTCGGATTGATGCGCAGCGTCGGCGATCATTTCTTGCCTGCGTATCTGCCGGTGCTGGAGCGCCGCAGGAACCTCCCCTACGGGGAGCGCGAGCGCGATTTCCAGGCGTACCGCCGCGGCCGCTATGTCGAGTTCAATCTGGTATACGATCGCGGCACCCTGTTCGGGCTGCAATCGGGCGGGCGCGCGGAGTCGATACTGATGTCGCTGCCGCCGCTCGTGAAATGGCGTTACGACTGGAAACCGGACCCCGCGACCGAGGAGGGGAAGCTCTACCGCGATTTCCTGCGCCCCAGGGATTGGCTCGGCGAGCCACATTGACGGAGAGGAGCAGCATGGAGATGCGCAAGCTTGGAAGGAATGGACCCGAGGTCCCGGCGCTGGGCCTGGGCTGCATGGGCATGACCGGCATCTACGGTGAACCGAACGAAGCCGAATCGATCGCAACCATCCACCGCTCGATCGACCTCGGCGTCAACCTGATCGTCACATCGGACGCGTACGGAGCGGGAACCAACGAAGAGCTGGTCGGGCGCGCGATCAAGGGCAAGCGCGACCGGGTACTGCTCGCGACCAAGTTCGGCAACCTGGGCTTGAGCGGCTTCAAGGTCCCGGAGGGCCTTTCGGCGGGTCACCCGGGCTATGTGCCGCTGGCCTGCGAGGCCTCGCTCAAGCGCCTGGGCGTGGACGTGATCGATATCTACGGCCTGCATCGCGTCGATCCCAAGGTGCCGATCGAGGATACCGTGGGCGCGATGAAGAAACTGGTCGAGCAGGGAAAGGTTCGCCACCTCGCGCTCTCCGAGGCGGGAGCGCAGACGCTCAAGCGCGCACACAAGGTGCATCCCCTGGTCGCGCTCGAAACCGAGTACTCGCTCTGGTCCCGCGATGTCGAGAAAGACATCCTCCCGGCGTGCCGCGAGCTCGGAATCGCGTTCATGGCGTACTCACCTCTCGGCCGCGGGTTCCTCACCGCGACGATCAAGACGCTGGACGCGCTGCAGGCCAAGGACAGAAGGCGCGATCACCCGCGCTTCGATCCCGACAATCTCGTGCGCAATGTAGACCTGCTGAAGCCGCTCGAATCGATCGCAGCCGCGCACAAGGTCAAGCCCGCGCAAGTCGCGCTCGCGTGGGTTCTCGCACAAGGGAAGGACGTCGTGCCGATCCCGGGCACGAAACGGCGCTCTTATCTCGAGCAGAACGCGGCCGCGGCGGGAATCACCTTGAGCGCCGCGGAAATCGGGCAGCTCTCGAAAGCGTTTCCGCCCGGGATCGCCTCGGGAACCCGCTACCCGGAGAAGCAGCTCGCGGGACTCGGCATCTGAGTCGCGGCGGCACCCGGCTCAGTCCGGCGTCGGTTGCACCAGATCGGCGCTTGCGCGAAAGTGCCGGCCCGCCTCCTCCGCCCGGCCGAGCCGCTCGTACAGCCTCGCAAGCGCGATATGGGCGGCCTGCGTCGGCTGCGTGGCGAGGCTCGCTTCCAGATAGCTCTGCGCCTTTCCCCAGAGCTCGCGCTGCACGCACAGGCGGCCCAGAGTGAGCAGCAGCTCCGCCTCGCCGGGACGATCGGTCAGCCATTTTTCCGCGCGCTCGAGGCGCTCGAGCGCATCCCTGTCTTCGCGCTCTCCGTAGAGCAACGCAAGAGTGCCGTCCCAGTTGCGCTCGAGGGCCTCCTCGATGATGCGGTGAGCGCTGCGGCAATCTCCGAGCGCCATGAAGGCCCGGGCGGCGGCCGCCGCTATCCTGGGATGAACGCGCTCGGCGCGGGGCGTGTCGTCCCATTGGCGAGCGAGATCTTCCCGATCGAACGGCTTGCGGCTCAGCAGCGCGACGCGAGCGCTGGCGCGCAGGCTGGCGAGCGCTTCGCCCGGCATGGCGTCGTGCTTCTCGAGGGCGTTTGCGATACGAAGGACTTCGTTCCAATTCGACGTACCCTGCTCGGCGCGCAACATGAGGAACAGCGCTGCCACGTGCCGGGGACCGCTCTCGTGCAAGTCGCGCAGCACCGCCTGCGCCTCGTCGAAGCGCCGTTCGTCCAGCAGTAGCTCGGCCCGGGTCATGAGCTGAGCCACACGCCACTCCCCATCGCCCTGCCTCGAACGCTCGAGCCACTGGTCGCGCCGCCCGAAGTCGCGCAGCCTTTGCGCGGCGCGTGCCCCGAGAAGACCCGCTAGACCGGGCGCGGCGCCGAGATCGATCGCCTTGGAAGCCAACTTCTCCACCCTCACGAAGCGGCCCTCGAACAGGGCCTGAATCGCCTCCAGCGTCGCCGCGTGTCCCGCCTCGTAGCGGCGGCGCTTGCGATAGGCCCGAACGAGCGAAGGGAGTCGCAGGGTATGCCATACCGCCCTGACTAGCAGATAGCCGAGCACAAAGCCGGCGACGAGCAGCACCGCGAGAAACGCGAGCGAAACCTCGGCCCGCCACGGATGCATCACGAAAAGGGCGTACCCGCTGCTTCCGCGCAGCGCGAGGGAGAGCGCGACCGCCAGGGCCGCGAGCACAATCAGCCACAGCAGCCCTCTCATCGCGCTGCGCGCTCGCGCGGTGCCTTGTAGACACGCATCGCCGCGAGACTCTCGTTCATCGTCGGAAACAAGGGACCCGCCCCCATGGAACGGAGCTCCTTCAGGTTCGCCGCCATCGAGGCGGCCGCCCCGGAACGGGTGTCGACGTAGCGCTCGAGTGAGGCTGCCGCCGCAGCGAGGTCGCTGCGGTAGGCGGCTTCGTCGCGCGTCAGCAGGGCGATCCTGGCGTTGAGGAGACGAAGCTTCAGGTTCTCGCGCAGAAAATAGGCTTGCGGGGGGCTGAGGAGCACCGCCTCGGCGCTCTCCACCTTCTGGATCCTGACCAGTTGCCTGAGCTCGGCGCGCAGCTCGTCGATCAACTTTCCCCACCAGCTTCCCGGCGGCGGCTTTTCGGCCGCCTCGGGCTCGGGGCGCATGTCCCCGGCGAGCGGCAGCGAGTCCACGCTCGCGATCATCTGATCCATCTTGACGGCGATTCCCGGAATGTCGAGGCCGGGCGCGGCTTTCAGGCGTTCGATGTCGTGCGCGAAAGCCTTGCGCAGCGGCAGGAACTGGGGACGTCCGGAGCGCGCAAGGCGAGCGTCGGCCGTCTGAAGCGCGGCCAAGGCAACTGGAACATTGCCGACGAGCTGCAACTGCTGCGAAGCGATGGTGAGCAACTGCTCGATTTCTGCGAGTACCCAATCGTCGCGGCTGCGAGAAAGCTCCTGGTAGAGCGCTTCGAGCCCGGCCTGGTGGCTCTGATACTCGCTGAGCCTCAGATCGAGCTGCGCAACTTTCGCCAGCGCCTCGCGCATCGCCTCCTGGGCTTGCTTCGCGCTCAGGCGCGCGTCGCGGCTGTCGGCCTCGGTATCGCGCACGCGCTGGGCAAGGTCCCCGCGCAGCGCATTGATCCGCACCCTTGCGTCGTACCACTGCCATGCAAATAGCAGCGACACCAGCACGAACGCGATCGCCCAGAGAGAAACGAACCGGCGCTTCGGCGATTGGGCTTGGGTGGGCGGCGAGGTGCGGTCTTCCATGTCTCCAGCAGGTTGCTGATCGGAAGCCGTCATACTCTAGCAAAAAAACGCCGCCATCTCCGCGACGGTGCGTTCGTCTCCCCGTCCGGTCACGATGACCTCGCGAACTCCGAGTCTTTTCGCCGCTTGCTCGATCCGTCGATGGGGCACGAACACGGGAGTCGCGCGAAGATACCTCCCCCCCGTGGGACCGAGCATGGCAAAGAAATTCGCCAGCCCCTCGCTGCTCGTGATGGAGGCCGCTTCGACTCCTCCGGCCTGCCATCGCGCCATCAACTCGCCCACGTGCGCGTCGGGCCGCGCCCGCCGGTAACATTCCGCATATTCGACTCGCGCACCGCGCGCCTCGAGCTCGTTCCTCAGCCATTCGCGGCCGCCCTGCCCGCGAAAGATGACGACCGAGCGTCCGCGCAAGCCCTGCAGCTCGGGGAGCGCGGCCAGGGCTTCGCTGTCGGCCTCTCCCGAGGGCGATATCACGTTGCGGAATCCTCGTTCCTCGAGCACCTTCGCGGTGCCCGCCCCCACCGCGGCCACGCGGAGCCTCTCAGGCCAGTTCCGGCTGGAGCTGACCATGCCGTGTCCCCGCAATGCCGCGGTGGGGCTGACGAAGATCGCCAGCTGAAATCCTTCCAGGCGCGCGATGACCGCGGAGACGGCGTCCGCGTTTTCCGGAGGCAGGATCTCTATCGTCGGAAACAGTATCGGCTCCCCGCCCGCGGCACGGACACGCTCGGCAAGCGCAGGAGCGTGCTCCCGCGGGCGAGTGATCACGATACCGCGCCCCGCAAGCGGCCCCCCGCTCATGAGAGAGACGCGAGGATGGCGTCTGCGCCGAGGGTCCTCAGGCTCGCTGCGAGCGCCTCGCCCAATTGTTCGGGCGAATTGGACGGGCCGCTCAGTTCCGCACGCACCACCTTGCTGCCGTCGGGTTTTGCCACCAGTCCGCGCAAGCGGATCTGTGCGCCGATTGCCACAGCGTAGGCTGCCAGCGGCAGTTGACAATCCCCGGAGAGGGCGCGGCTCACCGCCCTCTCGGCTCGCACGCACGCCGCGGTGGCCGGATCCTCGAGCCGGGCGAGCCGCTGCCGAAGAGCCTCCTGATCCTCGCGGCACTCGATCGCCAGCGCTCCCTGCCCTGGGGCGGGCAGGCTCTCCTCGGGCTCGAGCATCGCCCGGATTCGAGCCGCGAGGTCCAGCCTCTTCAGGCCAGCCGCGGCCAGGACCATGGCCTGGCATTCGTCCCGATCGAGCTTCGCGAGGCGCGTGTCGAGGTTGCCCCTCAAGGGCTTCACCTGCAGCGCGGGATAGCGCTCGCGCAGCTGAGCCTCGCGCCGCAGGCTGGATGTTCCAACGACACTTCCGGCGGGAAGCGCCGCGAGGCTCGGACTCGAATTCGACACTAGACAGTCGCGCGGGTCCTCACGCGGAGTAAAGGCCCCCAGGCAGAAGCCGGGAGGCAGGTGCATCGGGACATCCTTTGCCGAGTGTACGGCGATGTCGGCGCGGCCGTCCTCGAGCGCCGCTTCGAGCTCCTTAACGAAAAGACCCTTGCCGCCGACCTCGGCGAGCGGGCGATCGAGGATCTGATCGCCGCGGGTCGTGATGCCGAGAATGCTCACCTCGCAATGCGGATAAAAGCGTTTCAGCTCGCGCGCGACGTGTTCCGACTGCCATAGTGCGAGACGGCTCCTGCGCGACGCGATGACGATGCGGTCCGATTTTTGATTCAATTCTCCACCTCTTACCCGACCAGGGACTTCACCTGGGGCCACTGCCTGCGGCTCACCGGCAGCTTCTCATCGAGACCTTCGAGCACCACCGACCATCCCTCCTCGCCCTCGATTTCGGCTCCACGCTCGAATCCGCGGATCCATCGGCGCGCCACGAGGCAATTGCGATGAATCCGTACGAATACGCTGCCGAATTCCTGCTCGATCTGCGTGAGGGATTCCTCGACCAAGTGCTCGCGTTCGCGGGTGCGCAAGGTGACGTACTTGAGCTCGGCCCTGAGGTAGATGACCTCGGCGACCGGGACCAACGTCAGCCGCCCGCGCTCGGCGACGCTGAAGTGGCGCCGCGGGGCGGGATCGATGCTTTCGAGCACGCCGCGCGTGAGCCTTGCGCCGGTAGTCGCCTTTTTCAGTGCGTTAAGCAGCCGCGCCGCGCGCACGGGTTTGGTCAGGTAGTCCAGAGCGTTCACTTCGAACGCTTCGATCGCATATTGGTCGTGCGCGGTAACGAAGATCACGGCGGGCGGCCTATCGAGAACCTGCAGGTGCCTCGCAAATTCGATGCCGCTCATCTCGGGCATGTGGATGTCGACCAGGACGACGTCGGCCTGCGAGGCGGCAACGACTTGCAGGCCCTCCACGCCGTTCGCCGCCTCGCCCGCCACGGAATGCGGCAACTCGGCGCGACAATCCTGCAGGAGCTCGCGCAGGCGGCTGCGCGCAGGCTGCTCGTCGTCGATGATGACCAGCCGGATCGGATTCATGGGCTGGTCCGGTAAGGCATGGCGATGCCGATCTCGTAGCGGCCGTCGGCGATGCGCGTGTTCAGGCTCGCTTCGACGTCGAAGTGCAGCTGTAGGCGCTCGCGGATGTTGGCAAGCGCCATGTGATTGCCCTGGCGGTGCTGATAGTCCGGGTGGTAGGGATTGGTCAGCTGCAGCCATAGTCGGTCGTTCCGCCGCTCGATGCGCACCTCGATCAAGCCGGGCTCGATTCCCGGCTCGATGCCGTGGTAGACCGCATTCTCGACCAGGGGTTGCAAGACCATGGGCGGTACCAGCGCTTCCTCCGCGGTCGGGTCCACCCGCCAATCGACCCGGAGACGCTCTCCCAGCCGCAGTTGCTCCAGGTTGAGATACTGTCTGCAAAGCGAAAGCTCGTCACCGAGCGCGATCAACTGACGGTTGTCGGCCATCACCGTACGGAACAGCTCAGCCAGATCTTCGAGGGCACCCTCCGCGCGCTTCGGATCCTCGCGGATCAGCGAGAGCACCGCATTCAGGCTGTTGAACAGGAAATGCGGGCGGATGCGGGCCTGCAGCGCCTGGAGCCGCGCCTCGGAAATCGCGGGCGAGAGAGCCCGGCTGCGCAGGTGGAAATACCAAGCGACGGCCGTGGTCACGAACGCAGCGCAGGCGAGGCTCCAGGCGAGCTCGCGCCAATCCCCGCTGCCGCCGAGGAGCGACTGAAGCGGAAAGAGCGCGGCCGTCACTCCGAGCACGACCGCGAACACCGCCAGAAGCCCGTGGACGTAAGCGAGCCTCTCGAGCAGTGCCGATCCCGCGTACAGAGCGACCACCACGAAGAGCAGTACCGGCTCGAGCACTCCCGCGATCTCGCTGACCTTCGTGGCGAATTCTCCAATCTCGCGCGAGCGCGCCAGGGCAAAAAACAGCGCGAGCGCATTCACCGAAAGCAGGATGCGCGAGATCACGCCCAGGTTGCGGAAGTTCGGCAGGGCGTCGAGCAGATGGTTTTGCCGTATACTTTGCACTTTTGTGTGGACGCAGAGTCCAAGTGCGCACCGGTGAAGCGTGCGCTTACGACTTCGGGCATTTTACAGTCAACCATGGGAGCGAAGCCCAAGTCGGGCAAGAAACTCTGGTCGGGGCGTTTCGCCGAGCCGGTGTCCGAGCTCGTCAAGCGCTACACCGCCTCCGTCGGCTTTGACCGTCGTCTCGCCCTCCAGGACATCCGGGCGTCCCTTGCACACGCGCGCATGCTGCGTGCCGCCGGGATCCTGACCCGAGGCGATGTCAAGGCGATCGAGCGCGGCCTATCCAGGATTTCCAGGGAGATCGCGGCGGGACGCTTCCGCTGGTCGCTCCAGGCCGAGGACGTGCATCTCAACATAGAGCGGCGTCTCATCGACCTCGTCGGACAGGCGGGCAAGCGGCTGCACACGGCGCGATCTCGCAACGACCAGGTCGCGACGGATCTGCGGCTGTGGCTGCGCGACGCGATCGACGAGATCGCCGATCTCATGCGCCAGGTTCAGAGGGCGCTCCTCGACCAGGCGGAAAAGCACTCCGCCACCGTGATGCCCGGATTCACGCATCTTCAAGTGGCCCAGCCGGTCACGTTCGGACATCATCTGCTCGCCTACTTCGAGATGCTCGAACGCGACCGCTCGCGCCTCGCGGATTGCCGCCGGCGCATGAACTCTCTCCCTTTGGGCGCCGCCGCCCTGGCCGGGACCTCGTTTCCGATCGACCGCGCGCGCGTCGCCCGCGAGCTGGGATTCGACGGGGTCGCCGCGAACTCGCTCGATGCGGTGTCCGATCGCGACTTTGCGATCGAGTTCTGCGCCTGTGCCGCGCTGGCCATGGTCCATCTATCGCGCCTGTCGGAGGAGCTGATCCTCTGGATGAGCCCGCGCTTCGCATTCATTACCCTGCCGGATCGCTTCTGCACCGGGTCCTCGATCATGCCGCAGAAGAAGAACCCCGACGTGGCCGAGCTCGCTCGCGGCAAGACGGGCAGGGTGGCCGGCGATCTCATGGCGCTGCTCACGCTGATGAAGGGCCAGGCGCTTGCCTACAACAAGGACAACCAGGAGGACAAGGAACCGGTTTTCGACGCCGTGGACACCCTGCGCGACACGCTTGCCGTTTTCGCGGAGCTGATCGCGGGCATCGCCGTCAACGTGCCGGCGATGCGCGCCGCAGCGCAGGAGGGCTTTGCCACGGCAACGGACCTTGCCGACTACCTGGTGAAAAAAGGCCTCGCGTTTCGGGACGCGCACGAGGCGGTGGCGAGGGCCGTGCGCTTCGCCGAAGAATCGGGGCGAGCACTCGAGGGGCTTCAGCTCGCCGAGCTGCGCCGCTTCTCAGCGAAGGTCGGAAGCGACGTGTACCGCGTGCTCTCGCTCGATGGCTCGGTCGCCAGCCGCTCGCATGTGGGTGGCACCGCGCCCTCTCGAGTGCGCGCCGCGATCAAGCGCGCTCGCGCGACGCTAAAACGCACCTGATCTCGTCTCGGCTCCTCGCCGCCCTGCAGGCCTGCATCTCGGAGGCGGCGGGTCGGTTCCACATCGAGCAGGCGGCGCCCACGGGGGGCGGCTGCATCCACCGCTGCTTCGTGCTCGGGGGCGGCGGGCGCAAGTACTTCGCGAAAGTCAACGAGCGCGCCCAGCTCGACAATTTCGCAGCGGAGGCCGATGGTCTCGCGGCACTCGCCGCCGCCGGCGCGCGGGTCCCCTCTCCGCTATGCCGCGGCGAAGAGGGCAGCGAGGCCTTCCTGGTGCTCGAGTATCTGGAGATGCGGGGAAGCGGCGACTACGCCGCGCTCGGGCGCGCGCTGGCGCACGTACACTCGATCCGCGGCGAATTCTTCGGGTGGCGGCGGGACAACTACATCGGGAGAACGCCGCAGCTCAATCGCCGCTCGGCCTCCTGGGGCGACTTCTGGCGCCACTCTCGGCTCCTGCCTCAGCTCGATCTGGCAAGGAAGAACGGTCTGGGCGCCGGGCTTCTTGAAAAGGGCGAAAAGCTCGCCGAGGCCGTGCCGCGCCTTCTCTCGGGCCACTCTCCTGCGGCGTCGCTCCTGCACGGTGACCTTTGGGGCGGGAACGTAGGATTTCTGGCGAGCGGCGCGCCGGTGCTGTTCGATCCGGCGGTCTACTGGGGAGATCGCGAGACGGATCTGGCAATGACCGAGCTGTTCGGAGGATTTCCCCGGGATTTCTATTCCGCGTACGCCGAGATCGCGCCCCTCGACCGGGGTTACGCCGCCAGAAAAACGCTATACAACGTCTATCACGTCCTCAACCACGCGAACCTGTTTGGAGGCGGTTACGCGCCGCAGGCCGAGCGGATGATCGACCAGCTCCTTGCTCAGGCTTGAAGGAGCTTTTGCAGCTCTCCGGACTGGTACATCTCGCGCATGATGTCGGAGCCGCCGACGAACTCGCCCTTGACGTAGAGCTGCGGGATGGTGGGCCAGTTGGCGTACTCCTTGATGCCCTGGCGGATCTCCGGCTCCTCGAGCACGTTGACCGTAAAGAGCTCCGCTATCCCGCAAGCTTTCAGTATCTGAACGGCGTTGGCTGAAAAGCCGCATTGCGGAAACTGCGGAGTTCCCTTCATGTACAGCACGACCGGGTTTCCGGTGACTTGCTGCTTGATGCGTTCTTGCGCGTCCACGTTCGCCTCTCAATACCTGAGAAAATTAGTCGGGAATTGTACCGCTCACCCTAATTCGGGTCAACCGGGCCGAGTCGCGGCGCATACCCGCGGCAAGCCGGCGAGGTCGGGGAAGTCGGTGACGCCGGCGTAGCCGAGATCGCGCAACAGCTCGACGCAGCGCTCGCCTTGATCGTAGCCGTGTTCCACGAGCAGGCAGGCGCCAGGTCGAAGACGGTCGCGGGCGCCCGCGGCGATCTCCCGTATGCAGGCGAGGCCGTCGCGGCCGCCGACCAGCGCGATCCGGGGCTCGAAGGGCAGGTCTCCTCGTTCCAGGTGGGGATCGCTCTCCGCGACATAAGGCGGATTCGACACGATGACATCGAATGGATCCGGACCGAGCGATTCGAGCCAGTCGCTCCGCACGAAGTCGACGTCGAATCCGTGCTCGCGCGCGTTGCGGCGCGCGACTGCAAGGGCCGCTTCCGAGACATCGGCGGCGACGATCTCCAGCCCCGGACGCTCGCTCGCGAGAACAAGAGCGATCGCTCCGCTGCCCGTGCCAAGATCGAGCACGCGGGCTGGCTGTCCGACAGGGAGGCGTTCGAGCGCCAGATCGACGAGCAGCTCGGTCTCGGATCGCGGAATCAGGACGTCGGCGGTGACTTGCAGATCGAGACCGTAGAATTCCCGCCGGCCGACGATGTACGAGACGGGTTCGCCCGAGCGCCGCCTGGCGAACCATGCCTGCCCCGTGCGCGCCTTCGAAGGATCGAGCGGTTCTCCGGGATGAGCGATCAGGTGGACGCGATCGCAGCCGAGGACGCCGCGAAGCAGGATCTCGGCTTCCTGGCGCGGCAACCCCGACTCGCGCAGTAGGCCTTCGATGGTCGAGGCGGCTTCGACGGCGCTCATACAGCTCACCGCTCCTCTTCGAACGCCGCGAGCTGCTCGGCCTGAAGCTCGGCGAGCAGCGCCTGCGTGAGCTGCGACAGGTCACCGTCCATGATGTCGTTGATCTTATAGAGCGTGAGCCCGATGCGGTGATCGGTTACCCGCCCTTGCGGGAAATTGTAGGTTCGGATGCGCTCGGAGCGATCACCCGAGCCGATGAGGGATTTGCGAGTGGCGGCCTCCTTCGCCTGCTGCTCGCGCATCTGCTTGTCCTTGATGCGCGCCGCCAGCACCGCAAGCGCCTTTTCCTTGTTCTTGTGCTGCGAGCGCCCGTCCTGGCATTCCACCACGATGCCCGTCGGCAGGTGTGTGATGCGCACCGCCGAGTCGGTCTTGTTGACGTGCTGTCCCCCCGCGCCGGAAGCGCGGAAAGTGTCGATGCGCATGTCCGCCGGATTCAGCACGACGTCGCCGATGGCGTTGACCTCGGGCAGGACCGCCACCGTGCATGCGGATGTGTGGATGCGCCCCTGTGTCTCGGTTTCCGGGACGCGCTGCACGCGATGCCCACCCGACTCGAACTTGAGCTTGGAGTAGGCTCCCTGCCCGATGATGCGCGCGATGATCTCCTTGTATCCGCCGACGTCGCCCGGGGACTCGGATATCACCTCCACCTGCCAGCCCTGGCGCTCGGCGTAGCGGGAGTACATCCGAAAGAGGTCGCCCGCAAACAGTGCCGACTCGTCTCCGCCGGTGCCGGCGCGAATTTCAAGAAAGATGTTGCGCTCGTCGTTCGGGTCTTTCGGCAGCAGTAGCTTCTGCAGTTCCGACTCGAGCGCGGCGAGTCGTTCGCGCCCAGCCTTGATTTCGCTCTCGGCATACCCCTTAACCTCAGGGTCGGCGAGGAGCGCCTGCGCTTCGGCGACGTGCTGCTCGGTGTCGCGATACTTGTTGAACAAGGCGACGACGGGTTCGAGGTCCGCGTGCTCGCGCGAGAGCTTGCGGAACTGCTCCAGGTCGCGAGTCGCGTTCTCCAATGAAAGGAGCGCGTTGATGTCGCCGAGCCGCTGGCGCTTCTGATCGAGCTTGGCCGCGATACTGGTCTTCATCGACTCACTGGCACACGCTACGCGTCAATCGCGCGCGCGGAGGCGGTACAAGCGTGCTACCAGGGCCTTGAGCGACTGATCTTCCTCGCCGCCCTGGTTGAGCGCCTCGGTGGGAGCATGCATCAGCTTGTTGGTGAGCCCGTGCGAGAGCGCTTCGACCACCGCCTTGGGATCGTCCCCTCGGGCGAGCATCTTCACGGCGCGATCGACTTCGTGCGAGCGCGCCTCCTCGGCGGACTCGCGCAGTTGGCGAATGAGCGGCACCATCTCGCGCGTTTTCATCCAGTGAAGGAAGGAGCCGACCTGCGAATCGATGATCACCTCGGCCTGCGCGACCGCCGACTGGCGCGCGTCGATGCCCTCGCGCACCGTGGCCGCGAGATCGTCGATCGTATAGAGAAAGACGTCGTCCATTCCCGCAACCTCGGCTTCGATGTCGCGTGGGACGGCGAGATCGACCATGAATATCGGACGGTGGCGGCGGGCGCGCACCGTGCGCTCCATCGTTCCCTTTCCGATGATCGGCAGAGAGCTCGCGGTGCAGGACACGACGATATCGAATTCGGGCAGGCGCTCCGGGAGATCGCGCAGCTCGATCGACTCCGCGTTGAAGCGGCGCGCAAGCGCCTGGGCCCGGTCCAACGTTCGGTTCGCGACTGCCATGCCGCGCGGCCGCTGCGCGGCGAAGTGGGTGGCCGAGAGCTCGATCATCTCTCCGGCGCCGATCAGCAGCACTTTCTGGTCGGCGAGACTCGGGAATATCCGTCCGGCGAGCTTCACCGCGGCAGCGGCCATCGAGACGACGTTGGCGCCGATACCGGTGTTGCTGCGTACTTCCTTCGCCACGGCGAAAGACCGCTGGAAGAGCTTGCCGAGGAGCGTTCCCAGAGTGCCCGCAGACTCGGCAACGCGAGCGGCCTCCTTCATCTGGCCCAGAATCTGCGGCTCGCCGATCACCATCGAATCGAGGCCGGATGCTACCCGAAACGCGTGCCGGACCGCCTCTTCCTGCGGAAGGGCGTAGAGGTAGGGCTTGAGCTCCTGCGGCTGGAAGCGGTGATAGCCCGCCAACCACTGAAGCGCGGCCTGCGGCTCGCCCAACGCGCAATATAGCTCGGTGCGATTGCAGGTCGACAGGATCGCCGCTTCCTTGACCGGCTCGTTCTGGGTCAGCTCTGCGAGCGCCGCCCGGAGGCGCTCGGCGCTGAACACCACCCGCTCGCGGATCGCGAGCGGCGCGGTCTGGTGATTCATTCCGAGCGTGAAAAGCTGCATGGCAGAGGTGCCCGCGTAACTTGTCATTATAGACTAGCCATTCTGCGCGACCGTTCCTGCGAGGCACTGTGGAAAGACGTCACCTACTGCGGGAAAATTGGAAATGGAGCGTATGGAGTAGGTGTCAAGATCGCCCGTAGAGGTTTGGTGGCCAAGGCCGGAATCGAACCAGCGACACACGGATTTTCAGTCCGCTGCTCTACCAACTGAGCTACTTGGCCG
>Ga0137403_10000296_pt1 | contig 63538 bp, 60 predicted proteins | sample CZOMad2_1_16fung_FD_122057 | JGI IMG/M metagenome (GOLD analysis project Ga0137403, IMG submission 122057) | Vadose zone soil fungal communities from Angelo Coast Range Reserve, California, USA - CZOMad2_1_16fungal (Hybrid Assembly) | ecosystem: Environmental > Terrestrial > Soil > Vadose zone...
CCGGTTAAAGTGGTACGCGAGCTGGGTTCAGAACGTCGCGAGACAGTTCGGTCCTTATCCACTGTGGGCGCAGGAGAATTGAGGGGTTCAGACTCTAGTACGAGAGGACCGAGTCTGACGAACCGCTGGTGTTCCAGTTGTCGTGTCAACGGCAGTGCTGGGTAGCTATGTTCGGAAAGGATAAGCGCTGAAAGCATCTAAGCGCCAAGCCTATCCCAAGATGAGTTCTCCCTGAAGGGTCGTGGTAGACCACCACGTTGATAGGTTACTGGTGTAAGCGTAGTAATACGTTCAGCTAAGTAATACTAATAACCCGTTTGGCTTGGTCATTTACTTTTCAATTAACCCGTCGTCCCGCGAAAGCGGGACGGCGGCAAATTGAGAGGAATGACTTCTAAACAATTAATAAAAACGAAGCCTGAAGTGGTAGATACTTCCTGTATGTAGATATCAGCGAATCAGTTGATAGTGAATAGCTGATAGTTGATTGTTCTTTTGAAATCCCAAACGCGATCGTCAGAGACGAGCGTTGAACGACCGTTGGTGGCTCTCAACCATCAACTCTCAACCATCAACTCTCTTCTCTGGTGATAATAGCGCAGTGGCACCACCCGTTCCCATTCCGAACACGGAAGTGAAACGCTGCAGCCCCGATGGTAGTGCGACGATAGGTTGTGCGAGAGTAGGACGTCGCCAGAACTGAAAACCCGGCATGTGAAAACATGTCGGGTTTTTTGTTCAGGACGTCGCCTACTCGTAGAATACGCCGCGCTGGGCAGCCGGCGGATAGGCGGTCAAGCCCGCGAGGGTAGCGGGTGAGCGAACGGGAGTGAGCGAATCAGTAGGGCGTCGCCAGAACAAAAGCCCCCCGCTTGGAAACGAGCGCGGGGCTTTTGCGTTTTCGATCGCAGATTGACGATTTTGCTGACCGGCGTAAGTGAAAGAACAACGAAAGGTTTTCTTATGCTCACCAGCAAAAAAGTCATCAAAGCAATCAACGAACAGATCGGGTACGAATTCAGTGCGTCGATGCAGTATTACGCCATCGCGGCGCATTTTGCGTCGGAGGCGCTCCCGCAATTGTCGGCGCACTTCTTTCAGCAAGCGGAGGAGGAGAAGGAGCATGCGCTCCGGTTTATCAAGTATGTGGTGGACGCTGGCGGGCTTGTCGTGATTCCGGCAATCGACGCGCCTCAATCGAAGTTCAAGAACCCGGAGCAGGCGGTGAAGCTGTCCCTCGATCAGGAGGTGAAAGTGACGCACCAGATCAATGCGTTGGTGGAGCTGGCGCGGAACGAGAACGACTATATCACGATCAATTTTCTCCAATGGTTCCTGACCGAACAGCTCGAGGAAGTCTCTTCGATGGATAACCTGTTGAAGATTGTGCAGCGGGCGGGCGACGATCTGCTCCAGGCGGATGAATACCTGGCGCGGGTGGGCGTGAGAACGATGGCGGCGCCTAAAGGGGAATGACCGCGCCCATGGCGCGGAAGCTCCAAATCCCAAGCTCCAAGCTCCAGGGAAACTCCAAATTCCAAATCCAGAGTCAACCGGCTGAACTGTTGCCGGAACTGAAGTGACGGATAGCGGGTTTAAGGATCATTTTTCACGGCAGGCGGCGGAATACGCGAAGTTTCGGCCGCGGTATCCGCAAGAGTTGTTTCGGTGGCTGGGGTCCGTCGCACCAAGCACCGAACTGGCCTGGGATTGTGCGACGGGGAGCGGGCAGGCGGCGGTTGAGCTGGCGGAAGTTTTTGAGCGCATCATCGCGACGGACGCGAGCGAAAAGCAGATCGCGAACGCCGAGCGACATCAGCAAGTGGAATATCGTGTCGCCACGGCCGAGAAGAGCGGACTCGCGTCGAGCAGCGTCGACCTGATCACCGTCGCACAGGCATTGCATTGGTTTGAACTCGAAACATTTTATTCGGAAGTGCGACGCGTGTTGAAACCGCGCGGAGTGATTGCCGCGACAGCGTATAAGCTCGCGACGGTATCGCCGGAGATCGATGCGGTGGTGAATCGATATTATTCGGAGATTGTCGGCGAATATTGGCCGGAAGAACGACGGCTCGTGGAGAAGTTCGAGGAATTGCCGTTCCCATTCGCGGAAATTGAGACTGCGCCATTTGAGATGATGGCGGAATGGAGCGTCGAGCAGTTGCTCGGATATTTGCGGACATGGTCGGCGACGCAGCGATTCATGGCGTCGGAGAAACGGGATCCGCTGGAAGAAGTAGAAACAGAGTTGCGGCAGGCATGGGGACGACAACAGCGGAGAGTGATTTGGCCGCTGACGGTGCGAGTCGGACGAATGTAGCCGTCGCCCTGTGGGCGACGTGAGGCGCAGCGTCGTTTTCGTGGCAGACCACGCTCATGCTTCGCACCCGCCTTCGCGCAGCTTCGGCGCGGCAGGCAGTGAAGCGGCTACAGAAGAGGCGGCTTGTTCTTCGGTTGCGCCAGTTTTTTCAGTGCGGCGTGGCGGCGGGCGAACTCGGTGAAGGGGACGGCGGGCGATCCCATGACTTTGGTGTCGTCGGGGACATCCTCGAGCACGGCACTTTTCGCAGCGACCTGGACGCGATGACCGATCTTGAGATGGCCGGAGAAACCGCTTTGGCCGGCGACGGCGACGTAATCGCCGAGCTCGGTGGAACCGGCGATGCCGACTTGCGAGACAAGCAGACAATGCTTCCCGACTTTCACATTGTGCCCGATCTGAACCAGGTTATCGATCTTGGTCCCCTCACCAATCACCGTCTCGCCGAGCGCGGCCCGATCGATCGTGGTCCCAGCGCCGATCTCGACTTCGTCTTCGATCCGGACGATCCCGATCTGCGGGATCTTGTGATGTTTGCCGCCGTGGGTGGCAAACCCGTAGCCGTCCGAACCAATCACGACGCCAGAGTGAATGATACAGCGGTGGCCGATGCGCGTGCCATCGTAAATGACGACGTTCGGATAGATGATGCAGTCGTCGCCAATCATTGAGCCGGCTTCGATGGAGACATTTTGGAAAATCGTGACGTCGTTTCCGATGACGACGTTCTCGCCTATGACCGCGAAATGGCCTAACGAGACGTTGTTCCCGAGCTTCGCCGAATCAGCGACGACCGCTTTCGGCGAAATGCCTGTCGGCGTCGGTCGATTCGAAAACCAGCGCGTCATGATTTTCGCGAAGGCGAAATAGGGATCCTCGACGCGGATCCAGCGCGCATCGCAGCCTTCGAGTTTTTTCGGGACCAGGATCGCGCCGGCCTCGGTCGTGGCCAGCTCCGACACGTATTTGCGATTGCTGAGGAAACTGAGCTGGTCGCCCTTTGCGGAAGCGAGCGGCGCCACGGAGTGGATCGCCTTCGCGCGATCTCCGCCGAATTCGCCGCCGACAAAATCGGCAATTTCTCCTATGAGAATGGCAGACATGGGCTGCCTCTGCTTCATTCAGCCGCGACGGGCTCGGCGACGATCTCGGTCAGCGACGGATCGGGCGGAGTAACATCGACCGGCGCGGGATCAATCGAGATGATGGCGAATCGTCGCGTTTCGTCGTCATCGGTAAGCGTGACGATTTCGCCGATTTTGTGGCCGAGCAAGGCCTGGCCGATCGCGGTCTGATACGAAATAATGCCGCGGTCGGGATCGCCATCCCACGCGCCGAGCACGGTAAAGCTTTCTTCCTTGCCGGTATCGGAATCGCGCAGTCCGACGATGGTGCCGATGGAAACCTGCGAAGTGTCCGGGCTTTCAAACGCCGTTCCCCGCGCGTTGTGGAGCGCCATTTCCAGTTCCGACTTTCGCCGCATCAACACGGCCTGCATTTCTTTCGCCGCCTTGAATTCGAAATTCTCGCGGAGATCGCCGTAAGAACGCGCAATCCCGATCTCCTTCGAATTTTCCGGGATCTTCTTGTTCACCAGCTCCTCGTATTCGGCTTTGCGTTTCTCGAGGCTGCTCCAGGAAACAACCAGCGCCTCGCTCTTCTCTTCCTTTTGCTCGCCGGTGATGATGCTTTCCAATTCCGGATAAAGCTTGATGATGCGGGCAAGGAGCGAGCGTTTCGTCAGCTCGTCGAAGACCGGGGTCAACATGAGGCGTCGCATGGCGTCGCGCGCCACTCCGACCTCGGCGCCTTCGAACATGTCGGGAATCAGCTCGCGATCGTCGAGCAGCAGATCGCGCAATTTGCTGCCGCGGCTTGTTTCGTTGTGCTGATCCCGCTCCAACGCCGACAAAATCGCGCCGAGCAAATCCGGCATGATGAGGCTGCGCCATTCGCCATCGCGTTCCTTACAAAGCCAGACCAGGATTTCGCTCGTGAGCGAGTGATCGCGGATCCCGCGTTCCAAAAATGTCCGGAGCTCGTCCTGTTTTCCATCCTCTGCAAAGACGCGCGGAATCTGTTGCACGGCGCGAGCATTATTACTTTGCATCAATTGAAGAGCGCGTGTGGTCCAGGTCGGGCCCAGCGCGGCGGGCAACGTTTGCAAAACTTTCTTCTCTTTTCCGGCAGGCAACTTCGGAAGAATCGTGACGAACCGCGACTGCTCTTCTTCGATCAACCTCGGAAGCGTGAGGGAAAGATTCGTTGTCTTTAGAGTCGGACAGCGCGCGAGCAGTTCGTCGCGCCCGATGACCAACTCGAAAGTAAGCGGCGCATTCAACCGCTGGTTGCGGGCCGCGGCATTTTCGATCGCGGTCACGATCGGCTGCAATTGCGCCTCGGGTTTGTCGAATTCGTTGTGGAACTTGATGATCTGTTCCAACGCCGCCACCTGCTCTTTCGGTTGGCGAGCCTGGTTGAAAAAGGCCAGCAGCTCGTTCGCGCGCGAAACTTTTTCTCCGCGCAGCTCAATCGGCTCCGTCTTCTTCGCGGGCAGGTGAAAGAAGCCGTCTTTCTTGAGCGCCTTCGTCGTCGAGCTCCACCAGCGTTTCCATTCCGCTTCGTTGAAGAGATCGCCGATCATCATCTGGCTGATCTGCTGGACGGTCGCGGAACCACCGACGCTTTCGAGAACGTTGCGAACGACGGCGGCCGGATCGGTTTTCAATAATTCCTTGATGCCCGCCAGGTCCGTTGCCTTTCGGGTGAGGAAATGTTGGGCGGAAAGCGGCGTCAGATTATCAGCCGCGTAGCCGAGCTGCATTGGATGCGATTTCTTTCCCGGAAAATCGATCAGGATCTGGTTGAGGAGAAGGTTCCACTCGGCGACACGGCCGAAGCCCCAGCTTTTATGGAGGCAAAACGTGCCGGGCCGGAGCTGTTCGAGTTGATCCGTCTGACGCGGAGTCAGCTTTCCGGCTTCGACGAGTTTCTCCAATTCGGCATCCATGACGGGACGACAAACTACCGAAGAAGGCCTCGATTCGCGAGTGGAAATCTTGTGTAGCCGCTTCGCTATGCGAAGCGTTGTGGCGCCCGGCAACGCGACGAATCCGGCGTCGCCCACAGGGCGACGGCTACAGAAGATCATGATCAGGACCAAGATCATGAGCAGGAATTGGATACACTGCTTTGGCATTGCGGGGCGCTGGGGGAAATGGGACGGTCTGCGCGGTGTCCACGAATATTTGGTTTTGGGTGGCTTTCCACGTGGGCGTCTTCATCGCGCTGGCCGTCGACCTGACTACTTTCAAGCGGCGTAACCGCGAATTGAGCATGCGGGCCGCGCTCCAGCGCAGCTTCATTTGGATCGCTCTTTCGCTCGCCTTCAACCTGCTGGTCTGGAAATCAAAAGGCGACGAAGCAGGCCTCGATTTTCTTACCGGCTACATCATCGAATACTCGCTCAGCGTCGATAACATATTCGTTTTCGTCCTGATCTTTAATTATTTCCGGGTCCCGCCGCGCTCGCAGCATCGCGTCCTGGTTTGGGGAATTCTCGGCGCGCTCGTCATGCGGGGCGCAATGATCTGGCTCGGCGTCACTCTCGTAGAGCGATTCCATTTCGTTCTCTACATTTTTGGCGCGTTTCTCGTCCTGACCGGCTTGCGCATGCTCTTCGATCGCGACGCCAAGATGGATTTCGAAAAAAACTTTTTCATGCGCTGGTGCCGCAAAATCCTGCCCCTGACCCAGGATTTCCACGGGCGCCGGTTCCACGTGATCGTCGGCGGCAAACTCTGCTTCACCCCGCTCCTCCTCGTTCTAATTTTTGTCGACGTAATGGACCTCGTCTTCGCCGTCGATTCGATTCCCGCCGTGTTCGCCATCACGACCGATCAATTCATCGTCTACACCTCGAACATCTGCGCGATTCTCGGACTGCGTTCCCTCTATTTTCTTCTCGCCCGCATGATTGATCGCTTCATCTATCTCAAGTCCGGGCTCGCACTCATCCTCTTCTTTGTTGGGACGAAAATGATGATCGCCCGTCATGTCCCGATCCCGAATTGGATTTCGCTTCTCGTTGTCCTCGCGATTCTCGGGGTGACGATCACAATTTCCCTTGTGGTTACGAAACGCCGCTCGGCCGATCCGCCGGCGCCGCCGCTGGAATAATCTCGGGGATTGCATTCGCGGCGGAAAATGAGTTGACTGAAACCGCCATGAAAACCTTGTTCGCTCTTGCGCTCGTTCTCGGTTTTGCCGTCCCTGCTTTTGCCGACATTCAGGATCCGCCCGCGAACGATTATGGACCGACCCGCAAGCTCGGCCGCGGTTTGGCGAATGTCGCTTTCGGATGGGCTGAGTTTCCGGTCCAGATCGCGCGCGTGAACGATCGCGAAGGAAATTCCGCGGCGTTTGGTTACGGGCTCGTTCGCGGACTAGGCCGCACTTACATGCGATTCCATGCCGGTCTCTGGGAAATGTTCAGCTTCCCGTTCCCGGTGAATCAAGGAACCTACCGTCCGATTTTGCCAAGTCATTATCGCCACATTCACGGCGGCTACGAAGAATTCCCTCCCGAGCTCGGCAACGAATCGAAGTATCCTTACGTCCGGAATTATTAATTCACGACGTTCTCGCTCGCTCCTCGCCGCGATCGTTCTGGCGGCGGCTTATTTCGTCGCGGGCAAACTCAGTCTCAAGCTCGCGTTCCTGAACGCGAGCGCGTCGCCGGTCTGGCCGCCGGCCGGGATCGCGATCGCTGCGTTGTTGCTTTTCGGCTTTCGGCTTTGGCCCGGACTTTTTGTCGGCGCGTTTCTCGTCAACGTCTTCACCGCGGGCAATGTCCTCTCCTCGCTCGGGATCGCGATTGGGAACACGCTCGAGGCGGTGGTGGGCGTGTGGCTCCTGCAACAAATCGCCAACGGCATTCGCGCTTTCGATCATGCCTATGACGTGTTTCGGTTCGCGCTCGCCCTGGCGATCAGCACCGTGATCAGCGCCACGATCGGCGTCACCAGTCTCGCCCTGTGCGGTTTTGCGGATTGGAAGAATTACGGCCCGATCTGGGTGACGTGGTGGATGGGCGACTTCAGCGGCGCCATCGTCTTCGCGCCGGTGCTGATTCTCTTTCTCGGTTATCCATGGCGCCACCTTAATCTTCTTCGTGATTCCGAAGTCGCCATTCTATTCGTCCTCCTCGCGATCTTGAGCGAAATCGTCTTCGGCGGCTGGTTCAACGTCAGCACTCTGAACTATCCGATTGCTTTCATTCTCGGTCCGATCATCGCCTGGACTGCGTTCCGTCTGACCCCGCGCGAGACGGCCACCAGCATGTTCGCGCTTTCCGCGATCTCGATTTGGGGAACGCTGCACCGCTTTGGACCATTCGTTAGGTCGGATGAGAATCAGTCGCTCCTGATTCTGCAAAGTTTCAATGTCCTGACGACGATCACCGCCGTTGCGCTTGCCGCCGGCATGAGCGAGCGCCGCCGGGCCGAGGCCGCGCTCGAGCAACAACGGAGCGATGTCGAAGCCGCCAATCGCACGAAGGACAATTTCCTCGCCATGCTTTCTCACGAGCTCCGCACGCCGCTCACGCCCGTCCTCGCCGCGCTCGACGCGTTGAAAAGCGAGCGCCATCCGCCCGCCGAAGTAGATACCACGCTCGCGATGATGCGTCGCAACATCGAGCTGGAAAGCCAGCTCATCGACGACTTGCTCGATCTGACCCGTATCTCGAAAGGCAAAATGCAGCTCGACTTCGAGCCAGTCGATGCGCATCAGGCTGTCCGCAACGTTCTCGACATGTGCTCGTCCGAGGCGCACGGGAAAAAACTCCAGGTCCAGCTCGATTTTCACGCCACCGATTTCCGCGTCATGGCGGATCCGGCGAAGTTTCAGCAGATCATTTGGAACCTGTTCAAGAACGCGATCAAGTTCACCGGAGAAAACGGCCGGATCACCATCTCATCGGCGAACCATCTGCCGCACATCCTCACTCTTAGCGTCGGCGATACCGGGATCGGCATAGAACCGGAAATCATGGAACGCATTTTTAATCCGTTCGAACAAGGCGAGCGTTCGTTTCAAAGGCGGTTCGGCGGCCTCGGGCTCGGCCTCACCATTTCCAAATCGCTCGCGCAGGCCCACGGCGCTTCGCTCGTTGCCAAGAGTGAGGGACTCAATCGCGGCGCGACATTTTCGCTAACGATGAAAACCGCGCAGTTAGAAGAAGCCGACAAACCGCGCGCGGCCGAACCACAGGCGCCTCCTGCCGGTCTGCGCATTTTGCTCGTCGACGATCATCCCGACACCTGCGCGGCGCTCGAACGCCTTCTGGAACTGCGCGGCCACAACGTCGCCGCCGCTCACAACATGCGACGCGCGCTCGAAATCGCCGGCGACGTTAATTCGTTCGATCTGTTAATCAGCGACGTTGGTCTGCCCGACGGCAACGGGATGGATTTGCTCCGCGTTCTGCGCACGAAAAATCCGATTCGCGGAATCGCCATCAGCGGCTTCGGCATGGACGCCGATATCGCGAAGAGCATGGAAGCGGGCTTTGGCGAACATTTGGTCAAGCCAGTGAAGCTAGAAAAACTCGAAGCCGCCATCGCGAGAGTGATGGCGAACGCGCCGGAGGCGGGTTAAGCTCCAAATCCCAAGCTCCAAGCACCAGGGAAACACCAAGCTCCAAACTTCAAAGGGCGCACGTCACGTTGCTTTGGTGTTTGGCTATTGGAGCTTCTCTGGAGCTTGGATTTTGGAGCTTGGAGCTTTTCGCCGTGCGCAGCGCCGACCTAACGATCCATGACGTCGCTTTCGGAGGCAAAGGCGTGGCGCGCGATGGTGGCAAAGCTGTCTTCATTCCCTTCACCGTCGATGGCGAACGCATCACCGCCCGAATCACTCGCGAGAAGAAACAATTCGCGGAAGCGGAATTGATCGAAGTCCTCGAACCATCCCCGCACCGCGTCGTGGCAACGTGTCCCTATTTCGGCCGTTGCGGCGGATGCAGTTACCAGCACATCGACTACGCGCATCAACTGGAGCTGAAACAAAAGCAGGTCGAACAGGCCATGCGGCGCATCGCGCGCCTCAGCGAGCCGCCCATGCGTGCGATCGTGTCGTCGCCTCTTCCCTATTCCTATCGAAACCGCATTACCGTGCACGCCGAGAACGGCGTCGTCGGCTTTTTCCGTCGCGATGTTCACCAGCTCATGGACATCGCAGAATGCCCGATATCGATGCCGGAGGTTAACGCCGCCCTTGCGCAGGTGCGTGCGACCCGTCCGGCCGACGGCCATTACACTTTGCGCGCCCATTCCGGTCCGCGCGTTTTCGCCCAGACCAACGATGCCGTCGCCGACGCGATGGCTGATTATATCTCGTCGCTTTTGACCGGCGAAGAAGAACTTCTCATCGACGCGTTTTGCGGAGCGGGCTTTTTCACGAAACGACTTGCGGCGAAATTTCAGCGCGTGATCGGGATCGATTGGGACCGGTTCGCAATCGACGCCGCTCGCAAAGACGCCCGGCCTAACGAGACCTATATCGCCGGCGACGTGGCGACCGAGTTGGTAGGGGCGATTGACCTCAATCGCCCGCGGGCGGTTGGGTCAACCGCCCCTACCTCGGTCACGCTCATCGTCGATCCGCCCGCCGTTGGCCTCTCGGCAGAAATGCGCCGCGCCATCCTCGATTCGTCGCCACGCACGATGATCTACGTCTCGTGCAATCCGCCGACGCTCGCCCGCGATCTCGCCGAGTTGCAATCGCGCTTCAGCGTCGTCTCCATCACGCCCTTCGACATGTTTCCCCAAACGGCCGAGATCGAAGTCATCGTGCACCTTCAGGCGGCGCAGGCCCGCTGATTGCCTTTTCGGGGCAAAATTTCCGTTCCAGATAAACCCGGCGCATAAGCTGCTGCTTTTTTGACAGAATTTTATTGCTGCGCCCCAAAGGGATTTTTAGAGGGAGGATTTCAGATGTGTCTCGCGCTTTATCTCGCCGCTTCCAAACCACTGCCGGTCATTCGCTTGGATCCGAATAAACCGGCGTTTCACGTCGTTCCTTTGCCGGAAGACATGGAAGACGTGCGCCGGCTCCTGGCCTATCCCCAGATCTATTACGTCGCTTCGCACGAGGGGTGTTCCTGCGCGTTCAATTACGAGCACGATTTGAAATCCACGATTGAGCTACGGGATTACTTGCGCAACGCGCTCACCATTGTCGATGAAATCGAAGGATTTTCCTGCCGGTCCGGGAACAAAAACTTGAACGTTTTGCATTCAGTAACCGTCTCGCCTAGCGGAGTGGCGCTTCCCGAGTTTTTCCTTCAGAACGGCCAGCGCTTACTGTTTCGGTCGAGAAAAACGCTGGCGGCTCAGCGCCGTCGCGCGCTCGCAGCAAAACCTTCCACGCCCGGCAAACACGCCTGAGGAAAGGTCGCGAGAAATAAGCTGCCTACGCCGCCTTTTCTTGTTGCTCGGCGGGATTAATGGGCAGACAAACCGAAAAGACGCTGCCGTGATTCACCTCACTTGAAACGCTGATCTGGCCGCCGTGTAACAGCACCATTTCGCGGACGATCGCCAGACCGAGGCCGGCTCCGTTTTCCCCCGCCGTCGCCTTTGTCGCGGTCTGCCGGTACTTGTCGAAGATGTGGGGCATCTCCTCCTTGGGAATCCCCAGCCCTGTGTCGCGGACATGCACATACACCTTCTCCTTTTTTGGTTCGATCGTGACATCGACCGCGCCGCCGGGAGCGGTAAATTTCACCGCATTCGTCAGCAGGTTGCTAAAGATTTGAGAGACGCGGAGACGATCGGCGCGCAGGACCGGTTCCTGGACAGGAGGATGGAAATTCAGCGCGATGTGTTTGGCGTTCGCATTGATAACGAGCGGCTGCATCGTATGGCGAATCACCTCACTCAATCGCATGTCTTCCAGTTCCAGTTCCACTGTGTCTGACTGAAGCTTGGAGATATTGAGTAAGCCGCGCACCATCGATACCATCCGCCGCGCGGACTGATCCATCAGGCCGAGAAGCTCTTCGTTCGGCTCTTCCCTACGCTCCCGCAAGAGATCAATCACCATCCGGAAGCCAGTCAGCGGCGAACATAGGTCGTGGGACACAACCGCGATCATTTCGTCTTTGCGCCGGTTCAGTTCATGCAAGCGCGCGTTCATGGCCGCCCGTTCCGCTTCCAATTTGCCGACCTCCGTCACGGTCCATCGGACCAAAATAACAATGAAAATGCTTAGACTAATGGCGTAGAGCGCGATGCCGAAAACGTCCTCGAACAGATGATGGCGAACACCCCACGCGCAGACCCAGCCGAGGGACAGCGTCAGCAACACCGCGAGCGGAAATAGCCGCCGCGCGAGCACCCCACGCGGATCATCCGTGGCAAAGGGTTCGATCAACGATGCGTGCGGTACCGCGAAGAGAAGACCGCCAGCCAGGAGAATAAAGGCGCCAGACGTGTGCACCGTCATCGGGATAAATGCGGCGAGGCCCGCCAGGGATCTGTCGCCGTAGATGTAACCCGTCAGCGACACCAGGCCGACGAACCCGATTACTATGGCAAGGGCCTGGCTGAACAAGCTTCGCCCGGAAAGGTCAAGCTTCATGATCGCAAGCCCCGCGAGAACGAAATTAAGGGCTGTGTTCGGCGCCATCGCGTTTTGGATCCCATTTTGCGGATCCCAAAGTCGGTCCGCGAAGAGAATTTCATCGATCGGCGAACGCCATAGTCCGGTGAGCTCGACCACTTCTACACCCGCAAGGATTGCCACGACCCCCGCGAGCACTTTTGCCGTGACCCTCGCAAACTTCGAATCCGTTAGGCCGACCGTCATGCCGAAGGAAATCCCGGTGAGAAGAAATAATACCGCGGTCGCGGGGTTCATCGCCACGAACCCGGGTGCGCCGCGTTTCAATCGCTCCAACCCAAACGCCCAGCCGATCAGGACGAGCGTGCCCAGGCAAATCGCCACGCCGCTGGCGACGAGGGGCAAGGCGCGCAATACGATTGGAACTTTTCCCTGGGTCAGGGTGACCTTTTCCCTTTCGGGAGCGATGGCGTTGGTCGTTTTAATAGGATTCTGGGGCGGGGCAAAGCCTCTTTCTACTATTAGAATCGAAATTATGGTCTTTAGAGGATGTAGAGCGAATATAAATGACTGCGGATCTGTGCCTCAAAATTGACGGCGCGAACTAAATCGTGCGGCGATTGGTGGACGGAGCCGCCTGAAATACGCGAGCTGCAGCGGCGGTCTATGACCGCCGTTCTTCCTGCAGGTCGGCGGTCATAGACCGCCGCTACAACTATTCCACTCGCAGCGCTTCCACTGGATTCAACTGGCTCGCCTTGCGCGCCGGAAACAGGCACGCGAGCAACGCCGCAAGGCCAAGGACCAGGGCCGTCGCTGCCAGTAACACGGGATTATGCGCTGAGACATTGTAAAGCTGCGCCGCGATCAAACGTCCCAACGCCAACGCCGCCGCCAGGCCGACCACCAATCCGAAAATCACCGGCATCATTCCCTGCCTCACCACCAGCCGGAGGACATCGCGCGTTTGCGCGCCGAGCGCCATTCGCACGCCGATCTCGCCCGTGCGTTGTTCCACCGTGTAGGCCACCGCGCCGTAAATCCCCACTGTCGCCAGCAACAACGCGACGCCGGCGAAGACACCGAGCAGCGTCATCATCAGCTTCGCCTGGCCAAGCGCCTGTGCCATGATTTCGGAGACTGGTTGCGGTTGAACGAGCGCCAGACCGGGATCGATCGTCTTCAGGACTGCCTGCACTGATTTTGTGACAACGTCCGGCGGTAACGGACTGCGCACCGTAATGGTCAGGAACGGGAAATTCTCCTGCGCAAACGGTCGATAGAATTCCATGTCGTTTTGCTGGTCGAGCCGAACGGAGCGGACATCGCCGACGACACCGACGATTTCGACCGGCACGCTGCCACTTGTAATCAGCAACGTCTTGCCGACCGGATTCTCATTGCCGAAAACCGTCTTCGCGCCCGTCGCGCTAATCAGGATGACGTTCGGATGATCGGCCACGTCCTGCTCGTTGAAATCGCGGCCCGCGATGAGCGGAATGCCGAGGGTCCGAAGATAGCCGGGCGTGATGTCGTTCGAGGGCGCGCCCTTGCGTTCGGGGACCGGGGGAACGTTGCCCTCCGCACGTGTATAAAGCGTTGCGCCGCTACCGCCGAAAAGCGGGAAACCACCGCTGACTGACGCTTCCTCGAGACCAGGCGTGGCGCGCAGGGCTTTTGTCATTTGGTCGGCAAAACGGTTGCGCGCCGCGACGTCGGGATATTGCGCCTGGGGCGTGACAGTCAAGGCGACCCAAAGTTTCTCCGGCTTAAAACCGGGATTCTGATGGCTGAGCGCCACGAAGCTCGCGATGAGCAACGATGCACCGGCGAGCAGGGTAACCGAGAGCGCCACCTGCGCGCCGACCAGCAATTTACGGAAACGCTGCTGCCGGACGCTGCCCGCGGTTCCGCGACCACCTTCCTTCAGCGCCTCCACCATGTCGGCACGCGAACTTTGCAACGCCGGATACAGACCCATGACCAGGCCGGTCAGGAGGGAAAGTCCAATCGTGAAAGCTAGGACCGGAAATGAAAGCGCGGTCACGGTCCCGACCTCAATGGGAAGGAAGTTGGCCGCAAGTGTCGGCACCAGCGGAACCAGTTGCCAGGCAAGGGCGGCCCCGAGAATTCCAGCAAGCAAACTGACGAGCACGGTTTCGAATACAAAAAGCCGCAGCACACTCGCCCGCGAAGCCCCCAGCGCCATCCGCAGGGAAATCTCGCGGCGCCGACCGCTAAACCTGACGAGGAGCAGGTTCGCGACGTTACTGCACGCGATGAGCAGGACGAACGTCACCGCCGCTAACAACGTGGCGAAGCCCGGCCGGAGATTCTCCGTCACCACTTCGGGCAACGGCTTGGAAACCGTCCCCGATTTCGCGTCGATCTTTTCCGGATATTGAGTCCGATAACTGTCACCGAGTACCGCCAGCGCGGCCCGGGCCTGCTCGACCGAGATGTTCGGTTTCAATCGCCCGACCGCGCGAAGGAAGGCCGTCCCACGCATCATCCGTTCATGCGAGAAACCAGGAATGATAAACGGTTTCGTCGTCCAGATGTCTGCATTCGGTCCGCTCCACGAAATCGGCAGCGTTGCGATCACGCCCACGATCGTGTGGGCCACGCCATCGAGCGTCAACGCGCGTCCAATCACGTTTGGATCACTACCCAGCCGCGCTTTCCAGAAACGTTCCGTGATCACCGCCACATCGGCGGCTTCCTCTTCTTGCGGCAGAAACGTCCGGCCCTGGGTTGCGCGCACACCCAGGACATCGAAGTAATTCGCCGTCGTTTTGAAAAGCGGCACCTGGAACGCATCGCCCAATCCGGTCACCGTCGTGCCTAGCCCGTTTTCAGCCGCGAATCCGTCGAAGACCTGTTGCCCATCGCGGAAATGATAAAACCGCGGCGCCGACAGCGGAAAATCGACCGTCTGGTTTTTGAAATGCGAGAAGACCTGGAGCACGCGCCCCGGTTCCCGGAACGGCAGTCCCTTAAGAAACAGATCGTTGATCAGCGAAAAGATCGCCGTGTTCAGCCCGATCCCGAGCGTAAGTGTAATCACCGCCAGGAGCGTGAACCCCGGCGATTTCCGTAATTGCCGCAGCGCGAACCGAAGGTCAGTCATCATAAGAGTACAAGGATTCTATGGTTACGGGGCCGCAAAGATATGATGATCCAACTGGGGCGATTGGATTCAATAAATAAACGCCGCTGAGGACCGTTCTTGTTCGCACAAAAACAACGACCGCCCGTCCGCGCCTCCTCTTCCTGATCGAACGGCTCGGAACGCGCCCTTGTCTTAGCCCTGCGTGAAACTTCCTCTCCTCCTCTTTCTCATCGCTCCCGCTTTCCTTTACGCCGACGGCCTCAGCGACGTGCGCGCCACTCTCCAAAAATTGCAGAGCGACCAATTGCTGCGTGGGCGGGTAGAAATCAAGAGCCGGCGTTCCGGCGGCGAAAGCGGCAGACAAAAACAATCGGAGACCGTCAGCACCGTCATCGTGGAGAACGGTCCCGAGGGATTGAAGCTGAGCTGGTCCCCCGACCAAATCCGGCAATCGCGCAAAGCGGCCTGGAACGAAGTGGCGAACCCTGACATTCCGCGATCCGATCTCGCCACGCTCAAGGCGCTTGAACCTGCGCAAGCACTCAACCTCCTCGATGCCGCCGATGGCCTTCGCCGCGCTCTGGAGAAATCCGAACTGCGCGAAGACAAACGCGAAAATTATCAGGGCAAATCCGCACGGGTCCTTGTCTTTCGCGTCGAGCTTGGCCTCGACGAAGAGGAGCGCAAGGCGCTCAAGAGTTCGGAGACCTATCTAAAACTTTGGCTCGATGGCGACGGCGTGCCGTTGGGAATGGAGCGCGACGTCCAGGCGAAGTTCAGCAGATTCCTCGTTGGCTTCCGCATCCACGAACACGACACGCGCACCTACCAACGTACCGGCGACCGCCTCGTAGTCACCCATGCCACTCACGACACCTCCGGCGCCGGTCTCGGCCACACCGAAGAAGCTCATATCATTACCACCGTAGCCTTGCTGGCGGAATGACACTCATCACCGCGAGGCGAGGATTTCTGCTCGCGATCTGTTCGATTTGCAGGACCATAACGGAGTGAAAGTGCTCGAAATTTTCGAGCTGTTCCTAATAGGGTGCGAGTTATGAAATTATTCCTCTCAGCAGTATTCATCACGGTTGCGATTTCGACTTCTGCTTTAGCGCAAGCCGACGCTGCGGCCCAGCTCCGGGCTTCCGGCCAAGCCGGCGAGCAGGCGGACGGCTATCTCGGAATCGTCGGGTCGCCCCCGCCCGAGGTGCGCGCGCAAGTCGATGCGGTCAACCTCAAGCGCCGCGCTTATTATACCCACCTCGCCGTCAGCCGGAACGCGAAGATCGAAGAGGTCGCCGCAACCACGGCGTGCGAACTGTTTCGAACCAAGGTCGGCGCAGGGCAATATTACCGCCTGCCCGACGGGGTCTGGCGTCAGCGCGAGGGCAACACCCCAATCGCGCTGCCTGGCTATTGTGGCTGAGCCCCGGATTGTCTTGACCCCGGCGATTTGCGGAGCTCCCGCAGCGCGAACCGAAGGTCAGTCATCATAAGAGTACAGGGTTTGTCTGATTACGGGGCAGCAACAGTAGGATGTAACAACTGGGGCGATTGGATTCAATTAAAGAACGCCGGCAGGTTGCTTCTCTGTCTGTCGGCCACAGCCAGCATTGGCAGATCGGGCCGCTTTTTCAGGCATATGTCTTGCGACATACGGAGGTTCAGTAGTAAAGTTGTGTCCAATGAGCGCCTGCTTTGACACCGCCGACATCCTCGAATTATCGCGGGCGACGCTTGAAGAGACCGAGCGGCGACTCAGCGAAATACCCGTCGACCTTTGCGCACCGTTTTATGCGGAAGCGAGCAACCTCGAGCAGCAATTGCTCGGCGTTTATCGAACCGTGACTCTTTGCGTCCGAAAAGAGGACGATCTTGAAAAAATCGCTGCTTGGTGGCAGGCGATGACCAAGGTGTGCGATGAATTTGCCGCCCGCCTCGGCAAACTCTCCCAGGAACACCCACAATGCGGCTCTGAATTCTTCTACGACCGTGTCCTGGATCTCCGAAACAAATGTCAGAGACTCCAGGAGATGCACGCCTAGAGGAATTCCTTCGGGAAGAAATCCCTCGCCTGGCGAGCCTCTATGATCGCTTCGCCTACGCGCTCGATCCCTTCGATCAAGGCCGCGACCTCGCCGAACAGACGTTCAACAGCGAATTGTTAACTTGGTTCGATGTGTTCCCGGAACCCAAGCCGCCTTTCCGCGATTTTCGCCGACACGTCATCACCCTCTGCATTCGCCACCTCCGTTCCAGCGACAAACCGCCGTCGGTTTGACGCCTGGACGTTTGTCGTCCTCTCGTCTGCCACGCCGTAGCATCGGCGAAGGCGGGACCATCTGTCCTCTGATCTCTGCTCCGGCTCCGGCCACAGCGACGATCCACACTACAATTACGGTGACGTTGCTCTCGGACAGTCCGTCGGTGCACCAATTTCGTGGCGTCGAAATCGGTCACATGATAAAAGGAAACCGTGCCCCCAAACCAATTCCGAATAAAACAGGAAATTGCCGCTGCCGAACTGGCCCTGAAGGCTCACATATTGGCCGCCGATCCGGAGATCCTGGCTGAGATGACGGATGGACACGAGACTATACGGAAAATAGCGGGTGCCGTTAACCTTACCGAGTCGCCAGAAGATGCAGTGTGCAGTCTGGTTATCGACCTGATGCTGTATTGCGAGGGGGAGAAAATCGACTGGAACGAAGAGGTAATTGCACCGGCACGAAATACTCTTCAGAATGTTAGGGACGACTCAGATTGTGGACATTTTGCTGGCTGAGACTTCGGAAACGGTGGCGAATCCGTGGATTCCTGTGGTTTCCGATGCGGTCAAAATCGGTCTCGGCGCTTTTATCGCTGGCAGTTTTGCAATTGCAGGAGCGATCGTCGCATCCCGCAGGAAACTGCGAGAATCGTCGGTAGTAGATCGGCGGGAGCAACTGAGAGAATTGGGCAGTCGCTTTGAACGGATTAACACTCACTTTAGAGAGAACGCGACTTCGCTTTTGGCGCGGTTTGAAATTGAAGCTGAATTCCCGCAAGAAGATGAAGGATTTGAGATAACGCTGGATCAGGCCCAAGCCATGTTGAAAGACAAGGGCTTAGAAGCGCTACACGAACTTCATGAGATCGAGGGTCGACTTGGATTGCTGGGACTCTTTGTGATCGCGGCGACCGTTGAAGCTTATCGCCATCTCGTGACCAGAATCTCAGAATTCGATGAGCACAAGACCCCCGAAGATAAACGAAAGTTTGCAAATTGGTACCTCGCGGAAATGACCGAGGGCCGCCTCCTTTTCGTCACACAGATGGCGGTGGAGTACAAAAAAACGTGAAAACGCTAGGTGGGCCGCGGAATGCGTGCACAGCCTTATTTGGATAGCTTAATGCGTGTGAATCGGCCTTTACGATTCTGGGATCCCTAATCGCGCCGGATTATGAAGCCATTTGCGAATCCGTTCGATAAAATCCCACACATCGCCGCTAGCTGGTGCCACGTAGTCAATGTCATTGGCGTTTTCTCCCATGGCTTCGAAAGTTCGCATCAGCCATTCATTTTTGCCGCCCCAAGATTCGCGCGTTAGGGCCGGAAGCCAACATTCCAGTTCGCCCACGGGTACAACGAACACGCCAACCGTTGCGAGTTGATGAATGAAGTTCTGGAGGTCTTGTTCGTTTGTTCCGCCCAAACACGACGCACCTTGACTCTTAAGTTTTTCAGCGATCGGCTTTACTAACTTGTGCAAGTCACCACGCAGTTGTCCCAAAGCATTCCGCGATGATGGAGGCATTCCAGCACTTTCCATCAAAGTCTGGAAACCCTCTGACTTGGTCTCCAGCAGCAAGTCGATATCCACTATCGCAGCTGCAGCGATTCCAAGAGCCCTTAATGGAGCAATGATCCGCGCCGTGGTCTGCCAGTTCTGTGCGTTCAAGAAGAGAACATCAGGAATCCCCCGCTCGTCGGCTGCGTTCACGCACCTGTGATTTATTTCATCATAGAACGCACGATCTGAATCGGCTTCGGTCACAATCACGGATTCGTAAAATATTCCTGTCAATGCGCCGATTGAGCGAAGTAATGGCTGGCGCATGAGCGGCACAATCTTGTCTTGGGGCAAGACGCGGCTCGTCGCCGCATCGTCGCGATACGTCAGCCGAACAATATTAAGATCAACGCTCGCCTGAATGCAGCCCATCAAAAAGGCCGCGCTGTGCGTTGCTATAAAAAGTTGTTGGCCATTTTTGCGTGCTCGTTTGCACAATTCCTTTGCAAGTTTGACGCAAAGAGCAGGGTGAAGAAAAGCTTCTGGCTCATCAATCAAGATTACCTTCGCATCCTCTGCAACAACTGCTGCGATGCTGCCGCAAAACGCGCGTACGCCGTCGCTCATTTCGTTCATGGAAGTAGTCTTACCGAAAAACTCTACTGCATCCTTAGTTAGGCTCCGTTCGATTGAACCGGACGGGGCGGCAGTGGAAATCTTAGCTTCAAAGTTTTCGCCGAGCGGATCGATAACAAGATAGTAGCCGAAAGCTTCTTTGATAATTTTCTGTACGATTTGCCGTTTCTCATCTGAATAAAAAAGCCGACTAAGAAGATTCACGTAGTGGCTCGGATGAGGAGATTCCCGCTTCGTCGGCTGGAGCATATTGAGTCGTTCGGCACCTCCGAGGGTCAAAAAGCTACCTGCCAAGAAAAATTTGCGGAAATATTCGTGATCGCCCACATCATGCATCATCGAAGCGCCGCTCAAAAGCTGCTCGAAATGATCACGTCCAAATTCCTGCGACCAATGATCCTTCACTAGCACCACATTGGCATCCGGTCGGTTTGGAGATAGTCGAATCGCCTGGCTGATTTCATCGGCGAGAGCAGAACGCCGTTTCTCCGGGAAAGGGACGAACGCGATATCCTGCAAGACCTTGCGATGCACGGCCTGTTCCGGGTTCTGAAACGCGGTCCGAACTTCACGCAGAAATAAACTTTTCCCCGAATGGTTTGGCCCCACGAAAAGATTTACGCTTGCCGGTGCAAAAGTAAGAGAGCTTGCCGGACCTTGAGGCCCGGTTTTCAGCGTGACTGTTTCTAGGAGTCGCTCTGGCGCCGGACGATTACGCGGTTCTTTGTTCTGAATGTAATCCTTAGCCATATCAATGCCGACTCTCCCACCGACCGAACTAACTCTAATCCATCTTCTGTCGGCATTCATCTGGGACCGAATCGAAACGGTAGGTGGTAGCCCTCGGTGAGGCCACAGCGAACTCGGGAACGCTTGTTGGGCTTGAGTGGCGCGCGAAACCACAGGTGGCAAAACGCCTACCCTGCCGTCACGCTCACCGGTTTACTCCATTGACTCGCATTCTCCCGAATGCTCGCCCTCTCGGATTTGCCCATCTATGTCGCGGCTGCCCAGCTCGCTCCATTGGCCGACGCGGGAATCGCCGGCGCGGTAGATGGCGGCCAAGAAAGTATGACGGCTGAAGGAGGAAGGATGAACCGGGACGCCAGGCTATTTGCCGCTCTTCGCTCTCTCGGCCAAATATTCTTCGAGTGGGCGATATTCGATTTTGCCGGCACGCAGGCGCTTGAGCCATTTCAAATCGCTGGCGTCTTCCGCTCGTTCCAAGAGCTCTTCGTATTCTTTAACGGGCACGATGACCGAAACGGCTTTGCCGTTGCGAGTGATAATTTGAGGCGCGGCCTTCATTATTTGGCAAGAACTTCAAGACACGATGCGATTGCGTCCTTGATGTTCGCCATCGCTTCTTCCCGCGTGCGTCCCTGGCTCACGCAGCCGGGAATCGCGGGACATTCCACAACCCACATTCCGTCTTCGTCGCGGTCGATCACGGTCGGGAATTTCATCTCGGATGATCGTAACGCGTAGTTGGCGACTTGTATACTTTTCAGCATACCGGGTTCATCAAACGCCCGAGCGGCAAGCGATGCGCTTGCCCTACAGTTCCGATGTCTGACGCTGACCCTCTAACTCACGCTGGCTGTTTGACGATCCGCAGATACGGCTTGGGCGCGTTCCAGCCGTCGGGGAAGAGCGTTTTCGCGTCGGCGTCGGAGACGGAGCCGGCGATGATGACGTCTTCGCCGTTTTTCCAGTTCACTGGAGTGGCGACTTTGTGTTTGGCGGTGAGTTGCATTGAATCCAGGACGCGCAGGATTTCATCGAAGTTGCGCCCGGTAGTCATCGGATATGTCAGCATCAATTTGATCTTCTTGTCCGGGCCGATGATGAAGACCGAGCGCACAGTGGCGTTGGTCGCCGCGGTGCGTCCCTCCGACGTGCCGGGCTCGTCTGCCGGGAGCATATTGTAAGTTTTGGCGACCGCCAGATTGGTGTCGCCAATCATCGGATACTTCACCGTTGCGCCCTGGGTTTCTTCGATGTCCGCGGCCCATTTGCTGTGGTCGCCGACGGGATCGATCGAGAGGCCGATCAGTTTGGCGTTTCGTTTCGTGAACTCGGATTCGATCTTGGCCATGTAGCCGAGCTCGGTCGTGCAGACCGGCGTGAAATCTTTCGGATGCGAAAACAAGACCGCCCATTTGTCCCCGATCCATTGATGAAAATCGATCGGGCCATGGGTGGTTTCCGCGGTGAAGTTGGGGGCGGTGTCATTGATTCGAAGTGACATGGGATCTCCTTGCTTAGTTGTCTGCTTCCAATAAAGAGCCGTTTCCGGGGGTGCCGATATTGCCCAATCGGTCCGGGCATTGCCAGCCTTTAATAAACCTCGAGATCGCGGGCGGAGACGATTTTGCCGCTGTAGCCGCTGCGCATCTCCTCTAACAAGACCTCTTCGGTATCTTTCTCGCCGCCGAAAAACATCTGGTGGTAAAGGACGAGGAGTTTCGGTTTCGCTTTGGTCGCGATCTCAGCGAGCTCTTTGGTGGAGGTGTGGAAGTTCGTAATGTACTTCCGCCAGTCTTCCTTGCTCTCGTCGTAACCGAGCTGGGTATAAACTTCATGCAGGAGAACATCGCAGCCGTTGCAGTTCTCGATGACGCTTGGGCTCGGCGCGCAATCGCCGGATAGGACGATCACTTTGTCCGGCGTCTCGAACCGGTAACCGTAGGCTTCCTTCCAGGAACCGTGATGAACAGGGAACGCTTTCACGGTGACGTTCTCGTCTTTGTAAACGACGCCCGGTTTGATCTCGTGCGCGTTCACTTTGTAACCGGTGCGGTTGCCGTGCTCCAATCCATCGGTGCGAATGGCAATGTCTTCGCTGTAGGCGGCGAGCAGATGATCCGTCATTGCTTTGAGTCCGGTCGGACCGTAGGCCTCGACGGCATCTTTTCGACCAAGGACCCACGGACTGAAGATCAGGTCGGGATAACCAAGCGTGTGATCGGAATGGAGATGGGTGACGAAGAGTGTCTTCAGTTTTTGAATGGCGAGACCGGGCATGCCCTTTCGAAAAGCGGCTGACGCGCGGCGAACCACGCCGGGACCGCAGTCCACGAGATACGGCGTGTTGTTAACGACAATCGCGACCGACGGGCCGGAGCGATCAGGATCGGCGCTGGGATTTCCGGTCCCGAGCATCACGACCTGAGTGCGCGATGACCCCGCACCTGGCGTGGGCGATTGCGCGAAAAGCGCCGTCCAGCCGAGCGCGCAGACGCAGCCCAAGAGGATTCCGAAGGTTTTCAAACGCTGTGATCCGGCGGTCCCGAGATGTGGCGCTTGAATACTCGCTCGGCCAGGCGTTCCAATGGCCGGCCTGAAATCAGCGATACCGCGATGAGGATGACAGCGGTGCCGAGAATAACCCAGTGACCGAGTCCACAGACGAGACCGAGGACGGCGCAGATCCAGATCGTCGCGGCCGTGGTCAGCCCGCTGATGTGCCCGTTGGGATCATGCAGGATCACGCCGGCACCTAGAAATCCTACGCCCGTCAGAATACCCTGGACGACGCGACTGACGGCGTTTTGGTCCCCGGCTAAGGAACCATCCGGTGATCTCAGGACCATGATCACCGCCAATGCGGCACCCAGACAAACCAGAGCGTGGGTGCGCAGGCCGGCCGGTTTGCCATGAAGCTCGCGGTTCAGACCGAGAACGGTCCCGACTAGCAAGGCTGCGCCCAGACGCAACACAGTCTGTTCATTTCCAGCCAGCATGGCGCCAACATTCAGCCGGAATTCCGCTCTCCGACGCAAGCTTATAGTCAAACCATCGTTGTGGCAGGACGGACGCTTGCCGCGGCCGAACCCGTTTTACGGCGCCGGCGACGGACTCGGATTACTCGAACGATCCATGGTTTCAGTTTGTTCCTGTCCGTGCCGATGCCGGTGGTGATGCTGACGAGGTGCATCGTCATCGCTTGCGCACCCGAAGTTAAACAGAGCGCACGCGAGAAGAACCAGAGCCACTCGGCCCTTTCTGAAGAAAAAATCCCATCGCGCGATGCGCGCACCGCCTTCCCACTCCGAGTCAAGAACGTGTTCATGCATATCAAGAACTGCCCGGAGTGGTTGATCCAAACGCTCCAGCACCTTCCTGCAAGAATGAACCCCCGCGCGCCAAAATGGTTTCCGCGATTCTTCTCCGCAACCGCGTTGCCCGGACTGCGGTTCAACGAGAAGGCGATGGATACAATCTTGAGTGCTTGGTACGTAATGCTGGCGTGGGCGCCGTGGCTGCGACGTGGATGGCGTCGCGACAGGTCCATGTCTCGCTCCCATTCGCCGAAAGCGACGATGAAACCGCCGAATGGGCGTTCCAAATTCTAACCGGACCCGCGCTCGCTAACTCGCGACGGCCGCGCCGCCGCGCTGCGCTTCGAAAAGCAACGCCAGAATCTTTTGCGATTGCGCCGTCGACCGAGATGCCACAGCCTGCGCTGACCGGCCATGAAACCAATCCCGCTGCTCGATTATGTCGGCAGTCCGATTTTCTGCGCGCTCTTCGCTCTCCTCTTATTGTTGCAATGGAAATGGCCGCTGCGCCGCCGGCATTTCTCGGTTCTGCGAAGGCTCGTTCGGAATTTCGCGATGTCGATTCCGGCTTTCCTTCTTCTGCGGCTCCTGTTGATTCCGATTCCGCTCGCCCACGCGTTTTGGGCGCGGGAAAACGGGATTGGTTTACTAAACTGGATCAAGCTGCCGCCGGTCGTCGCGGCGATCATCGCGTTTCTGTTAATGGACTGGGCCTATTACTGGTGGCACTGGGCGAATCACCGGCTGCCCTTCTTCTGGCGTTTCCATAACGTCCATCACACCGATCTCGAATTGGACGTGACGACGGCGGCGCGGTTCCACTTCGGCGAGATCCTTTTCTCCGTCCCATTCCGGCTCCTGGTTGTGGTGCTGATCGGAGTGCCTCCGTTTGTCTATCTCGTGTTCGAGATCGTCTTCGAATCGGCCACGATGTTTCATCATTCCAACTGGCGGCTGTCGTTAGGCCTGGAGCGGATTCTCAATCACGTCATCGTCACGCCGCGGATGCATGGGATTCATCATTCGATCGTCGAGCGCGAGACCGATTCGAACTGGGGCACGATCTTTTGCTGGTGGGACAAGATCCATCGCAGCTTGCGCCGCGACATTGCGCAAGGCGAGATCACGATTGGCGTCGCGGCGTTTCGCGACGAGGAGGAATTGACGCTGGGCAAGCTGTTCACGTTGCCGTTCAAGGAACAACGACCGTGGAAGTTGCCGACAGGAGAAGTGCCGGAGCGCGAACCGCGGTCGGCAGACGAGCTCCAGCCGTGATTGAAGCGAACTGTAGGGCGACCGCTCCGGTTGCCGCATTTTTTAGATCGGCAAGCGATGCGCTTGCCCTACAATATATTCACAACAAATGGGCCATCCTCCCAGGATACCGGTCCGGCTGCGCTGGGACCAATCGGTGATTTATTTTGTCACCATCTGTGTCGAACATCGCAAGCCTGTGCTCGCGAACACAGCGGCCTTTGCAGCATTCAAGACTGCCGCCTCGAAACTGTGCGAGTGGACGATCCTCGCTGCGGTCTTGATGCCGGACCATCTGCATTTCATTGCGGCTCCCATGAATGATCGTGAGGCTAAAGTCGGGAATGTGTCGGCGGCGATCAAAAGGTGGATGCGGCAGGAGCTACGAGCGCCGTGGAAATGGCAGCGCGGCTCATTCGATCGTCTCCTACGCTCCGATGAATCGCTGCACGACAAGTGGCTCTACGTCGAAGAAAACCCGGTGCGTGCCGGATTGGTCGAGCGCTGGGAAGACTGGCCATTTCGATACACGTCTAACGATCCATTGTAGGGCAACCGCACCGGTTGCCACGCCGAAACCCGGCAAGCGGTGCGCTTGCCCTACAAGTCAAAGACAGAATTGCGCGACGCGACAGAATCCGATTCATTGAACCCGTGAGAAAATCCCTTGGCGTCATGTTGCTGTTGGTGATTTTAGCAACCGCCCACGCCGCCACGATCGCCGGGAAGGAGGCGAAGCCAGGGCCGCTGGTTGAGATTCAGTTCCCGGTCTCGACGTTTTTTCAAAACATGGCGGCTAACGGCGGAAATCCGCGGCCGCAAACAGGACGCGCCGTTCTGAGTTTTCCCCCGGGATTCGATCCCTCGCGGCGCTGGCCTATTCTCATCGTAACTTCCACGACCGATTTCCAGCGGACGAGTCCGATGGATGCGTTCGCCTACAAGCCGGTGGCGGATGCCGAGGGTTGGGTAATCCTCGCGTCCGACGCAACGATCAAACCGAAATTCGATTCGACGCCATGGCGGCTCGCAATGCTGGGCGCGGCGTTCGACCAGATGCGCAAGGATTGGCCGCAGAGCAAAAACTGGCCGGTAGCGTTCGCGGGTTTCTCCGGCGGCGCGAAGCGAAGCTGCCTGTTGAGCGCGATGGTGGCGAAAGGACGCGCCGCGAATATTTGTGGCATTTTCCTGAGCGGCATCAATGACGACCGCCTGACCGTCGCTTACCGCGACTACCAGCCCGGCCCCGATTTCCTCAATGTCCCGATCTGGATCAGCGGCGGCATGGACGACATCATCGCGACGCCTTCGTTGGAAGGTCAGGCCGCCGCCAATATGCGCCGGACCGGTTTCAAACGGGTGCGTCTCGAGCATTTCATCGGGGTTCATCAGTTGAAGCGTTCCGAAGTGAAGCTGGCGTTGCGCTGGTTCCGCCAGCTCGGCGGATTTTAGATTGCGCGATGAGTCTTATATTGTAGGGCAAGCGCTCCGCTTGCCGCACTCTCAGCATTCCGATTCGGCAAGCGGAGCGCTTGCCCTACAAACCTGAATCGTCCGCCTCGTAACGATAGGGCCAATCCTGCCAGCGACTCACCAATCCGGCGCGCACCGGATTCTCTTCGACATAGAGCCACTTCTCCTCGAGAGATTCATCGGAGCGAAGGAGCCGGTCGAAACAGCCAGGTTGCCATCGCCACGTCGCTTTCATTTCTTGGCGCATCCACCGTTTTATCGCGGCGGAAACGTTTCCAACGTTCGCCTCACGATCATTCGTCGGCGCCACAATCATGTGAAGATGATCCGGCATCAGAACCGCTGACAGCACGGTCCAATTCTTCAGACGCGCCGCTACATCTTTGAATGCCGCAAATACTCTTTCGTTCGTGAGGACGGGTTTCCGATCTTCCACACAAATCGTCACGAAATAAATGACTGATTGGTCACAGCCTAGCCAAACAGGAATCCTGGGAGGATGACCCATGCCATTCTGGATTGTAGGGCAAGCGCTCCGCTTGCCGAGCGAAACCGCACAATCTGTGGCAAGCGGAGCGCTTGCCCTACAAAAGAAACAGGAAACGCCGCATGCGTGACATCGCCGCGGCTTCACTGATACGGTGGCCGCGATGGAAGCTGATTGGACAGCACTGAGCGACGACCAACTGCTCGAGCGTCGCATTTCCAATCTCGGATTGAAACTCGAAGGCTCGGGACTCGAGCCGCTCATCAAACAACTTTACGACGAGCTCTCCGTGAAAGGCTTGGCGTTTGTTCCGCCCTGTCACATCGGCGACGAATGGTTCGTGCCGGTGGGAATCCCGGCGATCTTCATTCCGTTCTTTCTTGTCCACGAACGCCTGCGCGCGCTCGAGAAAACGATGATGCTCGAAGTGGAAGGCGGGACGCCGGAATCGTTCATGAAATTGATCCGGCACGAGGCCGCGCATGCCTATAGCTACGCGTATTATCTGCCGCGCAAAAAGAAATGGCAGGAAGCGTTCGGCAAAACTTCGCGCGACCAAACGCCGGACGTTTATCATCCGCAGCCATTCAGCCGCAGTTACGTGGTGAATCTCGACGACTGGTACGCCCAGAGCCATCCCGATGAGGATTTCGCGGAGACGTTCGCGGTCTGGTTAACGCCGGAGGCGGATTGGCGGAAACGCTACACCGGCTGGAAGGCGCTCCAGAAATTGGAATACGTCGATGAGCTGATGCGCTCGATCGCCGGCAAGCCACCGGTTCACATGCCGGAATACCGGCCGTCGGAATACGATTGCCTGAACCAGAAGCTCAAGACCTATTACGCGCAGAAACGAAAACTCTACGAAGATACTTATCCGGATTTTTACGACGCCGATTTGCGGGATTTGTTTTCGACGACGCCGGGACCGGGGCGGATCACCGCCGCGGTTTATTTGCGGCGACGACGACGGCGCTTGTTGAATTCGGTTTGCCAATGGACGAACGAACGAAAATTTCGCGTGAATAAACTACTTTCGCGCTTGATCGACCGTTGCGACCAACTCGACCTTCTCGTGCTCAACGACGATCCGCAGCAGGACTTCCGGATAACGTCTTTCGTCACGACCCTGGTGATGAATTATCTTTTCACCGGCAAGTTCAAGCGGACCAAATGACGTGAAGAAAAAAATCAAAGTCCTTGCTCTGTTCGACGCGATCCGGCCGACGAAGATCGACCAGGACCTGAGTAAGGAAATGAAGACCGAGGATTGGAAGACAGAGGCGAACGTCCTCGCCGCCTTGAATACGCTCGGCCATCCGACGGAGCATCTCGCCATCTTCGACAACCTCGATCTGCTCCGACAAAAAATGGACAGCTTCGGGCCCGACGTGATTTTCAATCTCGCGGACCAATTCAAAAACAATCGCGGATTCGACCAGCACATCGCCTCGCTTCTGGAAATGCAAGGCGTGCCTTTTACCGGCTGCGGCGCGACTGGGCTCGTGCTTTGCAAACACAAGGGAACCTCCAAGAAAATCCTCGGTTACCATCACATTCATGTGCCGAATTTCGTCGTCATCCCGCGCGGACAAAGAATCGCGCGGCTGAAGCGGCCGAAGTTCCCGCTCCTGGTGAAGCCGGTGAAGGAAGAAGCGTCCTACGGAATTTCCCAGGCCTCGTACGTGACGACGGACGAGCAATTCAAGGAACGCGTGGCGTTCCTTCACGAGAGCCACGACTGCGACGTAATCGCGGAGGAATACATCGAAGGCCGCGAACTTTATTGCAGCGTGATGGGCAATGCGAAGTTGACCGTGTTCCCGATCCGCGAACTGGTTTTCCGCGAAGTGCCGCCAAACGAACCGAGGATCGCCACGTATCGCGCGAAGTGGGACGAGGAATACCGGAAGCGCTGGGGATTGAACAACCAGTTCCCGGAAGATCTCGCGCCGCCGTTAATCGCGGAGATCGAAGACATCTGCAAGCGCATCTATCGCCTGCTCACCATCGAGGGCTACGCGCGAATCGATTTGCGGCTAACGGCGGACAACAAACTGTATTTCATCGAGGCGAACCCGAATCCGATCCTGGCCGAAGATGAAGATTTCGCCCAGGCCGCGGCGAAAGCGGGCTTGCCCTATCCGCAATTGATCGATCGCATCATCGGGATCGGGATGAAAACCGTGCGCGGGTAACTCGGAGGGACGTGCTTCCGCGCGTCCGCCTTATTCCTCGAAGCAAGGAACGGCGCTTTCCAAACCGCCGTCTTCTCTGTCGTTCCCAATCAGAGTCCGGGGACGAGGGGAAATCTCCGTCTATCGATAATGATTGCGTAGCTGCACGATCCAGATCTGGTCGGCGACCTTCTTGTAAACAATCCGATGCTCGGCAGTGATTCTTCTGGACCAAAATCCCTGAAGGGCGTGCCGGAGCGGTTCCGGTTTTCCAATGCCGACATAGGGGCTGCGCCTGATTTCCTTGATTAGGAGATTGATCCTCGAGATCACCGCTGGATCTGACCGTTGCCAATCCAGGTAATCTTCCCACGCCTGAGGCGCGAAAACGAGATTCACGCGTCGAGCTTCAACTTGCGTTTGAGACCCTTGCCGCGCTTGAGTGCGTCGATCGCCGCGAACAACCGCTTAGCATTCGCGGGCGATCGAAGCAGGTAGGCGGTTTCCTGGAGCGATTCATATTCGGCGAGAGACAACATCACGACGGACTGATCTCTATTTCTGGTAATGACAATCGGTGCCTGGTCCTCGCAAACGCGATTGATGGTGCTGGCCAGATTCTCGCGGGCGGCCGTGTAGGTAATTGATTTCACTTGGACAGGATACTGTCCATCACAAAGAAGGGTCAAGTATTGGGAACGCCGGCGCGTGATCTTTTAACCAGATACCAGATCATCAATCCGCCGATGGGCAGACCGATCAATGTCCGCAGATCGCCGCGAAAGACGGCGTTAAAAGTGTCACCGACGAGATTCACGGTGAGAACGCCGATGGCAAGTTGACGGCCCCATTCCGCGCCACGCGCGAGACCAAAGGCCGCCAGCCCGCAAGCGGCGCCGACCGCGGCCATGAGCGCGATCGACCAGACACCGAACTCCTGAAAGTCAGAGTGTGCATCGGGGCGCAACCGCCAGATCGGTTCGAGCACACCGCCCGGAAACGCGAGCGCGAGCATGACGGCGCTGCAGATCACCGCTCCGGCCGCGAAGAAGATTACGAGGAGAATGATACCAACGGGCCGGCGACTTCGGTTCATGCGCAAACAAAGACGATTGCATTCATTGATCGCCAGTTTGCAATCCACCCACGGCGTGAGACGAGAAAATTTATTGCGTTAACGGCGCAGGCGAGAGAATCTGCGAGCCAATGAAGCGGCGCATTACGCGACCTTGGGCATTCTCGCTGGTTCGAGGAGCGTTCCTTGGCTGGACTTTCGCCGCGTTCCTGACCGCACTCGCTTTAACCGCAGTGCCGCAGTGGCACGAGTGGATTCACCCGGATGCGAATTCTCCGCGGCACGAATGCGTGGTGACGCTGATCAACTCGGGCGGCTATGAGAAAATCGCGGCCGCGCCTCTGGTTGCCGTTCCGGTTCCCGTTTTCCATTTCTGTTTCGTTCCGGCGCTGCATCCCGTCTGGGTCGCCTCGCCGTTCGTCTGCGCGCGAATTCTCGAGCACGCGCCGCCGGCAATCGACCAGGCATAGGTTCCAGCCGCGTTCACGCGCGGGGTTTCGCGTTTCGATTCAGCGCGCGTTTTTTGCGGCTCGGATTCCGTGCCCGCCAACCATTGCGACCCGCTTTAGCGGCGTCGCATCAACCCGCATTTAACCAATGAATTTCAAAAAACTTTTCCATGAACAAATTTCTGATTACCGCGATCGCGGTGCTCGCCATTACGCGCACCGTGCTCGCCCAGGAGGCCGTTGCATCGGCCGCTTCCGCCACGCCGCCCAGGATGGCTGAAACCGAACGCGTCGTCGTCACCGGCGGCGCCATTGAAGAAAGCGAGACCGACAAGGCGCAGTCGGTCACGATTCTGAACGAGAACGCGCTCAAACAATCATCGGCACCGTCGCTCGGCGACACCCTCTCGAGCCAACCCGGAATTGCCGGCAGCGGTTTCGCGCCCGGCGCGAGTCGCCCAGTGATTCGCGGCCAGGCCGATAACCGCATCCGAGTTCTGAACAACGGCACCGAGGTATTCGACGTGTCGAACCTCAGTCCCGATCACGCTCCGAGCGTGAGCCCGCTTCTCAGCCAGAGCATCGAAGTCGTTCGCGGACCGGCGACGATCCTCTTCGGCTCCGGCGCGATCGGCGGTGTCGTCAATGTGACGGACTCGGTCATTCCGGCAGAGCAACCGTCCACGGCGTTGAGCGGCGAAATTGACGGCCGTTATGACAGCGCCGATCTCGAGCGCAGCGGGGCGATCAGCCTCACGCTTTCGCCCGCGCCACATTGGGTCTTTCACGGGCAGTTCTCGTTTGTTCGCACAGACGATCGCCGGATTCCCGGCTTCGCTCTCGACGAACGGATCCGCGGATTACTGACTCCGGCACAGGCCGCGGGCCGTGGGTTTGGCGAGAACCCGGAGGGCACCGTGCCGAATACCTACGTCAAGACGAAGGATTACGCGTTCGGCCTCTCCTACGTCTGGGACAAGGGATATATCGGCGCGTCGTTCACCGAATACCTGTCCGTCTACGGCGTTCCCGACGATCCGGAAGTCGACGACCCGACGATGCCGCCCGCGCGCGTCCGGCTCGACGTGGACAAGCGCCAGATCAACGCGCGCAGCTCCATCATCGATCCGTTGCCGTGGTTTTCGACCGTGAACGCGAAGTTCGTCTACACCGATTACCGGCACGATGAAATCGACGGCGAGGAGATAGGATCGACCTTCAAAACTAATGGAGTCGATTCGCGCCTCGAGCTGGTCCACAAGCCAGTCGGTCCATTCGAAGGCTCGATCGGCGGACAATTCTTTTACAAGGAACTCTCAGTCCTGGGCGATAGCCCGTTCCTTCAACCGACGCAGACAACGCAAATCGCGGCCTTCATCTTTGAAGAAGTGAAACTGGCGCCGCGGCTCCGCCTGCAATTCGGGGCGCGCGTCGAACATCAGTCGGTTGAGATCGATTCGAGCGATCCGCTGCTTACTTCGTTAACTTCGCCCGATCAGAAGCAACAGAGCTTTCTCCCGGTCAGCGGCGCTGCCGGCCTCCTCTACGACTTCGCCGAAGGCTGGCAGCTCGCGATCAACGGCACCTACTCGCAGCGGGCGCCGACCGCGGAAGAGCTTTTCGCGCGCGGGGCGCACGACGCGACTTTCCAATTCATCATCGGCAATCCAACGCTGAGTGAGGAAAAGAACGTCGGGGTTGATGTCAGTCTGCGAAAAACGACTGGGGTCGTCACCGGCACGATCAGCGCGTTCTACAATCGTTACGACGGTTTCATCGATTTCGCGCCGACCGGCGATTTTGAGGACGGCCTCCGCGTTTTCGTCTACACGCCGAAGACCGCGGAATTCTACGGCGGCGAGGCGAAAGCGGATTTCCATTTGCTGCCGTTGACGCTCACGGAACGGCAAACCGAGGATGCGAAGGATTCCAAGTCGGTTCGGAACGTCATCACGAAAAATGAAAACTCCGAGACGCGAAAGAACCCGAGCGATCTCTTCCTCCGGCTCCAGGCTGATTACGTTCACGCGACGGATCTCGACACCGGCGAACCGCTGCCGCGCATCACTCCGATCCGCTACAGCGCCTCGTTGAATTACGAGAGCGAGAAGTGGAACGCGAGCATCGAAGGCCAGCGCGTGGAAGCGCAGGACCGGGTCGCGCCGTTCGAGACTACGACGCCCGGCTACACGTTTCTTAATGCGAGCATCGGCTACAAGTTTCGCACCGGTCCCACCTACAACTACATCTATGTAAAGGGCACCAACCTCACCAACGAAGAAGCGCGCGATCATTTGTCGTTCCTGAAGGAGGTGCTCCCGCTGGCCGGGCGCGGCGTTGCCGTTGGGTTCCGCACCACGTTTTGAGTTCGCACCGAAATGAAAACGGCGGCTCAAATCGCCAGTCATCCGAAAGCGCGACTCCACCGGGAAATCGTCGGCAGGCTTCGGGATTCGGGCAGTATCCAGGGAGCGGAGAAAATGTGGGACCACCTGCGGCTTAACGTCCGGCTCTGGAAACAGATCGTGACTTACGGGCTCGCAGCGACTGGACGGCAATCGCAACTAACCAAGGTCGCCTTCCCCGACTGCAACGCTGCGGAAGTAGATGCCGCCCTCGCGGCCGGAAATAGTTTACCGCGTTTGCATGACCTGGCCTGCGGACGCGCATCGCTCGCCAGGGATTCCAGCGGACACTACAAACAAGGAGGTAAAGGATTGAAGATCGCCCGAAACTAATGTCGAATTGTCATGTAGACGTTTCTGTCCCGCAGCTACTGGGTCCGACTATTCCAGGCCTCGTCGCGTTACGGCTTGGCAGCCGCCGTGGAAGGCGCAGGCGTTGTCGGCGCTGCCGGTTGTGTTGCGGCGCGATGTCGCCAATTTGAGAAAAACCAGCCGTATTCCGGGCAAACCGAGCCGCGGTTCGCCCGGTAGGTCGGCTGCTGGCAATGCGCGCATCGTTCATCCAGGCTAGAGTTGCTCATGAAACGTGGTCTCGTTCTTCTCGACCGCATCGGTTCCGCCGGCGCCTTGGTCGCCGCGATCCAGACAGGCGAATCCTGCTGCGCCTGAGACGATTTTACCTTCGCTTGGCATGCGGTTCCGCCAGAAGGCTCGTTGACGAATAGAGGTCGGTTCCGTTAAGAACGAGGCGCTGCGACAGCGATAAATTCAAGAGGAGGATATCAAATGACGAAATGGTTTTTCGAAGCGGATTATCTTCAGGCCTGTAATTGTGATTACGGTTGTCCGTGCGAATTCGCGGCCCCACCCACGCCCGGTTATTGCGAAGGCATTGGCGTGTGGCGCATTGAGCGCGGAAAATATGGCGATCTTTCGCTCGATGGGCTCGGACTTGGGTTCGCCGCGAAATGGCCGGGCGCAATTCATGAGGGCAATGGTTCCGTCTGTCTGCTCGTGGACGAGCGGGCCTCGGAACAACAGCGCACGGCGCTTCTCGAGATCGGTTCGGGGAAAGCGGGCGGGTCACCATTCGAAATTCTCGCGACCACTTTTACAACATTGCTGGAACCGGAGTTCGTGCCGTTCGACGTGAAGATCAATGGTATCGAGAGTAGCGCGCGGCTCGGTGATCAACTGAAAATTTCGCTAGAGCCGATCAAGAATCCGGTGAGCGGCGATGTCGAAACCATCACGGTCACTCACGGGACTGGATTTATTTTCAAGAGCGCGGAGTGCGCTTCGGCCCGGGAAGGTTCAGTGAACACGCCGGCGATGAGTTTCAGTTACCCGAACAAAGCGGGTTTCATCGCGCGGATTCGTTACGGGAACTAGGGTTTGACGATGAGCGCAGGGCTGGCGTTGCCACGGCGCGAACGATGGTTTGTCGGTGCGAGTCTTGGCGGCCTCGCCTTGATAGCGTGGAGCTACACCATCTACGAAGCGCGGCGCATGGACGCGACCGGAGTTTGCGAATGCATGCGGATGAAGATGTCCGGGCCTGAATTGGCATCGTGGCCCATTGCGACCGTGCTTCCGCTCTTCCTGATGTGGGCAATCATGATGATCGCCATGATGTTGCCAAGCGCGTTGCCGATGATCCTGACTTTCGCTGGCGTCAGTCGCAACCGACAGCGACGCGGCGAGAGTTACATTTCCATCTCAATCTTTCTTTTGGGCTACATCGCCATCTGGAGTTTTTTCAGTGGCGGGGCCGCTTTCAGTCAATGGTGGCTGCATCGTCACGCGTTGCTTTCTCAAGCAATGGTCAGCACGAGCGCGTGGCTGGGCGGCGCGCTCCTTTTGGCCGCCGGCATTTTTCAGTTCACGCCGCTAAAGGACCGATGCCTGAAACATTGTCGCGGGCCGCTGGAGTTCATCATGACGCGCTGGCGGCCAGGAAATGCGGGCGCCTTCCGAATGGGATTGGAACATGGAGCGTTCTGCGCCGGTTGTTGCTGGGCGCTGATGGGTTTGCTCTTTGTCGTCGGGGTCATGAACGTCGTCTGGATCGCCGCCCTGACTTTGCTCGTCTGCGTCGAAAAAATGTTGCCCGCGCGAACTCCGTTCAGAATCACATCGGGAATTATTTTGGTCGTGTGGGGATTGTGCGTCGTCGCGCGCCAGTTTGTCATTCACTCGTAAGAGATTTCGCGAACCAAATGGATGCATCCCGGTCGACGCCCGGCCTTCTTTGTGCTATTTGTCAGTCAATGCGCAAGACAGGAGCGATTATCTTAGCTCTCGTGCTGGCAATGTTTGCCGGGGCGCTGCGGCTTCCCGCAGCATCGTGCATTCTTTCCAATGCGCCGAGCCACGAAGCGTGCAAGATGGATTGCTGCGCGAACAAGACGTGTTGCGCGATGTCGAAGAAAAGCACGGTGCCCGCCTCGCAACCTCTCGTTCAAAGTGATGGTGCGAACCAACAGCAAGCGCTCGGCTTTGTCGCGGTTCCATTAAATGACTCGTTCGCCATCGCGGCTTCCGCTGAGCGAACGTTCGTAAGCGTGCCGTCGCGCGCGCATTCGCCGCCGCCTCTCGCGGCGACGTGCATTCGTCTCATCTGATCCAAAGAAGCTGACACCCGAGGTGTGCCCTTTCATCGGCACGTCCGTGTTTCAACCGCTGTCTTGGATCAATGAAAACAACTTACCCTTTATTATTTAGTTTAACTTTAGCTCTAACTTTTCGGACTGCGCTCGCTGGCGACGATGGCAACGCAGTTCGACAGGGCCGCCTTTCGCTGGACGACGTCCTTCGCGTCGTGGCGGAGAACAATCCTTCGCTCAAGGCGGCGGAAGAACGGTGGCGCGCCATGAAGGCGCGCGTTCCCCAAGCCGCCGCCTGGGAGGACCTCAGACTCCAGGCAGACTCGCGAGTGGAGCGTTACGTCGCGATACCGCCGAATGCGTTTACCGATCAGTCGCTCATGCTCGAGCAGGAGTTGCCGCTCACGGGAAAGAATCGCAGCCGCGCTCGTGCTGCTACGGCGGAAGCCGGCGCGGCCTTTGAAGATTTGCGCCGCACGGAGCTCGATGTGCTGTCGCGGGCGCGTTCGGCGTATTACCGGCTCGCCACCGAGTACGCGCAATTGGAGGTCAATCGCCGCAATGTAGAATTGCTCACCCAGTTCGCCGAAATCAGTCGGACCAGATATGAAGTCGGGAGCGCCAGCGAAGCCGAGGTGCTCTCGGCCAAGACCGACGCCGCAAAACTACTGGAAGCTCAGAGCGACATCCTGCGCCGCATTTCCGACGCGCAGACGCAGTTGAACGTCTTCATGAATCGCCCAGCCCAGGCTTCGCTGGCAGAACCGATCCTCATTCCTTTTGAGCCAGCCCGCCTGTCGTTACCGGCGTTGCAGCGCTTCGCGTTGAGCGCGCGTCCCGAGGTGCAGCGCCTGGAAAACCGGATCGAAGCTGAGAAATCCCGGCTTCAACTGGCAAAGCGGCAGTGGCTCCCCGATCCGGCAGTCAATGTCAAAGCGCAGCGTTACAACGACGCGGCGCAAAGCGTAAGCGAACTCGACCTGGGAGTTTCGATCCCACTGCCCTTCTTGAACGGCAGGAAGTATTCGGCCGGAGTCATCGAGGCGCAGCGAAATCTGGAAGCTGCGAAAAACGAGCTCGAGGCGGCAAGAAACGAGGCGCTCGGGTTAGTGCGCGATCAGATCAAGAAAGTCGAGACGGCTGCTCATCACTATGAGCTTTATCGCGACAAGATTCTTCCTCTTGCGCGCCAGGCAGTGCAGGCCAATCGCGCCGGGTATGAATCAAGCAAGGCTACTTTCCTCGAACTCATCACGTCGCAACGTGTCCTCCAGGATGTCGAATCCGTGTCCGTGAATCATCTGGCCGATTACCAGATCGCGCTCGCCGAGCTTCGAGCAATTGTGGGCGCGGACGATCCTAAATTGTCTGCGGGATCGACAACGCAAAGGAGATCAAAATGAAACAGCTATCCCTAAGGAACCTCGGTTATCTGATCTGTACGCTTTTATTCGTAACCAGCCTAACGGGTTGTTCGAAACAGGGAACGGGCGAGGGCGAGAAGAGCAAGATCGATTACTGGACCTGCACGATGCACCCATCCGTGCACGCTAAAGATCCCGGAAAGTGTCCGATCTGTTCCATGACTTTGGTGCCGGTGATGAAAAAAGATTCCGGCGGAGCAACCTCGCCCGGCGCATCGAGCCCAGCCCCAAACTCGCCGGCCGAGAGCCCGAAGACGGGAGACGAGATGAAAGGGATGGGCAACATGCCCGGAATGTCGGCCAACAAGGAAACGGCCCCGGAAAAGCCGGGCGAGTTTCGCGTACCCGTGGAGCGTCAGCAGCAGATCGGGGTTACCTACGCGATCGTCGAAAGGAAACCGCTCCATCACACGATTCGCGCCGCCGGCAAGGTCGCTCCGGACACTCAGCGCGTGTGGCGCGTGGTCGCTCGCGCCGGCGGTTATGTCCAGGAGCTTGGCGTCACCGCACCGGGCGAAGCGGTGAAGAAAGGCCAGGTGTTGATGACGCTTTACAGCCCGGAACTGCTGAGCACGCAACGCGAGCTCATCGATTTGTTGCGCATGCGTGACAGCGCTCCCAAAGGTCCACACTCCGCGCGTTCGGACGCTCAGGGCTTGATCGAGTCGGCGAAACGGCGGCTGCGACTCTGGAACATCACGGACGAACAGATCGCAAAAATCGAGCAAACGCGTCAGGCCGAAGATTCGCTTCCAATTCTCTCAAAAGTCGACGGCATCGTGCAAACGCTGCCGGTCACGCAAGGCATGACGATTGCGCCGGGCAATACGCTCGTGGACGTGGCGGATCTTTCCGTGGTCTGGGTCTGGGGCGAATTCTATCAGGAGGAACTTCCGATGCTGAAAGTCGGCGAGGAAGTAACGGTGAGTTCCGACTCCTATCCCGGCGAGCAGTTCAAAGGTCGACTCTCCCTTGTCGATCCTTTCATCAACGAGGTGAAACGGACCGGCCGGGTCCGGCTCGATATCCAGAATCCGGAGCTAAAATTGAAACCGGACATGTATGTGAATGTCCTGCTCGAAATGGACATGGGTGAGTCGCTCGTTGTCCCGGTCAGCGCGATCATGCCGACAGGCAAGCGTAACGTCGCCTTCGTCGACAAAGGCGAAGGCAGGCTCGAGCCGCGCTTCCTCGAACTCGGCGGGAAATTCGGCGACGTCTATGCCGTTAAGAGTGGATTGAAAGAAGGCGAACGCGTCGTGGCCAGCGCGAATTTCTTGATCGACGCGGAATCAAAAATCCAGGGAGCGCTGAAATCGTGGTAAACGCGAACGACATGCCGACCGGGAGCAAACAAGCGCTTCCTGCGCCGGAAACAGATCCCGAGGAACGACGCGGCCCGCCATTCATCGAACGCGTCATCGCAGCGAGCGCACGCAACAAATTCCTCGTTTTCATCTTCGTTCTCTTCGGCATCGCAGCCGGCATTTGGGCAATACAAAAAACACCGCTCGATGCCATTCCCGACCTCAGCGACGTCCAAGTGATCGTCTACACCGATTGGGAAGGCCGCTCACCAGACCTGATGGAAGATCAGATCACGTATCCGATTTCCACGAAGTTTATCGCGGCTCCGAAAGTGAAGTTCGTTCGCGGCGAATCGATGTTCGGCAAGTCGTTCGTTTACGTCATTTTTCAGGATGGCACCGACATCTATTGGGCGCGCTCGCGGGTCATTGAATACTTGAACGCAGTGCGCGGCTCGCTCCCGGAGGGCGTTAATCCGGTGATCGGACCGGATGCCACCGGCGTCGGCTGGGTCTTCGAGTACGCGCTCGTGGATGAAACCGGGAAGCACAACCTCGCCGAGCTGCGCTCCTTTCAAGATTGGAATCTTCGTTACGCGCTCGAGTCGGTAAAAGGCGTCTCCGAAATCGCCTCGGTCGGCGGATTCGTGAAGCAGTACCAGGTCGACTTGGATCCAAACAAATTACTCGGATACGGCATTCCGCTTTCCGACGTGGTCGCGAAAATCAAGGAGAGCAACGCCGATGTCGGGGGCAAAACCTTCGAGGTCGCAACGACAGAGTACTACGTGCGGGGCCGCGGCTACATCAAGAGCATAGAGGACATAGAAAACATCCCGCTCAAGGTCGATAACGGCACACCGGTCTACGTGAAAAATGTGGGCACGGTCCATCTTGGCGGCGATCTCCGGCGCGGAGTCGCCGAGCTCGATGGCAAAGGCGAAACGGTGGGCGGCATCGTCGTGATGCGTTACGGCGAGAACGCTCTCAATGTCATCGAGGGTGTCAAAAAGAAGCTGGAAGAAATCAAAGGCTCGCTGCCCGAAGGAGTCAAAGTCGTCCCGACCTATGATCGCAGCACGCTGATCAAGAATTCCATCTCGACGCTGCGACGAAAACTCATCGAGGAAAGCGTCGTCGTTGCGCTCGTCTGCTTGGTGTTTCTCTGGCACGTCCGCTCTGCCTTCGTCGCGATCATCACCCTGCCGATCGCGATCATCCTTTCTTTTCTGCCGATGCTAGGGCTCGACCTAACGAGCAACATCATGTCGCTCGGCGGCATCGCAATCGCCATCGGTGCGATGGTTGATTCAGCGATCATCATGGTCGAGAACGCCCACAAGTCTCTGGAGCATTTCCGAGAGGAAAATGGCCGCGAGCCGAGCGGCAAAGAGCGCATCGCCACGATTATCGCGGCCGCCAAAAGTGTAGGGCGTCCCCTGTTTTTCTCGCTCCTCGTAATCACCGTCAGCTTCATTCCCGTCTTCTCGCTCGAAGCGCAGGAAGGCCGGCTGTTCAAGCCGCTCGCGTTCACAAAAACCTTCTCGATGTTTTTCGCCGCGCTCCTCGGCGTCACGCTTGTGCCAGTGTTGATGACGCTGCTGATCCGCGGAAAAATCCGGCCGGAAGAGAAGAACCCGATCAACCGGTTCCTGATCTGGGCCTACCATCCGCTGGTCGAATTCGTCCTGCGCTTCCGCTGGTTCACACTCATCGTGGCCGGGCTCATCCTGGCGATCACGATCATCCCGTTCAAAAAACTCGGCTCGGAATTCATGCCGCCGTTGAACGAAGGCACAATGCTCTATATGCCGACGGCGGTGCCCGGCATGTCGATCACCGAGGCCACAAAGATCCTACAAATCCAGGATCGGATGCTGCGCAAAATTCCAGAGGTCGAGAGAGTGTTTGGCAAAGCAGGACAGGCGGAGTCGCCCACCGATCCCGCGCCGCTTTCGATGTTCGAAACGGTGTTGACCTTGAAACCGCCCGGGCAATGGCGAGCGGGAATGACGTGGGACAAGCTGACGGCCGAGATGAACGCCAACATCAAAACGCCGGGGATGGCGAACATTTTCTGGATGCCGATCCAAACGCGAACCGAGATGTTGACCACCGGGTTCCGAACCAAACTCGGAATCAAAGTCTTCGGGCCCGATCTCGGAAAAATTCAGGAAATCGGCTTGCAGATCGAAAAAGCCCTGAGCGATTTCCCCGACACCCGTAGCGTTTATGCCGAACGCACGACGGGCGGTTACTTCCTCGATTTCACTATCCAACGCGAGACGGCCGCGCGTTACGGACTGACCGTGGGCAACGTGAACGACGTGATCGAAAGCGCGATCGGCGGCAAGAACATCAGCACGACGGTCGAAGGCCGCGAACGCTATCCGATCAGCGTCCGATACGCGCGCGATTTTCGCGACGACCTCGACGCGCTCAAGCGCGTGCTCGTCGCCACGCCGACGGGGGCCCAGGTGCCGATCTCGATGTTGGCCGACATCAACTACAAGACCGGTCCGCCCTCGATCCGTGACGAGAATGGCCAGCTTGTTGGTTTTGTCTTCGTCGATATTACGACGAGCGACCTGTCCGGCTACGTCCAGCGGGCGTCGGAGCAGTTGAACAAAGCAATTCAGTATCCGCCCGGTTATTACATTCAGTGGGCGGGCCAGTTCGAGTATCTCCAGGCCGCGATGAAAAAGCTCCAGGTCGTGATCCCGTTCACGCTCCTGATTATTTTTGTGCTGATCTATTTCAACACAAAGTCGGTGACCAAGACGTTCATCGTGTTGCTCGCGGTGCCGTTCTCATTAGTCGGGGCGTTCTGGCTGATCTACTTGCTCGGCTACAACATGAGTGTCGCGGTGTGGGTCGGCATCATCGCGCTGGGGGGTCTCGATGCGGAGACGGGAGTCGTGATGCTGCTCTATCTCGATCACGCCTGGGAGAAATCTCGCGCCGAAGGTCGCATGAACAATTTCAAAGATCTGCACGACGCGGTCATCGAAGGCGCGGTGCAGCGCATCCGGCCAAAGATCATGACTGTTTGCGCGATTCTCTTTGGTCTGCTGCCGATCATGTGGTCCCCGGTTACTGAGGCGGGTGCCGACGTGATGAAGCGAATCGCGACGCCGATGATCGGAGGCATCGTGACCTCCGCCATCATGGAACTGCTGATTTACCCGGTGATTTATGTCCTTTGGAGGAAGCGCGGTTTGAAAGAGCAAGACGAGGAAGAAGCCCCGTTCATTCCGCCGGCCCTGATTCCATCCGAAGGTATTCGTCGCCGCTTACCCAGAATCATTGCAACGGTTCTGATCGCTGCCGTGCTCATTTACGGTGGCTCGAGACTTTGGCAGCATTGGTCGAGACATTCGGAGAGCAGCACGGTCGCGCAAACCGAGCCATTGGCTGTTCAAACCGTCGGCGATTTAACCGTTAAGGTCTTCGGCGATTTGCGGAGCGCGCAAAGCGATCTCCTGCTCGAATTCCGTAATGCGGCCGGCGAACTGGTCGATGTCGGCACGGTCAGATTCGATCTCAATATGAACATGGCCGGAATGACGATGCGCGACGCGGGAAGAATTCAGCCCGCCGGAAAACCGGGCCAGTACCGCGTCAAGGCCACTCCCGGAATGGCAGGCGATTGGAGCGCGAATCTTTCCTACGACGGACCGCATGGTCACGGTGAAACAAACATTCAACTGAGTGTAAAACCTGGCAAATGAGCCAACGGCTTTTGGCCTTCGGCCTCAGACAAATTAGCGATCGCGTTATTTCTCTGCCCCGCGGCGCTGACTGTTCATTGCCTCGATGCGTGCCAGGCCGATCGCGCTGTTGCCACTACCGACGACTTCGCTGTCAAAGCGATCATGGCAAATCAGATTTCCGCCGTAATGCATCACTTCGATCAGATGACGTTTCGCTGGCGGTGGTGGGCTGGTCCGATGCGACACTGGCGCCGGCCACAGCGCCATTGCGGCTGCGCCGGCCAACGATGCTACAGAAAGAATTCGCCACATACGACAATTCGTCGTTGGAGAAACAATCAACTGACGGCACGTCGATACTCGGCTCGGCCCGCTTTCACCGCAACATCAAAACCATCAAAACAAACGTACTCATGAAAACAAAACTGCTCTCACTTGTAACTTTTACCGCACTGGCCATCGGAGCATTGCCAATTTCTCCTTTGGCGTTCGCTCAAACAGACGTTCCGCCAACGTCAGCTCCGTCCACCCCGGCGCAAACGCCACCGACTCAGCAAATGCAAGGGATGGATTCCAATTCCGATTCGATGAAGCAAATGGCGGAGATGTGCATGCGGATGATGAACAGTGAAAAAGCGGCGATGCCGTACATCATTGCCGTTTCCGTTCTGTTCGGCCTTTTGTTGTTCGTCGCGCTGGTTCTCTTGATCGTGCTCGAAATCCTATGGATCAAGTATTGGAGCCGAATCTTGAAATCGGGCTCCCATCTTTCCGAGCGCAGCGCCGCGGTGGAATCGTGAATTTCTTCCTGAATGTCCAATGACAGAAAATGGGCAACCACAACCAAACAATAAAATGAAAACATTGATGCGGTATGCGTGTTCGGAAAAACGGGGCAGAGGAGGAATAAATTATGATGATGCCGCATATGTGGGTTTGGACGGTGATTGGAATTCTCCTCATCATCCTGCTTTTCATTCTCATCGCTAAGCTCTTGAGAAAGTGATGGGAGCCACAATTCAGGCAATGTACTCATGCGTCACTTGAACTGGGGTTCGCACACTTGTCCTAACGCACAGGGAGGAAAAAACAATTTGACCTTGGAGCCGCGTCCAAGGTTTAGAGTTTAGCCATGAAAGCAAATATCATCAGATCAAGCGGGCAAGTACTCGCCCTTTTATTGGCGTTGGGCGTCGCCAGCATTGCTCTGGGCGCAGATACGAAAGAGACCATGTGCGTCAAGCAAAAGAACGGGACATATAAGTGCAAAGCCAGCGGGAAAATTATGAAGGAGCCCTGCTGCAACACACCGGACAACGGGCCGAAACCCACGCCGAAGCCCAAGTAATCTTCATGCCCAGGAAAATCGAAGTCTTCAGTGCGGGTTGTCCGCTTTGCAACGAGACGCTCGCGGCGGTGAAGAATGCGGTCGCGGATTGCGGCTGCGAAGTCGTTGAACGACGATGCAGCGGCACGGAATGCTGCGACGAAGCAAAACAATACGACGTAAAAGCGATGCCGACGGTAGTAGTCGACGGACGGATCATGTTCGAAGGGCGCGTGACCCGCGAACAAGCTGCGTCACTGACGCTGCCGCGGCCGTGATCGACAAGCCTCTGCTGATCGGCCAACTCGCCGCTTCCGCAGGGATCAAGGCCGACTCCGTTCGTTTCTATGAGCGGAGCGGCCTGTTACCGAAGCCGACCCGCACCGCGTCCGGTTATCGGCTTTACGATCGACATGCGCTCGACCAGTTGCGCTTCATTAAGAAGGCGCAGTCGTTAGGTTTCTCCCTCGATGAAGTGCGACGAATCCTTCGCTTGAAGGATGAGGGAAATGCGAAGTGCCGTTCTGTCCTCGCAATGGCGGAAGTGACCTTGGCGGAAACCGAAATAAAATTGGCGGAGCTTCAACAATTTCACGACGCCCTCGCAGCTAACGTGCGACGATGGCGGAAACGGCCGCCGGGCACAAAATGCGCAACCGAATTCTGTGATCTCATCGAGCAGAGCTCCACCGATCAAGAGGGAAACCGGTGCCCCGCTAAACCATCGACTTAAGCGGCTGCATTTACCGGACACACACAGTGAAAGAAATCGCCCTCTTGCTTATCTTTCTCGCCCTGTTCCTGGTTCCGGCAGCGATTGCTTTCAAGCACGCCAAAACCGAGTTGGAGGTGAACCAGCAAATCTCGATGGCGACATTCAGCACCGCGCTGTGCGCATACGTGGCTTTGGCGGGCGGTATCGTTCTCAATTCCTGGCTGCATGTTTGGCCTGTGCCGATCACCGACTGGATCAGCCGAACTTCAGGCGCGGCATTTCTGCTCGCCGGCGCAATTGTGTATCTGACAGCGCGCTTGCAGCTTCGGTCGTTTCGCCAGACGTGGGCATTGCGGACAGATAAGCTCCTTACCGCAGGGATTTATCGTGTGCTCCGCCATCCGCAAAATCTCGGTTGGGGCCTGCTGCTGGCCGGCGTTGCATTGCTGGGCAGGTCGGGAGTGGCGCTGATTTTGACCGGAGTTTATATCGTCACCTGCCTGATTTGGTTGCCTTTTGAGGAGGCGTTTCTGGCGCGCCGCTTCGGTTCGTCATACACACGCTATCGTCGAGAGACTCCAGCACTGGTTCGCTTTCGCGAGTCTTCGAAACGCTGACCCAAAAGCGACCGTCGATTCTTTATGGATTTGATAAAACGTTTGAACATTAAGACCATCGGGCCGATCAAATAGGAATCGTGGTTCGTCGAATGGCAGCGTGGAGCCGATTCATTTTCGTCATCGTGCTGATGGCGGCGTGGTTCTCGATCTCTAATCACTGCGCGCTTGGCACCCTCATCGCGCTCGAAACAAAGAAACCGATGGCAGGAATGCATTGCCACGGCGCTCAGCCCAGTCCTGCCAAACATGGACGGGAACAGACGCCATGTTGCAAGGTGCTGAAAGCGCTGACCATCGCGAAGGTCGATCCCGGAGCAAATCCCGGGGCTTCTGTCCTAAAGAATTATCCTGTCTTCGAATTAGTCGTAGGGGTTTTGCATTCGCAAACGAATATGATAGCGCAGGACACCGGTCCGCCGGGCGCGTTATCGTTTTCTGAATCCGTTCTCCAGCGGAGCATTCTCGCTCACGCTCCTCCTTTTCTCGCCTAACGATCGGGCCCGCCATCGCGGGACTCTTATCGTTAGCTAACTCCCGCCCGGTTGCGGAACCTTCGCGTTTTCGCCATCCGGCCTTACGCCCGGTCGCCGCTTTGCGTCGATCCAATTTCAAAAATCAACCTACCTACAATAAATGAACCTGAAAAAAATCGCAGTCATAACAGTCGCGAGCGCAGTCGCGCTCGTCGCATTCGCCAGTCCGCTTTCGGCGTCGCCGCTAGTGGATCAAGACAAGAAATTCCTCGTCGCTTACGAAAAGGTACACGCCGCCCTCGTGGCCGACGATCTTGCCGGCGCCAGGAAACCAGCTGCGGAGCTCGGCACTGCGGGTGACGAGTTATCGAAAAGCACTTCGCTCGATGAAGCGCGCAAAGCCTTTAGCAAGCTGAGCGCTCAGGCGGAGAAGCTGGCGGCCGGCCAAACTGGTTTCTACGTCGTCCACTGCCCGATGCTGAACAAGGATTGGGTCCAGACAAGCGACAAGATCGCGAATCCCTATGGCGGCAAGGACATGACGACGTGTGGTGAAATTAAGAAGTAAATCCGCCGGGATTCCCCGGCCTAACCAACAAGCACACATGAAAATCAAATCCATAATGCCGCTGATTGCGGCTCTCGCACTAATCGCAGCGACAATCGGGTTCGCCCATGACCCAAACGGAAAGGTCGACGCGATGAATGCGACACTCACACCGCTAAAAGGAGCGGAGTTCGAGCAGAGTTTCCTCCAACAAATGATCCAGCACCATCAGAGTGGGATCGAGATGGCGAAGCTCGCCAAAGATCACACGAAGCGGGCGGAGCTTCAGCAGTTCGCGGACAAGATGATCGCGGCGCAGCAAGCCGAGATCGAGAAGATGACCGGCTGGCTAAAGGACTGGTTCAAGGCTTCACCGAAGCCCGTCGCCAACGAGGCGGCTGATAAGGAGATGAAGATGCACATGCCGATGTTGAGCGACAAACATAACGCCGACTTCGACAAGGCCTTCCTTCAGATGATGCCACAGCATCACCACATGGCAGTCGAAATGGCAGAGCAGGCGGAGAAGAAAAGCACACACTCCGAATTGAAGGAGCTCGCCGCGAAGATTGCAAAGGATCAGCAGGAAGAGATCAAGCAGATGAAGGGCTGGGCCCAAGGCTGGTTCGGACCTGCCTAACAAGTAGAAGGGAACGATAATGCCACACGAAAAATACGAACGTTGTATCCACGCGTGTATTGCCTGCACGATAGCATGCGAACATTGCGCGTCGGAATGTCTGCACGAGCCGGATGTAAAGAAAATGGCTCGTTGCATCGAGCTCGATCGTGACTGCGCGGATATCTGCGCTCTCGCGGTGCGGCTGATGTCGCGCGGCAGTGATTTCGCTGCCCGACTCTGTGCACTGTGCGCAGAGGTCTGCGAGGCGTGCGCCGCCGAGTGCGCGAAACACGAACCACAGCATTGCAAGGATTGCGCGGAAGCCTGCCGCAAATGTGCGGAGGAATGCCAGAAGATGGCTGGCTGATTGGCAACGATTGATTTTCTCATGAACATTCTCTGGCAGCATCTGAGTGATCCCGAGTACGTTCATGTCCTCATCAATCCGTTGCCGGTCTACGGCCTGGCGATTGGCGTACTGGGGCTGGTGCTCGCGCTCGTCCTTCGTACGCCAAAGGTAACAATCGCGGCGCTTGTTCTGGTTTTCGTCGCCGGATTGTCGGCCTGGCCGACGTATCATTACGGCGAAGCGGGATACGATCGCGTCAAGGCGTTGTCGGACGACGCGGGAGCACAATGGCTCGATGAGCACATGGCCCGCGGCGAAAAACTGATCTGGGTCTTTTATGTTCTGGCGGGTGTAGCTGCTGTCGGCGTCGGCGCCGTCGCCAAGTGGCCGCGAACCTCGTTCGCGATTTCCGTTTTCACGCTGGTGCTGGGAGCCGCGACGCTTGGCATCGGCGGATACATCGCTTACGCCGGTGGTCACGTGCGGCACCGGGAATTTCGTTTCGAGCCGCCGCCCGAAGCGAGGGGGGCCGAGCATCATCACGACGAGCATAAGCCGGCCGACGAACAAAAGCCGTCTGGTTCACCGGCGCCGATGGAGCATGCCGAGCATGAGCAGATGCCGAAGCCTGCCGATCAACGAACGCCGACAGAAGAAGAGAAGAAGCAGTTGGAAGCGAGCCGGCTTCAGTTAGAGGCGAGCAGGCTGCAACTCGAAGCGAGCCGGAAACAGTTGGAAGCAACCAAGGGAGCCAGCCCCTCCACCACTCCGGGCGCAAGCGCATCGGCTTCGCCGCCGGAACACAAACACGATGATCATCCGCATTAAGGCAACGCGATCGCTCGGCGCGGCGATGGCCATGGCATTGCTCACCGGATGCTCGGCCCCAGCTCCGCCGCCTTTGCCTGCAAACAATCCGGCCGATGCCGACGTAAGCGTGCCTGCCGACGCACCGCGCAACGTGCTCGGCCGCGACGAGACGACTTTTGCCGTCCAGATGGAGCTACGCAAAACCGAGGCGGCGGCGAAGAACGCCGAGCAGATGAGCCATGGCGACATGCCGGGCATGCAGCAAAGCGAGAAGACTCCTCCAAACGCTGAACAGGAAAAGAAGGCGATTGAGGGCGAGATGAAAAAGACGGCCGAGGAAATGAAACAGACCTCGGAAGAAATCCAAAAGAAGTTGGAGCAAACGCCGCCGGCGGCTTTCTACTACACCTGCCCCATGCACCCGGAGATCCATCAGGACAAACCCGGCAAATGTCCGAAGTGCGGGATGACGCTGGTGAAGAAGGAAGGAACGCCACCAAAATGAGAAGGCTTATCCTTGCGCTGGTCCTAGTCTCGGCAAGCAGCGCCGTCGCCGGGAGTTTGGATCGGTCTTTCGACGATGTCTCGGGCCTCGTACTCTCGCGCACTGGGAAACGCGTGCAGTGGAATCGCGGCACCGCCCAGGATGTGGAAGCGGCGAGTTATATCCGCGCACAGTTGAAGCGGCCGCTTACCGCGAGCACGGCAGTTCAAATTGCGTTGCTCAACAATCACGAGCTTCAGGCCGCCTATGAGGAGATTGGGCTCGCGCAAGCTGATCTCATCGAGGCCGGGTTACTGAAAAACCCGCTCTTCACCATCGAGCGAAGGTTTCCCGGTCAGGCCTTGGAAGCCGATCTTCTCGGTGAGTTTATCGATATTCTATTTTTGCCGTTGCGGAAACGCATCGCTGCCGCGCAGCTCGAGGCCGCGAAGCTCCGGGTCGGCGCGGAGATTATCAAGGCTGCCGCAGAAGTGCGCGTCGCGTTCTACGAAAACCAGGGAGGTCTCCAGATTATCGACTTGGCGCAAAACGTAGAGCAAGCGACCGCGGCCTCGGCCGAAGCCGCACTCCAACTGCATCAGGCCGGCAACACTCGCAGTCTCGATCTGGCGAACGAAGAGGCCTTCCACGTCCAGGCGAAACTCGACTTGGCGAAAATCCAATCGGCCGGTGTGGAGAATCGCGAAAAACTCACCCGCCTGCTCGGCCTTTGGGGGGCGGACACAAAATGGCGGGTCTCACCCCGGCTTCCCGATCCATCCGGTAGCGACGTGGGATTGTCTGATCTTGAATCGCGCGCGATTTCGCAGCGGCTCGACTTGGCCGCCTTCAAACAGGAAACATTAAGCGAAGCGCGCCGGTTGGGGCTCGTTCGATTTGAGGAAATCTCGCGGGGATTCGAAATGGGCGGGCATTACGAGCGGGAGAAGGACGGTCAGTACTCTGTGGGACCAAGTCTCAACCTGCCGATTCCGTTCTTCAATTTCGGACAGGCGGCGAAGGCGCGGACCGAAGCGAAGGTGCGGCAATCGCAGCAACGCTATCTCGCGCTCGCCGTCCAGATTCGATCGGAAGTGCGCTCGGGACGCGACCGAATGGTGCTGGCCCGGCAGCGCGTCGAGTATGCGCAAAGCACGGCGCTGCCGCTTCGTCGCCGCGTCGTCGACGAATCGCAACTGCAATACAACGCAATGCAGATCAGCTTGTTTGACCTGCTGAAAGCGAAGCAGGAAGAGATCAACACCGGCCGCGACTATGTGGAAGCGCTCCGCGATTACTGGGTGGCCCGTGCGGAGCTCGAAAAAGCTGTCGGTGGTTCGCTCACAGGCCAGCGTCTCCAAATTTCCAACAAAGAAATCGTGCCGAGGAAATGAACCTATGATCACACGACGAAAGTTTTTGTCCGCGACGGCGGTCGCGGCCGGAGGCGCATCGTTTCTGCGCCGACTTGCGCCGGCAGTAGCGCAAACCATATCGCCGACAGCTACTCCGCCGCCGGCCCAGCCTGATCGGGATTACCTGCCGGTCGTCACGCCGAACAACGTTTCGTTGCCGTGGAGAATCGTCGATGGCGTGAAGGTCTATCATCTCGTCGCCGAGGAATTGAAACACGAGTTCGCTCCCGGTCTTGAAGCGTTTTGCTGGGGATTCAACGGCAGGGTGCATGGGCCCACCATCGAAGCCGTCGAGGGCGATCGCGTCCGCATCTATGTGACGAATCATTTGCCCGCCGCCACGAGCATTCACTGGCACGGGATTATTTTGCCTAATGGAATGGACGGCGTCGGCGGATTGACCCAGCCGGTCATCAAACCGGGCGAGACCTTCAAATACGAATTCACGCTTCGGCAATACGGAACCCACATGTATCATTCGCACCACGATGAGATGACCCAAATGGCTCTTGGTTTGATGGGGCTTTTCGTGATTCATCCGCGCGCCCCGAAGTACCGGGTCGATCGCGATTTTGCATTCCTGCTCAGTGAATGGCGCATCGATACCGGTACGATGCGGCCGAACCCAAACGAGATGACTGATTTCAACGTCTTCTCTTTGAACGCGCGCATCTTTCCCGGCACCGAACATCTCGTCGCCAAACTCGGCGATCGCGTCCGCGTTCGTTTCATCAACCTCAGCGCGATGGATCATCACCCGATGCATCTCCACGGCCACAGCTTCCGCGTTGTCGAAACCGACGGCGGTCAGATTCCTGAATCCGCGCAGCAAATTGAATCCACGGTGCTCGTCCAGGTCGGGAGCGCGCGGGCGATCGAATTCATCGCGGACAATCCGGGCGATTGGCCACTCCACTGCCACATGACACATCACACGATGACCCAGATGGGCGACAAGTTCCCGAACATGATCGGCGTCAAGACTGGCAATCTGGACACAAAGGTGCGCGCGTCGCTGCTTCCCGGCTACATGAGCATGGGCACAACGGGCATGGGCGACATGGGGACGATGGGAATGTCGATGCCGCCTAATAGTCTGCCCATGATGGGCGGACCGGGACCATTCGAGTACATCCCGATGGGCGGCATGTTTACCGTCTTGAAAATCCGCGAGGGCATCACGAGCTACGCAGACCCCGGATGGTACAAGCATCCGGAAGGGACCGTGGCCTCGCTCGCCAGCTCTGATCAACTTTCACGCGATGGAATAGAACCCGGCGCTCCCGCGGAGCGACCGCACAGCGAACATCAACACCCCGGTTGAAGGCTCTGCCACTTATGAAGAAAGTTCTTAGCCTCTGGGCCATTTTCCTTACTACTGCCGCGCTCGGGCATGACACCTGGTTGATTCCGGATCGCTTTGGCGTCGCGCTGAAGACGACCGTCAAACTCGATCTAACGAGCGGTATGGCCTTTCCCAAGCTCGATGTCGGCCCTAAAAGAGAACGCGTCGAATCCGCCCGCTGCCGTCTTGCCGGCCGCGCTTTTGAAATCAGCGACATCTCCGCCGGTCCGAGCTCGCTTCTTTTCAAATCGGAACTGCCCGAAACCGGCATCGCTACCTTTTGGGTGAAGCTCCCACCGAGATCGATCGAGCTGAAGCCGGCCGAAGTTCAGGAATACCTCGATGAAATCGACGCGCCGGCCAGCCTGAGAAAGCAATGGGCGGAGATGGAGCCGAAACGCTGGCGCGAAGTCTATGCCAAGCATCCCAAGACTTTCGTCCGCGTGGGCGATCCGAAAGCCGATCGTTCCTGGGCAGAGCCGGTGGGAATGATTCTCGAAATCGTGCCGGAAAAAGATCCGACAACATTGCAGGAAGGCGACGAGCTGTCTGTCCGGGTATTAAAGAACGGCACTCCCTATGGCGCATTTTCGCTAAACGCACTCGCAGCCGGAGAAACGAAAGGTGAAACGCAGAAAACCGACCCTGCCGGCCGAGTTACCTTTCGGTTGAACAAAGCAGGAGCGTGGCTTTTGCGCGGAACTGACGTTCGCAAGTCAACGAAGATGGACGCCGATTGGGAAAGTGATTTCACGACGGTCACTCTCGAAGTGAAATCAAAATAAGCGGTGCCAGGGACGCGACTGCTTAGTACCAGCGATAATATCGATCAGCGCGGACGTGCAGCTGCTCCTCGATGCTGTGAAGTTCGTCGTGCATGTGCTCAATCTGAGCGCGGAGGCGCCGGCGATCGTAGTATTGAACTCCCCGGCGGAAGTCATTGTTGAGCCGCCACCCTTCGGCCCGAATATGTTCGTAGTGCGCCCAGATACGCCGGTTAGCGCCATAATCGCGCATCTCCGCCCGGACATGATCCAGCATTCGATTGAGATGATCGACCTGACGCCTAAGCCGGGGAATGGCGTCCCAATCCTTGTGGCGGTCGTAGTTCCGACGGTCATCACCGCGGGGGTCGTAGATTGTTTCGTCAGTACGGCGCGGGTCAACCCGCTGTTGGTCGTTCTCTTCGGGATCATGGGCCGAGGCGCTGAAGGCGAGCGCCGCGACGCCCATAATCGCAGCGGCTGTGATGGTGAGGATTTTTTTCATATTGGTTATTGGCTTTGGAAAGATTCGACGGAGTCCGCCACCGCGGCATTCAAAGCTGGTGCCCCGCACCGTTAATACTGCTGGTAGCGGACTGGGTCCAGAACAGCGAGAAGATTGGCAATCCTTATTACGGCAAAGAGATGGCGAGCTGCGGCGAGATCAAAAAGTAATCGTCCGGCGCGCGACTGCTACTTCAAAGAATTTAGAAACGCGATGAGCGCCTGAACGTCAGATGGTGAAAGCTTTTGATTGAACCGCGGCATCTCGCCTTTGATCCCATTGTTGATAAGGGCGCTGAGACGCGCGTCCGTCTTGCGCAACCCATGCAGATCGGGCCCCTCGTCGCCGCGGGCATCGTCACCGTGGCAATGCGCGCAGTTCATCAGGAACAAATGCTCGCCTTGCGCGACGAGCGGAGTCGATCGCGAATTTGTTGCGGACAACGAAGACTCAAGCGCCGATCTTCTTTGCATGTAATCGGCGAACCCGAGCGTGCCGCCCAATATGCAGACTGCAATCGCGCTGGCGCAAAGCGCCGCCCTCACCGCTCTCGGAATTCTCATTGCCCGGCCAAGGCCAGTTCGCCGCCCAAATAGCCGGCGGCAAAAACCAGGGCCGACGCGGCGACCATTCCCATGAGATAAAATCTGAAGGCGCGGGACGACGCGCGCTCGCGCATGATCAAACGCCAGACGACAAGCGCGATTGAAATTCCGAAGACAGGCCACACAAAAATATGGTGACGGAGAAGCGAGCCGGTGCCCAGAGTGCGCCAGTTGCTGATCAGTAAACCAGACGCAACGGCGACGAAGGTAACGCTGACCGCGATGAGCGCGGCGCCGAATCCCGCAATGTGCAGGCCCCGACGCGCGGATCGATCCGGCCAATAGAGGCCGAGCACGTCGAAGAGCACCGATACGCCCAGCAGGACGATGGGAAAATGCGTGCTGCCGCCATGAACTCGTAACCAGAACTCTTTGCCCATCGCTCTCCCCCTGGGCTCAACCGAGTGCCGCGTCGACCACCGCGAGCGAATGTCTGCCTTCGCTGTAAGTCACATCCGTAATGCCGAGCACGCTCCGCAGTTTTCCAGCATCCACTTTCATCGGCCCGGGCTTCGGCGCCGTTCCGGGCGCGGGCTGGGGAAACGCGGTCGACATCGCGGTGTGAAAATTCAGATTGCCCTCGGTCTTTTTCATCACCTGGTGGATGTGCCCGTTGAGGACGGTCACCGAACCGAAACGTTTCAAGAGTGCGAGGGCGCGCGCGCCGTCTTCCGTACCCCAACCCCATTGCGGGTAAACTTCCCAGAGCGGGACGTGCGCGAAGACAACGACGGGCGTGCTATCGGAAACGGCTGTCAGATCGTCCGCGACCCACGCGAGCTGATCCTCGCCCAGGACGCCCAGCCCGCCCTCGCGAATGTGGAGGACGTTATTCAGGCCGACGAAGTGCGTGCCCTTATGATCGAAGCTAAACCAGCCGTCGCCTTTTGTTCCCTTGCCGAAACGTTCGAGATATTGTTTGCCGTTGTCGTTCAGGACATCGTGCTCGCCCGGGACGTACAAAATGCGGCTCGTCTTACAATCCTTCAGAATTTGCTCCAGCGTGTCGAACTCCTCCGGCTCGGAGAGATGCGACAGGTCGCCGGTGTGGAGAATGAAATCCGGCGGCGCAGGCAGCGCGTTGATCTTGGCCACCGCTTCCTTCAAGGTGCCGAGCACATCCTTGTTAGCCTCCTTGTTGAAACCAATGTGGCTGTCGCTGATCTGCACGAAGGTGAAATCAGTGCCGGCCTCCGCCGCCTCCGCGCTGCCTGGCCGCAAAATTCTTGAGACGACGAGCCCGCCGCTCGCGGCCCAGAGCATTCCCGTTCCGGCCCAGGCCATGCATTTGAGAAAGCCGCGCCGGTCGACGCCGTCGTGGTTGTGATCGTGGATCAGGTAGTCGTTGTTCATAAATGAAGTGGTTCGACCTTCCTGACCACGGGATGCCGGCGTTTATTCCCACGCGAAAATTAATTTTGAAGGCGGGAATAAAATCGCGCTTCGATCGGTCTGGACTATTTTGAACCGGATCAGCACACCGCCGGTGGAAAACGAAACCACCCACTTTGAAAAGACGATTTTGCCGCACCTGGATGCGGCCTATAACCTCGCGCGCTGGCTCACCGGCAACGAGCATGATGCTCGGGACATGGTGCAGGAATCCTGTCTGCGCGCTTTCAAGTTCTTCGGCGGTTTTCGCGGAGGCGACGCGCGTTCGTGGCTCCTTACCATTGTCCGCAACACCGTTTATTCCTGGCTCCAGCGGCGCCAAAAGGCCGAGCACGTCTTTCAGCCTGAAGAAGAGATGGAAAAATTCGAGGACGTTTCCGCTAACCCCGAACAGATGTTCGCGCGCAGGGCCAACATCGAAGCGGTGCGGGCAGCGATCGCGCAACTGCCGCCCGAGTTCCGGGAAACAGTCGTTTTACGCGAGATGGAAAATTATTCCTACAAGGAAATTGCGGACATCGTTGGCGTGCAGATTGGCACCGTCATGTCGCGATTGGCCCGCGGCCGCCGGCAATTGCAACGCATCCTTTGTCAGAGCGAAAACAGTTCGGGAGGAATCGCGTCATGAATTGTGAGGATGCCCGGCGATTGATCGGAGCCTACAGCGACGGCGAGCTGGATTTGGTTCGCAGCCTTGAGATGGAAGAACATTTGCGCAGTTGCGACTCCTGCGCTTCAGCTCGCGAGAACTTGCAGGCGCTGAAAAAGACGGCGCACTCGGCATATTTTCCTGCGCCCGACGGCCTGCGGGAGAGCGTTCTGGCGGCGGTCCGCGGGTCCAGTTCCATCCCGCAAAACGTGGTGGCTCGCCGCGCTCCGCGCTTTTGGATCACCACTGGTTTGGCCTTGGCGGCCGGAATCCTTCTGGGATTTTTCGCAGGGCAAATTCGGATTCGTGACGCGAGTGAGCAGACCTTGCTGGCGACTCTGACCGACAGTCACGTTCGTTCTCTCATCGGCACGCATCTGACTGATGTGATTTCTTCGGATCAACACACCGTGCGTCCCTGGTTTGAAGGCAAATTGGATTTCGCCCCGCCGGTCCCGGACCTCTCGACCCAGGGATTCCCGCTCGTCGGCGGGCGGGTCGAATACATCGGCGGGCGCGCGGTGGCTGCATTGGTCTACGAAAGGCGCAAACATTTCATCAATCTTTTCGTCTGGCCCGCTCCGGCCGGTAATCAGGAGGCGAAAGAAGAGAAACCTCAGCGCGGTTACAACATCGTTCGTTGGCGCGCAGCCGGAATGAACTATTGGGCCGTTTCCGAGATCGCCGCAGACGATCTGCGAAAATTTTCGGCCGCGTCCTCCGAGGCGGTCCGGGCTCCCTAAAAAGTCCGCGCTGGCGAGACGCCATCGCCAACGCGCGAGCCAGATGCACTACCGCAGTCAGGGTGGCTGCTCCATTCTTGACTGGCGTCGCCTAACGAGCGCACACTCTCCGCCTGCTGGAGGACACAACCATGCTACATCTCGATACTGGAAACACCGCTTTCATGCTCCTTTGCGCGAGCCTGGTGATGCTGATGACGCCGGGACTGGCATTTTTCTACGGCGGGTTAGTCGGACGAAAGAACGTCCTGGCCATCATGATGCAAAGTTTCGTCTCGATGGGTTGGACGACGGTCCTGTGGTGGGCTTTCGGATTCTCGCTCTGCTTTTCGGGCGACCAGAAAAGCGGCACCGACTTCTTTGGAATTCTAGGCAACCTGAATTGGGCGGGCCTGCGCGGCATCACCCTCTCGACGCCATCGCCTAACGAGACGATCCCCATGCTCGTCTTCTGTGCCTACCAGATGATGTTCGCGATCATCACTCCGGCGCTGATCACGGGCGCTTTCACTAATCGGATCACCTTTAAGGCTTACATGCTGTTTCTGACTGCGTGGCTGGTTCTCGTCTATTTCCCTTTCGTTCACATGGTGTGGGGTGGCGGCATCCTGGCGCAGTGGGGAGTGAAGGATTTTGCCGGGGGAATCGTCGTGCACAACATCGCGGGAATTGCCGCGCTCGCTTCTATTCTCTACGTGGGCAAACGCAAGGTCGCGGATCGAGGGCCGCACAGCATTCCGCTGGTCGCGCTCGGCACGGGTTTGCTCTGGTTCGGTTGGTACGGCTTCAATGCCGGGTCCGAGTTCAAAGTCGATTCGACCACGGCGGTCGCTTTCATCAACACCGACGTCGCCGCGTCCTTCGCCGCCATCGCGTGGTTGCTGGTCGATTGGCGAGTTTCGAAGAAACCAAAATTCCTCGGTTTGCTAACTGGTGCCGTAGCGGGTCTGGCTACGATTACTCCAGCAGCGGGCTACGTATCGCCCGCGACTGCTGTTATTATCGGCACGGCAGCGGGGGTGGTCTGCTACTACGCCTGCGCGTTGAAGAACAAGCTCGGTTGGGATGACGCCCTCGATGTGTGGGGCGTGCATGGCGTAGGCGGTTTTCTGGGCATCGTGTTGCTCGGTGTCTTCGCCTCGACTGCATGGAATCCGGCGGACAACGGCGGCGTGAATGGATTACTCGCAGGCAACTCGAGCTTCTTTTTGAAACAACTTGCCGCTGCTTTGTTTTCGACCGTGTGGGCGTTCGGCTTCACGCTCGGCATGCTGTGGCTCATCAACCGAATCACAGCCGTGCGCGTTGAAGATGCGCATGAAGAACTCGGTCTCGACGAAGCGATCCACGGCGAGACAGCCTATGTGGAAGTGGATGCAGCTGCGATCCGGCCGGCGCAGCCGCTCTGATTGTCGAGCCCTGGCGGGATTGCTTTGTTCTTAATGCGCCAATTCCCACCTTTTCTCGCCGGCGTTTTTATTGCGCTCGTAGCGGGCCGCTTGGCGGCGCAAACATTAACTCCGGCGGAGGAAGACGCGGAGACGAAATTCGTCGAAAAAGAAGAAGCGAAATCGCGCCTGGCGATCTACGGCTGGGTCGAGACCGGCTTCACCGGAAATGTCGACAGCCCGGAAGACAATCAGAACTTCGGTCGCCTTTTTGACGATCGGAGTAACGAGTTCGTGATGAACCAGGCGGTAATCACGGCGGAACGTGCGCTCGATCCGAAGGTCGGATTCGATTGGGGATTCAAGTTGCAATTCCTGTTCGGGACTGATGCGCGTTACATTCACTCGCTCGGGCTGCTTGATCACGCGATGAGAAACAGCCTTTATCAGCCGGATATTCCCGAGGTCTACCTAAGCCTCCATTTTCCCATCGTGACCGAGGGCGGCATCGATTTGAAACTCGGCAAGTTCGTTACCCTTGAAGGAGCGGAAACAATCGATCCCCGCACCAACCCTTTTTATTCGCACAGCTACATTTTCAATTTCGCCATCCCATTCAATCACACCGGCGCGCTCTTTACTCTTTATGCAACCAAGTGGCTGAACCTCGTCGCCGGCGTCACGCGCGGGGTCAATACCAGTATCGACGACAACAACGACGCGCCTGCCTTCCACGGGGGAATCGGGCTCCATCTCAATGAAGAGAAGTTTGTCGTCTCCGCGGCGACGCACATTGGCCCTGAAACTCCGGGCAACGATCATGACCTCCGTTACCTGAACACGATCACTACGACCTGGAAGATCACCGATAAACTTACTTCGATCACCGACCTCAACTACACTCATGACGATGGCGCGGAGGCCAGCGCTTATGGAGTAGCGCAGTACTTAGCCTACTCGATCAACGACAAGATCACGGCCAAGATCCGTGGCGAAATCTGGCGCGACGACAAGGGCTTCTATGCCGCGCAGTTCGCAGATCCGCATGATCCCATGCGGGGGCTTGCCGGCGAGCCGGTGATCGATCCGCGCACCGTCGGCGGTGGCCGGACCACTTATGGTGGTCTCACGATCGGTCTCGACATCAAGTCGCCGGTCCCGAAACCGCTCTCGAGCCTGACCATTCGTCCCGAGCTGCGCGTCGATCATTCCTTCAGCGATACCCGGCCATTTAACGACTCGAGCGACGACACCATCTTTACCGCGGCTCTCGATATCCTCGTCACGTTTTAACCGCAAGCGTGAGCGCTTAGTTCACGCGTAGACGATCAGGTCGATTTCCTCGGGGAGCAGGTCGGAAACTTCGCGGACGACGTTTCCGCGCAAGATATTTACGAGCGCGTTCCGTTTCGGCGCGCCGAGAATGAGGCGGGAGGCGCCGAGGGTGGCGGCAATGTCGACGATTGTAGCCGCGGCTGATTCGCTGACGGCATAACAACAAAGGGGCGGCTGGTCGCCGGCTTTTTGTTGCGCCGCCGCGAAAGTTTCCGCGGCCTCGGGGTCTTCCTGCCATTTGCGGTTTGTGTCCTGCTCGGTCATGAAACGTTGTTCGCGCACGAACAGCAGATAGAGCCGGCGTCCGGTCTCCCGCCCTTCGCGCAACGCGAAATCGAGTGTGCGCCCAGTGCCGCGAATGGCGCAAAGAATCGATTCCTGGTAGGGACTCCGCGCTGCGGCGTCCGGATCATCTTGAAAAAGATTGTCATCCGGCGGACGCCGCAGCGCAGCGTCCCTACCTTTCTTCATTCTGCGTTCCTGAACAAGGCCGCGCAGAATCAATCCGACGGCGAGAATCGTGACTGCGAAATAACGAGCATTCGGTTTGTCAATGAGAAGCGAAAGCTCGATCGCCGCCATGATGATGAAGGTGCCGAACATCAGGGTTCGTTCCCAGGGTTTGATCGTGAGTTTCCAGTCGGTCGCAGTCGCGCCGAGGTTGGTCGCGATCGCGCCGACGACGCCAACGGCATACAGATCGGCTAGGCCGGCCATGTCCTTTACGAAAACGACGAGCGCCATCGGCACGATGGTGGCCAGGAGCATGCCGGCGCTCGGCACGCCCCATTTGTTCAGACGCTCAAAGATATTCGGCAGTTCCCGATCGCGGGCCATGAGGAATTGGATCGTGATCAAATCGACGATCGCCGTGTTGACGGCAGAAAGCAGCAGCAAGGCGAAAACGATACTGACGATCAGTCCAAAGATGTGACCCGTGCCCGCGCCGAGCGCACCACCGACGAAGGTCTCGCCCATGTAGCGCAGCATGTAATCGCGCACGCCTTCCGCGCCGGGCGCGTTCACGTCGCCATTCGCGATCTGCAATCCGCCGAGTGCGTGCATGGCGAGACCGAGCAGCGCAGTGAAAACGCAAACCTCGACCATCACCCAGAGGATGGCGCGTGTGGACGTCTTGCGGACTGAAGGTTTCGCCTCCGTGCTACCAGGATCGAGTTTCATGACGCCGGTCGCATTCGCGATCGCTTCGACGCCCGAAAGCGCGAGCACGATGCCGACAAAACCAGCCCAGTTTTGCCAGAAATTTCCGTGCAACGGTTGGAGGTGCCCTACCGCATCGTGGAGGTGCGGAATGCTGAATAGGCCCAGGGTTATTACGACGATGGCCGTCGGCACCGAAATCAGGAATGCCAATCCGCCGGTGTGACGCGGGCCTAATAAATTTAACAGGCCAATGATGAGGATCGCGCCGGCCGCGAATTTTTCCGGATGCGGGACGCCGAGATATTGGAACGCGGAGAGCGCGCTGATCGCCGCGGTGACGAGGTAATCGGCCACGAGCAAAAACGCGCCGACAATTGAGATTACTTCGCTGCGATGCCGGACGCTGGCGTAAACGCCGCCGCCATCCGGATAGAGCCGGCAAATGACCATGTAATTGATCCCGACCAATGCGGTGAGAATGCACATCGGCGCGATGAGCCAGAAGGAAGCGTAGCCGGCAACGGCGAAGGCGAGCCCGATGACGTAGGCTTTGCTCGTGCCCCAGTCGCCGTAAAGAATCGCCGCGGCGCGCGGCACGTCGACATTGCGCGGACGTTTAATGCTGGTGCCGATCAAGCGTTACCGCGCGGATTTTCGATGAACCAAGTCCAGAACGGCATGACCGCCTGGTCGCTGAGGCGCGGTTGCTCCGGCGCTCGGCGGTAACGAAGTGTCATGAACACAATCACGATTGCCTTCATACCCAAAGCTCGCGCGAGCGCAGGCGTGACCGTTAATTAAAATAAGCGCGCAAAGCGCTAAAAGATCGTTAACGCCAGGGGGCTGGTAGGGACGGCGCGGCGCGGCGTCCCTACCCAGACAAGCGATAGCCGATGCCGACTTCGGTCTTGATCGGGCTCGGTGCGCTGGTGCTGGTCTGGAGTTTTTTCCGGAGGTGCGTTACGTAAACGCGAAGGTACTGCGCCTGGCTCTCCGCCTTTTCGCCCCAGACGGTGCGCAACAGCTGCCGATGCGTCACTACTTTCCCCGCATTCTGGACAAGGACGCGCAACAGCGAGTACTCCGTCGGGGTGAGGCGAATCTCGGCGCCAGCCAGCTTGACCTGGCGCGCCGAAAAATCGACGCAGAGCGCGCCGGAAGTGAACACGGGTTCGCCGGTCTCGGTAAGGGAGCGGCGTTGCGCGACCCGGACGCGGGCGAGCAATTCCGCGGTATCGAATGGTTTCGTGACGTAATCGTCCGCTCCGGCGTCCAGGGCGGCGACTTTTTCCTCGGCATCATCACGAACGGAAAGAATCAGGACCGGCACATCCGACCATTCGCGCAAACGCCGCAGGACTTTGATGCCTTCCATGTCCGGCAAACCGAGGTCGAGCAAAACAATGTCGGGGCGCCGGTGAACGATTTCGTTGAGACCGTCCTGGCCTGTTTCCGCTTCGTAAACCTGATGGTCGGCGCCTTCCAACGCGAGCCGAAGGAGCCGGCGAATTTGCTTCTCGTCATCGATGATCAGCGCGGTGCGGGTTGATTTCACGAATTTGCCTCGAGCGTCTTTTCGTCTGCCATCCGAACCGGCACATCGATGGTGAAGCGCGCTCCGCCGCCGTCGCGGTTCTCCGCGGTAAGTTTGCCGCCGTGCGCTTCGACGAACCCGCGCGCGATGGCCAATCCCAAACCGAGACCGCCGGCCCGACGGCCGTCGCCCCGATAAAATTTTTCGAAAACTCGTTCGCCAAGGTCGGGCGGAAATCCGGGACCGCGGTCGCTTACCGAAATCAGGAGCCGGCCGTTGCTGCATTCGGCGTCGATCTCGATCGGTAATCGCGAAGGCGTGTGGCTTCCCGCGTTGGCGAGGAGTTTGGCGACCGCCTGCTCCATCAACAGATGATCGATGAGCGCGAGCGGCGTGTTTTCCGGCACGTCGAGCCTGATCTCGCGGCCGTCGGTCGATTCGCGTTCGCTCTCGATCGCGGATTGCAACAGCTCGCGCACGTCGCACCATTCGCGGTTCGGCTGAACCACGCCGCTCTCGAGCCGATTCATGTCGAGGAGATTGTTGACGACGCGATTCAGCCGATGCGAACCGTCATGAATTTCGCCGGCCAGTTCGTTCAGCATCCGGGCGTCCTGACCATCGGCCGCGAGGCGTAACAATTCCTGGCTCGCCGCGCCGATCGCGGCGAGTGGCGTTTTTAATTCGTGGGAGACGCAATCAAGCAACGTCTTGCGGAGCCGCTCCGAGTCTTTCGCCAACTGAACCTGAGCAGCAAGATGTTCCCGCGCTTTCAACTGGGCCGTCAATCCGCCCACCGTCAGAGCGATGACGAAATACGTCATGAAGGTTAGCGCATCTTCGAGCTTGTCGATGTGCAGAGTGAAGCGCGGCGGAATGAAAAGGAAATTCCAGGAGAGCGCGCTGAGCGTCGCCACGAGAAGGACCGGTCCGCGGCCGAGGATCATCCCGGCCAGCAACACTCCCAGGAGATAGATGAGCGAGATCGCGGCGTAACCGGTGAGCGGAGTCAGCAGCCAACAACCAATCGTAAGCGCGGCCACGCCCACGACGGCCGTGACATATTGTTTCAGCGGTGTAAAAGAAGAGGGCTCCTCCCCACTGCGCGAACTGAGCACACATCCATTGTAGCCTATCCAGACGCGTGCGAAAATCCGGACTGCCGCATTTTAGTACCGTTTTAATTATTCTGGGCAGCCGACTTGTCTAAGCTCGGAAAGACCGGTGAATCCTGGACCTTCAACCGTGGCGCCTGCCACTTCCGACGAGGCGCCGCCGCACGATCCGCCCCCCGGCCATTTGGCCGCTCCGAAGAGCCGGCTTCTTTTGCTTTGTCTCGCGAGTCTCGGGATTGTTTACGGCGACATCGGCACGAGCCCGCTCTATGCCTTGCGCGAATGCTTCTACGGCGAGCACGCGCTTCCCCCCAACCCGGCCAACGTCCTCGGCGTCCTTTCCCTTATTCTCTGGTCGCTGATTCTGATTATCTCGGTCAAGTACCTCATCCTCATTCTCCGCGCCGACAATCGCGGCGAAGGCGGTATCCTGGCGCTCGCCACCTTGGTCAGTGACGTCGTCGGCCGGCGCGGAAAATTCCTTCTGCTTCTCGGATTGTTCGGAGCCGCCCTGCTCTACGCCGACGGAATGATCACGCCGGCGATCTCAGTCCTGAGCGCGGTCGAGGGATTGCACGTCGCGACGCCGCTCTTTGATCCGTACGTTGTACCGGTCGCGATCGGGATCCTTATCGCGCTTTTCCTTTTCCAAAAACGCGGCACCACCGGTGTCGGTCGTGTGTTTGGACCAGTAACGGTTCTGTGGTTCCTGGCGATCGCGGTCCTCGGGATTCATCAAATCGGGCGTGTGCCGGAAGTGCTGGGCGCAATAAATCCGCTGCAGGCGATTCAGTTTTTCAGCCGGAATGGACTCAGCGGTTTCGTGGTCCTCGGTGCGGTTTTCCTGGCAGTCACGGGCGGCGAAGCGCTCTACGCTGATATTGGCCACTTCGGCACCGCGCCGATTCGCCTGACCTGGTTCGCCGTCGTGCTGCCGGCGTTGATCCTTAATTATTTCGGCCAGGGCGCGCTTCTTCTCCGGCATCCTGATGCCGCCATGAATCCGTTTTTCAGAATGGCGCCGAACTGGGCGCTGTTTCCGATGGTGGTTCTCGCGACTGCTGCGGCCATCATCGCGTCGCAAGCGATCATCAGCGGCGCTTTTTCTCTCACCATGCAAGCGATCCAGCTCGGTTACATGCCGAGGCTGCGCGTCCATTACACCTCGGCGCGCGTCATCGGCCAGATCTATGTCCCGGTCGTGAATTGGGCGCTTATGCTCTCCTCGATCGGGCTCGTCCTCGGGTTCGGAACGTCGAGCCATCTCGCCGCCGCCTACGGTGTCGCGATCACGACCACGATGCTGATCACGACGATCCTGTTTTACGTCGTCGCCCGGCGGCGCTGGCACTGGCCGGCCGCTGCCGCACTGCCCGTGGCTGCGTTCTTCATCACCATCGATCTCGCATTTTTCGGCGCGAACATGATCAAGGTCGCGCACGGCGGCTGGTTCCCGTTGCTCATCTCTACTTCGATCCTTTTCCTGATGCTTACCTGGCGGAAAGGCCGTCGCGTTTTGGGTCAGCGCCTAGGCGATATTTGTCTGCCGCTCGACGCATTTCTCCCAAGCGTAAAAGACCAAAGCATCCGTCGCGTCCCCGGCACCGCCGTTTACATGTCGGGCAGTCGCAAAGGCACGCCGCTCGCGTTGCTCCACAATCTCAAGCACAACAAAGTGCTGCATGAGCAGGTGGTCCTCCTCACCGTGCGCACCGAGGAAGTTCCGTTT